>Ga0172369_10002218_pt1 | contig 27049 bp, 26 predicted proteins | sample LakKiv25m_FD_114539 | JGI IMG/M metagenome (GOLD analysis project Ga0172369, IMG submission 114539) | Freshwater microbial communities from Kabuno Bay, South-Kivu, Congo - kab_022012_11.25m | ecosystem: Environmental > Aquatic > Freshwater > Lake | place: Democratic Republic of the Congo...
ATACCCATCTGAAAACGAATTCACTATAGGTGGTAAAATATTATTTCCAGGATCCCTTATTAATCCTTTGGATATCATAATTTGCCTAACTTGAGATTTATCCTTGGAAGCACCAGAATTAACCATTGCATACAATTCAGGAACATCTTTTTTCAAATGTTCTATCATTAAATTTTCCATTTTGTCTACAATTTCACTTTGTGTTTTTAAATCTTTAGTTTTATCTAATTCAACTTTTAATTTTTTAATATTTTCTGGAATAGTTAGCATATCTAATGATATCGTTTTTGGATATAATGTAGCATAATAAAAACCTAGTTTCATAAATTTATTGATTACATAACCATATAAATTTTTGTCAATTTCTATTATTTTAGAAAGTAATTTACTTATTGATTTCTTTGTTAAAGGATAATCTACAAAATTATAATTTTGTGGTAATATAGAATTAATAATACATTTACCTACAGTAGTATCTAGTTTATTTCCTTTATAATTAATTGTAACTCTTTTTCCTGGATTTTGATCTTTAAGAGTTTTAAATTGCTCTTCCGTTAAATCTTTTATATTATATGAAAGAGAAAGATATGATCCACCTAAATCTTGTGTAGAGAGAACATATAGACCAAGAATCATTTCATTACTAATAGCATAATTTTGAGCATTAAAAGATTCATTACTATTGGGGGTAATCATTTTGGAACGAATTTCACTTTGTGCCTGTTTAGATAAAACTACATTGACAATCATACTGTCCCCATCAAAATCGGCTCCAAATCCTACAATACTTAAAGGATATAATTCAATAGCAGTTCCATCTGTAATTTTAACTTTCATTCCTTGTAATCTACGAGAACCAATATCAGGATCTCGTTTAAGCAATACCACCATTTCTTTATCTTCAATTTCTATTTTGGCAATTTTCCTGATTACATCATGAACAATTTGCGGTACCTTATAACCTTTACTAATAAAATGTAAAAGTTTATGCAATTCATCAATCGATAATTTCTCTACCATATTAACCTCTTTCTAATGTATATATTAAATTTCCACAATCCCATATCCTATCATATTGATTTAATTGCATATTCTGCCATTCGGTTAAATTCTCATCAAATATTTTCAACTTGCTCTTTAGCTTGTATTTTTGGTAATTTAATCTATATTCTCTATTTAAATAATTTTTCATATAAAAATAATTAGGTTTTGATTGACCTAATTTCTTGAATCCAATTTTTTCATATGACTTACCATTCCCATACCTCAAATCAACGTATGAAATGATAGACTTAGAATTAATGTGGCTGATTAATTTAGATAAAGCACCCATAACAACTGTATTTATTTTGTTGCAAAACCGATATATCTCAATTTCATACTTATGATTAAATCTTGATTTACCATAAGTTAGAATGGAAACTAATTCATTATTGAAATATAAACCCAAATGAGTTCCATTTATGAAACCTTGTAGATGATTAGACTCGAGAAAATTAAAGGCTAAATTATAATCAACTGGTTGAATAATACATTTTCTGGCGAACATTCTATTTTTAATTAATTCTAATTTAGATTTAATTATAGATTTAATTATATTTTGTGTGAATGACCACTCATCTTCAAAAATATGAATTAACTGAATACCTTTTTTTTGACATTGGAGAGTCTTATTTAAATGATAATCATAAGAAGTATTTCCTCCAATTTCGCTATGCCAATATAAACCATTTAATTCAATAGCCAGTTTATGAGAGGGAATAAAAATATCAAGTTCTTTACCATTTAGAATGGAACGATCATGTTGAATTACCTCAACATCTAAGGACTTAATGAACTCAAGTAACTCTTGTTCAGATTTAGAAGTTCCAGCTAGAGGGGGAAAGCATTTTGGACATCTAGGTATTTTACCATTATCAAGATCATCCTCAAATATAGTATTACATTTTAAGCAAGTCCAAGAATATTTTTGAGTTACTTTAGAGTAATGTTCTATTGTAAAATTAGGAGTTATTAAACTCTTAAATCTATTTGAATTAATCAGTTTATTAAAAAATGTAATCTTACTTTGAAATTTAATTTTCTTTTTGATAATCTCTGATTTAGAACTATATGGCACTCCGTATTTTTTCAAACAGGTTTCTCTAATTTTTTCTTTTACTATATCAGATTTAAACGGATTATTAACGCCAAAGTTTTTTAAAAAAGTTAATTGTTTTTTTTCCTTTATTAATTTTGATTTAGAAGGATGCCCTTCCTTATAATTTTTTTGAAATATTTCCCTAATTTTTTTCTTCGTGTTCTCACATTGTGCTGAATATCTAACATTATATTTTTGCAAACAAGTTTCTTCTCTTCTTTGTTTAACTACGGATGATTTTAAAGGATGTTCACACCCATAATGAGTTAAACAGCTCTGTTTAATTTTTTCTCGTATTTCTTTTGATTGGGAAGGATATTCTACACCGTACCGTTCTAAATTAATTTTTTTGGTTCTTTCTTTAATTTCTTCTGCCTGAAATATATATTCAGTACCATATTTTTTTAAATTACCTTCTTTAATTTTATTTTGAATTTCTTTTAATTGAAAGATACAATCAACATCATATCTTTCATTTAGTGTATTCCTAATTTTTTCTTTTACTACGTCAGATTTATTTGGATTATCAACTCCATAATGCTTAATATAGGTTTTTTTAACTTTTTCTTTCACTATATTAGATTTACTTGGATTATCAACTCCCCAATTTTTTAGAGATGTACGCTTTCTTTTTTCAATAACTATCTCACATTTTGTTGAACAATTATGACAGCAATATAGCGTATAACCTTTAGCAATAGATATAAACTTATTTTCATTACTACAATTTTTGTTATGACAAATATTTTCTCCTTCTTTTAAAAAATATTTATCATAGTATTCTTTAGCAGATATATTTTTATGAGTTCTTCCAATATGTACACATAATGCCAAAAGTAAAGAATATTCTTTTTTACATATTTGACATTGGAAAACTTCCATATTATGACCTTTCTTGAATTAATATATATTAAATATACCCTTTAATTCCTTAATTCTTCCATTTATAATTCTTTCAAATTCGTTGGGAAGGTAACAGACTCCTTCATTCGTGCAAATCATATGGTCATCTTCATAAATCACAGTAGCCATTTCTGAAAAAATATGCTGAGCTTCTTCTTTAATGTTTTCACAATCGCTTTCACGTAATTTTATCATTTTAGCTATTTCATGAGAGGGATGCGTAATTACATCCCAAGAAATACTAGTCAGTGGAGCTAAAACGTCATGGAAAATTTTACCATTTTCATTTATTGTTTTTAATTCTCCCATTCCTCTGTAAGAAAATCCAGGAAATATGCCATCTTTAATCACTAAATCTCTCAATATTTTACCATTTGGTGTGGCTGCTAATGTTTCAACAACTCCAATTACTTTATTTCCATCCCACCCAATTTCCTTAAATTGGTGAGAAGCATCATGAAATCGAACAGTACATTGTCTAGTTGGATTAGCATCTACAGGATGATCAAGCTCTCCAAATAATTCACCTGCTTTAATACGAGGAATTATTTGATCAATGGATTCTTTTAAAACTTTTTTAGGATACTTGCGTCTATTACGATTATAAACATCCGTATCTTGTAAAATACATTCCATCGTAATCTTTTCTTTGTGTTGCTTTACATTTTTTGGAGCCGAAATTAATTCTGCATCTTCTATGAGTAAATACATTTTGAAATTCTCCTATATTGGTTTATAATTTGAAGTTTGTCCAGATATAAATTTTTCTTTCTTTTTTTCCCTATTTTCTTTTCTCTTATTTTTCTTATCTTCTTCCTCTTTTTCAGCTTGTTGTTTATCATAAACTTTAATTATTTCTTCTGCACTCTTTTTTAATAATAATTTGTATTTACTAATTAAATCATCTAGTTGATCTGTATATACTCCTATATTGGGTAATAAAATATCTTTAAATAAATTTGTTGCATTATTTAAAGAATCTCTCATTTTTTCATATTTAAAATCAGTAAAATTATCTAGTAGTTTATTTAATTTAAGTAACCTATTAAATATTTGTTGTAGTTCATATGATTTACTGATTACTTCAGAATTATCTCCTGATAATTGATCTCTCGGTAACTGTGGTTCATTTTCAAAATTTTCCATATTCTGATCATAATCTTCTGGATTGGATTCTAAATCACTATCTTGAGATGAGGAATCGTTTGGAGATTTTGATATTTCTTTAGGAGGAACAGCATCATCAGGAGAAACTGGAGGAATAGTATCATCAGGAGAAATATTCTTATTTAATTTCTTTGGAGTATTTATATCAGGTGGAATATCATCTATTTTAGTTTTTTTTCCTACAATCTCTAAAAGTAATTCATTTATATAAGACATAATAATTTTTACCTTCTAGAATTAAGTTTTTAATTTATCCAGATTAAAAGAATTATTTGTCTAATTTTTTTTTGGATAAATTAAAATTGGTTATTCTAAATTATGTGAGGTTAAAACAAAATGTCTGATAATCGTTATTTACTGGAATATGTAGAAGAATTAGAAGAAGGTTGGGGTGGAGGTATATTAGGATTTCTGGCCGGCGGTCCCATAGGTGGAGCTCTTGGAGCTGCAGCAGGTTACGGTCTGGGAGCAGCGATAGGAGCTAATCCGGCCAACTCTTTGGCAGTAGGAGCTCTTGGAGCCCAAGTTGGAGGACTAGCTGGAACTATTGGAGGATCTATTATTGGACATAAAATACAAAAATATTCCCAAATGAAGTCAGCTCTTGGACTAAAAAAATGTGGTAATAATATTAATTGTAAAAAGAACGCTATACAAAATATTATAAACGAAATTAGAAAAGGAATGACAGTTTGTAATAAAACTGATGATGTTGTAAAATGTAAATCTTTAGCAAATGAACGATTAGATTATTATGAAAATTTTCTTAAAAAGCTTGATAAGAGAAAAAAATAAATTAATTATTTAGGGGATTAAAACAAAATGTCTGATAATCGTTATTTACTGGAATATTAGGAATTTAAAAAAATGATGAACTATCTAGAAGAATTACATAGATCAATTTAGTTAGGTGAACTAAATGCAAAAGAATTATAATCCATATCTAATTGAATATATAGATAATTTAGATTATTTTAGTTATCCATATATTCTTCAAGAAAATTTTCTTACAGATTTACCAAAATTAATATCAAATAATATACATACCTTAACAGAAAAATATAAAAATTGGATGAATTCTAACAAGAAAATTGTGGAAGAAAACAAAAACTTACACTCTAAGGTTTCTAAAATAATTAATAAAGGTGCAAAAAATACTAGCGAATTATTAAAAAATTCTCAAAATACAACAGAAATCAATCATTCTGTAAGTGAAACAATCATAAAAATTATTAAAATAACTCTTAAATTAGGTGGATCTATTGCTTTATTTGCATGTGTCTATTATATCAATACTTTTTTGTTAGAAACGCTAAACATTATTATTATAAATCCTGACTTAGCTATGTACATAGGAGCTATACTTTGTGGTCCACTAATTGAAGAATGGGCTAAAAGAATTTCAATTGCTTTAAATATGGATAACATATTTATGCCTATTTTTACTGGGGGTGAATTTTTAATTTACTTGAAAAGAATTATATTAAATGCATTGACGCGTCCAGCATCAATATTTTCAAAAGTAATTGAAATCATTACTGGAATTATCATGAGAATATTAGGTATAAAATTTCACTATTTTACTAAAGATTTACAAAAAATTGTTGACTATGATCCTAAAACAGGTAAATTTACAGGAAAGGAAGGCTTAAGGATAGGTATGCTATTACATGCTATGTGGAACTCACTATATCTAATTCCTGTGGTATTAGGGATTATGGGCAATAAAGAATTATTAATAAAAGGACTAGAATTTAAGAAGAAAAAGAGGATTGCAAAGTTACAACCAATTACAGTTTAAAAGATGTCTACAATATTATATTTCAAAATCTAATCTTATAGATATGAAATACATGATTATTTGAGGAGAATATTATGGTAAATTAATATTCTCCTCAATATATTTTTCTAATTTACTATGAACTTCTTTACTTTTCACACAGTCTTCAATTGGAGTCCCCTTTATTTGAGGTGCAGTATTAAAATCAATGAAAACTTCATTATATTCTTTATCCAAAATGTAATCAATTGCTATTAAAGGATAATCTTTAAAATATCCTAAATATGGATAATATTCCCCCCTAAAGTTATCTAAATAATCTGTTAAGCATATATCAACTGTTGTAAATTCAGTATTTGATTGCCACCCATTACCACCCTTTGCATTGTAATATAATTTAAATACACTGTTGCCTATACACAAATATCTATATGATTTTCTAAATTCCTCTATAGGAGATTCAATATATTCACTTGCATGCATATACGGATAATATTTTAAGGCATCTTTTTTATCACAGAGTAATTTATCTTCCCCTCTATGTTTAAACAAATTTAAATATACAACTATCTTATCAATAGTTTCATCTTTTAATAAGTCATTAACATAACCATTTTTAGGTATTTTAAGATTTGCTTGTTTTAACAATTTAAATTGATCTATTTTAGATAATTCTGTAATACTTCTTCTATCTAGGAGATAATCTTCTTTTTCCCAACTTCCACAAAACCAATGATCGTAATAATCAAGAAAATCTGATTTTAACTTGATTTTCATTATTTTTTAATCTTTCTAGAATTGATTTGGTAATTCTTGAGGATTATTTCCTTCCAATGGTTTACCTTCTAATTGCTGATCTAATTTGTGTACAGCTTTATAATTTTCTACTCCCTCCCAATCAAAACTTAGATATTTCTTAATTGAATATTCTTTTGGAATATCCATCTCTGTCAATGTTTGGACAATATTATTAACTGTATTTATATGTTCTGCTGACATCTCCGCTTGTAAAAATTTAGGAGGAGGAAATGAAAAAGTAACATCTGGCATTGATTTCTTTTTAGTCAAGAGATATATTTTTTCAAATAAACTCTTAACATGTTTCGAAAAGATTTTTTGTTTGATAATAATAGTACGTGCAAACATTATTGATTGATGTGTTAAATTACGATTATTGCCACTAATATTTTCTTCGACTCCAACAAATGAAGGAGGAATACCTAGTGATGAAACTAACAAATCTCTAAAATATTTTAACTCATCAGTTGCATCTCTAGCACTTACTGTGGGTGGAACACTTTCAATCTCCACAAATCGTTTTCCTTTAGATTGTGGTAATATTAAATCTTCATAACTAGTCATAGTACTGGGTATGGAACTTATACTGCCATACGTATCAATACCCACTTTTCTCTTCTTTAACGATTGTTTTAAACTTTCAATTAAATTTCTAACCTGTCTTGGTAATCCAGATTCAATATAATAAACTCTTCTTTCTTGAGATTCAATAATTCTTTTCATCGTAACAGCTACTTCTTGCAACATAAGAAGTTTAGCGGCAAAAAAACTTTTGAAAAATATACTTTCACCATAAGGGAAAAATCGGCTGTCTGATAAAAAGAAATGTTGCATATTTTCAGAGGGAACAAATCTAATTTTTAACTTATCTAACTTAGTTTCTTCAACCTCAGTTATAACTCTTTTTAGAATATCAATTGCTTCTTTTTTATTAATTTTAATATCATCAGCGTTAATATACTTTTTTAGAGTTGAAATTAGTTTTTCATAAACAATATCAATTCCTGTAAAATTAGTATTACTACTTCCTCCCGGCAAAGCTCCATTAATTGAGGCAGAAAAAATACTGTTAGCAGGTTTACTATAAATATTTCTAACTAATGTTCCAGATATATCTCCATATTTGGGAAGAACTAAATACCCTAAACATAATTTATATCTATCAGATTGTATTTTAATAATATAAGAGGCGTCATGAACAATTAATCTTACATTTTTTAAAGGTACCTCTTTTTCCTTTTGTCTTTCATTTTGTCTCTTTTTTCTGTCGGAAATATCAACATCCAAAGAATCTATTTTTTTATCTACTGTAATTTCTAAAGTAAAATCAAAATTAGTTGTCTTTATCTTTCCATCTTCAGTTAGATCATGTTTAATATTTATTTTAGTATTTTCTGATAAAAAGTTTTTTTCCTCTGTAGTTAAATTTTTTTGTTCTGTTAAAATAACTTGTGTAACTGGAATATCTTTTGAGGTATAATCACATATTTCAACAAATTGATCGCCATCCTTTAATGTATCATAAATAATATCACCAATATAATCTTCCACTTTTAATTCATCACGTATACTTTTAATATATGATAAATCAGTTTCCTCTATAGAATTAGATGATTCAAGTCCTTCTTTAGGTAATATTATGATTGATTGTTTAGTTATATCATCTGGAGATACAATTTCATCTCTAATTACATTCAATGCAGACGCACAATGAGGAATGTTATCTATAATCTCTTGAGAATTTATATAACGATTTATTCGATCTCTTGTCTCCCAATCATATAAGTTAGAACCTGTCATTTCCTTAAAAAAATCTTTACCATAATCCAATATAGAGGAAGAAATAGTGTGCCTTACTTGATCCATATAATTAATACTATCGGCATTTAATAATTTTCCAGATAATTTATTAATTATATCATCAACTTTATCTAAATTATTATCTTTAGATTTACCTGTTAGTATTCCTTTAATTTTATCTACACTGTTACCGAGTAAATTCTTATCTTTTTTCATTATACATTACCCATAATATCTGGAATTTCAGTTTCATTTTCTTTTGAAAATTTATCTATTTGATCATAAATTATTTTAGTTACAAATTCAGATGTTAAATGAGCGATCATATTTTCACTATTTCCATATAGGATTATTATATCATTTATCATATCTCCAGAAAATAAATACAATAATTTTATATATTCTTTAGAAAAAAATGATATCTGTTTTGAATCCAATTTAGAATTATTAGTTAATTCCAAAATTACATTCTCATTAAAAATTTTCATATAAGCTATTTTTTTAATTTGTTCAAATGTATCTGATACATAATTATAATAAATATAATAATATATAAATCTATTTAATACCTTGATTAAAGTTTTTGATTTATATGCTATAATACCTAAAAATAATAAAATAGTTACTATTAAAATATTACTCATTTCTCATTCTTTCTATAATAATTTTAAATTTATCCAAATGTTAAAATTAAGTTCCCACAATCCCATATTCGGTCAAATTGATTCAACTGCATATTCTGCCACTCAGTTAAATTAGGATCATACTGCTCTAAAATTAATTCTAGTTTGTGTTTTTGAAATTTTAATCGATTTTCTCTAATCTTATAATTTTTCGTATAAAAATAATTAGGTTTTGATTGACCTAATTTCTTGAATCCGATTTTTTCGTATGATTTACCAGTTCCATATCTTAAATCAACGTATGAAATGATGGATTTAGAATTAATATAATTAATTAATTTAGATAATCCACCCATAACAATTGTATCTGTTTTACTACAAAATCTATATATTTCAATCTCATATTCGTGTCTAAACCGAGGTTTACCATAAGTTAGAACTGAGACTAATTCATTATTGAAATATAAACCCAAATGAGTTCCATTTATGAAACCTTGGAGATGATTAGACTCGAGAAAATTAAAGGCTTGATTTTTATTAATCTCTTGAATAATACACTTTCGAGCTGGAATCTTGTTGATAATTAATCCTAACTTTGCTTTAATTATAGACTTGACAATTTCTTGCTTCTCAATCCATTCGTCTTCAAAAATATGAATTAACTGGATATCTTTTTCTTGACATTTTAAGGTTTTATTTAAATGATAGTCTGAAAATATAGTTCCTCCAATTTCGGAATGCCAATAAAGACCATTCATTTCAATTGCCAAATGAAAATCAGGAATGAAAATATCTAGTTCTTTTCCATCTAGAATCTTACGATTATGATTTTCAACAGCAATATTTAATGAATTAATGAATTCAAAAATCTCTATTTCAGATTTAGAAGTACTATTTAAAGGAGGAAAACATTTTGGACATCTAGGTATTTTACCATCATCAATATTAGATTCAAATACGGTATTACATTTGCAACATGTCCAGAAATAAGCAAAGGAGTATCCTTTATATAATTCTATATCAAAGTTCGGCTTAATTAACGTTTTTAACCTGTTAGAATTAATTAAACTGTCATAAAATTTCTTTCTGCTATTATATATTACCTTGTTTTTTATTTTTTTTAGTTGTAAAGGAAAATATACATTATAATGACTAAAACACGTATTTTGACTTTTTTTTAAAAGTTCTTCATTTTGTAAAGGATATTTAACTCCATAATTTTTTAAGCATGTTTCTATTTTCTTTTTCTTTATCTTTTCTGATTTAGAAACATTATAGAATCCATACTTTTTAATGTTTTTTCCCTTAATTTTTTCTTTAATTTTTTCTACTTGAAAAACACTTTTTGTTCCATATTTAATGAGGCATGTTTTTTCCTTTTTTTCCTGTATCTCTTTGGACTTCATAGGGTGCGTAACCCCATATTTTTCTAGACAGGTTTTCTCCTTCTTTTGTTGAAATTTTTTAACTTTACTTGGATTATCTTCTCCATATCTTACATTAAGCGTTTCTCTATATTTTTGTTTATTAACCTCATTTTGCATTACATATTCACAACCATATTTTTCTTTAAATATTCTTCTATAATTTTTTTGAACAATAGGAGATTTCATGGGATTTGTAACCCCATAATTTTTTAGACAAGTTTGTTTCTTTTTTTCTTTAATCTCCTCTGATTGGGAAGGATGTATAACACCATATTTTTCTAAACAGGTAATCTGTTTTTTAATTTGAACAGCCAACGATTTACTAGGATGATTAACACCATAATTTTTTAGATATGAACATTCTTTTTTTTGTTTAGTATCTTTTGATGAGTTGGAGCATTTGGAACTACAATATTTTTGATATCCGTAACTTATATTTATGAAATTAGTTTCATTATTACAGTTTTCATTATTACAAATATGCTCATTTTCATCTTTTTTTAAATATTTATCATAATAATCTTTGACCAAAATATTATGAAATTTAATATGTCCACTTATTGCTCTATTATTTTTCAGTTCTTTTTTGCAAATTTGGCATATTAAATGATTTTTTAATTCCATCACTCATTTTGGATCCTTATCATTTCTTAATTCTTTTTTCAACTTCTTCAGAACTTAATGGTAAATCATAACTAGATAAATCAACATAATCTTGATCATTGGTATCAAATTCTTCCACAAGACTTTCTTGCATATTTTCCAAAGCAGAAGCCTTTTTAGATTCATCTGCCTTTACAACATTATCTAAAAAAGAATCAAGATTTTCTTCACTAACAGATAATTTTACTTCCTCTTTTTCAATAGCAAGATTTTCTTCACTAACAGATAATTTTTCGTCCTCTTTTTCAATAGCAATATCTTTATCTATCTTAACAGTTTTATATTCTTCTGTATTCTGTATTAAAATAGCAGAAATATCGCATGTCCTTATAACTAATAAGTCATTTCCTGTGTTAAAAGAATATACTTCATTCTTTTTTAAAATTTCGGTAATATGTTTTTCGATGGTAGTCAATGACTCTTTATTTGGGCTACTATCCATTAATATTATAGGCTTCTCAAAATTTTTAAGAAAAACCAAGTACTTATGAGGTTTATTCATGAAAATTCCTTTCTATATAAATCATTTGGAATTTGCCTTTCTTTACGATATTACTATGAAAAAAAAAGGTTCTTCAGTTAATGAAGAACCCTTTTTGATTCATTTATTTTTGATTAGATTTCATCTATATCAAAATCATCTTCATCACCATCATACTCTAATTCTAAATCATCAGTCATATCGTCCTCATCATCCTCATCATCATCGCCATCATCACCATCATCACCACCAATTTCAATATCATCCCCTTCTTTTAAAGGTGTTGAGTCATCAAAAATATCATCCCCTATAATATCAGAAATAACATTTTTATCCATCTTTTCCATTTCTGAAATAAGTTTATTTAATATACGGGATTCATCTTCTGAGAAAAGTTCAGAAATATCAGAATCATCTTCTTCTTTTACGGTCATATCAATTTTAGCTGGATTTGCAACTTTAGATGGATCAAGATTTTCTGGAGATTTACCACTAGCGTCATCACCCTCTTTTCCATCTTTCGTTCCGGAAGATACTGCAGGGTTTGAATCTTGTTTACCATCCGCATTTTTGGCATTTTCCGGAGCTGCAACAGAATCACTTACCTCACCACCAGTACCACCTGTAAGCATTGCATTTAATTTTTGTAAACCATCCGTGGTTGATCTTGTTTTAATAACATTATCAGCTGGAGATTTATAAGTGCTTATAGGATTCGAAGGAGTGGGGTATAAATCAGCTGTACTTTCCAATATTTCAGCTGCTCCCTTTTTTAACATTTCAATTCTTTCTTTAGCAGTTAATTCACTATACATTGATTTTCTCCATTAAAAATAAGTTTAATAATACTTCGTTTAAAAAGCAAAATTTAATATTTATCCTAAACAAATAACTTGAGTTTCTTAATTTTTATTATATATATTAAATATAAAGCGGTTAAGATTTTTCATTTTATTTTATGGAGGTTTAGTATTATGAAAAAGAGAGAAAAAGAATTGGAGGAGATAATTGAATACCAATTATCCCTAAATCAAAAGAATTCGAAAGACGTTCCGTGGTCGGACGGACCATTGGACCCAGAAGAATTCTTCTGGGATAAAACAGATCATTCTCCAGAACAGAGGGGATTAGTATTAGTATAATCCCCTCAAGAGGAAAGTTCCACCCTTTCCTCTTTTTCAAAAAGTATTTTCAAATCCCTCTAATTTATTATCATCTACATTTTTTCCTCCATTGGGTAATTCTTCAAATCTATAATTAAAAATATTTTCATTATTTAAATATTCAGGCAATCCCAAATAAACACTATCTCCAATTGGTCCATTTCTATTTTTTAATATTGTACATCGTATTCTTTTATACCTTTTTTCCCCCCATTCCGTTTGTTCTGTTAAATACAATATTTTGGGATATTGTAAAAACATTACAAAATCAGAATTATCAATTTTATGCATTGATTCTCCCATTTGTGTCAAAGTTGGAGTGGAATCAACATCATAGCCACTACGATTCAATTGAGAAGCCGTTATAATTGATGTTGAATATTTAATAGATAAGTTTTTTAATTCTTGACTGACTATACTTTGTATTAATCTTATATTTTCTCCACTAATTGTATTATCATTGATTCCAATTAAATCCAAATAATCTAAATAAACTCCTTTTAATCTACCTTTTGATTCATCATAAATTTGTGATACCATATTATCAATCGTATTTATTTTAGTTTTTTTTGCTTCAACATAACAAAAAATAATTACAGAATTCGTTTCCTTTTGTATTCCATATATCGCCGATTCAAAATTAAAAGTGACATCATTTTGTAATCTTTTTGAAACATTAAAAGAAGATTCTCCTGTTATTCCACAATATAGTCTTAACATTGACTCATCAATTAAATTTTCAGCTGTTATATATAAGTAATAATTGGGTTTTTCTAAATCTTTACTTCTATAACCGGTTACAGCATTACGAACTAAATTTAACAAAAAAATAGATTTACCAACTCCACTTGATCCACCAATTAAATATAATCTTCTTGGCTCAAATCCTTTAGATGGTAACTTATTATCAATACATTGATATCCTGTTCTAGTTGTTTCTTTATCATTTAATGATTCTCTTAAACTCTTAACTACTCCATCAAAAGAATCATTTTTTAAATTAATTTTAATTAACTTTTCTAAACTTTCTTTAGAATTAATCCTTTGTAAATTATCATATAAATTTTTTAGATGAAATTCCCATTTTTGTATAATCTCATCCTCATTATCATAATTCTCAATTTCAATATCATTTATTAATATATGTATATCTTTCTTACCTCTTAATAACTCACATAATTTGAATTTAGAATATATTTTTTTCTCTAATTTATTTATAAGATCTTCATCAAGATTCTCCTTCTTACTCTTTAGAAAATCAACAGATCCACTAAATCTTCCTACTTGCAATTTTTCTAAAAAATCCTCTAAAATAAAATTAGAATTATAAGATTTACGATATTTTGCCAATATCTTTGTTAATTCTAATTTTTCAACAAAATTATTATCTAATTCTTTATTTTGTACAGGAGCAATTTCTTTATCATACCAAAAAAGTATATTACATATTGCCTCCATAATTCCAGCAGTTTTTTTATTTGTATCCTCTAAAGAACAGCATAACAGCAAGCAATTATCTAAAAAATACTCTGTAAGCATTAATAACCTCCATAACAAAATATTTACGAAAGTTTATTACTACAAAAAAAATAAAATTCAAAAAAAAATGGATGAATATACTAAAGATTCACCCATTTTTTGAAATGGTAGTTTTTAAAAATTAATCATTTTCATAATAATCCAATTCAACATCATCTAATTCATGATATATTTTTTCTCCAATATTAACTTTTTTCTTAATGCCTTCTAAAATCTTGAAAAATAATTAAATACTTGTAATATTATAGAATTCTTTTAACAATTGATTAGGTACATCCAAATAATTATTCATCGGTACTTGTTTGTATTCATTGTTTTCATCTTTAATTAAATAAGACAATTTTAATTGATCATTGTAAGGTAGCAGTAAGTAATTAGCAAAGGCATCAGCTTCAAAATCATCCTTATTTCCAGTAGTATCAGGATAATTTAGAATAGAATGCCATTTTAAAGAATTACTATCCTTAAACTCCATATGCAGAAATAGATGCCCTAACATATGAGCTAAATAAAAATTAACTTCTTTTTTGTTAATTTTAATTCCTGGAATAATTGAAAAAGAATTATCACCTATTTTTTTAATTACGCCTGTTATAAATTCTGTATCATTATAATATCCTAAGTATTCTCTTTTTTCAATAATTCCTCCCAAACGTTTAATAAGGCTCTTTATATTAACTGGATATCGTATCTGATAGTGATTCACTAAAATATTCACCACATTTTTCACCCAAAGAAAATTATTTTCCACTTTCATTCATTAATATCCTTCTTTCTCTTAATAATTTTCTTCTTTCTTTTTCACATATCATTTTTTGTTCCAAAATTTCATAATACCTTTTTTTCCAATGATCAACATCCTTGTTTTTCATTTCTTCCTGCCTACAATATAAAATCCATTTATCCTCATCAGAAAGAGAAATCCAAAACTCCTTATGCATCCTTATATCCTTGCGTATCTGTTCTTAAAGAATCAACAATACTATCTAGCATATGGACTGCATCTCGAGAAGAAAATAATTCTTCCTCTGAATTTTTAATTTTATCTTTTAATTCTATGTTTTCATTTTCTAATATTGTTCTTTTCCTTTTTATTTCATCAAAATTTCTTTGTAATTCTGAGCACTCCTGTTCTAAATTATCATGTTCAAATTCTAAACTATCATAACTTTCTTGTAAATCATCATATTTATCTTGTAATTCTTCTATTTCAGAAATGATATCTGCTTCTGCACACTCTAATGTATTTGCAATCATTCCAATATAAGTTTCTTCATGACCTTCATTAAAGATTTTATAAATTTCACTGGATATTCTTTCTGCTTCTTTCCAAGAATTCCCTTTGCTTTTATCTAATTTTAATAAATCCATTATATCATTTAATTGTGTGGGAGATAGTTCTAAAATCATATTAAAATAACTTCTTTCTTATTTTTTCTAAAAAATTGAATATAACTTTGCTTTAATTCCTTAATGTTTATCTGGCATCTCCTGTGTTTCCTCATAACACAAATATTTATTCACCATATAATTTGTATAATCAGTATCAAGTTTTTCAATTAATTTTAGAGAATTCCAAACGGAGATAGTTTTTTCATCAATTTTTTTAGAATCTTTACCATTATTAAATTTAGCTAAATACATATTTAGTTTTTCTCCAAACTTAATTTCATTTCCTCCTTTATATATAGGATATAACTCCTCAACAATATTATTTGAAATATCTTGAACATTCTTAAATAATTTAAGAAGTTGAAAAATTCCATAAATATAAAATATTTTATTGAATTTTCCATCTTTTTTATACATAGGATCAATATCTTTAATTACTTCTTTCATATTATAAGGTTTAACCATATTATTTATTATATTATAAAAAGAATCTTCATTCGTTTCATTTTGAAAAGTATTATGTAATGTTTCAGATCTTAAGGATAGTTTCCATAACATATTATTATCATCTAAACAATAGGTATATCTTCCCATTCCCAGAATCTTAAAAATACTAGAACTATCAAAAGTTATTTTAATATCGATTCCATATATTTCTCTGATATGTTTCTCGATAAAACAATGCATTAAAATATATTTGAATTCCGTTTCACCTAAAACATGAAAAATAAATTGATTTTTCTTATTTTTAATAGTTGTTTTTATTATATCAATTAATGGAATCAAGTACAACATATGAGCAGGAGTATTTTTGGTATTAGCCATACTTACTAATCCACCTGTTCCAAAATGATTAAATTCACTTCCAACTTCTTCTAAAATCTTTTGATAAATTTTATATAATTTAGGAGTTCTAAAGTGATGAACATAAATGAATTTATTTCTAATCTCTTTAGTCATACTGGCTGCTAATCTGCAAGATTGTAGATTTAAATCTTCCAGATCTTTCCAAGATTTATAAGGACAGTGGATAAATCCAGGAGCTAAATCAAGAGTGAATGCATAAGTATACTTATTAAAATTATTTTTAACAAATTCATTATAGTATAAATCAATAAATTTTGGAATTTGCTCTCTGGGAACTAAACCACATTGAACTTGATATCCACCGGAATCTATAAATATAATACAATCTTTTAGATATTTTTTACATATCATTTTATCCAATAAACCTGAATATTTGTTAATTAAATTATCATCAACACCCTTTTCTTTATCGATTGCTACACCAACTGAAGAAAGAAATTTATTTACATTATTATGTAGAAAAGAATTAATTTGTGAATTATTAGCATATTTTGAATATTCACTTTCAAAAGCATCCATATGTGTACATATAGATGGTAATGCTGCGCATACAAATGATCCTGGATTATTTTTTTGGAAAATTTCTGTGGTATCCGTACAAATTTCAATCATATTCATCACACTCCACGTTTTAAACCCCAAAGGTCAACATGCAACCTAGGAGAATAATTTACTTTCTTCTTTTTACAGAATTCAGCGCATTCTCTGTTTAAAATATCTTGTCCAGAATCTTTGTTAAAAGGAATAATTGTTTCTGGCATCAAATAAATATATTCTCTATTTTCATGATAAACATAATTATCCAAAAAATACTCAATTTTTTCCTTCATCTTATATTCAAATACGATTTTAAAATAAAAATAGTCTCCTATATTTTTATTAATCTTCTCTCGTAGTGAATAAAACTTAAAAATATTCTCTATATCTAATGAATTATATTGAGAATTTATATTATCATATGATTTTATATCAAATTTAGGAGAAATCGAAAATATATAAGAATTATTATTATATAATTTACATTTATTTCTAATAATTCCCATATTTTGTAACCAATTAGATACTAAAAAATTATCAAAATCAAATAACATAGTAGTTTCAAATGTTATATTTTTATCTTTAAAACAGTTACACATTATTTCTAAATCTGTGTGGTTTTCTTGAAATAAAGGTTCACCCCCAGTAATTACGATATCAGTACAACCTTCATATTCATATTTAATATTAGAACAGTAATTAATTATATCTTCTGCCGTTAATAAAATTATATCTGAATCATTATTAGTATTAGACCATGTATACTTAGAATCACAAAAGTGACATTTCATAAAGCAATACCGTAACCTTATAAAATAAGAGGGTTTACCAATATTCGGTCCCTCTCCTTGTAATGTATAAAAATTTTCAACTATTCTCAGCATCTACATACCTCCCTGATTTTTTACAAATAGCTAGTAATAAACTTCTAAATCTAAACCAAAAATCTCGTAATACTTCATAATCTTCTAAATCATCAACAGTTATATTTTCCCAGTTCTTAAAACTAAATATTTTATTTTCAATTTCCATATGATTATCCAATATTACCACTAAAATATTATCAATATATATCTGTATAGGAGTCTTAGTACAAGGAACTGAGTGGTATAGAGCATTTCTTAAATTACAATTATTAAAAGAAATATGTTCACATATTGTTCCACTTAAATCAGATCCCGAAAAATCAGTCCTTAAAAATTTTGTTTGAAATAATTCAGCATGTGATAAATTTGCTTTACTAAAATTTGTTTGTTCACATCTTGTCTTATATAAATTTACTTTAAATAAAGAAGAACCTGAAAAATTTGCATTAAATAAATTAGATTGAGAAAAATTAGATCCTGTACAATATGATCCTTGAAAATTAGCTTCATTTAAATCTGTTTTAGTAAAATTACAGTATTCAAAAGAAGAATTCTTAAAATTAGTAAATTGTAAATCAGACTCTGAAAAATTTATATTTATACCTTTACAATCTGCAAAATTAGCTTTTATTAAAATACATTTACTCAAATCAATACTCTCTTGAGATTTGTTAAAATTAATTTCTTTAAAATTACATTCTTGTAAATCTACAATAATGTCTTTATTTACTCGTCTCCAGTTATTCCAACTTTCCACACCCAACTTTAAGATTTCTAATTGTTGTAAATTCATTTCATTTTCCTTTCACAGTAATCCTTTATTTTGATAAAATATAATAATCTCATCTATATTCGTACATACTGAACTTAATATTTCTTTATACCTTGTGGTCCAAGCGAACTCAACCATATCATTTACATCTACATTATAATAACTGGGTAATTTTTCTTCCTCAAAAGGTAGAACAATATTATTATTCTTCTTAGTTATAAAATTTATATTATCAACTACATTTTTTGGCGCATTATATGTATCAACTCCCAAAATCTTAAACATGTATCCTCTAGTACCAGGAGTAAAATATTTATATTCTAGATTATTCCAAAGTTCCATTCCCAATACATGGGTTGGAATTACTTTGTATTCTGTTTTAGAACTATATGAAACGGGTTTAGCAACTTTTTTATTCCCACTCAAGCACATTTCTCTAATCTTAGTATCAATATTTTTAATATATTTACATAAATCTAACATTTTCAAATCTTCCTGTTTTAATAGCATATCAATTATTTTTTCAATACACTCTTTAGTAAAAGAAGGATAATCGGATCGTCTTAATACAATACCTTTAAAATCAAATTCATCTCTATTATATCCTTCTCTATTAACAATATGTAAAGCATATTTTTTTTTGGCATCAAAAAATAAAGCTTTTTTGGCTACTATCTCTTGCTTTAATCTAAATTTAGAATTTTCTGGTTTAATTCTATGTAGTTCCACAAATTTTTTTAATAAATTATTATTTAAAAAATTAGATAAATCTTTTGAAATACTTAAAGTTTTTTGCACTATTGGATCATCCATACTGTATCCTCTCCTTTCCTTTCATATAACAATTAGTTCTTTATCTTTCATATATTGTCCTAAATCTAAAAATAAAGAATCTGTATCTCCTGCTATAATATAAGGAGGGTTACCATTATTTTCAATATATTTTTGAAAATCTTTATTAATTATTTCGTTTCCATCTTTAAGATAAAATCCCGCATGATATTGTGAAAATTGATTTACTTCTTGACCTGTTAATGTTATGGATTCAGCTAAATCAATATTATAAAATCTAAAATATTCATTTGCTAAAACACCATATATAGAGTTTGCTAAAATCTTAAAAGCCCATTGCTTCATGTCACATATTGTATAATCTACACTATTAGGTTCACATTTATTCCTTTCTTTCTTATAAAAAATTCTTGATTCCAAAATATAATTTATAATATGAGATGTTAAAGATATTTCGATATCATGACTTTTGAACATAGTTCCTGTTATGCATAACAATAAATTATTATCCTCAATAATTTTTTCAAACTCATCCAAGGTTATAGAGGATTCCTTGAAATCTTGTTTCCATGGTAAATATTTAATATTAAAATTCTCTGTAATTTTTGATTTATCTCCATATAAGTACTCTTTCATTATGGCTGAATCTATTTTAGCTACATATGTCATAACATCCATATTATAAGACATTATTATAGATGGATACAAGGAAGTAAAATCTAAATCCACTACATATTTATGAATACCTTTTTGTGGTTGATTTACAAATGCTCCAGCAAATTCTCTTTTATTATTACTTAATCCTTTTAGAGAATCTCTACATACCAAATCTTTTTCTTTTGCTTTGGAAATGATTAGTGGGTCTATTAGACCCATTGTATTACTGGAACGACTCCACACTGAAGAACAAATTTTTATTATTTCAAATATAAGTTCAATATTCTTAACTTTATTATCTAATTCAAATAATAACTTTGAATCAACAGCACTATATTCAATAAATTTGTTAATATTTTTTTCATAATTTTCATTTAATGTTCCTTCATATGCTACTTTTCCCTCACCTAATTCCACTTCAGATATATAACCCAGCTTATAAGATTCTTTAACACTAGGTGTAAATTTTTTATATTGATCTAACAAGTCAACCATTATCAAACCATAATTTTGATGTCCGTTTGACCATCTTTCATCAAATTTATAAAGATTTAATGGAGACCAATCATTAATGGAAATACCAATATTTTTACATCTATTAAAAATATAAGTATAGTCAAAATTTGATCCATTCCAAGCGGCAATAATATCACAATTAGATTTTTTAGTATTTTCGAAATATGCTGAAAGTAAATCTCTTTCTCTTTTAAATACTTTAACCTCAATTTCAGTATTCTCTATTTTAATTTCTGCTTTATCCATTTCAGGAAGTTGTAATAAGTAAACAAAAATTTTATTTGAATCATCATTGTATAAAAAAGAAATAGAATTAATCGGATGCTTTGCTAGTTTAGGATCGGGAAAACTCTTATCATTTCCGGTATATACTTCTATATCCATGTACTGAATTTTAAGAGGAATATATGGTTCATTTATTCCTATCTTGTTTCGATTATACCTATAATCAATTGAATGTTTTAATTCGTCACTTACGTCTTTTTCATATGTAGCAAAATTTCCATCATACGCTATTTTTTCTTTACTAAACTGTAATTCTTTAAAATTCTTTAATGTGGGAGAATTAGCTAAAGTAGTATCTTTAAAAAAATAATGAGGATGCTCATTTACTATAATATTTAGATATTCTTTTGATCCATTCTTATTTTTAAAAATATAAATTAATTCATTTTTTTCATATTCCATTATATGCTGGATATCTAATAACATTAATTCATCTGAATAATATTTATCTGGTAATTTATAACTATAAATTTCGTTTAATGTCTCGGTTTTAATACCCTGCTCTTGTATTTTAAAAATGGGATTATTTCCGGACAATATATTATATAAATTTTTTAAATCACTTTTAAATAATTCTCCATTGGGAGTATTTAGTCCTCCACATCTAGAAATATAACTGGGATGGAAAGTTAATAATACGTCTATATTATTATATTTATATATTTTACCTCTATATGAGGTAATATGAGACTCAGATATTCCTAAAATATTCATGGGTATACTACCCATTGCAAGAATAATTTTTGGCTTAATTACTTTTAATAATTCATGCAAATTATTTTTACAGCATTCAAGAGCTTCAGGTGGAGGAGTTTCTGTTTTTCCATTATTAATATTGGTACATAAGCAACAATTAGTAATATAGTATGGAAATTTATTTAACCCTAAATCTTCAAAAACTAACCTAAATAGTTTTCCTGCTTTACCAACTAAAGGTCTACCTATTTTAGCCTCTTCAATAGCTGGAGCTTCCGCCAAAAGTAAAACTTCAACTTTACCTAAATCTTTCTCACAATTTGTTTCCCCTATAACCATGGATTGTTTTTCAAGTGGACATATATTACAATTTCCAAAACTTTTTTTCATTCTCTTCTCCGAAAAAGAGGAACATACTCCTCTTTCTTTTTTAAAAAAAATGGTAACAACTATCTTTAATTTTAATATATATAATAAACCTTACCACTTACCAGCTTTATCTTTAAACATATTAATAATTTCGTCTAAAGACATATTCTCTAAGAATTTTTCATTTTGTATTAGTTCTTGTTTATGATCATCATATATTTTTTGTTGTAATTTATTACATAAACTACCGCCAGCATGCGGTCCTAAATGTAAGGCGATTCTAGTATTATTTTGTGGAACTACTCCTGCAACATAACATATCATTCCATTTTTTCTTCTTATCATATTCCATGTTTCAGTATCTTGTCTCTTATATTGATTATACGCTTTTCTTAATGTTTCAATATCCCATTTTAATCTAGATAATCCCTCATAATTCATAAACCAAAATCCACTTGATCCACCCGCAGAAGAATACTGAATATTTATCTTTTCATTCCTATTAAAGTGATTAACAATCTCAAAGTTTGGTCTACCTGCTATACCTTTAGAGGGTATTCCTCCATTATTCGGAACCAAATAATGAATATTTTTATCTTTATATGTATACATTAATCCACTAATCATATATTCCCACCATCTTGGACAGACAATAAAATCATTATCAATTAATAAATAAAACTTTTCATAAAAGTGCTCAGGATCTCTTACATTCTCTCTCAATTTATAATCAATTTCCATCATTTGACACCATCTCATAAATGTAGTAGCTTTACCAAAACAATTTATAAGAGAGGTTGATGTATCATATGAGTAATAACAGATTTTTCTCTCCTTTAATAATTTTTCAAAAATGGCAAATCTTCCAACATCTAAATCAGATCCATTATCAAAAACATAAATATCAATTTTTTGGAAAAAACTTGAATATGCCCAAATTGATTGTATACATTTTTGAGTTAGAATAGTTCGATCTCTAGCTGGAATCATTACGGATAATTTATGTGTATTCATCAATTAAATCCTTTCCAATAATATTTCAAATTTATTAACTATCTCTGTTGTATCTATTGAATCCATGCAACCCACTGGTAATTTTTGCTGTACAAACGGACACATATTTATACTATTTTGATGAAAGAAACAAGGATATAATCCGCATTCTTTATAATTTGTAGAATCAATCCAATCTGCATTTTCATAATATCTCATTCTTAAATCACCCAAGAATGGACCATATAAACCCAATGTAGGCTTTTTTAATGCTGCAGATAAATGTGTAAAACTGGAATCTACCCCAATTAATCCTTTACAATAATTTAAAATATTAACTCCCATTTGTATATCCGTAGAACATCTTGACAAATTTACTAAGTAAGGAATATTATAATCTTTCTTTAACAATTCATATATTTCATAAAATCTAGGGTGATCAATAACACCTAAATTTTTAAACCCTCTATTATATAATTTTTTAATTATTTCAACCCACTTATAACTAGATAACGTTCTGATTGGAGAAGAAGATTTCATTTGTAAAAGTATCATATCTTTTCCTATAATTTCTTTTATATATTTTTTTAATTCATGGGTTTTTAATTCAATCATATAATCTTTTACATTAAAATTTAACCCAGCCACTTTTTGAAATATGTCATAACAATTTGTATATTCTGCTTCTTCACATCTCTCAATAGATCCTTCAAAGGATAGATGATAATCAGCATCTTTTAATACTTGAATGGAAAAAGGAATAGTGTAACAACGATTAATTAAATTAGTTGGCCATGCTCGAAAGAGAGGTAATATACCTTTTGATGTACAAAAATGAATTTTACATGTAGGATATTTATTTTTTAAATATTTCACGATAGGCTGAGAAAACATTACATCTCCAATTCCACCAAATCTCCAGATTAAAAGTTTTTTATTTGTTAAATCTTGTCCATTATATCTTTTAAATAAATCTTGAAATTTAATTTTATGAGGTCTAAATATCCTGATTCCTAATTTCTTATCAATAAAAGAATTAATATATGTATTATATTGCATTACCAGAACATCGCCTTTTTCAACTCTATCTGTTTCTCCATTTACATTTAGATTTCCCCCATTTAATATTTCAGCAGTTACCATTAATGGATTATGACTTTTTAATTCATCAATCGTCTTAAATTTTGGTAATTCTTTTAGTTTATAATATTCTTTTAAACCTAAATCTTCATGTTCTTTTTTAAATATCTCTTCTTTTTTTTGCAAAATATTTTGGCAATATTGTTGAGCATTAAAATTATCTATACAAACCATTTTTAAGTTCCTTTCATGACTTTAAATTTTTTCCACAGGAAATACTAAAAAATCAAATGAAGTTTTAATTTGCAAACTGAATAAACTTCACTTAAAATAATTACGGAAGGAATAATTTAAATGGAAAAGAAAAATCATGTATTATTATTTTCACCTGGTATTGATAGCTTTATTTCAAATTGGTTACTAAAATCTAAACTAAATAATGAAACGGATTTATTAACTAGAGTTTATTTTCATGTAGGCGGAAAATATTCTACAAAAGAATGTAAATTATTATTAAATAATTATGATGTGGAATCTTATTATGTCAGAATAGATCGTAGTTTATCTTTAGGTGATATTGAACATAGTGACGCTCATATTCCTCAAAGAAATCTTTTATTATTAACAATGGCTCAAGCTAGATATAATGCAGACTTTTTATATTTAAATGGAGTTAAAGACGATCGAGTTTCTGATAATAATAAAGAATTTCGAGAATTAGTTTCTAATATTTTAACTAAAACTGCTGAAAAACCAGTACAAGTTATTAGTTTATTGGAGGATAAAGAAAAAACTGAATGGTGTGAACTTTATTATAAAGAAAATGAAGAGAATAGTTGGGAGAATTTAGTTTCAAAAACCTTTAGTTGTTTTGCAAAATACGATGATGAAGAAGAATATTATGATTATATACCAGTATATAGATATTCCACTGAACGAAATTCATTTGACATCGTTAAGATATGTAGATTTACAGGATGTTTAAAATGTCCTGCCTGTTTCAGAAAAATATGCGCCCTGACATCCTGTAATATATATATTCCATTTATGGATAGAACAATCATTGATAGTTATACTCTAAAATCTCATGAAATGATGAATACTTTACCTAGAAGAGCTAAATCAATACAAGACTATCATAAATTCATTTGCATGATTAATCCTAACAATTTGAATGGAACTGTAATATGAAAAAAATACAAAACAATCCATGGAAAGAATTTAAAAATTGGTTATTTGCCTCAAAGGATACAGAATTATCTCAAGAATTAATTAAATCTTTAAATCCTTCAATGATATTAGCCCAATTTTCTAATTTAAATACAGTAACTATTTTTTTAAATGACGTTCTAAATGATTTTTATAAAATTTACAAAATAGATCCAAAAGAATGCTATAATTTTTTGAAAGATATTGTTATAAAAAAGAAAATAAATCCAAATGATTTGTGTTATATTCCTCTGGGAAAAATGGAAACATCTAAAGAAATAAAGAAAGCCAGAGAAAAACTACCAAATTTAAAATTTTATGAAATTGAATTATTGTTAGAACTATGTATGGAAGATCAATATTATAATGGATTTATGGAATTTTTAGAAATTAAAAGAAATACTACTAATAAGGACAAAAAACCTGTTAAGAATAATAATATTAATGGTATAACCATGAAAACTTGGCTATCTAATTTTAGTATCAATTAAGGAGAAACTATGGTTACAAAAGTTGATTCTAGCTTGGAATTAGATGAAATTATAGGTAACACGTTTCCTGTTTTAGATTATGGATATGTTAAAGTAGTTGACTATATGGGTAATGATCATAGTATTGTAGAAGCCGCACGGCAATCATACGGTAATGGAACAAAAACTATTAATGATGATGAAAAATTAATACGTTATATGTTTAGACATTTTCACACTTCACCTTTTGAAATGGCAGAAATTAAATTAGAAGTTAAGGTACCGATGGATACCTGGAGGCAATGGATAAGACATCGTACAGCCTCTATTTCAGAATATTCTACAAGATATTCAATTGCCATTGATGATATATATTCTTGTTGTTCTTGGAGAAAACAATCTAAAAGTAATAACCAAGGATCAGATGAAAATACTAATTTTTTGAAAGAAGAAATGAATGAATTAACAAAAGGAGAAAAATTAGTAAGAGATACTTGCAAAACAGAATATTATAAAAAGTTGGATATGGGAGTAGCAAGAGAACAAGCTCGTAAAGATTTGCCACTTTCTACATATACAAAAGCATATTGGAAAATTGATTTGCATAATCTCTTACATTTTTTAGCTTTAAGAATGGATGAACATGCTCAATGGGAAATAAGGCAATATGCAAATATCATTGGAAATAGTATTGTTTCTAAATGGGTACCTATAGTCTGGAAGGCGTTTAATGATTATCATCCTCTAAGAGGAGGAATAATATTTTCTAAAGAAGAACTTAAATTATTACGACAAATTATAGATGAAGATTTAATTTTAACTTTAAAATCTGAAAAGAATTATAATTTATCTCAGAGAGAAAAAAAAGAATTTTTTGAAAAAGTTACTAAGATATTGAGTCTTTAATTATATATTTTAAAATGAACAATGCCCAGGACTTTCAATAATAAGAAATGTTCCTGGGCATTAATTTTTTCTTTAAATTTTTAATAAATCTCTTATTGCTTTATACATTTCATTCACTTCAAATCTTTGTCCCACCTGTCTCAAACCAATTGATTTTG
>Ga0172369_10002219_pt1 | contig 27045 bp, 17 predicted proteins | sample LakKiv25m_FD_114539 | JGI IMG/M metagenome (GOLD analysis project Ga0172369, IMG submission 114539) | Freshwater microbial communities from Kabuno Bay, South-Kivu, Congo - kab_022012_11.25m | ecosystem: Environmental > Aquatic > Freshwater > Lake | place: Democratic Republic of the Congo...
CATTTGCCACCAGGCTTTAGCGGTATCGGGATTATTCCACATCAGCATCTGCCCCGTTGTACGATTGTAATCTTTGTACGGTCCGCCAAGTTCTGCGTCATATCCTTTCGTTAAAACATTTTCAATTAATTTACGCGCGGAAGAAATATAACTTGTGTCGGGATGAATTTGATTTACGCGAGCGAAACACCAAGCGGTTTTTAAAACATGTCCCATAATAGTCATCGTTTCGCTTGGAAGAATATTTCAATTTGCGTCATACTCCTCAGCAAATCCTATCTTTTGAAGACTCATGCTTGCAACAAACCTGTTCTGCATGTTATCAATTATTTGAAGCGTCTTATCTAAATATTGCTGATCGTTTGTGAGCAAATAAAGATAGAGCAAATGAGTGGTGATAGCATCAACAGTGGCGTTAAAACTTTTATTATTTTTTGTCGACCAGTTTTTGCTGCTGTAATCATAGTATCCGAAATAGTCTGCGCGATTGTCCCACATTTTTGTTTCATTATTTTGATAGCCTTTCATAATCCAATTCCAGTCAAGCGTATCACCCGTCGCTTCAAAAGAAGCCATTGGACCGAGAAGTCCGTAATGCTGATGGAACGCGTCTTTGTTGGTGTTGCCGGAAGTTGGATTACCGAATTTATCAAGCTCCCAGAACCAACCGCCGTTGGTATTATCCCATGCGTGTTTGTACATAAAATCAAGCGCTTGTTTTGCTTTGGTAAGATATTCGTCTTTTCCGGTAAGCATAAATGCGCGGACGAATCCGTAGGCATCGCGCGACTGCGTCTGCATATTTTTTTGCGTTCCGCTTGTCTTTCCATATTTATCAACGTTCGTGTAAAAGCCTCCGTTCACCGCGTCGTATGCTTTTACCCAGAAGGCGGCGCAGCTATCAACATATCCGATTACCTTTTCCGGATTTTGCAAGTAAGGAGATTTAACATTGTATTGAGCGTTGAGCGATGAAATAACAACGATGAGGAAAATAATAACGCGTTTCATTTAAGTGCTTTTTTTGTTTGACAAATACCTACGTAAAAATAACGATGATATTCGTTAATGAAAAATGATGCCACCGATTAATTCTTTTGTGTCCCTTGTGTTTTCCCTTGTGAACCTTGTGGTAAAAAAAACTCAACCATAAAATTATTCCGTTAAAAGTCAAGAATAAATACTTGGGCTAAATTATCGCAAGTATTTATTCTGATAAGTTATAATCTTAAAAAAGTTCATTGACATATAGAAAACGTGTCCTTAAGTTTGAGTTGAAGCAAACGAAAAGGAACGAGAACCTGATTCCGTAAAAACAGAAATAATTTGTTCCGCGTTGAGCGGATTAGGATTTGGGGATTTCTCCTGTTCTTTTCTCTTTTTAATTGTCTTCTACTTACCGATGCTTTACAATCAATTAGTTTAAGCATTGTATTAACGACGAATGTTTCCACTAAGGTCACAAAGCAACACTAAGGAATTTACCTCAACAAAATCATTTTCTTGGTTTGCACAAAACTGCCGGCGCGAAGTTGGTAGAAGTAAATTCCGCTGGCGAGTTGTTGTTGGTTGAAAGAAACTTGATAAATTCCTACAGGTTGTTCTTCATTCACTAAAACAGCAATTTCTTTTCCAAGAACATCAAAAACTTTTAGACTAACTTTACTATCAACCGATAACTGATAACTAATTACTGTAGTCGGATTAAACGGATTAGGAAAGTTTTGTTCAAGTTTAAAATTGGATGGCGGCAACATTTCAGAAGTAGTTACATCAGTTAAGTACTTTGTACGGGTAATTCCAAAAGTATCTTCCAAGGCTTCATTAGTTACGCCATTCAATATATAAAGCGTTCTGTTCATTTCGGTCTCTTCGTTTTTATTTGATCCGCCGTTTTCAGGTAATCCCCAATTGGCGCTATACTTATACGAAACAATTGCCGAAGAATATTTCTGAAAGGTAATTTGATTTGAGAAAATTTTATCACCGGCGATTTTATCCCCGTGTGTTCCGTCATCGTACATCTTGATACCCAACGTACTGTCGCTATCAAGCCAGCCGGATTTCGGCCAATTCATCGGGGGGGTATTTCCAAAAAGGTGGAGCGTTTTAAACACAGTCCCTTCGGGCATTCCTTTTATTGCAGCTCTATTAGTGTTGCACGTAAAGAGAACGGTACAATCATTACCCAGTGGTTTATACCACCAATTAAATACGGTAGAATAGTCCACAAATCCCGAGTCGTAATTTTCTTGAGAAATAAGGATGAATCTATAGGGATAAGGATAGTCATCGTCATTTTCCCAATTTATTGGCGTAAAGAAAAATTTGAAACTTATCGTGTCTCCTAATGCGACATCAAGTGCAACAGTAGTTGTAAAAACATCTGGGTTGTTGAGCGATGAATGCATCCATGTATTTTGCCAATTGTTAAATGATCCGCGAACAGAAACAGAATCTGTCGCAGGATTAAATAATCCCATGAGACGCTCTAATTCCATAGCAATGGAAAAATTTACGAGAATCGTTTTTAAGGAGTTGTTCTCCGTCGCCTCCAACTTTTGTGCAAAGAGAGATGATGGAATTGCACAAGTGATAATCACTGCAAAAAGAAAAAAGATAAAACCGAACTTTTTCATAAGAAGCTCCCATATAATTATTTTTTTACCTCAACAATATCATTTTTTTTGTTTGTACAAAACTGCCAGCGCGTAGTTGGTAGAAATAAATTCCACTGCTTAATTCTTTATTCTTACTACTGAATTCAACTTGGTAATTTCCTGCCGGTTGTTCTTCATTCACTAAAACAGCAACTTCATTTCCAAGAACGTCAAAAATATTTAAAGTTACCCAAGTGCCTGCTGCCAACTGATAACTGATAACGGTTTCCGGGTTGAAGGGATTTGGATAGTTTTGACCAAGTGAAAATTCTGTAGGTAATTCATTAGTTTTTTCAATTTTAGTTGGATCAGGTAAAATAGTTGTATGAACAATTCCAAACGTATCTAGTACCGTTGCCCATCCGGTAAAACAATGCATTTTTAATGTTTTATCTCCACCAACGGGCGCTTCGTTATCATTCATCCCGCCATTTGTTGGTAAACCCCAATTGGCGCTGTATTTATAAACTACATTTAAGGTTGAATAGTATGAAAAGTGAATTTCGTTAGTAAATATTTTATCTCCGGCAACAGCATCTTTATGTGTTCCATCATCATAAAGTTGAAATACTTTTGTAATGTCCTGATCGGGCCAACCGCCGTTTGGCCATTGAAGCGGAGAATTACCGCCTGCCATGTGAACCGTCTTAAATTCGGTTCCAGCCGGAGCGTTAATTATTGAAGCGCCATTTGTATTACATGTAAATGTAATATGTTTATCCCAACAAAATGTTTCAAGCTGCCCATTATTAAACCCAACGGCATCATAAGCCATAAAACCGGAATCATAAACTGCTTGAGTAACGATAAAGTATCTGTCGTTCTGTGTCGTATCAGTTAAATTATTCACTTCCCAAGTTCCGGGAGAATAAAAGAATTTGAAACTAATTTTTTCATCAACTTGCGCAATAACGGGAGCAGTAACCTTATAAATATCTAAACTATCGGTAAGAGGCTCCATCCATGTGTTTCCCCAACCGTTAAACGAACCGCGAACGGAAACAGAATCTTTTTGCGGATTAAAGAGTCCCGATAATCTTTCAAGTTCCATATTAATTGTGAAAGTAACTTGAATGGTTTTTGAGGGTTTGTAAACAGAAATCCCTTCCCAGTAATCGGTGTAATAATTTGCACCTGAGCCAATTATTAATGTTCTGTTTCCAACGTATGGTCCTTCATTTGTACTTCTTTCCCAAACTTCTGTTGTTCCATGGATGCGGACGAATTTGAAAGTAAGGGATTGATCAACAATAAAGTTGGTGAATATTTCTGTATAGATTGAGTCTCCATCGAGGTCGGTTAATTCAAAATCGTTACCGCCCCATCCGTTAAAATCTCCACGAATTACTAATTTGTCTCCCACAACAAACTCACCCACCTGAAACATAACGCTCATGTTGCAACTGAACTTAACCGTTGGTGAAGTTTGCGCAAAGAGAGATGATGGAATTGCACAAGTGATAATCACTGCAAAAAGAAAAAAGATAAAACCGAACTTTTTCATAACAAGCTCCCACATAATTATTTTTTTATTTCAACAAAATCATTTTCTTTGTTTGTACAAAACTTCCGGCGCGGAGTTGGTAGAAGTAAATTCCGCTGCTTAATTCTTTATTCTTACTACTGAATTCAACTCGGTAATTTCCTGCCGGTTGTTCTTCATTCACCAACGCTGCAAATTCATTTCCAAGAATATCAAAAACCTTTAAACTAACTTTACTATCAACCGATAACTGATAACTAATTACCGTATTCGGATTAAACGGATTAGGAAAGTTTTGCTCAAGTTTATATTCTGTCGGAATATTTCTTCCATCTATTTTAACATCCGTAAAGTCTGTTGTATGAGCAATTCCGAATGTATCTCTCACAATGCCATGCCATCCCCAAGGCAATTCATGATTGAGATAGATAACTTTATATCCGTATGCAGGGTCTTCATTGTCGTTTGAACCGCCGTTTGTTGGCAAACCCCAATTTGCGGAATACTTATAAACTATAGTATTTGGAGAATAAAAAGGGAAATGGATTCCACTTGAAAATATCTTGTCTCCCGCCACTTCATCACCGTTAGTACCATCATCATAAAGTTGAAATACTTTTGTAATATCCTGATCGGGCCAGCCGGTGCTTGGCCACATAAAGGGCGCAACGCCGCCTGCAAGGTGTATGGTTTTAAATTCCGTCCCATCAGGAGCGTTTTTTATCGAAGCCGCATTGGTATTGCATGTGAAAAGAAGAGATAAATTTGTCCAGTGATCACCCATATAAGCGTTATTAAACCCGATGGCATCGTAAGACTTAACACCGGAATCAAAATCAGTTTGATTGACAATGAAATACCTATCATTTTGTGTCTCATCAGTTAGATTGCTTCCCTCCCAGGTACTTGGTGTATAAAAGAATTTGAAACTAATTTTTTCACCAACTTGCGCAATAACGGGAGCAGTAACCTTATAAATATCTAAACTATCGGCAAGAGGCGCCATCCATGTATTTCCCCAACCGTTAAATGAACCGCGAACTGATAGGGTATCCGTTTGTGGATTAAAGAGTCCCGATAATCTTTCAAGCTCCATATTAATTGTGAAAGTAACTTGAATGGTTTTTGTCGGTTTGTAAACCGAGTTACCTTCCCAGTAATCAGTGTAATAATTTGCTCCTGCGCCAATTATTAATTTCCTGTCCACACCGTACGTTCCTTCAGATGGACTTCTTTCCCAAACTTCTGTTGTTCCATGGATGCGGACGAATTTGAAAATAATGGATTGATCAACAATAAAGTTGGTGAACATTCCTGTATAGATTGAGTCTCCATCTGGATCGGTCAATTCAAAATCGTTACCGCCCCATCCGTTAAAATCTCCACGAATTACTAATTTATCTCCCGCAACAAACTCACCTCTCTTAAACATAACGCTCATGTTGCACTTAAACAAAACGGTAGAAGTTGAATCCAGAGAAGGATATTGAAATCCGAAGCAATTGAGATCAGCAGAAGCATTTAAAAAATCTGATTGAGAGACTACATATTTTCTTCCGGGATTTTCCCAAGTATCCGGCGTAACGCAAAACTTAAATTGAATTGTGTCATCCATCGCTAAAGTGAGCGGCAGTGTTGTGGAAAATATGTTCTTGTCGGATGGATTTTGAGTTAACAATACTTTTTGCCAATTGTTGAATTCTCCTCCAACAAAAATGGAATCGGTTGCCGGATTAAATAATCCTGCAAGACGCTCTAATTCTAAATTTGCTGAGAATGTTACTTGAAGAGATTTGGGTATGTGGAATTGGTCCGCTCCTTCCCATGGTGCCGAGTAGGTGTTAAGCCCTAATAATGATGCCTTATACTTTCGCGTCGGATAATTTTCAGTTGTGTAAACGCCGCCGTGATATTTTACAAAATTAAACGAGGCGGGTTGATTGTAATGGAAATTTTGAAACGTTCTTGAATAAATTGAATCACCGTCAACATCATGGAGTTCAAAATCACTTCCGCTCCAATCATTAAAATCACCGCGGACAAAAAGCTGATCACCGCGGATAAAATCACCCTTGCGCATGGGTTCTTTCATATCGCAATTGAATTTGAGTTTCATCGGGAAATCAGCAAGTGACGTTGAATTAAAACCGAGCGCGCCTACGCGAGCAAGCCCGGTTTCATACTCGATTTGTGAAATGATATATTCGTTCACTTGTTCGGTTTCCCAAAAATTTTGTCCGATGCAAAAATTAAAACGAATGGTATCATCAAAAGAATAAGCATCAATAGTGACGTTAACGGAGTAGATATCGGGATTGGATTGGGTTACCACCATTTTAACTTTTCCCCATTTATTAAAATTTCCACCAACGGAAACGGTATCAGTCAAAGGATTGAATAATCCGTTTAACTTTACCAATTCCAAATCAACGGAAAAATTTACGAGAATCGTTTTTAAGGAATTATTCTCCGTCGCTTCCAACTTTTGCGCAAAGAGAGATGTTGGAATTGAACAAGTGACAATCACTGCAAAAAGAAAAAAGATAAAACCGAACTTTTTCATAAGAAGCTCCCTCATAAAGGTTCATGGGTCTTTAACGTTGGTGCAAAGTTAAAAAAGTATTCTATCAAACTCAAATCCTTTTTTTGTAGATGAAAGGTCGGAAGTCAAAATTCAAAAGAAATTTCATTCTTACTTCTTAATTCTGACTTCTATTTCAACTGAGAGACGAATCGCACTCAACTTGGATGCGAAATGTATTCCCCCTAAAGCAGATTAAGATTAAGAATATGATTAAGATTAAGAGTGCGGGAAAGAGGAGGAAATCTACGTCGAGCGCTGCTTTCTCAAATCCTTTTTATAGATGAAATTTCATAATCCTAATCGTAATCTTAATCGTAATTCTAATCATGTTTGCAAGCAATGCGTTACCCGTAAAAAAAGTCGGAGTAAGATTAAGAATATGATTGAGATTAAGAGTGCGGGAAGAAGGAGAAAATCCGGATCGAGCGCTGCTTTCCCTACAGCTATTTTCTCCTTATCTTTGCACCATTAAATAACAAGAAAAAGATGATATGATCTCTATTTCAAAATCGCGGTTACAAAAAATAAAAAAGAATTTTAAAGGAAAGAAAATTGCGGTCATCGGCGATATGATGCTTGACTGTTATTTCTGGGGCGAAGTGAAACGCATTTCTCCCGAGGCTCCCGTTCCGATTGTTGAAGTTGATAACGAGTTTTACCGTTTCGGCGGCGCGGCTAATTGCGCGTTGAATATTGCCAGGCTTGGCGGAACTCCGGTTCCCGTAGGCATTATCGGCAAAGAAAATTACGGATCAATTTTTCTTTCTTTGTTGGATGAAGCAAGTATCGACGCAAGCGGAATTTTAGTTGATGAGCGCCGACCGACAACCGCGAAAACGAGAGTAATAGCCGATAGCCAGCACGTGGTAAGAATTGACAAAGAAAGCAAAGAATACATTCCCGCTGAACTCCAGAAAAAAATTCTTGACTATCTTGAAAATCATTTTCAATCATTGCACGGAATCATTCTTCAAGATTATAACAAAGGAATGCTGCCGCCGAAGCTCATTCAGAAAATTATTTCGCTGGCTAATAAACATAACATCCTTATTACCGTTGATCCAAAATTCAATAATTTTTTCTCCTATAAAAATGTAACCGTCTTCAAACCAAATAGAAAAGAAGCGGGCGATATTTTAGGAATGCAGATAAAAACCGACGCGGACATTACCGCTGCCGGTAAAAAACTTCTTTCAAAACTGAACGCGAAATATATTTTGCTCACCCTTGGCGAAAGCGGGATTGCCGTTTTCGAAAAAGGAAAAGAATACCGAACCCCGACCAAAGCGCGTAAAGTTGCCGATGTTTCAGGCGCGGGCGATACGGTGATCTCAACCTTAACGATGGCAATGGCGGCGGGCGCAACTATCTTAGAAGCCACCTATCTTGCTAATTACGCCGGCGGCTTAGTCTGCGAAGAAGTTGGAATTATTCCGATTGACGCCGAAAAATTATTTTCAACCGTAAGCCAAGAGCTGTAATGAAATCATTTTATACACGCGCGGAAATTTTAGAAATCAGAAAACATTTAAAAGCCGAAAACAAAAAAGTTGTTTTTACCAACGGCTGCTTTGATGTGCTGCACGCGGGACACGTTGATTATCTTAACAAAGCAAAAGCTGCGGGCGACGTACTGATTCTTGCATTAAACTCAGACGCTTCCGTTAAAAGAATTAAAGGCGACAGTCGCCCGATTGTTTGTCAGGAAGAACGCGCGTTCATTCTTTCAAATTTAAAAGCGGTTGATTACGTTACGCTGTTTGAGGAAGATACTCCGCAAGAAATTATCAGCGAATTGATCCCCGATATTTTGATTAAAGGGGCGGATTGGGCAATTGATAAAATTGTCGGTCGTGATGTTGTTGAAGCAAACGGCGGCGAAGTGAAAACCATTTCGTTCGTCACCGATCAATCTACAACCAACATTATTCAAACCATAATTGAACGATATGGGAAGTGAAAAATCCCTTACGAGATATTATCCCGAAGCGAAGCCGGTTTCATAAAACCGTAAACGGATTCGTCTTTTTTTTCGTCGGGATATTTCTGCTCCTCTTAATTGTAGGGGGGATAACGCAAACCTCCACCTTCCGAAATTATCTCCGCGAAAAAATTGTCGCTCTTTTAAACGACGGCATCTACGGCAGAATTGAAATTGGAAAAATTGACGGGACAATTTTCACATCGCTTATTGTGCGCGATGCAAAATTGTTTTATAAAAACGATACGATCGTAAGCGTTAAAAAAGTTGAAGTGAAGATCAGTCCGCTGCAAGTATTTTTGCAAAGGATTTTTGTCCGTAAAGTTTTAATTGAAGACGCGAACGTTGTTCTGCTGCGGGATAGCGCCGGCGTGCTGAATATCAGCAAAGCATTTCCATCCACACCGCCGGATACTTCCAAAATTGATTTTCCATTCCTTATAAAAGTTTCCGAAATATCGCTTTCGCAAATTGCGCTTTCACTTCAAGATGAAAAATTAAAAGGAAGCAAACAATTTTACGAGTCGCTAAATCTGAATGACCTGCGCATCAACAATCTCGGACTAACGTTAAACGCCGAAGCGAACATCAATCATAACGAGTACAAAGCGCACATCGATGATTTTTATTGCCGGACCAACATCAATCATTTCAATATAAAAAAAATTGCGGGTGATTTTTTAATTAACGAAGAAGAACTTTCCGCGTTGGGCGTTGAGCTGCAAACCAACCGTTCTAGTCTTTCTTTGCTGGCGCAGTTGAAAGGATTTAATCTCTTTGAGCCGTTTTCCAAATCCGCATTTAAGAAAGCTAACGTAACCGCCAACCTTATTACGCAGCCTTTTAATTTTGATGATCTCACCGCGATGATTCCGCAGGTTGACATGCTTGAAGGAGATATCGACGGAAGAATAAGCGCCGGTGGTACCGTGAATGAAATGCGCGTGGAGGAATTAAATCTAAAATATTTACAGACAATTTTGAAGTGCACCGGACACCTACAAAATTTGGATTCTCCTTCAAATCTTTTAATTGATGCGGCAATTACCAACTCAACATTAAAGTATGACGACGTGTTGGCGCTGCTTCCCAAATTACTCCTCCCGAAGTTCACAAAACTTTCTCCGGTTACAATTGATACGCTTACTTACAACGGAGGTATCAAAAATTTTGCTTCGCGCATTGCCGCCGGAATGAAAGACGGAACGCTTAGCGGAGACGTTGCGTTCGATTTTCGTAATCCGGAAATGCAATATGTAACCGATTTAAATTCCTTTAATCTCGATCTTCAGCCGTTCGCTCGTTTCCCGCTTAAACTCACCTCAGCTATTAGCGCCGCGGGAAGCGGAACCGATGTTGCTACTTTAACTTCTGAAATTACGGTGAACGGCTCGCGTTCAACGGTGGCAGACAACTTTATTAATGCTTTCATTTTAAATGCCAACATGAAAGACGGATTGCTTTCAGCCGACGGAAACGCCGGTATTGATTCGCAAAAAATTTCGTTCAACGGAAATCTCAATCTAAAAAATAGTGAGGCGCCGGAGTATGAATGTTCGCTTGAAGCGCAGCAATTGAATTTAGAAAAACTGCTCGGCGATTCACTTCTTGCGTCGTCGTTTAACGCCGCGTTCAGCGTTTCCGGTAAAGGATTTGATCCCGATAACCTTACCGCAAAATTGAACGGTAAAATTTTTGATTCTTCTTTTAAGAAAAAGAAAATCAATGAAGCATGGATAACTTTTTCGATGGATACTCGGGACACCGACGAAAAAAATATTTCGCTCCACTCAACTTTTGCCGATGCCGTGTTGTCGGGAAAATTTCAATTCACAAAGTTGGTCTCGCAGCTCATTTATGAAAGCGACGGCATTGCGAAATCGTTCATTGAAAAGATTGATTCGTATTATCCGTTAGGATTAAAAAAAGATTCGCTCATCGCCAGCACAAAATTGTTCCGAAGTACGCCGAGAAAAAAAATCGAGATTCAAGAAACGCAAGACGAACCGTACTCGCTTCAGTTTAATATTGTGGGAAGGGACTTGTCGCTGCTATCCATCTTCGTTGATAATTTTCAGATTGAAACGGAAGGGAAGTTGAGCGGAAGCATAAAATCCGACAGCAAAAATTTTTCGTTTTATACTTCAACCGCTTTCCCTTATTTGAAATTGATGGTTGGCGGAGACGTGTACATTGTTTCGAACACGGACGCCGAGCTTACACTTAGCCATCCGCTGCGCGATTTTTCCTTGCGCAATTTTTCATCGGGACTTTCATTTACCTCGCAGCGTATTTTTGCCGCAACCGAATTGAAAAATATTTCAGCCGAAGCAACGCTGCACAACAATGTGTTGAAAATGGACGCAGATATTTCAATCGGAACCACGATGAAAAGCTCAATTGCGTTTTCATCCGGGCTTGAGGCTTCCTCTTTGCAGATGACGGTTACGCGGCTCCTTTATAAGTACAACGATTTTGAATTGAAGAACCGGGAGAATATGCAAATCGGTTTTGCGAACAAAATTCTTTCGCTCAAAAATGTTAATCTTTACCGCGGCGACGCTTTCATCAAAGCCGAAGGAACGCTGGCTACGGAAGGGAAACAAAATTTGTCAATTCAACTTGCAAAGTTTAAAGGATATGATATTAGTTATAATCTTTTTGGGATGAAGCCCGCAAACATTATCGATAACGATATTACCGTAAATGCAAAAATCACCGGAACATTTGCCGACCCCGTTATGGATTTAAACGCCGCAATCGATAACGTTACGTATCAGAAAAACACGTTCGGGTCTTTGAAAGCATTGTTCGCGTACAAAGAAAAAAAGCTGACGACAAATATTAAATTCGGCAAAGCCGGAAAAGATAGTCTTGTAACCAATCTTTTTGTTGATGGTTCGCTGCCGATTGATTTAGCATTCGGCGCGGTTGCAAAACGCCTGCCGAATGACAAACCGCTATCGCTTGCAATTGATTCGCGAAATTTTGATCTTGCAACATTCGGAGATGCCCTTCCGTTTGTGGATGAACTCGGCGGCGTGCTTAACGCAGACGTTAAAATTTCAGGAACGTATGCTAAATTAAATCCCGTTGGATTTTTAAAAATTGATGACGGCGCTTTTAAAATTGAGGCGAATAATCTTAAATACTCCGGCGGAGCACAGCTTCATTTTGAAGGACAAAGTCTGCTGCTTGATAATATGTTTGTTGCAAACGCCGGCAATGTAAAAAACAAAGGAACGCTTCACGGTTCGGGTAAATTAACTTTTGACGGATTGAAAATTATTTCAAACGAGATAAATGTGAACGGTGATTTAACCGTGCTGACGAACGATTCAAAATCCGCCAGCCCGAATCTCTACGGAAATTTATTTATCGGCACCGACGGCGATATCGTCTTCTCGATGAAAAATGATTACTCATCGTTAGTGGTTCCCTTGCTGGTAAAAGATGCCGGATTAATTTTTCCGCCGTCGCAGGGCGGCTTTTCTTCAAACGTTGAAAATTTTATTTATCGGTACGTAAATGATTCGCTTAAAGTTTCTTCGCGTGAAAAAGAAATTCAGCGGATGATAAATACCGAGATAACAAAAAATCTCGGCAGCGAAAACGGCGAGGGGAATTTCTTCAAATTTGATTACGACATCACGGTAAAAATTCAAAATGAAGCGACCATCACCTTTATTCTTGCAAAAGAAGCGAACCAAAAACTTACCTCCGTGCTGAACGGCAATGTACGCTACAGGCGCATCAGCGGCTTGCAGGATGTGCAGGGCGAATTGAAACTGCTCGAAGGTTCAACGCTTGAATTTATTAAAACGTTTACCGCAACGGGCACTTTAAAATTTGAAAGCGACGTTACAAATCCCAACCTGGATATTGTTGGCGTGTACAAAAATTATTATATCAAATCGGATTCAACTGCCGGTGGCGGTAAAGAAGAAGAAGTTGCCGTTAAACTAAAACTTGTCGGTCCGTTAAAAGAGCTTTCAAAAACGTTTTCGCAATCGGAAACAAACATGGCGGTTTACCGCGGTACAACCGCTATTACCAACGATGAACCGACCGTCGGGCTGGATAAATCCGACGCCATCTGGTTTATTATTTCCGGCAAATTTAAAAATGAAATTACCTCGCAGGATAAAACCAACGCCGCAGATATGTTTTCGGGAACGGCAACTTCGCTTGCCGGTTCGCTTGTAGGAGGATTGCTCAATACGTATCTTGGAGACATCGTAAAAACGTTAGAATTCCGCTCAACCGGAACGGCAACAAAATTCAACCTAAGCGGCGCATATAAACGTTTCAAATATGCCATCGGCGGAACAACAAATATTTTTCAAGATATGTCAACCGCAAATATTCTGATCGAATATCCTTTAATTGAAAATTTTGTTATTCGCGTTGAACGAAAATTATCGGAAACGGAAAACACATTCACAAATGAAATGATTAACGAATTAGGTCTTAAATATAAATTCGAGTTTTAATGAAAAAAAAATTAGTCTCCTACTTTCAAAAAAATCCCGGCAAAGCAATAAAAGCCAGAGAACTTGCCAAGCTGCTTAACGTTACCGAAGAACACGAATACCATGCGTTCAAAGCGCAGCTTCATCAACTTACGGTTGAAGAGGTGATAGAACGCCAGGGCAAACGATTTAAACTTAAAGTTGAAACCGCAACAACCATCACCGGCGAACTGCAAATGCACCCGCGCGGATTTGGATTTGTGCTGCCGAAAAAAAATCTTGCAAGAGATGTTTTTGTAGCCGGGCGAAGTCTCGGAACCGCATTCCACGGCGATATTGTTGAAGTTGCCCTCTTTGCGGAACAAAAAAAGAAAGCGAAAAATCTTGAAGGGGAAATTATCAAAATTATTAAAAGAAGAATTACCGAAGTTGTCGGAACGCTTAAAAAATCCGATTCACTTTTTTTTATTGAACCGGAAATGAGAGAAATGCGGCGCGATATTTATATCGACGAAAAAAATCTTAACGCCGCACAAATCGGCGATCGGGTTGTGGTTGGCGAGATAGTGTGGGAATCGCCGAAGCTGAATCCCGTTGGAAAAATTATTGAGGTGCTTGCCAAGACAAGCAAGAGCGACGTTGAACTTCTTTCAATTGCAAAAGAATTTAATCTTGCCGTCAACTTTCCCGATGGAGCGCTAAACGAAGCGGAAGAAATTGCACTTAAAATTCCCGAAGCCGAAATTGCAAACCGCGTTGATTACCGGAACAAAGTGGTAATGACTATCGATCCCGATGATGCAAAAGATTTTGACGACGCTCTTTCAATCGAAATTTTAGAGAACGGAAATTTTGCCGTTGGTATTCACATTGCGGACGTGAGCCATTATGTTACGATGGGAAGCCGGTTGGATAAAGAATCCGAGAAGCGGGGAAACAGCGTTTATCTTGTGGGCAAAGTAATTCCCATGCTGCCGGAACGCCTCTCAAACAATATTTGTTCGCTCGTTCCGCATGAAGAGCGCCTCACGTACTCCGTGATTGCAGAACTTACCGTGCGCGGAAAATTAGTTGATTACAAAATCAAGAAAACAATCATCAAAAGTAAGCGGCGCTTTACGTACGATGAAGCGCAGAAAATAATTGAAACCGGCGAAGGCGATTACGCAACCGAAGTGCTTCTTCTAAATAAATTAGCCTTAACGCTTCGCAAAAAAAGATTAAAAGAAGGAAGCGTAAATTTTTCAACTTCCGAAATAAAATTTCAGCTTGATGAAACCGGCGCTCCTCTCCGCGCTTATATTTACGAAACAAAGCAAAGCAATAATCTTGTTGAAGAATATATGCTGCTTGCAAACAAGGTGGTTGCGCTTACAATCGGATTTGAGAAAAAAGCGGCGGCGCGCAAACCGTTTCTGTATCGCGTTCACGACCGCCCCGACAAAAATAAAATTGCAGAGTTCGCAAAATTTATCAAGTCGTTCGGCTATCATTACTCGGCGGATAATTTGTCGAAAGCTTCTTCGTTAAATCAATTAATGGAAGAAGTAAAAGGAAAAGAAGAAGAATTGCTTGTGAACGAAATCGCCATCCGCTCAATGGCGAAAGCCGTTTACTCATCTGAAAATATCGGGCATTACGGATTAGGTTTTCCCTACTACACTCATTTCACCTCGCCAATCCGCCGCTATTCCGATTTGCTGGTGCACCGGCTTTTGTTCGGGTACCTCGAAAAGCAGCAGAGGATGATTTATTCCGAAGAACAGCTTGCAGCCATTTGCGACGGCATTTCCGCCTCCGAACGAAAAGCGGTTGACGCCGAACGCCTTTCCGTAAAACTGAAACAAGTTGAATTGATGAAGAGTCACCTCGGCGAAGAATTTCACGGAATTATTTCGGGCGTAACGCATTTCGGAATCTTCGTAAAAATAACGGACGTACTTGCCGAAGGCTTGGTTCACGTGCGCGATTTGGAGGGAGATTATTATCTTTATGATGAAAAAAAATATGCGTTAATTGGGAAAGCAACTAAAAAAATGTTCCGCCTCGGAGACAAAATTCACGTGAAGCTGATCCGGGTTAACCAGGAACGGATGGAATTAGATTTTCTTATCATCGAATAAAAAGACGCTATGAAGAAACAGATTATTTTAACGGTTTTATGTGCAATTTTTTCTCTGCAATTTGTTGTTGCCCAATTCGGACAGAACAAAGTTCAATTTAAAGAAATGACCTGGTACTACATTCAGACCTCGCATTTCGACATCTATTTTAATCAAGAAGGAAGCAAGGTTGCAGAATTTGCTTCACGCGCTTCCGAAGCCGCGCTCGGTTCAATTGAAAAGCATATCAACTACAGAATTCAAAATAGAATTACGCTCATCCTGTACAATTCGCAAAACGATTTTCAAGAAACAAATGTAACCGATGAATACTTGAGCGAAGGTATCGGCGGATTTACCGAGTTGTTCAAAAACAGAGTGGTGCTTCCCTTTACCGGCAATTATAAAATGTTCCGGCACGTTATTCACCACGAGCTTGTCCATGCTGTTTTAAATGATATGTTTTACGGCGGTTCAATCCAAAATATTATTTCGAATAATATTTCCATTCGCCTGCCGCTCTGGTTTAACGAAGGTTTGGCGGAATATCTTTCGCTCGGCTGGGATACGAATACCGATATGTTCATCCGCGATGCGGCTACAAGCGAATATCTACCTGACATTCAGGACCTTGACGGCTATTTTGCGTACCGCGGCGGGCAGGCGGTTTTCCATTATATTGCGCAAAAGTATGGTGAAGAAAAAATCGGCGAGCTTGTAAATAAAATTAAAGGAAAAGCCAATTTCGAAAACGGATTGAAGTCGGCTATCGGTTTGGATTTGGAAGAATTGAACGAACGCTGGAAGAAAGATATTAAAAGAATCTTCTGGCCCGATATGGCGCTCTATAAAGACCCGGATGAATTTTCAAAACGATTGACCGATCACCGGAAAGACGGCGGATTTTACAACACCAGTCCCGCAATTTCTCCGCAAGGCGATAAAATCGCTTTCATTTCGAACCGCGATTTTTATTTTGATATTTACATCATGGATGCCAACGACGGGAAAAAAGTTGAGAGAATTATTAAAGGAAACCGCTCGGCAGATTTTGAAGAATTAAATATTCTTACCCCCGGCTTAAGCTGGTCGCCGGACGGTAAAAAGATTGCCGTAGCCGCAAAACGCAACGGCGCCGACGTGATTTACGTGTATGATGTTGCCGAAGACGATATCTCGATCCTTCCGTTAAGGTTCAGCGCAATTGGAACCGTTAATTGGGCGCCGGATAATAACACGCTGGTGTTTGCGGGACAAACGTCTTCTCAATCCGACATTTTTATTTATGATATTGAGAAAGACAAATTACGCAACATCACCAATGATATTTTTTCAGACAGCGATCCTTCGTTTTCTCCCGACGGTAAAACGATTTTCTTCGCATCCGATAGAGGCGAGTTTGTTGATTCCGCCTCCGTTCCCGAAAATTTTGTTCTCTTCGATCACAATTATTTTCAAAATGATTTATACTCCGTTCAAGTTGAAAGCAAGCAGATTACCCGCTTAACCAACACTCCGCACTGCGATGAAGCTTCTCCAATTGTTTCGGCAGATGGGAAGGAAGTGATCTTTGTTTCGGATAAAAACGGAATCAATAACATCTACCGCAAAAAGATTTATTTGGAAGCCGGCGACCCGGCTGCATCCATCGCCGCAATTCCAGCAGTGCCGATCACAAATTCTCTGAACGGATTATATCAGCCGACAATTTCAAAAGACGGCAAGAAGCTTGCCTTCGCGTCAATGTATCAATCGGCGTACAATATTTTTTTAATGAACAATCCCCATGATATTTCATTGGACAAAGATTCGCTTCCGTTAACAAAATATATGGAATCAATTCTTACCGAAGCAAAACCGGCGGTTAAAAACGATTCTGCAAGTCAGGCAAAAGTTGATTCAACTTACGAGCAAACAACAAAAGAGCAAACGTTTTCAACAGGAGTATTTTTAGATTCCTCATCAACTAAAAAAGATTACAGCAATTTTATCTTCGGTAAAAGCGATTACCGATCGTTCGACTCAACGGAGAAGAAAGAAGAAGAACTTTTTAATCCCAAAGCCAATCTTGATGCCGAAGGAAATTATAAAGTTAACCGGTATAAAGTAACCTTCACGCCCGATATTATTTATGCGAATGCCGGGTTCAGTTCGCTCTACGGACTGCTTGGAACAACGGTTATCTCCTTTAGTGATGTGCTCGGTAACCACCGGTTGGTTGGGCAGACGAGTCTGCAAATCGATTTAAAGAACAGCGATTACGGACTTGCATATTTTTATCTTCCAAATAAATTGGATATTGGTTTTGAAGGATTTCACACCGCACGGTTTGTTTATCTGCAAAGAGGAAGCGAAGTCAATTTATTCCGATTTAGAAATTACGGCGGCTCGCTCTCGTTAAGTTATCCCTTCAACCGGTATTATCGGTTGGATGGCGGCTTAAGCCTCTTGAACGTTTCATCGGAAAATTTAGATAATCCTTACGACGCACCCAGAAGAGCGACGTATCTCCTCCCGACGATCAGTTTTATTCACGATAATACGATGTTCGGCTACACGGCTCCGATAGACGGCACGCGCTACCGGTTTGATCTCTACGGCAATCCGATTCTTCACGCTAAAGAGTACGGTTTTTATTCCGTTCTTGGAGATTACCGAAATTATACAAAGTTCTGGACTGACTACGCTTTTGCGTTTAGATTATCGGGAGGATTTTCTAATGGAAAAAGTCCGCAGCGATTTTTCCTTGGCGGAATTGAAAATTGGATCAACAGAAAATTTGCTACCGGTGAAGTGCCGTTAGATTCACCGTCCGATTTTGCATTTCTTACCGCAGCTTTGCCGATGCGCGGATATAATTACGCGCAGCAGATCGGCACGAAGTATGCGTTATTCAATACCGAATTTCGTTTCCCGTTCATTCGGTATTTGGTAACCGGCGCTCTTCCGATTATGTTCAGAAATATTTTAGGCGCGGCATTTTTTGATGCTGGTTCGGCGTGGAATAATACGCACGGGCTGCAGCTTTTTACTCACGATGCCGAAGATAAAACGATCAGCAAAGATTTATTGATGGGAACAGGTTTCGGTATGAGATTTTATTTCCTTTATTTCCTGCTTAGAATAGATTGCGCCTGGGCGTATAACGCGCAGCATTTTACAACGCCGATCTGGTATTTTTCTCTTGGCGGAGATTTTTAATTTTACCGCGGGGAGAATGTTTGTATTCCGGTAAACCGGAAATATTTATTTGTAGATGACTACAACAGAAAGTTATGTTATGAAAAAAGCAATATTTTTTATGCTTCTGTCTTTAATCCTTTTTAGTTCATGCAAAAAAGATGGAAGTTCGCCGACCGACAGCAATACCAATATAACGCCGCCGCCAAATCCGCCGTCGGTTCCCGTTCCGGTTGCGCCGGCAAACCATAGCTCCAACATTTCAATTGAAGGAGTTTTCTCATGGTACGCAATGCAAGGCGCAGATAGTTATACTGTGCAAGTCGCATCCGATTCGCAGTTCACAATTAAAATTGTTGAACAAAGCGGAATTAAAAGTTCAACCTTGCGGATGAAAGGATTAATAATTTTAACAAAATATTATTGGCGCGTAAAGGCTGTTAATAAAGGAGGCGCTTCGGAGTTTTCTTCAACATGGAATTTTACCACCGCCGATTCCGCTTCTTCATATTCAGCCATAACCGGTATAGTATTAAACAACCTCACTCCGCAATTAGCGGGCGTAAAAGTATATACGGTTCCTGCAACCGCAACCATTTATACCGATTCAACCGGCGGGTATCTTATTAAAAACATCATCCCGGGAAGCTATACATTGTACGCCGAAAAAGATGGATTCATAAAATATTCCACAAGCATTTATTTAGAGCAGGGACAAGTTTACGAGCAGAATATCACGTTGGATTTTATAGGAAGCGTTTCGTCGTGCAACGGTGTTCCAACGGTTACCTTCGGCGGAAAAACGTACACAACGGTTCAAATTGGTAATGAATGCTGGTTGAAAGAAAATATTGATTTTGGAACAATGATAGACGGAACCGGAAATCAGACGGACAACGGCAGTGTTGAAAAATATTGTTATGAAAACAAATCCGAAAATTGCGCTACGTACGGAGGCTTGTATCAATGGGGTGAAGCTATGGGATACGCACAGACTTCCGGTGCGCAGGGAGTTTGTCCCCCCGGCTGGCACATTCCAACAAAATCAGAATTTCAGGCTCTCGTTATTGCTGCCGACAACTCAAGAAACCTTCGCGCTGTGGGTGAAGGCGCCGGAACAGATTCAAGCGGATTCTCAGCATTGTTGGGCGGCTACCGTTATAATTCGGGAGTTTTTTACTATCTCCGCGAGCACTCAACGTTCTGGAGTTCAACTATTTATTCTGCCGGTAATGCTAATTATATGGGATTGAGAATCGGCGATAATACCGTGAACCTCGGCGCAGGTGAAGTAACCCAAGGATTTAGTGTGCGATGTGTAAAAAACGAATAATGGTTTTTCTGTTTAAAGCGAGAAAAATTTTTGAATAACCGGAAGTTCGTTTTACTCTTTGTTTTATGGTCGGCGGTGAGTATTCCTCAATCGCTGCGAATAACCGTGAACGGCATTGGAACAGCAAGCGCGTTGCTTGTTGCTTTGCAAGGGGAAAAGTCAACCGCACGTGATTCTCTTTTTTCAAAAGAAAAAGATGTGTTTGAATTTTCTTTTAACGAGAAGAAATATCATCATGGATTTTACCGGCTCGCATTCGGCGGCGGCAAAAATGTTGATTTTCTCTTCGACGGGAAAGACCTTCAAATGCACACATCCGCAGCCTCAATTTTTGACAGCATGAAGGTGACGCTTTCCGAAAGCAACAAACGGTATTACGCGTTCATCAAACTTCAAAAATCTTTTAAAACAAAAATCGAATTACTCCAGCCGCTTCTTCAACGCTATCCGGAGAAGGATGAATTTTATACTTCCGTGCAGCAGAAAATTATTTCTCTCCGGAATGAATATTTCAATTTTATAGATTCAACTTTCAAAACGGATTCAACTTCTTTTATTGCGCGGTACGTCCGCTCCGCCGGATTTATTTTGGCTCCGCCGGAAGATAATCCACAGCAGCAGCTTGTTTATCTGAAAGCTCACCTGCTCGATCACGTTGATTTTAATGACCCGGAATTGATCTTCTCCGACCTCTTTACCAACAAAGCGATTGAGTATCTATCGCTCTACCGAAATCCGCAGCTTCCGAAAGAACTTTTGGAAAAAGAATTTATCAAAGCGATTGACACTTTAACCAACCGCGCAAAAGTGAATGTGATTGTCTATGAGCATGTGGTAGAGTATCTGCTTGACGGATTTAAACAATTCGGTTTTGATGCCGTGTGGGAGTACATCGTTGATACGTACGTTAGCAAAGATAATTTATGTTTAAATGAAAAAGCCGGCAGCGTTATTCAGAGAAGAATTGATCAGAATAAAAAACTTTCAATCGGTTCGGCGGCGCCTAATTTTTTAATCGAAGATGCTGCGGGAAAAACAACTGATCTTTATAAAATTACTGCCGAACGGATACTCTTGGTTTTTTACGCAAGCTGGTGTCCGCACTGCAAAACGATGCTGCCTTCAATTAATGCTTTGCTGAAAAAGGATAAAAAATTAATAGTAGTTGCCGTCTCGCTCGATACCGATCAGAAAGTGTGGAAAAATTTCGCAGAGCAAAATCTTCCGGAGTGTGTGAATGTGTGCGATCTAAAAGGATGGGACGGCGATGCCGCCGGAAAATATTTTGTGTATGCTACGCCCACAATGTTTTTACTTGACGGCGCTAAAAAGATTGCGGCAAAACCCCGCTCGCTTGAGGAACTTGCCGGCAGATAATGCCTTCCTATTTTTTTGTTTCATCTTTACTTTTACTTTTGGTAGAATTCTTATAATCCGTTTGGTAAAATCCGGTGCCTTTAAAAATTGGTCCGGCTCCGGATCCGATAAGGCGTTTTACCGTACCGCCGCATTTCGGGCATTCGGTAAGGTGGTTATCTTTCATTGACTGAAACGTCTCAAAATTATGATTGCAGTCCAAGCATTTATAATCGTATGTCGGCATTCCTAAAAACCTTTGTTAAAAAAAATTGCATTTAAATCTAACGAAAAACCAAAAATTTTTCTAATTTTGATGTACAAAATTCTACCAGGATTCATTAATGACACAACAGATACGATTGCGCTTTACACTTTTACCGCTATTTTTTATTTCGATTTTTTCACTCTGGTTTGCCGGGTGCATAAATTACGAACAGGAAGTCAGCTTCAACCCGGATGGTTCCGGCGATATGAAAATCCATTATTGGATTAAAGCAGATACTTCCGGCGGAAAAACTTTTTATGACCCGCTGGGAATTTTTAACGAAGATTCACTTCGTTCCGATTTTGCTTCTTCCAACATTAAAATTGAAAATATTACCGTTTCCGACGATACTACCGACAGTACCGCCCACGCGGTTATTGAATTTGCGTTTACACATATCGACTCGCTCAACTCCGTAAAACCGTTTGCCGAATCACGCTTCTCAATGCAGGATGGAGCGGCGGGACAAAAAATCTTTTCCCAATTTATTCCTCCAATCGCCACCGGATTCGGTTTAAATGATTCGACGTATCAAGTCACCTATATTTACACCTTCCCCGGCGAGATAGTAACCCACAATGCAACTCAAGTTGATAAGAAAAAACTTATCTGGAAATACACGCTTGCAGAAATTGGAAAAGGAAAAACGATCTCCGTTTCCTTCAGACCATTCAAATTGAAAGAGACGCCCTACTGGATCTTTTTCCTTGCCGGTTTTGTGTTGATTGTTGTCGTTTTTTTCCTTTTCAGAAAAAAGAGAAGCTGGTAAAAAAATCTTTTCAGATAAGCAGAAAATATTCTTCCCGGAACGATCTCGTTTTGTACAAACCGATGTAACAAAAAGGTAATGAGTTTTTCGTTTATTATTTTGATAAGAAAAGCTTATTAATATGATAAGCAGCTCACCAAAATTTTGATTGAATAACGCTTAAATCAATCGAAAAACAAGCATTTCTTTAGGCATATAGTTTGTTTTAATTACCCTTTACTTTTGGTAAACGGATTTCCGTATAACTTTTAATGTGCATTATTTATCAACTCAAACACTCATCGAGGAGAACACTATGGCAGCATCAGCTCCGGTAAACACGAATGTAAAAGCCTCCGGCGACGGACAGAATTACTCATTCGCGTTAGTTACATTAACGTCACTCTTTTTTATGTGGGGATTTCTCACCTGCTTGAATGACATTTTAATCCCGCATTTAAAATCAGTTTTTGATCTTAACTACACACAGGTAATGCTGATCCAGTTCTGCTTTTTCTTTGCCTATTTTGTAGTCTCTCTGCCATCGGGAAAGTTTATCGAAAAAATCGGTTACCAACGCGGTATAGTCATCGGTTTAGCTACCGCCGGTATCGGAACGTTGATGTTTTATCCGGCTGCAGGCGTTCGTTCCTATCCATTATTTCTTGCTGCGCTTTTTGTATTGGCTGCGGGAATAACAATTTTACAAGTTGCGGCAAATCCATACGTAGCAATTCTCGGTAAACCGGAAACCGCTTCATCACGGTTAAATTTAACGCAGGCTTTTAATTCGCTCGGCACAACAATCGCCCCATATTTCGGTTCATTATTAATTCTCTCCGTAGTTGTAAAAACCGCAGAAGAAATGAAGACCATGATTCCCGCCGACGTTGAATTATACAAAGCTGCCGAAGCTTCTGCGGTGCAAGTTCCTTATTTAGGATTAGCCGCCGTTCTATTCATAATCGCAGCGATCTTCGCTTTTATCAAACTTCCCAAAATTGAAGCCGCAAGCGTTTCATCTTCCGATGGAACGGGCACAAGTTATGACGAAAAACATAAAAGCGCATGGGGCTACAAACATTTGGTATTCGGTGCAATCGGAATTTTTGTGTACGTCGGCGCCGAAGTTTCTATCGGAAGTTTTCTTGTTAATTATTTGGGTCAGCCATTCGTTGCCGGTTTAAAAGAAGCCGATGCCGGAAAGTTTGTTTCATTTTACTGGGGCGGCGCAATGATCGGCAGATTCCTCGGTTCGTATGTTCAAAGAATAGTTAAACCCGGAACCGTTCTCGGCTTTAATGCATTTGTTGCCGCATCGTTGGTAATCATTACCATGCTCACCACCGGTTCAATTGCCATGTGGTCTATTTTAATTATCGGATTATTCAACTCGATTATGTTTCCTACAATTTTTACGCTTGCCATCGACGGATTAGGAAAACATACGGGACAGGGAAGCGGCATTTTGTGTATGGCGATAGTCGGCGGCGCAATCATTCCCGTTATTCAAGGCGTTATTGCAGACAGCATCGGCATTCATCATGCTTTCGTTCTTCCGGTGGCTTGTTATATGTTTATTGCGTATTACGGATTTAAGGGACACATTCCATCTTACGCAAAGTAGTTGAAAAAAGAGAAGTCAGGGGTCAGTAGTCAGCAGTCAGTAGCCAGAATGCTTTTTGCTAATGACTTCTGACAACTGTCTGCTGACTCTATTAAGAAAAATTTTTAAACAAACGTATAGGAAGTATGTCTAAACTCAGTGTTGCTCTTGGTATTGATATTGGCGGAACGAATACGGTTTTTGGCTTTGTGGATAAAGAAGGAAAGTGCGTTGCAGAATCTTCAATTGCAACCAACGCTTCCCAACCGGCAGAAAAATTATTTGAAAGATTATTCCCCAAAGTTGATGCGCTTTATCAAACCATTGCAAAAAATTATTATTTGGTCGGCATCGGCATCGGCGCCCCGAACGCAAATTATTATACGGGAAAAGTAGAACTCCCTCCAAATCTTAACTGGCAAATTGTAAACGTACTTGAGATTGTAAAAAAATATTACGATATCCCATCGGCTATTACCAACGATGCAAATGCCGCCGCACTCGGCGAAATGAAATTCGGCGCAGCAAAAGGAATGAAAAATTTTATCGTTATTACGCTCGGCACCGGTCTCGGAAGCGGAATTGTTGCAAACGGCGAACTCATTTATGGACACGACGGCTTTGCCGGTGAAATCGGTCATATTATTGTTGTTGAAGGAGGAAGAAGCTGCGGCTGCGGAAGAAAAGGATGTCTTGAAACGTACGCTTCGGCAACCGGAATACGGAGAACCGTTTCCGAACTTCTTTGTAATTCAAACGATGCAAGCAGACTGCGCGAAATGGCTTTCGAAAACATTACTTCAAAAATGATTTATGAAGCTGCGGTGAACGGCGATAAGATTGCGCTTGCTGCATTTGCGTACACCGGTGAAATCCTTGGCAAAGCGTTGGCAAATGCCGTTGCATTTTCTAGTCCCGAAGCTATAATTCTTTTCGGCGGATTGGCGTCTGCAGGCGAAATTCTCTTCCAACCGACACAGAAAGCGATGGAAGATTCGATGCTGAACATTTTCAAGAAGAAAGTAAAATTGATTCCCTCTACATTGCAAAACGGAAACACCGCCGTACTCGGCGCTGCCGCGTTAATCTGGAATGAACTTGAAAAAGATAAGTTACACAAGGCAGAAAAATCCCACGTAGAACATTGGGATGTAATGTAACCTGATGAATTAACGGCTGCAGGCGCAGCCAGATTTTTTCTAACTAACACACGCTATAATCTTGTGCGTATATTTTAATTAAGGAGTACTAATGAAACAAGTAATTGTTGTATCGCTACTGTTGTTAATCTCGGTAGTTCTTTTTTCCGCTTTCAAAGCCGATCCATCCGTAAAGGAATCTGCAAAAAAATCTTCAATTGATAAAAAGGTTGACGAGCTGCTAACAAAAATGACACTTGATGAAAAAATCGGGCAGATGACGCAAGCTGATATTGATGCGCTGAAAGGGCATTATGAAGATATTGAAAAATATTCTCTCGGTTCAATTCTTTGCGGCGGCAATTCGGAAATTGACGACATCTCCGCAAAAGGCTGGGCGGATTTTTATGATATGCTGCAAGGGCACGCGCTTAAATCAAGGTTGAACATTCCGATGATCTACGGAGTTGATGCCGTTCATGGGCACAACAACGTTACCAACGCGGTAGTTTTTCCGCATAACGTTGGATTAGGCGCAACGCGTAACGCAAAGTTGGTTGAAAAAGCTGCTCGCGTTACCGCCGAAGAAGTGGCAGCTACCGGCATGGATTGGGCTTTCGCGCCGTGTATTGCAGTTGCCCGCAACGAACGTTGGGGAAGAACGTATGAAAGTTTTGGTGAAAATCCGGAGCTTGCGGTTTCGTTGGGCGCGGCTCAAGTAAAAGGATTACAGGGCAAAAAGATTTCCGACAAAACTTCCATACTTGCATGCGCAAAACATTTTTTAGGCGATGGCGGAACCACGAACGGCAAAGATCAAGGCAACACCGAAGTTGATGAGGCGACGTTACGAAAATTGCATCTTGCCGGATATAAAGCTGCCGTTAAAGCCGGAACAAAAACCATCATGGTTTCTTACAGCTCCTGGAACGGCGAAAAAATGCACGGCAATAAACATCTCCTTTCCGACGTCCTTAAAGGTGAATTAAAGTTTAAAGGAATTTTGGTTTCCGATTGGGCTGCCATTGATCAACTTGGTAAAGATTTTAAAAGTGATATTGAAAAATCAATTAACGCCGGACTTGACATGATTATGATTCCGAATCCTCCCGGCAAAGAAAATAATTATGTTGATTTCATTACTCTTCTGAAAGAATTGGTAAACGAGAAGAAAGTCCCCTTGAGCAGAATTGACGATGCCGTAAAAAGAATTCTCCGAGTAAAATTTGAAATGAATTTGTTCGAACATCCGATGACCGACAGAAGTTTAATGGCAACGTTCGGTTCTCAAGAACACAGACAAGTTGCGCGCGAATGCGTTCGTCAATCTTTGGTTCTCCTTAAAAATGAAAACAAAACTTTGCCTCTCTCTAAAAATGTAAAGAACATTGTTCTTGCCGGTAAAAGCGCCGATGATATTGGAAACCAGTGCGGCGGCTGGACGATTGACTGGCAGGGAAAATCTGGCAATACCATCACCGGCGGAACCACGGTTTTACAAGCGGTGAAAAATACCGTCTCTAAAAATACCGTTGTAACTTACTCCAAAGACGGGTCGGAGGTAAGCGGCGCCGATGTGGTTTTAGTTGTTGTCGGCGAAACTCCTTACGCAGAAATGCTTGGCGATCGGGATGATTTACAGTTGGCAAAAGAAGATATCGATGTAATTGAAACGGTAAAAAAATCGGGTAAACCTTTTGTAGTTATTCTTTTTTCCGGCAGACCTTTGCTAATACAAACGCAGTTAAAAGAAGCAAACGCTTTTGTAGCGGCATGGCTTCCGGGCAGTGAAGGCGCAGGTATAACCGATGTATTGTTCGGCGATTTCAACTTCACCGGAAAACTCGGGCATAGCTGGCCAAAATCATTTGAACAAATTCCGATTAACGTCGGCGATAAAAATTACGATCCGTTATTTAAGTACGGCTTCGGGCTAAAATATTAATCTTTTTATGGGACGCAGATTTTTTATGATCGATTATGATCCGCGCTGATCATAAGTAATCTTAGTAACTCACCTTACGCAATTGTAGGGCGATTCTCAGAATCGCCCATGCATTTTGTCTTCAAATATCCTTTTTTCGAGCGAAACAGTTCGCCGCCGGCGAATTCGCTCTACAATTTTGCGTAAGG
>Ga0172369_10002221_pt1 | contig 27035 bp, 28 predicted proteins | sample LakKiv25m_FD_114539 | JGI IMG/M metagenome (GOLD analysis project Ga0172369, IMG submission 114539) | Freshwater microbial communities from Kabuno Bay, South-Kivu, Congo - kab_022012_11.25m | ecosystem: Environmental > Aquatic > Freshwater > Lake | place: Democratic Republic of the Congo...
CAGGATCTTTGCTTTAGATTATGGAGTACTCCGAATCGTATTATACCAGTATCCATCGCATTTGTCAACGCCATTTCATCATTCTAATTCATTCATATATTTCAATATCAATTTCTCTACGTAATCAGCGTGAACCTTCATCCCTTCTCGTCGAAGACCACTGACTGCTGAAGCCATCCTCAGCATTATACCACGAGAGCCCGCCATTGGTAACATTCCTCCTGGGGGCGCCCCTCCTGGGGGAGCGGCACCAGCACCTGCCCCACCTTTCAATTCTTTCACCACTGATGGTAGTAATTTTTTGAGTTCATTTTCGAAATCTGATAAAGATCCAACGATATCAGCTATTGTTTTTCCGATAGGTAATCTTTCCCATTTTCTATCCTCGTCTATTTTATTCGCTTTTTTTACTGTTAGAACATCACGATCTTCATCTTTTTCTTGTCTTTTACCAACAGCTTGACGATTTATATCTCCATCAGATAAACCACCATATTGTTCCCAAATATCAATAGTTATCTGTTTTAAATCCTGTGGAGATTTAAGTTTATCCATGGCATCTGAATCAACAAATATTTTATCAATAGAATCAAGTGGCCCAGGAATAACTGGTTTCTCTGGAGGCGTCGGAGCACCCATTGGAGCACCCATTGGAAGCGGTGGCATCTCTGCTCCGCCAGCAGGCGGGGGCATTGATGGAGGTGGGGGCATCTGAGAAGTTTTTACAAATTTAGAATAATTTGATTTTGCAGCCTTATCCATTTGTATAATATCCTGATCTTCATCATAAATAATATAACCTAATGAATCAAGGATATGTAAGATATGGTGTAAATCAAAGTCGTTGATTTCGTCTTCATTATACCCTCTCATTCTCCTAATATCGGAAATACTCATGGGCTGTCCACGATATCTTGACAAGGCATAAATAAGATTATTGGCTTTCTCAACAATCATTCTATCCCTTGGAATTTTATTTTCTATTGGCATGAATTGGCCTCAAAATAGATTTTCTCACCATATCTCTTAAAATCCTTCATTTTAGGATTGGGACACAAAAAGATTCACTTATCACCTTGTCATATTTCTCTAAAACATATCCATCAAGATTTAGTTTATAGAAATAAATTTCTATATTGATATCTGATATTTCCTGAATCCATTCGAGTACAATTCTAAAACGAGTAGACATTGATGTGCCTATAAAAACCAATCGAGTATCACCATATTCATGAGTGGAAACTGATCTCCAATAACATAGGGCTTGAGATATATCATGATGATTTAGTTCTTTAGCTTTAAGTTCAATTATTACAATCTTATTATCTTTATCAATCCCCTGAAGATCTGTTTTCCCTATTTTTTGACCCCTCCAATAAACTGGTCTTTGGCGAGTGAGCCATCTAATCCCATCTTCGAATCCTGATGGATTATTGAAAAGCCATTCTTCTAAGTGTCTTTCTCTATAATCTTTTTCCATTGTCTATTATTTTCCATTAAGTTTTCTAAACAACATTCACATATGGGGAATCTGATAGAATGATAAACTATAATTTCATCTAAATCACTATATATTTCTTCTGCTGATTTCAGTTCCTCTATCAGATCTTCTAAATAATCTTTATCAATATTCATATTCTGAATATCATCGATTCTTTTACGAGCATCTTTGATGGATCCAACAAAATAATCATCAATATGATCTATACAAAATATATCTCCACAATAAAAACATTTATGATCTATAGCATCGTCATTAAGCGTTTCATTGCAAAGATATTGATTACATTTTAGCATGAATTATTTTTCCTTTGTAGAGATAAGAGGAATAAAATCACGAGTATTTATGTTTAATATTGATTCATAATCTTTACCTTCAATATTACAAGAATATCCTATATTAAAACTATCTATAATTGTTTTACCGTTAATATTTGATCGAGCTATTTTGAATTGTAATAAATCATGGTTAATACCATATTTATTCAACTTTTTTGAAATAAGAAAGTGTCCCTCTACTGGATATTCAGTTCTAGCGAATCCAACATTCATTCTAGTACCATTAATGATAAATTGTCCAGTTTTTAGATCTATCATATAAGCTCGTTGTTTATCTCTTGTATTTATTATACCAAAATTAATCATATTTTTAGTCGGTAAAAAACAAAAATTGACAGTTTCATTTCCTATATTATTGAATTCTGGTAATTCTCCATATTTTGTTAGCGATAATTTTAATCCCTTATCATATATTAAATTTTCACATCCGCATATTTTACCCCTGCGTATATTGGCGCACTTAGCGATATCAGATAATTCGTCTACTTTAGATAATTGATCACAATCAGGACAATAGGGTATGGTCAAATGGGAGTCTTCACAATCAAATCTAGCTACCCATAAACAAGGATATTCACTATAAATAATTTGTTCTTCATTCATCATATATATCTCAAGTGTTTTCCAATATTCATTAAATCTTGGATAGTTTCTTTATCATTGGAATCTTTCATTCTTTGAATCAAAGAATGAAATCTTTGAACATGAGCAGGAGTTACAACATCATCGATTGATTTTCTTCTAACTTCCGATACAAATTTTGTCATATCAAAAAATATCCCAGGACAATTTACCTCTGGATCTTGCCGCTCACATCCTGGCATGTCTCTGTGTCCTATAATATAAGCCTTATGATCTAACAAAATAAGTCTACATAATTCTACCGCAGTATTCCATTGTTCTTCTGGAATTTCTTCTTTTGAGAAATCTCCAGGCAATACTATCCCCAGACTATTATGATTACTTGGTCTAACAAATCCACGCTTATTGAGAATATGATTACCCCATTCAGAATATATAGCTTTAGAAGGAGCTTCAGCATGATATGCTCTTACTAAATCATGCCGGAGCAATCGATAAGCATGGCCCTCTGGCGAAACTCCATAATGATAGCTTATGCCTGGGTAACCTTTAATTTCTACATGATATCTTGCTAATGCTTGGAAATCTCTGATTTCTCCCATGGCTTTATTGAAAGTGTGATGCAATACAATATATCGAACTTCTTCATTTTTTCGATAATGTTTACTTTGATGATGTTTTAAACTTTTTGAAATGTCAATTATTTTCATATATTTAGGATCTCCTCAATCTTGCGATCCCCAAATGAACTATCATAGATATATAATCCTGTAAAACAAATCCCAAAATTCTCCTCATAAACTCCAAAATGACCTTTAAGCTGTATAAGATGTTCACAATATTTTTCTTCTGCCATAGCTTTGTTTCCACAGACAGAACAGACACCATATTGAATATCGCATATCATTGCTACGGTTTTATAGCCATTAATAATATCACGAGCTAGGTGTGGATAAGTCACACTGTTTACATAACTGATGACATATACACATTTATCTTTATCATCCCATTCAGCATGTATAATTTCACCATTTTTAGTATTCTCGGAACCTCTCGTTAATATAGGGCGTCCTACAAATGTTTGAAAAGAAAGCATTCTTGTGCCGTCTACTTCTATTTCTGAAAGAATTTCTTTCTCAGGGAAAATATCACCATTATCGTCAGGGATATCAGCGTCAATTGCACGAGCCCTGAACCATATAAATTCTGGATGTTGCTTTATTTCTTGAGTAATCTGTTCCGGAAATCTATCCGTTAAATCAACAAGTTTACCGTTCATTTTTTAACTCTCTTTCTTGTAGAACAGAATTTCTTAATATCTGGCAAGTCGTCTCGATGAAAATATCTCATCTTCTTTTTTCCCAACACTGATGGTATTAATTCCTTATTTGCCCATTGAGTGAAATTACGGAAACTAATACCAAATTCTTTCTCCATGTCGTATACGGTTAACCAATCATCGCCATAATATGCATACTCAATCGGTATACTAAACTTATATCCATAATCTTCGAAGGGAGAACCAAATCCTATGATTTCATAGAATCTCCACATATCCTTGGCTTGGCATATTAAAAAGTAGCCCTTGTCCTCTGAGCCATCATAATGCCATTTATCTTCATTGATATTAAAATGAAGCCCCAGGCTTTCAAGTTGACCTTGAAGAAATTCTACCTCGTCATAACTATATGCATATGTATAAAGTCTTAATGTTGTACTGTTATCTTGATTGGAATGAGAAAGTGTCCCATCTCCTAAAAACCATGTTAATAAAGATTCTCCGGTAATAACTAAATCATATGGGATCCTTTTCTTTCCCATTGGATACCATCTTTTTCTCTGTAATCTAACAAAATCATCGATTCTACTTGAGAAATTAAAAGATACATACTCTTTTCCAGGTTGAGTTTTTAGAATGTGTTTAGATTCATAAATATTACAAAAACTAACTCCAGTTTCAATCTCTAATATTGATTTAGTATATTCTGAAAATTGTTTTGATTTTGATCCAAACTTAATCTGTTCCGCACTAATGCTTAGATCGCTCAACATTAACCCATCAAAATAATTAGTTAATGGAGAGGGCTCAGAAAGCGGATTTTCAATTGGAATCTTTACAATCGCATTTTCAAAATTGGGCCGTTTATCTATAACCAATACACCGAATCTTTCTTCTATATCAGATTTTCTATATCGTCGATGTCCTCCAATTGTTTTTATTGATACAAGTTTACCATCCTTATCCCACCTACGCAGTATGTCCGTCGAGACATCCAACAAATCAGCAACTTCACGAATCCTCAACATTCCACCTTCCATATCTGTCTCCTTGAATCCTATTATATGGAAGGCTTTATAGAAACACACTAGATTTTAGATAGAAATACGATACTATCAAGAAAATTCATAGCGACTTTGCATGGAAAAATTTGTATAAGTTCCATCTTGTGCTGAAACAATTGGTCTAAAGGAAAGACCAATAAATCTAGAATAAATAGTTGTTGCGGTTCCGATAGCTGATGTCATATCAGTAAGAGTGATCGCATTTGCCACAGAATCAACAGGGAGGGCTGCCCACCCGGCTTGATCCCCTGTTGTTATAGCTTCAGTAATACAAGCGACTCCTGCACTTTGCATATCTCCGACTGAGACACCAGCGGCTCCAGTATATTTGTAATTAAAATCCCAATCAGAGATATCTACTTCGCCACCATTCAAGGTAGCACTTGTATCATTCATCCAAATCCGTACATTTTGTACAGAGAAAGCAGAACCTCTTGTGAATTTTAATCGCATCGCAAGGCCGCTTGACCATGTATTGGCCGAGACGGTGGAAGTTAAAGTACAAACACCACCAGTAGCTATTGAGGTATTTGTACTAGTTGCATCTGTATATTTCAGGAAGGTAAGTGTTGGGTGTGTAGCCATAAATAATCTCCTATGATTAGCTTTATTCTAAGATATCAACTTCAATTATATCATCTAATTGATTCCTATAAGCTATCCAGAGTTCATTCATAAAATTCTCGGCATCTTTGCCTAAGTCCTTTTTAATATGAGATTCCAAGAACTCTTCGAAGCTCAACTGTGTTATATGTGAACCATGTAATATTCCTTGTCCAGAACAATTAAAGAACTGAACATTGGGCCACATTTTATTGCTGACCTCATTGAACCAGCCATAAAATGTCACAAAACTTTCATGAGTCATAACTTTTTCGCCATTAATATCGGGAAATGGGATAAGATCTTTATCTATTTTTGTCATTTTTTGAAATTGTTTCTTATCTTCATTTACATCTTCTGAATAACCCTTATCTATGTCTAGATAACATAAATCATGACCTATGAATGCTATTTTATTGATCCCCATCCAGATAGCTATCTGCATTGCTCCTGAACTTGTTAAACTGCCAGGATATATAGCTCCTTTGCCCCCACTCATTTTAGATATGGCCTTACAGACAGCACTCCCACCATCAGCTATATTAAACCAAAGCACACGCCCTCGGTTCCGTCTCACTTCATCGAATGTAAGAGGATGAACTGTTGAAGATAGTATTATGAAAGATCCCATTAGATCTGTATTTTGGAAATTGAACCATTGACGGTCACTATGATCAATACAAACTATGCAATGTGGCTGTATACCATTTTTAGCTAATACTGGATAGGCCGCATCAAGACAGATGATTATCAGATCATCTTTTGCCTCTTTTAATAATTGTATATGTTTATCAAGGGATGGGCCTGCTCCTACAACCACGGCTGATAAATTTGATTCTTTGAAAATATTCTTAAAAATCTTTATGCCCTTTCCCTCTCGTACATACGGGAAGGTATAAGAAAAATTTTCTATATAAATGTCATCCAATCCTTTGGCTTTTTCCCTATAGGACTGACGGATTTTTTCAACATATTTTTCAAGTTCCATACAGTAGTTATATAGAGGGATCCTCTATATTAGCGAAGAAAATAAATCATGATATGTTTCTCCAAGTAGCTAAATTAAAGATAAAATCTCAGATAGAACCACGGACTATCAGGCGCGAAGAATTACCAGAAGAATATGAGTCTCTTTGGCACGCCACCACCGCATTAGATAGAGTTAGGCAAGAAGGTCTTAGAAGCAGAAAAGAAAGAGAATCCGATCAAATGGGGTTAGGAGATTTTGGCCGAGGGACCGATTACCCTTATGTTTCTCTTACGCGCAACAGGGACACAGCAGATAATATCGCAGGATTATTAAGAGATGTCTCACAAATAGCTAAAGCAACGAACCGTGAAGAGGCTTTCAGAATAGCAGAAGAATTAGCTCATTCAATAGCGAATATCTCTGGTATAGAAGATAAATGGGGACAAGTTTTAATGGGAGCAAGGAAGTCCTTAGCCAGTAGCATTATGGGAAGAAATCCTGATGAAGAGATAGTTCCTGGCATGACTGTTATACAGGCTATTTTGAAAGGTTATGTTAAAGGAGATATGGAAACTTCCAAAAGTTTAGGATTACCTTTATATGGAATTGGTATGGTCAAACATACAGATTTACCAGAGGGGTTCATTCCTACCGGGGAAATGCGCAATGCAAAAAATGAAGCCCTAACTGCTAGATATATTTATCCTTATGATAGATCTTTGGATAGATATGATTCATATTCTGCAAGCCCTATCAACTATTATAGAAATTTAAGAATGTTTATAGAATTTGCTGGAGGTAAAATGGATCCCTTGTTAGCCGATCCAAGACTTGAAGACTTTATAAACCTAGATCCTGAACAAATTGGAGTGTTAGAAATGCTGACAACGGGGGATCCTGCGGAAAATACTCATTCATTAGATGAATGGAGAGGATATCCGCAGGACACCCGAGTTATTGTCGATTAAAGAGCTTCAGCCGCCAAAGCTGCCAATTGAGAACGCTCACTCTTATCAAAAGCCACAACTCCGAAGATTTTGTTGCCCTTTAATTTTTCTACCAAACGAGTCACTCCACTACTCTCACGATCTAGATAAGGTGTATCTATCTGTGAGGGGTCGGCAAGAACAATGACCTTGGATCCTTCTCCTGTTCGAGTTAATGCTGTTTTTAACTCTCTTGAAGATAAGTTTTGGGTCTCATCTAATATAATCCACGTTTGAGGGATAGAACGCCCACGGATATAAGTCATAGCTTCTAATTCCAATTTGTTCTGGTCTATCAGTTCTTCCGCATAATTTCTTCCAGATATATTAGCCTTCTTACCAATGTATCCTAGATTATCAAAATAAGGAGCTAACCAAGGAGATAGTTTTTCTTCTTTTGTCCCTGGCAGAGCGCCGAGATCCTTCCCTCCCACAGGAATAATGGGTTTTATACAAATAAGTTTATCATAGATTGGTTCTTTATTTAAAGTCTGTTCTAGCCCAGTTGCCAAAGCTAGTAAGGTATTATGTGTAAGTATAAAATCATCAGTAACATAAAGATGATCTTCAGAATCTATCAATATACATTTTGCCTCTTTTTCTCCAGTATACTCTACCTCAACTATATACTTTTGGGGAGCATATTTAGATCTTGGAGTATAAAGTTCCGCTTTTCTAGATAGTAAAAATGGATTAATTTCTGGATTCATTGAAATCCACACAACATAACAATCTTGTCCAATCCTATATTCTCCGTCATAAATATATCTGGGAGATTTCATTGTTATTGTAGTTTTTCCACCAAGTGATTTTACTAAGAAAGACACATCTTCTGCAAGTTGTTTTGAAACAGAATAGAATACTACTTCTCTTCCGTTTTTTGAACAGTATCCATCTGTATCTAATAAACCCCTGAGAATATCCAATCTAACATAGATTGTATTATATTTGTAGATATTTGGTATAAACTTATCAGAAGAAAGTTTGCCCCAAATATTCATAAATTCTAGTTTTTCCTTTAGACTATTCTTATGATATGGGTTTCTGTCTCCTTTCTTAATCAATCTATAGTCATAGTTGTCTCCCTTGGCTTTAATTATCTCAATATCTTTGGATAATCTATTATTTACATGTTCTATTATTTCATTATCCGAAGATGAAAGATAAATAGTTTGTGTGGTTAGATTGCCATCTCCCAATAAAATACCTAATAAATAAGGATCTATTGGAGTATATTGACTTTCAAATTCTACTGGACTTACCATTGGAACTGAATGATTCTTATGGCTACCGCCTCTAGCATATAAGGAATTCATTATTTCCTCTAGAGATTTAACGCTCCCTTTTCTGTGCTCTGAACGATCTAAATATGTTTCTGTATACCATAGGTGTTCTTTACAACATTCAGTAAATGATCCATCAGAGAATTTAACTTTATAGATATCTTTCTTGCCCTGTGGAAACACATTTAATACATTTTTGGGTTTTCCATCACTACCTATAACAAAATCTCCTATTTGTATCTCTCCCATCATTTTCCAGCCTGTAGGGGTGAGAATTTTTGCGTCTAATGGCTGTGCCTTTCCCGTTCCGGCTGGTCCGAAAAGGACAACAAGATGAACACTAGGATCCATCAATATGTCCATTCCCATATGTTGTCTCGAATTTTTAGATTTAATGCCATAGGCAGTTTTTTGATTGATAACTTTCAATTTATCGTTTACTCGACGGGCTATGGCAGAACCACTCGCTCCGCAACGCAGTATAATGAATTGATTTTGTAGCATATCTGCAAGATCTTCTGGAATATTGATATAACTTTCTTTCCAAATTTTGGACATCAGATCTTCATCAATATAATAGTTCTCAGTATAAACACCTGTATATTCTTCATCTGAATCACTGGGTGTAATAATATCTGTTTCATAATTCTCGGCCAAAATCCCAGAGGCTTGAGCAATAACCCTCATACCGACATCTTTCGATACTAAACATATTTTAGAATAGTCTGCTTTACGATTATTTGAAAATTCAGAGCAGTTTTTAATAATGAGTAAATCTTTCTTAGAATCATTTTGTCCTTCGAATAAAGAATAACCCAAAATTCCAAGACGCCCTCCCCCTGGTAAAATTGCTCCTTCAATAGATCCTTGAGAATTTATAATAGCATCTATATGACGTATAAATTCTCTAGCATTTCTACCTCTACCATTTTCGGCTTTTCTAAGATTATCTATCTCATTTAGAACAACCATTGGCAAGAAAACATCATTATCTTCAAAACTTAAAAAAGAAAGAGGATCATGAATAATTGTGCTTGTGTCTAAAATATAGGCTTTTTTGGTAAATTCTGGGGATTTATCGGATTTGTGGGCAAAAGTTCGGGAAAAAATAGTCGATAGTTGTGCCATGTGATTTCAACTCCTTTGGATCGAAAGGGGGGAACATAAGATAGAGTAAGAAACAATACTTATTCAATATTCCTGGGGATTTATTAGACATGAACATGTTCAATCTCTCACTCTATCTTTCGCGTTTTCTATGACATTTTCCTCTGATAGAAAATAGTATCAATTTTCTATATTCTCTATTTTTGATGTTAAATCAGTTGTTAATATCTTCCAAACTACTTTAAGGGCCTCATCTGATAATTCTGGATTTTCTAACATCTCTTTCATAATCAGAATAATATTAGAAGTATCTCCTATTGGTACTTGTTGTCCCATTTCTACTTCTTCTCTATATTGCTGTAAAACTTGTTCATTATAGATTTCTGGCATAGTAAATTCGCTAGTTTGGGAACGATGAATCTCATGGCCAAAAATTTTATCAAGACGACTCATCAAATGCTTTCTTTTCCGTTCGACCTCTTTAAGTTTAATCGAGAAATACATATATTTATTTTCTAAAGATTCTCTATTATCGACAGTATCTTGTCCAAGTTCCTTATCTACTTGTGATAATTTCCCCGAATAGAAAATATGAGCCTTTTCTAGGTTATCAATAACTGGTTTCAGACTCTTGTATTCAATATTATTAGACCAAGTTGGGATAAAATTATTGATAATATTCATAGATTCTGAATGATATGCTATAAGATCTTGAATAAAATCGTTCATACCAAAATCTTGTGTTTTATTTACCCATTCTCTAACCTCTGGGAATTTCAAATTCTCCATAGATGATTTAATAGATTTTCTAAAACCTTCTAAATCTTGTTCTTCTAATACATCATCTTTTATGAAAATCGGAGCCCATCTTATACCATGTGAATCTTTAATAAAATTGAGATGAATCTTTTCAAGATCTTCTCCCAATTCCCATCCGCGCTCATCGTCGTCATCCCCCAGATTGATAACATCAGCTTTTACAGCCCCTTTACGAATCATTGAAATATAGAAGGCAGATTCTAACATTTCTCGTAGCCCCTGAATATAGTCTGGCAGAGCCTGAGCATAATTGGCATAGAAGAATTCTTCTAAATCTTCCTTCTTTAACATTTCTATAAATCTGGCATCAGCCTCCATGTCATTATATTTTCTATCAGAATCTTTATTATTTACTAAATTTTTTAACATAGATATCTTAAAAATTTTAGTAAGATCCTTACTAGAAAATTGCTCTTTTGATTTCTTAAGTGACCAATATTGTTTTATTTCTTCTTTTTCATCTTTATTATCTCCAATATCCCATTTATCAACAATATATTCGGCTGAAATATGATTTACAATCCTATTTATTTCTCTTTCATCCATATGGGAATCAATATCCTCGATAACTTTCTTGAATTTATAAGATTTAGCCAGTGTGGCCTGAAAAATATTATTTAATTCAGTATCATCTAAAGTCTCAAAATTTTTCAGAATATGTCTTTGAAGATACCGATATCCGATCTTAATATGGAGGGCCTTTTCTCTATTTAAACTGCCATCTTCATTATACAATGATTCAATAATTTTAGCTACTGTTTCAATCTCTATCATCATTTTATGAAACTTTTCATTATTGATATTATGATGCCATTCAAGCTCGAAGAATCCAATCAAATTTTTATATTCTTCCTTTAAGTTCGAGGATTCTTCTGTAAAATTATCATAAGTAGCCATCAATTCTCTATACTTATCAGAATATTCTCGATCAAAAGTATGATCTAAGGGCTCCTCTTGTTCATTATTTTCTTTAGAAATCATAATCCCAGAAGTAGGAAGTCGTCTCCTCAGTCCACTGATAAAGGTATTTTGCATCTGTGCTCTAACGTTGCTTTCTGCCTCCTCTCGGGATGTAGCTCTTCCAAATACATTAAACATGTCCATTTTGTGTCTCCTTTTTATTTTATTGATTATTTTGGCTAGAATTATTTGTTAAAATCCTATCAAACCGTTGTATCCACAGGCAAAAATTCTTGCCACTCCCCATTTAGGCATTTCAATACATCCTCATTTATTTTACCTAATCTAATATAATCCGCAGCATCTTCTAAATTTGTACCAGCATATAATTCAGCATCTATAGTATGTACGGAAATAATCCTTCCTCTATAAACTTGTCTAAAATTAGCTGTTTCTACGATTGTGTCTGGTTCTCTTTCATAATGTGTTATAGCACTCGGAAAGAAAATATAAATTTTAAATGGTAGACTTTCTTTAGCAGCTTCAGATGAGGTCAATCTTAAAACTTCATCTTCATCTTTAACAATAGAAAGAGCCAAATCTTTGATAGCGTTTTCAATCCCTATTTCCCATGTAAAATTATGGTATTCTTCATCATATGGAAAGAATTTCATTTTATGAGGAATAGACATATGCTCCATAAGCATTGAAAATAATATAGTGCCGATTTCATTTTCGATGCTTTCTTTTTTGAACTTTCCTAAAGAATTAGGGTCAACACCGAGAACTCCATCTGAATTACTCTTTGGATCTCCATTTTCATAGATTTTACGAAATTGAGGATCAGATAAAATTTCATAAGCTCGGACAGTATTCTTAAAAATTTCTGATTGTTTTTCACGATCTGCTTGTGGGTAGCGGTCTGGATGAACATTCCAAGCTTGTTTTTGAAAAGCTTTATGCAGAACCCTTCGATTATATTTTCTCTGTTCTAGATTTTTCCCAGGTTGTAAGGTTGCCTTATCAACTCCCAATAAGGCATAATAATCCAGATTAAAATCAATAAAATTATATATATCTGATACAGTTTTGCTCATCTACTCACTCCCTTTTGGTTTTATGAGTTACACGAAACTATTATATCTAGTTTTTGGTCAAATTATCATCCTCTATCTAAACTACGCGGATTAAATGGGTTATCTGAAGACATAGATGATACCGCTGGAGTTGGCTGTTTAGTTTCATCTAGGTTTATTGCAAATGCAACATTCCCTGATGGCACGATCATGATAGCATCTCTAGAAGTCGGCTTGACAATGGAATATTTGGAACTGTCTATCAATAATTCTCCTTGAATTATTGGAGGATCAACTCCAGCATCTTTGTGCATATAAATCTTCCAATTCCCTAGTCCTCTAGATTGTAATTGATTATCAGTATAAGACATTTTCCCCACTCCTTTTAGTTTTATGGAAGTTCATATTATATGATTCACCTTATCTACAGGAGAATTCCTGCATTATAGTTAAAATAAGGGTATGAGAGCTAGTCCAGATGTTGGCCATATTCGAGTCGCGCATGTCAATGGTCTTCCCTTATTAGTAAGAAAAATAGATGATTACTTTCCTATACAGGAAATAAATCCAATAACGCTTACTCAGGGAGGCCCAAGAACTGTAGTGTACGATCTAAACAAAAAAGTATATCATGCCAAATTAACAGTGCCGATTTATTTAAATGCCGATGGAGAAGTCTCGGAAGCTGTTAAAGAAATTATTAGATTCGCAGATAATCCCACAAGAGGAGATCTTTCTTTTGGGGCCAATTTTGCTATTATGGATCCCCATATAACAGCAAGACCTTATAATCATCCCTATCGTGTAACCGAACATAAAAGACTAACATTAGAAACTGCTGCTATCCCAAAGCTTAAAATATCAGTACAAGAAAAGGGATTAGTTACCATGGATTTCGAAATTATAGGTCTCCCTGACCTAAATAATGAAGGAGATTATGACTTTGATTTAGATACAACAGGGCTTATGAGCAGATATTGTTCATTTGCAGATTGTTTAATCAGTGTAAAAGAAGGATCGGAGAAGATATTCAAAGAAGATGTAACAGAACTGAGCCTGGAATTTGAGAATAAACTGGAGCCATTATATTTATTGGCACCTGATTCTCAAGATACAGCATCATTGTATTACTTAATGGAAACCATTATCACAGGAGAATGGCAATCTCTTAAAAGAGTAACAGACTGGGATAACGAAAGATTAGTATGGAAACATGGTGGGTATGCAATGGATGAATACATTAAAATAAGAATAGCAGATATGTTAGCAATCTTACAAGATTGTGTGTATTATCCAAGGACACAACCACTCGGAGTGGGAATATTAAAGCAAGTAGATAAATTCTTAGCTGTTTGGAGGTCTGGATATTTGAGCCAGACTAAAAATTTAGTATTTCAGAATTTATGATCGGAGAAAAACATGCCAGTTAGAACAAACATAAGCGGTATCTGGAGAGTTGTTAAATTAACCAATGTTACAGGTATAGGTAGCAACGTTCAAAGCACAGGCACTCTCATTGGAGACCCACTCAATCCTATAAGTGGTCTATACCTATTATTGGAAAGGGCTTCATTTGAAAATCAAATGGAAGTTAGCCCGATGCAATTAACTCAAGGAACAGCTTTGACAAAAGTTCTAGATATCAGAAATAGTACCGACACATTAAGCGTATCAGGCCCAATGCTTTTTGCGTCTCAAAATATAAGTCCTTCTGCAATACCTTCACCTGTTGTTTATCCGGTACTTGCAGCAGGGACTAAGATATTTGGAGATGCTAGCACAGTGGCCACAGCATATTTAAGTGGAGCCTTAACCCCACAAAATAATGCAAACAGTTATGCTACAGATATCAGTATTACCATAGATGAGAATGGAGCTACTTTTGATACTAATATTAAAGGTGATCCTACTTCTTTGTATCCTAACTTCGCTCCTGTAGGAAACTCTGTAGTCCCGTTGGGAAGTAGCATCCCAGATTTACCATCCGCGCTTAGAAAGGCTCAATGGTATGACTTTTATGTCGAGGCTGGAGTTACTATGGTTAACTCTGGAAATCCTGATGGTTCTGACCCAACCTTCGCTACTGTGGATGTTGTTGGAGCTATTAAATCCATGAAATATAGTATATCAATTGGTGCTGAACCATTTAACTTGGTTGGCCGTGGTCAAGCTCCTTGGTTCGCTATCAATAAAATAGCTCTCGTTGCTAATATGACGTTAGTCTTCCCATTACTTAATCTTGATGTAGATTATACCAGATTTAATACACCGTTCGTGACCGCACAATATTTGCCTGGGCCTTGGGGACCTGAATATGGAGATTCTTCTCCTCTAGTAACTCCTAGTGGTCTCTTCACAGAAAGACCAGACTTCTTTACTATAGATACTATTGACTTAAGTCCGAAATATAAAGCTAATGGAGAGAATGTTCTAGATCCAAATTTGTTTAGTGTAGTAAGTTTGGACAATCTATCAGGGGTCTATAAAAGATCAAAGGTCAACATTAGCGGTCAATTAATCACTTCTGAGCTAGAATTCGAAGTTGTTTTCACGTAATATGAAATAAACTTGTGGCTTAAATAATAAGATTAAATTGTATATCTTCGAATCAAGTTATAATTGAAAGAGGAGTTGATAATGCCACTTAATAGGACATTTACGGGTGTTTGGTCTGTAGGATGGGATCTTTATGCAGAACTTGCTGTTATTTGCGATAGTATAAGCCATAGCTATAATCTCGATGTGAGCCCTGCTAATGTTATGGGTGGTAGTGGCAATATGCTTATCAAAAGTATTGGCAATGTTACTCCCAATATTTCTATTAAAGGTCCCATTCTATTCAGTCAAACTGGCTATCAGCGCAATCTTGGTATGGGAGCCCCTGGAGTTAATGCTGTCCTCGATGCTTATGGTTATAGTCAATATATAACTCAACAAGCATGGAATGTTATTGGAGCTTCCTTATCAAGCGATGCTTTTTTGCTTGGGGATACCATTCTTAACTCTGTTGAAATGAGCATATCTAGCGAAGGGGCCAGTGTTAATACTTCATGGTATTTAGACTTCTTGGCGGATAACCCTAATGGAGCCACCAGTGGGGATGCTTATCCTGCTATCCCGTCAGGAGAAGGAGGCGGGGAGATTAACCGTGGAGCTTATCCGGCAGGAGAAATATGGTTAACTGAAAATTATTTAGCCTATCCAAATAATCTAGTCCCTTTAAGAAAAGGGCAATGGTATGACTTTTTGGTAAAATCAGTTGGAAACTCTGGGACTTTCTATCTGGTTATCAAAGATTTTAGAGCTTCTTTAAAACCAGAATATCAGGATTTTAATCCAGTCGGAGGTTATATCCACCCCAATAATGGTCAAAGAGTTTGGAGTGTTCCAATCAAAATTTTGAAAGGTGTTAATCTAACTTATGACTTAACAACATTAATCCCCGTTAATCAAGGATATCCAGGCTGGGGTCGTGCAAAATTAACTTATTATGTATCTGGAGGAACTAATATCGCTTCTTATGCTATAGGGCCAAGAGTTACGACGCAGCCAGCTAATTATTTCAATTATTTAAGTGGAGATGACATTCAGGTAGATTTTCTCTATCCTAGCGCGGCTCCCAATGTAGCCCCCAATTTTAGTTTAGATATAGTAGATGCCCTTATGGTAGATAGCAATTTAAATGGGCTAGTTAGAGTTGGCTATATTAATAAAAGTATCAGCAATAATCTAATACCGGGATTATGTGAAGGCAAACTTACCGCTGAGTTTTTACTCAGACCACCTCAAATATAAGGGGAAGTTATGTCATTTGATTCCACTAACTATAAAGCTTTCTTACAAAATATCTTTATGAAAGATAGAACAGGGAATTCTTTTACTAATGTTTACTTTAAACAAGTGGGAAAACTATATAGAATTAATTATGGGACATATCCTCTTTTTGTAAAAAATCTTGAAGTAGGAGGTTCAAATCAAGCTACTCCTATCCCTCAGATGGTCGGGAATTTTGGCAGAAAAATCACAACTCCAGATGGATTTGTTCCTGACTCAAGTCGTAGCAACCAGCGTATCGGTCCAGAAGTAGCCTCTGTTAAATTCCCATTGAGAACCATAACATTATCAGGAATAGCTACCATATCCGATAGTCAAGCGGATGAAGATCCATGGGCATGGCTCAACTTACTGCAAGATAGTATAGATTATGCCTTAAAACAATTTCAAGATCCTGCCTATGATGCACAAGCACAATATGGCCCCAATGTCCAAAGCATAACCTTAGATCTTGCTAACGAAGGATTAAATTGGAGTATAACATGGCAAGCAGATGGCAATAGTTGGAAAAATTTCTTTAAAAGAGATATATCATCAAATTTTATGGATGGCTATTGGCCAGAGAATGTTCCCATAAGCTATCACGATAGATACCGTATTATTAAATGGTATGATATGCTTATTAGAATCAATGGTACATTATTCGATTTCCCAGGAGATTTGACAGAAAAAGAATTCTACGCTACAAAAGCTTCTCTAAAATGGCAAATATATGCTAAGAAATTTTTTGATTTCGGTACCAATACTTTTGATCCCAATAACAATATTTATAATCAAATAAAGCCTATTTATGCTCCAGTGAAAATGACGCAAGATTTTACTCTCAATGGCATTAGCCCTGTATCTCTTGCTCAAAATGATTTTGAATCAACAAGCCAGACTGGAACGGGTTTATTCATGCATAATAAAACTAGTTTTTCAGAACCATTTTATTTGAGATTTGGGTATAAAAGTAATATAGATTACGCTGATGAATATATAAGTTTCGTAAATGATACTGGGCTAACAGCCTTCCCCATGTTGAAAGATGCGAAATATATACAGGCTCCAGAATCCCCGACCCAGATAGAATTATCAGGAATTATGGTGTATAGTTAAAATGCCAATAACTAATCTAAAATATACTAGTTTTAAAGTAGTAGCCGTTCCGTGGGGGTTAGATGGACGTTCCTTTTCGCCAGATTCAACTCTTGGATCTTGGACATATTTACTTGCCTCAGATGTAAATGTAGACCAAAATATGCAGATTAATGCTGTTAAATTGACTCTAGGATCTGGACAAACTCCCATAAGAGATATAGAAGATATAGAAACTACCTATGTAATAAATGGTCCATGTTTAGTCGAAGATACTGGATTCCTTTATGATAACACTACAAATTCATTATGTGTTCCTTCTTTTGCTATGGAAATTCTCAATGGTGTAGGCAGAAAGAGTGGGTACATGAGTAACATGGTTTTAGATCTTAATTACCCAAACTCTCCTCCCGGACTCTATTACAATAGAGAAAAACCAGTTATTACAAATATTAGATTATCTGTTGATGAAGAAGGTCTTACTGGAGGATTAAAAATATCTGGGCTACATTTTGGCCCAGAGCAAGGGACTGGGACATGGAGCACACCTTTAAGAAAAACCAAATGGTATGATTTCTATATTAACCTATATCTTCAAAATAATAATAACATAGAATACATAGGCCAATATAAAATGAATGCAGAGATAAATTTTAATATCAACTATATCGAGATGCCATACATAGGTAAAGCTCAGTACAAAAGATATGTATATAATGGATCAACTATGAAATGGTCTGTTAAGGCTATTTATGATGCTAATTTAAAACGGCCAACTGTTACCAGACAAGATGGGATGTATCCAACCCTTTCAGAAAATTATCCATATTTCCCTCAATATCTTAGTTATACTAATCCGGCAGCAGAACAATTGATACCTGGGCAATCTGCTAAGGCTTATTCTACTGGAATAATTATGAGAGCAGTAGCCAACGATACAATCGGTTCTGATTTAAGACAAAAATTTGAATCTATCTTCAATAATATTTTATGGCAAACTGGTTCGGCATTCGATCTGATGGGATATGAAGTCAGTACAACTCAACTATTAGGAGATAGTTTAAATCAGAATGCTTTTGGATTCGTTAATAAAGTAGGAATTAATATGAAATTCCCATTAAGTGATTTTACTGTTTCCGGAGAAAAGGTGTTCTCGTGAGTTTTGCAACAACCGCTACCGTCATTCAAGATGTTTTTTCAGGTAAATATATAGTATGTGAGAATTGTGATCAAAATGTGAATATCTCTCATCGTGGTGTTCCTATTATTGGAGGCGGCGTTGGAGATTGGGTTGAAGATATTGATAATCTATCTAAAACTATTGCAATGCGTGGTCCAATATTGGTTACGGATCAAGGTGTCGGTTATGATTTTACAATATCAGGATTTTATAATTATGTGGATATTTTTACTTGGATAAATCCGTTGTTACAATCACCAGATTCTAGCTATAAATCATATACTATTAAAGATGTTTCTATTGATGTCAATAATAAATCTAATATAACTATCAGCCTATCTAGCAATACTCCTTTCATTGACGATACAAATAATAAACTAAAACCAACCTTCCAAATATATGATAATCATGTTATTGTGGGGAATGGTGTCAGTTCCGTAGGAACAATATATGGCGTCCCAGGCGCTAGGATATTACGCAATTATGATTTAGTTGTAGGGGTCTTAAGTCAAAATTATGATGTAGAACCAGTAGCTTATTCCAGATTCGTAGAATCATTCAGTATAAAATATTCTCTTGAATGGACGGATGTAAAAAGCATCCCTACGATATATCATACAGAAGTAGGGGCAGAAAAAACTCGTGCAGATACATCTTATTACGCAGATTGGTCTCAAACCTTAGAGGACGCTGGCCCCTTTGTAATCCAAAAAATCATCAATAATGTTAAAATAGAAATAAATACTACTGCTTATTATGATGAAAATTATATAGACTATTTCGATAGAGAAGTGGGCTCACTTTGGATTGGACATGCCCCTCTACACGTATTGAGACGGGAGGGAGGAGCCACCAAATATCCTCTGACTTCTTATTTAGATCCTTCGATGAATTTAACTGCTATATTCATACAGGGTCTTTACCGCGATATGCACTGGAGATTGATTGACAAAAATACTTCAGGTAAAGGCCCTGATTTGGTAAAAGTATCCGAAAAATGGCAAGGAATCCTAAGAACAGATGCTATTCTCTAATGATTAGCCCGAACACATTCAAGATATTCTGATAACATTTTGATTGGAGTCCCACTTATAATTGAATAAATGATGGCATCCCCGGCTGAAATATTAGCTACAAAACATTTCTTTTTACCTATCTCATAAGTTATGGTAGCCATAGGAACTTCATAGCGATTCTTATTGATCGTTATGTCTGTAATTCGCCCACCATTAGCTCGAATCATATTAACTAAATGATCATAAGGTGTTTCATAAAAATTGTTCTCGATATTATTCTTATAGTAGAAATAATGAGATATTTGAGATGGATTCATTCCTAGTGATATCTTGGTTTTATTATTTTCTAGGACAACAAAAAAACTTTGATTTACTTTATCGAATATCTCATCTGTTATAGCAAATTCGATTTTATTAAGCCCATCAACGCTCTTAACTTTTATAGTTCTATTTTTGTCCTGTGGCATTAAACTCTCCTTTGTATAAAATTCCCATTTTTATCTAAAAGATTCATATTTATTTTTATGAGATTACTTTCAGGAGATATTCTCTTAATAGAAGACATAACGGGTAAATATCTTCTTTCTATCATTCTCATTTCGATAGCGTCTGTGAGTTCTCTTACTGTGCTCTTGAACTCATTATATGCTATCCCATATATTATTTCAAGCTTAGTGATAAACTGAATATCATCTGATAATAAATCAAGAAATATATTTGAGATTAAACAAATCTGAGAAAAATCTTCGTGGATAGAGGTGTAAATATCAAAGAATGTATCAATAGCGTCAGAAAGAGGATCTTTAGAAAAAGTCCTAGTTGGATTTGATCCGATACCATTTAATTTTTGATGGGGTAAATGAATCATGCCTCTCTCTTTCTAAGATACTTAGATAAAAAGAGACACAATTCCTCTACTATTCTGGATTATTTTGTCTGGCTTGTTGATAGATTGCAGAACCGGCAGCTTTTACCCAGCTTTCCAATTCTTCAACACTTTGTCTCAAAACATCAGCATTTTCAACACTAATGTTCTTTTTCACTGTTTCAATCGAAAGTTCTATTTCAGCTTTGAGATTAGCTGGTATCTTATCTCCGAATTTCTCTAATACAATAGTCTCTGCCCATCGTATCCTCTGCTCAGCAGCAGATTTGGCTTCTATCTTATTAACTATAGCTTCATCGTCTTCAGCGTGCTCTTCTGCATCTTTCATCATCAAAAGAACTTCTTCACTAGATAAATTATCACTGTGTTCTATGGTGATCTTATTAACCATCTGAGTAGCCTTATCTTTTGCTGAGACATTTAGGATACCATCAACATCTATATCAAAACTCACATCAATCTCAGGCTCTCTAGCTGCGGCTGGTAATACTTCTAAATGAAATTCCCCAAGCATCTTATTATACTTGGCTAATTTTCTTTCACCTTGATAAATTCTAACGACCACCTCTTCTTGATTGTCAAATGCTGTAGTATATGTTTTAGTGATAGTAATCGGTACTTTACTATTTCTTTCTACGATAGCGTCACAAATTCCACCTTCCGTTTCAACCCCCAAGGTCAAAGGAGTAACATCCAGCAGAACAACGCCTCTTGTATTCCCTGTTAAAATTGATCCCTGGATAGCAGCCCCAATCGCTACAACTTCATCAGGATTAACGCCTCGACAAGGTTCCTTCTTTAGCCATTCTTTGATCTTTTCAACGACTAGCGGGACTCTCGTAGAGCCACCTACCAATATAATTTCATCAATATCAGAAATACTGATATCTGCATCTTTCATTGCTAAATCTATAGCTATTTTTGTGCGATTAATCAAAGGAGTTATCTTTTGTTCGAAAGCGGCCCTATTGATCATGGATTCTAGACTATAAGATTCGCTAGGCAATAAGAAAGGAATATTTGCTTCAGCAATATTTGAATTAGTCAAAGCGTGTTTGACATGCTCTGCTTCCTGCCTAACGCGCGCTTGCGCCGTAGGATCCAATCTGAATTTTTCCTGATATTGCTCAGGGATTTTTTCAACTAGAAGTTTAAATATCTCTTCATCGAAATCATCACCACCCAATTGTGTGTCACCACTAGTTGCAACAACCTCAAAAAGACCTTCCATGATATGAAGGATAGAGACATCAAAAGTCCCTCCGCCCAAATCGTAGACTAGAACGGTTTCATCTTTATTTTCGCCTAGACCATAAGCCAAAGCAGCAGCAGTTGGCTCGTTGATGATGCGCAAGACGGTCAAACCAGCCATTTCACCAGCTTGACGGGTAGAAATGCGCTGGGAATCATTAAAATAAGCAGGAACGGTGATTACGGCCTGAGTTATTTTTTGACCCAATACTGTCTCTGCATCATTCTTCAATTTCTCTAAAATTTTAGATGATACTTCCTCTGGAGAAAATTCTACATGATTGGCGTTGACCTTGATTCTTTGGCCCATCTTTCGCTTGATAGATGAGACAGCATCAAGTGGTTTGACAGCTTGTGTTTTTTTAGCCTGCGCGCCTATTGAAATAGTTTTATCTCCCCTCACTAACAGAACTGAAGGCGTTATTCTTCCACCCTCAGCATTGGTAATAACTTCTGGTTGACCATTCCTGATATAAGCCATACAGCTATTGCTTGTCCCAAGATCTATCCCCAACACTGGACTATTATTTTCAGACATTTTGACTCCTTTAATTAGTTTATTGTAGTCTTAGGTCAGCCTATATGTTATTTCTCTGATTCTTGGGATTCATCATCTTTATCCACATCCCCGAGATTCATTTCAGCCATACGCATAGCTCCCTTAGCAGTAGATCCTCTGCCACGCATCATATTTGCAGCCCAAGCAGTCCCGCCATAACTTAAAATACTATTAGAAGCATTATTTGTATAACCTCCACGAGTTCGGACTTCTTGTTCTGCCGCAAAAGATACCATGCTTACCTGATCTACTTCATCTTCATCCATGACGCCAGCATCAAGATATGAAGTCCAACTATATGTTGGGTTAAAATCAGCAACAATATGTTCTGCTTTAACCCAATCACCGTTAAGACGAGCTTCACTTGCTTTTTGAATGGCGACTGCCTGACGAACCTTATCAGCAAAAGCTGCTATTTCCATATCAACTTTTGGTTCTTTATTTGTAGAATTTAATTTAATAGTTCTAGTATTAGAAAAATCGTTGCCTTCCAAATTCTGACCCTGTAATTCAATCTCTATTTCAAATGGACTGGAAGTTAAAGCATCAGCATCAACTTCCAATTCCATTAATATTGATCGAACTTCTCCAGAATAGAGATTACCGATTTCATAATGACCATTATTTTCAGAGAAACCATAAAACTCCTTTAAGGTCACTCCTGAAGGCAGCACTGGAATAATTTTTACATCCAAGGCACTAATAGCTAAAAGATCACCAAATTCTTCTTGGGAGAAACGTGGAGTATCATCTGGTGAATCAATATGGTATAAGCTACCCTTACCATTGGCCGTAAGTTGTCCTAGCAATTCAGCATCATAATCCCCACCTATACCAAATGCTGAGACAGAGAAACCAGTCCTTTCGACTTCAGCGGCTATTCTTTTTACTAAAGATGGACCGACAAGACCAGTATTAGCATGTCCATCGCTCAACAATAACAATCTATTAATACCAAAAATAATACTATTTTTTTCTAGAAGCTCAAAGGTTTTCAATAAACCAGCACCAATATTGGTCATATTGCCAGTATTAAGTTTTTCAATTTTCTGTTGTAATTCTTCCTTTGAGGCTACTGATGAAGGTTCAACTACGACAATGACACTATCATCGAAAGCTACTAAACAAAAAATATCTTCTGAAGACAGTTGCTTAACCAACAATTTAGCAGCCGCCTTTGCGTATTCTATCTTTTGGCCAGCCATAGACCCAGAGCGGTCGAATACGCATCCTAATCGCATAGCTGGGCGATTGATAGTAATCTCGTCTGGTTCCATTTCCAATTTAACATATACGGTCTGCATCCCACTAGCGGGAACGCTCTTCAAATGTGGGGTTATTTCAAATCTCATGATTCCTCCTTAAAAGACGTTGTATTATAACTTCCAGCTAGGAGCCTTAAAAATATATTAGGAATTTTCTTCTTCGTCATCTTCTATATCCGAATCTTCTATAGAATCGTACAATTCGTCTGTTTCATCAAGCATATCTTCATATATAAATTCGATATCATCCATTTCTTCTCTTAAGCTTTTCATGAAATTATTAGATTTGAGTTTTTTCTGAAAATTTGCCAAATCATCGATATCAATAGGCGGCATATTTGGAAGGGTATCAATCCATTGTTCAACATAAACTATAGGTATTTTTACTTTATGGACTGTTCCGCATTCATGACACTTACAAAAAACTAAAGTAGTTATTGCGAAATGGGGGATATGGCCCTTAATATCTTCCTTATAAAACGGAGCCTTACATGAATTTACCATGCAATTTTTAGGGAAAGGTCCCTGCATTTTAAAAATATCCATGCTATTCTCCCATGATCATATCTCTAGAAATCGACATGATAGATTTTATACTATCTTTATTTTGTCCTTGGGTATCTAGAATTTTATTGAATCCGTCAATCATTTCATCTAAATCATAGATGTGAATTGTTTCGCCAGATAAACGACTTCCATCAGAACATATATGACTTTTCACTGAGTGAAGCGCTATATCTGATCTTGGAAAAGTACAATAAGTACTTAAAGTAGGTATCCCATTAGATTGCGCCACTATACTACTAAAAGATATTGAATCATGCTTTCTAAAATCCACAATAGCCTTAGATGATAATATTTCCTTTTTTATATCATTCGGGCAGGTCGCGAATGGAGAAGATATGAGCAACTTTTTTTGACATCCTATTTCTTTTTTAATATCTGATACTGTCTTTTCCAACGAAGCTATGCCACAAAATGGGGCTAAAATCTTCAGGGGTTCATCCGCACTTGAAAGCATCCAAGCTTTTATGGTCTCTTCTAACATTCTATTATACATAGGCGGAGCATAACAAAATATACCCTTTTTATCTCTACTTTCTTCAGGATAAAAAGGATATGGGAAATCTTTTCCCAATTCCCAAAATTTATTCATCTGATATACTATGGATGGCTTTTGTCCACTGCGTAATGTTGTCAAAAAAGCATAATTCTTATAGTTACCTAAAAAATAATTCTGTGATGGCCCGAACCATAATGAGATACTATCTATTGGCATATTCCCGCTAAAAATATCCATATCGTCTTCATGTATTGCTGGAAACATTAAATCACTAGTAGTAAAACATGCCCCAACACGCCATCTTTTTGCTAGAATTTCTGCAAAACGATAAGCCACTAGAAAATCGTCAGTGATATTAGGAAAGGCACGAATTAAAAACATCTTGGCAGTATTATATCGTCCGTGCCCCCTCTAGGCAAGCCCATGAAAAGATAAGAAAATAAGTTTATTAAAACTGTTTAAATCTCATAAATCTTTTGATCTTCTTCCTGATAATCATCATCTTTGGTTTCTAATATTCTCTTTATAAAAACTAAAAGCTCCATTGGATTGAATGGTTTTGTTAAATAGCAATCAGCCCCCTTCTGCCAACCCTTAAAAATATCTTCATCTGAGGATTTAGCAGTTAACATAACAACAGGAATATCTTGTGTCGCAGAATTTTCCTTTAATCTTCTAAGAGTCTCGATACCATTGAGCAACGGCATCATCCAATCCAAAATTATAAGATCTGGATTTTCTGTAGCCACCATTTCTAGGGCTTCTATACCATCCTTAGCTATTATTGCTTCATATCCTGCTCGTTCCAGATTAATCTGGATTAATCTGCGGATATGGATTTCGTCATCTACAACAAGAATCTTGCTGGCCATTTTTTTCTCCTATGCTTCCTTCCACAAGATCTTTTCTGATCTTGTGTATTGAATATTTTCGCCTATAGGTTCATAGGCTATTCGAGCTTTCAGTGAATCAATCTTTTCCTCACATAAAAAATCAATACCTCCAGGTATTTCTATGAAAGCTATTTCTCCAGATGTATCTGGAGGATTATCAGAAATAATTATTCTAATTATTGTTCCACTACTCTTTCTATAGATAGCCCATCTCTTCATATTATTACTCTTCAAATCATATTTATTATTTATCTTATGCGTTTAACTTTTAACTTCAAATTTTCAAAAATTTTCTTTCGAGCCGAAGATTGAGCCTGCATGGTCTTGTTAGCAAACCAAAAATCTATTACAATAGCCTTTGATTTCCCAGCAGACTTGCGTAAGACTCTCCCAAGTCTCTGTTGAATAATACCTCCAAATCGTATTTCCTCAATATCTTTTGTTTTCTGCGCTGCGACTCCGATTGATATGAAATTAGGAGCATCCTGATTAAGTTCAGGACTAACCTTTCCCCACGATCTCATAAATTTGGATTTGGTGATAGTCTTTTTACGAGTTTTATTTTGATAACGAGTTGGATCACTACCACCAGAGCCAGCTAAAATCAAACAATCTAGATTAGGTAGATCTAATCCCATGTCGGCTATTGTAGTGGCAATCAGCGTTAAGTATTCTTTATCCTTCAATTGATCAATAGCCGATTCTCTTTGATTAGTTGTATTTTTACCCTTTAAAAATATACTATTTGGTATCAAACTCTCCAATATATCTCCATGTGCTATCTCCTTCACCAATATTAAAACACTTAGTCCCTGTTCATTAAAGGTCTTAGCATATTGAGCTATATGTTGATTTAGTTCGTCATTGTAGATAACTATTTGTTCGTAAAAATCTCTATATTCCCAATCTTCTACTGGTATATAGGCTTCCTTTTTAGTTATAATAATCTCACCAGTTTGAGGATCTTCTGTCTCTATTTCTCTTGATAGAATAGCTCCCGTTGGGTTATGATTAATTGTAACCATATAGATTTCAGGATCCATTAAGAATCCTCTATCTATTAACTCTCTTAGCTCTATTTCATAGATAATCTTACCAAAAATAGCTTCTATCTCTAGTTCCCGACCATCCTCTCTAAAAGGAGTAGCACTTAGGCCATATCTATAATATGCGTGCTTGCAACGCATAAGAATTTGTCGCCACATATCACTTGCAGCGCGATGAACTTCGTCACTGATAACAACTTGTGCAGTCTCTATTAGATCTTTTATCTCTTCTCGTTTTAACGCTACAGCAGATAATTCTTCTTGTTCTTCCTTGGGGATTCTCTTTCGAATATCCTCTTCACATCTTTGCTTACTATTATTAAATCTCAGACCATAGGCAGCAAGGGCGCTGTTGATTATACATACAGTGATAGGTTGAATATCGACCTTACCATCGCCTATGATGCCAACTCTAATGCGCTCATTATTGGAAGCCCTTAACATTTCTTCCAATTCG
>Ga0172369_10002224_pt1 | contig 27025 bp, 20 predicted proteins | sample LakKiv25m_FD_114539 | JGI IMG/M metagenome (GOLD analysis project Ga0172369, IMG submission 114539) | Freshwater microbial communities from Kabuno Bay, South-Kivu, Congo - kab_022012_11.25m | ecosystem: Environmental > Aquatic > Freshwater > Lake | place: Democratic Republic of the Congo...
CCCCCCTTCCCGAGCCTGTCTGCCAAGCGCATCCCGCATTGACTGCGCCGCTCCGATCGACCGGCGCATTGGCCGCCCGCGGCCTCCCCGTCAGGGGCGGTATCGCTGCACGACCAGGCTCCGTTACGATTATTATACCACCCTTTTACTGTTTTTATGCGATGTATATGAGACATCGCCGGCATAAAACATCGTGTTGGCGAAGGCATGCTTTCCTGCCTTTCGCGAATTGACAGCCCGCTGAAACGCATGCTACAGTCCCAGCGATAAAGGGGAGTGGCCGGCGGCGGCGCCGTCCGGCAGCTCCGGCCCGGATCGTGCTTCATGGATATCTTCTGGCTATCGCTGACGGTAATATTTATCGCGGAGCTGGGCGACAAGACGCAACTGGTCGCGCTCTGCCTGGCCAGCCGCTACAATGCCTGGTTGGTGCTGGCCGGCATCACCACCGCCACGCTGGCCGTGCACGTCGTCTCGGTGCTGCTCGGCGGCGGGGTGGGGCGCATGCTGCCCCCGGCGTGGATACACCTGGCGGCGGGGCTGGCCTTCGTGGGTTTCGGCCTGTGGACGCTCAGGGGCGACACGCTGGACGATGAAAACTGCGGCGCCACGCGCGTGCGCTCGCCATTCTGGCTGGTGGTAACCACCTTTTTTCTCGCCGAGCTCGGGGACAAGACCATGCTCAGCACCGTCACGCTGGCCGCCGGCCATTCCATGCTCCCGGTGTGGCTGGGCTCGACGGCGGGGATGGTCCTCTCCGATGGGCTGGCAATCGTCGCCGGCCAGGTGCTGGGCAAACGGCTCCCCGAGCGCGTGCTTCAGCTTGGCGCCGCGGTCATCTTCTTCGGCTTCGGCCTTTACCGCGTCACCACCGGGGCAATGGCTCTCCCCACGTATGGGTGGGTCATCGCCGCCGCCGTGCTCCTGCTGCTGCTCCTCGGCTATCGGCTGCTGATTCTGCGCGAGCGCCGCGCCGCAACACGAAGATTGCTGGCGCAGTTATCGCCGCTCACTACCAAAGAAGAGGCAGTAGAAACTTCGACTGTGTAACCTCCGTATTGTATTTCTTATTTTATCAACCGTTCTCCGATTATCTACAGCAGGTGCGCCAATGTCTCGATGCGAGCAAAGATGTTGCCGCCTTTACCACCGCCCTTGAAAAGCCGTCGGCCGCGTTGAACCAGGCAATATCCGCCGCTATGAAAGCCGAGTGATAGGGACATCGTTCGGTTTCACTGATGGGATATAATCTTCGCGGATATTTCCGAATCCTTCTGGTATAATACAGGGGGAGGGGTGTATGACGATTAAAGAAAAGATGCTGCATGCCGTCAGCGAGCTGCCGGACGACGCCTCGGTCGAGGATGCCATGGAAAAGCTGCTCGTGCTGGCGAAAATCGAGCGCGGGCTGGCACAGGCCGACCGGGGTGAGACGCTCTCGCACCAGGAGGTGAAGGAGAGGATGCAAAAATGGCTGAAATAAGGTGGACCCTCCAGGCCGCCGATGAGCTTGACGATGCCGAGATCGAACGTCTCTGGGCAGAAGAAGCGGAACTGCGCTACACGGCATATAAACAGGGCCGTATTACTGCCCGGCTTGCAGCGGATGCCATCGGCGAGGCGAGAAGCCGCATACGATGAAACCCGTAGTTTCTCTCGCCTCACCCGACTGTCTGTCTGTAAAATCTGCGTAATCTGCGGTTCTTACCCAAACGCCCCCGCCGCATACCCCATCTCTCCCATGATCTTCAGGTGCTGTGTGCACCGCTCCTCGCACGCGCCGCATTCGATGCAGTCGGCGGGGAGGGTGGACAGCGCTTCGTAGCCGGCGCGGGCGCCGGCGGGGTTGTCGTAGTAGCGCTGTTGCGCGATAATCGACATGACGGACGGTATGTCGATACCCTCGGGGCAGGGCAGGCAGTAGCGGCAGCCGGTGCAGAAGGCCTCCGCCCCGCGGTCCAGCGCGGCCATGGTTTCGTTGATGTGCGCCATCTGCCCGGAGGTGAAGGGACCGCGTTTTGCGGCGGCGACGGCCTCGTCCACATCCGATAGTTTTCCAATTCCGCACAAATAGCCGTCGATATGCTCGTGCGAGATGAGCCAGCGCAGCGCCAGCTCAGGAATCGACCCCGCGTCCACCTCGCCGGCCAGCCGCTGCAGGTGCGCGTTCGGCTCCGCCAGCGTGCCGCCGCCCACCGGGTTCATGATCACCGTGCCGATGCCCTTCCCGCGCGCCGCCTCGATGGCCGGCGCGTAGCTGCGGCTGCGCAGGTTATAGGAAAAGAGGATGATCTCGCACCAGTCGGCCTCCTCGATATAGGAGAGAATGTTCTCGATCGAGTCATGCGTGGTGAAGCCCAGGTGCCCGATCAGTCCTTCCTCCTTCGCCTTCAGCAGCCCCTCCAGCATGCCGCCCTTCGCCGTCGCCTGCTCCCAGCACTCGCGGCTCTGCACGCTCCAGAGCTGGTAGAAATCCAGGTAATCCACCTGCAGCCGCTCCAGCGATTCGTCGATGATGCGGCGCATGACATCCGCCGAGCTGTCGCGTACGGTTTCCGCCCGCATCACCCACGGCGCCCACTTGCTGGAAAGGATCACTTTCTCCCGATACCCGTCCTGCAGCGCCTCGCCCACCTTGATCTCCGAGTCGCCGTAACGGCGGGCGGTATCGATATACTTCATGCCCGAATCGATGGCATGCCGGATCAGCTCCACCGCGGCGTCCAGGTCCTCAGGCAGCCGCATGGCGCCGATGTTGGCAAAGGGAATGGCGAATCCGCCGCGCTCGCCGAAGGGGTGTGCCGTGAGAAGGGAAGACGATTTCATGCTCGTATTGTAATAAACATCAACACATTCGACAATACGAAGTTTTACTGACGATGAAATACAGATACGGCACAATCACCCCTGCGCTATCCACTTGACGATGTGATAATACTTGTCTATAATGCCAAATAGCAATGAACCACGAAGCATATAAACAACGGGCATTGATCGTGAAGGCAATGGCGCATTCCAGCCGGCTGATGATGATTGACGCGCTGGCGGAAGGTGAGAAGTGCGTCTGCGATTTGCAACAACTGGTCGGTGCTGATCTTTCTACAGTCTCTAAACATCTCTCGGTGATGAAAAACGCCGGCATTGTGGCTGACAGGAAAGAGGGATTGAAGGTGTTCTACCGCCTGCGGGTGCCTTGCATCCTGCGCTTCTTCGATTGCGTCGAGGCTGTGTTGCGGGCGAATACCGAAGAGGCGATACGGGCCATGCGCCGGTAACGCAATCTTTTATTACGATAATACTTGGCTATTACACCAAGTAAGAATATTTACCATGAACGAGATCACAACATATGCTTGTGAAGGCGGCGAATGCCCGGCAGAACCCACCGCGGACACAGTGGCTATGCCAATCCGGCTTACCTGGCGCGGGCTCGCGCTGGGGGTGCTGGTGATTGTGGTGTGGTGGCTGCTATACCGCAACCTTGCGCCATTAACCCACTGGTTCACCTACACGGTCCTGCATTTCCCTGCCGGCGCCCATTTAAGCACGGCGGTCGAGTTCTTCCTCTACGAAGTGCCGAAAGTGCTCCTGTTGCTGACTCTGGTGGTGTTCGGCGTGGGCATTGTGCGCTCGTTCTTCACCCCGGAACGGACGCGGCGCATCCTGGCCGGGAAGCGGGAGTCGGCCGGCAACATGCTGGCCGCGCTGCTGGGCATCGTCACCCCGTTCTGCTCCTGCTCCGCGGTGCCGCTCTTCATCGGTTTCGTCACCACCGGCGTGCCGTTGGGCGTGACCTTCTCCTTCCTTATCTCAGCGCCGATGGTGAACGAGATTGCGCTGGTGCTCCTCTACGGGCTATTCGGCTGGAAGGTGGCCGCGCTCTATCTGGGCACTGGCTTATTCATTGCCATCATCGCCGGATGGACGATTGGCCGTCTGGGGATGGAGCGACATGTCGAGGAATGGGTCTATGCGGCACAGTTGGGCGATAGCGCCGAGAATGCCCAGGAACCGGATTGGCCCGGTCGGATTCGCTACGGTCTGGACGCAATGCGTGAGATCGTCGGCAAGGTCTGGCTCTACGTCATCCTCGGGATCGCAGTCGGCGCCGGCATTCACGGTTACGTGCCGGAAGGCGCCATGGCCGCCATCATGGGCAAAGGCGCCTGGTGGTCGGTGCCGCTGGCGGTGCTGCTCGGGATTCCCATGTATTCCAACGCGGCCGGCATCATCCCGGTCGTGCAGGCACTGCTCGGGAAAGGCGCCGCGTTGGGCACCGTGCTGGCGTTCATGATGTCGGTCATCGCGCTGTCACTGCCGGAGATGGTCATCCTGCGCAAGGTGCTCAAGCCCCGGCTGATCGCCGCGTTCATCGGGGTGGTTGGCCTGGGGATTCTGCTGATCGGCTATCTGTTCAACCTGCTGAACATTCATCAATTCGTGGTCCGGTAGGCGGGCAAAGGGAGGAAAAGTATGAAGACGATTACAGTGTATGGACCCGGCTGCGCCAGGTGCAAGCAGACCGAAGAACTGGTGCGCAAGGTGATGATGGAAACCGGCGCAGACGCCACCGTCGTGAAGGTCAGCGACATTAGAGAAATGGTCACCGCCGGCATCATGTCCACACCGGCGGTGGCAGTGGATGGTGTCGTGAAAGTGGCCGGGCGCGTGCCGAAGGCCGATGAAGTGAAAGCATGGATCACGAGGTAAACCCGTCCCAGATATATCCCTATCCAGAAGGAGGCTCTCTCATGTCAACCAGTTGTTGCGGCAAAGGCGATGTCCTGCTCTTCGCCTGCTCCGGTGGCTCCAACGTGGGCCAGATTGCGAATGATGCCGCGAAGGCGTTGGATCAGCTCGGCCAGGGCAGCTTTTTCTGCCTGATCGGCGTCGGCGCCGGCATCGGACCGCTTGTCGAACGCACGAAGAAAGGGGGCACGACCGTGGTCGCCATCGACGGGTGCAATGTGGCTTGCGCGAAGAAGGCCCTTGCCAACATCGGGGTGATCCCAGACGTCTATGTCGATGTCACCCAACTCGGCATCGAGAAGGGTCACCACTTCAACCACACCAAAGAAGAGGTGGGGAAAACCGCCCAGGCCGTCGTTGATGCGCTGAATGGCCCGCGCTGCTGCTGTGGATGAGGATAAGGAGCAGGGATGAAATCGAATTATGGTAGGGTGCTCGCCGTCTTCATGCTGCTGGCGGCTATTGCTGGCGTGCTGGCGTTGAAATCACGACGGCCGGAAACCCCGGCACCGCCAGTCACGCGTGAAGCGGCAGCGCCGGCGCAGCCGGATACGCCAGTCACGGTGGCGCAGAACACGAAACCACCCGTGCATAAAATGACACAGCCCACCGACCAGGAGAGGAAGACAGCGTCTGCCCCGTCACCCGAAGCGCATCCACCGAAACCGCTAAACACGACCGCACCCGCCGTGTCGCTACCCAAAGCGAAGCCTGCCCCGGCCAAAGCCCAGGCGCTCCCGCGCCTGTTGGAATTAGGCGCGGATAAATGCGTGCCATGCAAAATGATGCAGCCGGTGCTGGCTGAGTTGAGGCAGGAATATACCGGAAAGCTCCAGGTGGACTTCATTGATGTCTGGAAGGACCCGTCCGCCGGCGAGCCTTACGGCGTTCGGGCGATCCCCATGCAGATCTTCTTCGATGCCGACGGCAAGGAAATCTATCGCCATACCGGCTTCTATCCGAAAGAGGAGATTCTGGCAACGTTCAGAGAGTACGGCGTAGCTTTATAGGGGGAAAGGTCATGCTCATCATACGATTGACCGGCGTGCTGCTGCTCATACTTGTTTCCGGTTGGCTGCAACCGGTGAAGGCGGCTGACCAGCAACCCGCGCCTACCCTGGAAACGATGTATCTGGGATTGAGCATGGGACCGTTGCGGAATGCCACCTTGGTTTCATTGCCCAAAGGCACGGTATTGAAAGCGGGAACCATCACGATGACCGAGTCACAGGTGGCCGCGGAGATTAGCAACGCCCCGGTAGCGATACAAGCATCGCTGAAAAAGGATCGCGTGTTCGTCCTCGAACAACTAGCCACCCGCGAGCTGTTGCTGGCAGAGGCGCGGAACTGGGCGACAACGACGAAGCGTGACGGAAAGGATGAATCAGAGGACAAACTCATGAACGCGTATCTGCGCAGCATTGCCGATGCGGCAACCGTCACAGACACTGAACTTCGCGCCATTTACGCGGCCAACATTGACATGATGGGCGGAGCGGCCTTTGAAGCGGTCGAGAAGGATCTGAAAATGTATCTCCTGGAGGAGAAACGCCAGAGCATCGTGGAAACGCATATCAACACGATCAGTGAGCACACCTCCGTGGAGTTGGACGCCGTCTGGGTCAAAGCGCAGGCAGTGACGGCGCTCGATAATCCAGTTGATCGTGCGCGACGCGCAGGCAAGCCTGCTGTAGTGGATTTTGGAGCCGATGGATGCTATCCCTGCGAGATGATGACCCCCATCCTGAACGAGTTACGCGAAACGTATGACGGACAATGCGAGGTTGTGTTTATCCATGTGCGACAGCAGGAAGTCCTGGCTGCGCGCTACGGGGTTTCCACCATCCCGGTCCAGGTCTTCTTCGATAAAGATGGCAAGGAAGTCTTCCGGCATGTGGGGTACTTCCCCAAGGCTCAACTACTGGAACAGTTAGCGAATCTTGGGGTGAAGTAATTAATGGAGCACCTCTTCGCGGCGTTAACGAATGCGGTCGAGGGCACCCCCGCGGTTGCCCTCATCGCGGCCTTTGTCTGGGGGATACTGAGCATCTTATTGAGTCCATGCCATCTTACCAGTATCCCTCTCATCATCGGGTTTATCGCGGAACAGCGCGAACTGACCGTGCGCCAGGCATTCCGGACCGCGACACTGTTCGCACTGGGCATCCTGGTCACCATCGCGCTCATCGGGATAGTGACGGCGGCTTTGGGGCGGATGGCCGGCGACATCGGAGGGTATGGCAATTATCTTGTTGCCGGCATCTTCTTTCTGGTCGGCCTGCATCTCCTCGATGTCATCCCGATGCCATTCTCCGGTCCCGGCCAGGTCAATCTGCAGCGGAAGAGATGGCTCGCGGCATTTCTCCTCGGGTTGATTTTCGGCATTGCGCTTGGTCCATGTACCTTTGCCTACATGGCCCCGGTGCTCGGTGTCACCTTCCGTATCGGCGCCTCGGCGCCCCTGTATGCGGCAGGCTTACTCATGGCCTACGGATTGGGCCATTGCGGCGTTATTGCGGCTGCCGGCGCCTCGACCGAGGTGGTACAACGCTATCTGCAATGGAACGAAACGTCGCCGGGAATGCGCATCGTGAAGAAGGTCTGTGGCATTCTTGTATTACTGGGGGGCTTATATTTACTCTATACCGCGCGTTAGCGGATGCGATGTAAGGACACGAACATTCGTAGCCACCGGAAGAGGGGCGCTATCTCCGGGAGAACGATTACCCGTCGGTTGCCGTAGCCATCATTCTCAATACAGATGCCGATAAGGTTCCTCGTGAAATCGAACAGTTGGTCATCTATAGCTGGATGGCAGGAGCCTGCCTGGATCATGGCGAACCAACCTGATAGCTGTCCGGCTCGACGGCAAAGCGGAAGGACGGGCCATGTCCGATCATTGGCAACTGCCGCAACCACCACACCGCAATCACGGGCTATTTACCAGCTACTACCTGGCTTATGTGCTGCCCGAACAATGGGAGCATCTCCGCGATGAGGCGGCGTCCGTGCTGGCGGAAGTCGCGCGCATCTTCGCGGCGTATGTGCCGAGCGCGGACGAAGCGCAGACCGAAGCCGGATTGATCCGTCCCATCTTCGATTTGCTAAGGCATACCTACGAAGTGCAGGCGCGCTTGCAAACGCCGGGAACTATCCACCGGCCCGATTACGTGCTGTATCGTGATGAAGCGGCGAAAACGGCGCATAAAAACCTGGTGCTGGACAAGTCGCTGCCGCGGGAGGGCGGCCTGGCGATCGCCGACGCGAAATATTGGGGGCGACCGCTCGACAGCCAGCTCCGCGACGGCGGCGCGGAAGGCAGGCAGAACCCCGCCTTCCAGCTTTACTGGTATATGTTACACAGCGGCGTCGAGTGGGGCATCCTCACCAACGGCAAACTATGGCGGCTGGTACACCGTGATACCGCCGACCGGCTCGATGTTTATTATGAAGTCGATCTACAGGAACTCGCGCAATACGGCGATGCTAATGACTTCCTCTTCTTTTATGCTTTCTTCCGTCGCGCCGCCTTCGATCACGGCCCGCTCGGGCTGGCGGAAATGCTCTCCGAGAGCATCAGGCGGGCGCGCCAGGTCGGCGAGGGATTGAAGAACCAGGTATACGACGCGCTGCGGCACGTCATCCAGGGCTTTCTCGACTATAAGCCGAACGGCCTGCGGGCGGAGCCGGAAACACTGCAAACGATTCACGATAATTCACTGATCCTGCTTTACCGGCTGATCTTCATCCTCTACGCGGAAGCGCGCTACCTGCTGCCTATCGGAGAGAGCGATCTATATCGTGACAATTACAGCCTGCAGTCCCTCAAGAATGCGGTCGCGAACGATCTTATCATTGGGCGCCGCCTGTTGCCGAACAGCGCTCTGCTCTGGCCGCGGTTGCGCCAGCTCTTCCAGGCGATCAATCAGGGAGAGAAAGGCCTGAATATCACTACCTTCAACGGTGGCCTGTTCGATAGCGCGAAGTACCCGTTCCTGGAAAACTACATCGTCGGCGACGCCCACCTGCAGCAGGCCATCGACATGCTGTCGCGCGTGGACGGCGAGTTCATCGACTATCGCGACCTGGCCGTGCGGCACATGGGCACCATTTATGAAGGTCTGCTGGAATACCACGTCAGGCCGCTGCAGCCTCAGGAACTGTCCCGGCCCTCTATAGATGCTCCTGCTGCCGCCTTTTCTCCGGTTGTCGAACGACCCCGTCCGGAAGATGAGGCGTTCGCGGTAGAGCTGGTCAACGACAAGGGCGAGCGAAAGGCGACGGGCAGCTACTACACGCCGGATTACGTGGTTAAGTTCATGGTTGAGCGCGCGCTGGGACCGGCGCTGCGCAAGGCCGTGGAAGGCAAAACCGGCGAGGAGGCGCTGCTGCGGGCGGTGCTGGAAGTGAATGTGCTGGACCCGGCCATGGGCAGCGGCCATTTCCTGGTGGAGGCCGTCGAGTATATCGCTCGCTGCCTGGTCGATCTGGGCGTGGCGCCGGTGGGGAATACGCCCGAAGAGGCGGATATGATCTACTGGAAGCGCCGCGTGGTGCAGTCCTGCATCTATGGCGTGGACTTGAATCCGCTGGCGGTCGAGCTGGCAAAATTGTCGCTCTGGCTCATCACGGTGGCGAAGGATCGGCCGCTCTCCTTCCTGGATCACCACCTGCGGCCCGGCAACTCGCTGGTCGGCGCGCGGCTGAGGGCGTTGGAGGAAAACGGCGCGTTTTCGACGGCGAAAAAACGGAAGAAGGCGAAGGCGGCGCCGGAGGGCCAGGCCGCGCTTTTCACCGAGGCCGAATTTACCCGGCGCATGGCGGTGGCGGTCGGCTCCATGTGGCTCATCGAGGAGAACGAAGCCGACAGCGTGGACCAGGTGAAGGAACAGGAGCGCATTTATGCCGAAATTCGCCGGCAGCTCGTCGGCAAATACGGCAAGCTGGCCGATCTCCTCACCGCGCGGCACTTCGGCGTCGAGGCGCCGGCGGATCTCTGGACGGCCACCGTCGATTTCGCCATGGGACGCGCGCTGGGAGCGCCGGCGGCCATTCAAGACCTGCTGGCGCGCGCCGGAAAGCTGGCGGAAGACCAGCGATTCTTCCACTGGGAGCTGGAATTTCCCGAAGTCTACTTCGACCGGCACGGCCGGCCGCTGGACGAGGACGGCGGCTTCGATGTGGTCATCGGCAATCCGCCGTATATCCGGCAGGAGGGACTGGCGCCGTACAAGCCATTCTTCGCGGATGAATACCCCAGGGTTTATCACGGCATGGGCGACATTTTCATCTACTTCTTCGCCCAGGGCTTGCGGCTGGCGCGCCGCCATGGACGGCTCTCCTACATCAGCAGCAATAGCTGGCTGCGCGCCAACTACGCCACGCCGCTGCGCCGCTACCTGCGCGCCGCGACTACGGTGGAGCTGCTGGTGGACCTGGGCGACAATCATGTCTTCACGGAAGCGCCGGACGTCTATCCCGCCATCCACGTCGTTCGCAAGGCGCCGCCGCCGGCGGATTATCCGGCCCGGGTCGCCGTCTTCACCCGCGGTGAAGGCATACAGTCCTTCGAGAAAAAAATTGCGGCAAAACTGTTCCCGGTAAGCATGCACGACCAGCCGGACAGCGGCTGGCAGTTATCGGGCAGTGAAGCGCGGCGGTTATTCGCCAGGCTGATGGATGCAGGCAAACCATTAGGCGAGATAGTGGACGGGCGGATGCATCGCGGAGTCGTTACCGGCTTGAATGAGGCATTTATCATCGACCAGGCGACGAGGGATCGGTTGATAGCGGACGATCAGGCGTCTGCTGAAATACTCAAGAAAGTGCTGCGTGGTGAGGATTTGCGCCCCTGGTATCAGGAGGATGAAGGTCGCTGGCTGATCTTCACGCGGCGGGGGATAAATATCGATGCCTATCCTGCGGTGAAACTGCATCTGGAACGGTTTCGCGATCGTCTGGAGCCCAAACCTGCCAATTGGAATGGTATGAGCACCTGGCCAGGCAGGAAGTCCGGGAATTACCAGTGGTATGAAATCCAGGACACGATTGACTACCATGCCGCATTCGAATGTTATAAGATCGTGTGGCCGGACATTGCAAAGTATCCACGATTTTCCTGGGATGACACCGGCGCCTATGTCAACGATAAAGGCTACATCCTGCTGCCAGATAGTGCATATATACTCGGTATTCTTCAGACACGAGCGATATGGTATTGCATTGCCAATCTATGTGTACCACTCGGAGAACGAACCGGATGGCCGCGGTATCAGCTAAAAGAGCAGTTTGTATCACGCCTGCCCATCCCGGATGCCATAACGATGGATCGCGAAGCCATCGGTAATCTGGCAATGGAGATCACCGAACTTGCCCGCGCCCGCTATGCGCTGCACCGGCGCATGCGCCACCGCCTGCGGGCCGATCTGGGCGCGGCGGGAAAATCGCTGAACCAGCAGCTCACCGCCTGGTGGGAGCTGGATTTCGCCGCGCTGCGCGCCGAAGTGAAGAAGGTATTCAAGCACGGCATTCCCCTGGCTGAACGCGAGGAATGGGAAGCCTGGCTCGCCGCCAGCCGCGCCGAGCACGACCGGCTGACCGCCGGGATCGTCCGGCTGGAAACGGATTTGAACGCCCGCGTCTACGCGCTGTTCAACCTGAATCCGGACGAGATCGCCATCATCGAAGAGAGCACGAAGTACCGGTATGGCGAGGTGTAAGCGAGGGTAACGAGCACTGTTTGGAAGCCTGGCGATAGCCGCGCGCACGGTGGAAAAATTTAACGGCCCCCAGGTCCTCGCGCGCCCGGTCAGATAACATACCCGGCGGAATATCTCTTTTGCAAATCTCCCTCCTGCAGCGATAAAGTTGATAAATACAATGGTAAGCCCTGATAGCATTGCTCAGCAGGATAACCCTACCCAGGCCGGGAATGGAAAAATCTATCGGCCTGGAGCGTAAGTTCTGCCCCGCTTTTGCATCTGATTAAAGAAAGGATGTCCAATATGATTACCACTCGCCTCTCCCGCCTTCTGCCTGCGCGGGTATTGCTGCTGCTGGCGGTGGCCCTGCTGCAGACGGCGGTGCTGGCCGCAATGCAGCCGGCGCTGAAGGACTATAACGCGCGCATAGGCGCATTCAAGGCGCAGATTCCCGCTGTCATCAAATCGGCGGAGCAGGCGGCGGAGAATATGCTCGCCCATCCGGAAGCTAATCTTAGCGTTCCCTCCTACGAGCAGTTGGGATTCAGCCAGGAGCTGGTCAATCGCTCCGGCGGGCTGGCGAACGCCTATCCCATCGGCGGCTGGGGACGCACCCCAACAAAATACGATGTGGTGCTGCTCACCGTGCGCTCGTGGGAGGACCAGTCCACCCTCATGCGTAAGCGCGTAAGGGAATACCATGAAAAGGGATGGACGGTGACGGTAATCGGTTCCAAAGCCGGCAAGCCGAAGGACCTGGGCGCCGATTTCGTCATCGACAACGGCGCCCCCTCCGGCAAGGCGGCGCACGGGCGCATCAACGCGCTGGCCAATATCACGATTGGCTGGATGTGGTGCTGCGAATACGCCGCTGCCATGTCGCGGCAGGGGAAATTCCCCGCCGTGCTGCAGAGCATCTGCATCGAGGGCGGGGAGGACTACGACGCGAAGGTGCAGACTCCGGCGGGCCGGCGCAGTGTGGTGGACTGCCCGAAGGCTATCCCCGCCGGCGAGCTGTCGAAGGCTTACCTCAAGCGTGTCGAGACGATGATCGAAGCCATGAAGTCGGACCACGTCCAGGCGCAGGTGGGCCAGGCCGCCGATGTGATCGCGGGTCGCCTGGCGAAGGGAGGCCGGGTGGGCATGGTCGGCATGGGCCACATCATCCTGGAAGAGGTGAAGATCGAGAACAAGACCCCCTGGCTCGGTTTCCGCGCGGTGGGCATCTCGGACGCGGCCATCAAGGCCTACCTGCAGCCGGGAGACCTGCTGGTGTGGATGTCTTACAACGGCATGAACTCCATCTATGAGGACTACGCGAAGAACATCGCCGATGCGAAGGTGGACCTGATCACCTGTTACGCTCCCGATCCGGTATTTGCGAAGGATCCGCCGCCCACGCTGGCGCACATTGACCAGAGCTGGAAACTGCCGGACGCCGAGGTGCCCATCCCCGTCTTCCCCGACTTCATGGCGCCGGTGAGCGGCATTGACGTGACGCTGCTGCTGCGCATGCTCGACGACGAAACGGCGGCGCGCCTGCGCAAGGTGAAGGTTCCGAAGCAGACACCGGTCGTACTGCCGCCCGAGTTCTGCCAGCGCATAGCGGAGCAGATTTACGGTGGCGGTTCGGACGGTCTAGATGCCGTGCGTAAATGGGGCTTTGTCGATGCCTCGGGAAAGGAAACGGCGCCTGCCCGCTACAAACAGGTTGGACCCATGGAAAACGGATTGGCGCCCGTGCGCCGTGACGGCAAGTGGGGCTACATCGATGAAAAAGGCGCCGAGGTGATTGCCCCCGCTTACGAGACGGCCGATCCGTTCTCCGGAGACGGCAGCGTGGCAAAGGTCAGCTCCGGCGGCAAGACCGGGCTGATCGACAAAACCGGTAAAGTCGTCCTGCCGCTGGAATACGACGGCATCGAGGCCGCGCCCTGGTGGCAACCGGCGCCCGAGTTCATCATGATAAACGCTGGTGGGAAATGGGGCCTGATCGATAAGTCGGGCAAGGAGCTCATCTCCCCGCGCTACGATAATATGGATATATTCACGCAGGACAAAGTGGTAGTCAAATCAGCGGGCAAGTTTGGCGTGATCGCCAAAACCGGCGAGGAGGTGCTGCCGGCGGAATACGATACCATCTGGGGCGCGTGGGGCGAGGATGAATTCGGCGTTATCCAGCAGGGCGACAAGTGGGGGCTGGTCGATCGGGAAGGCAAGGTTATCGTGCCGCCCACCTATGATCGTTTCGCCGGCTCGGATGGCATTACCTTGATCATCATGACGAATGGTAAATGGGGCGCCGTCAACCAGAAAGGCGAAGAGCTGATCCCACCCAAATACGACGAACTGGGCCGGTATGGCGAGTCTGTGCTGGGCGTGAAGGCGGACGGCAAGTGGGGCGCCATCAACATGAAGACCGGCAGGGAAATCATCCCCCCGCAGTACGAGGATATGCAGAATCCGTCTGAAGGCATGGTGGCTATGAAGCGCGATGGGAAGTGGGGATACCTCGACTTCGAAGGCAAGGAGATCATAAGGACGGTTTATGACGAAGCACTTCCCTTCCAGGGCGAGAATGCGGCGGTTAAGCGGGATGGGAAGCGGCTCTTCATCGATAAGACCGGCGCCGAAGTTCCCACGCCGGATTACGACTACTTCGCTCCCGGCGGCGACGGCTTCTTCAAAGTCGTGCGCGACAACCGCTGGGGCTTCACCGACAAGGCCGGCAAGGAAGTCGTGCCGCCGAAGTATACCTTCGTGCTTGGCTTCAACAACGGCACCGCGCTGGTCTACGCCGGCGGCGCCTGGGAAACCCCGGTGGGCCGCACCCCCATGCTCCTCGGCGGCAAGTGGGGCCTGGTCGACGCCACCGGCAAGGAGATTGTGCCGTCGAAATACGACCGCATCATCCCCCTCGGCGACGCCTTCTACGCGGTGGGCACGGACGTCGAGGTGACAATGCCGCAGCCGTAAATTAGTGGCGAGTGGTTAGTGGCGAGTGAAATCCTCGCCACTAACCGCTTTTTCTGCTCTGGAACTGCTCTTTCCCGCATAACCGGAAAAGTTCGCCTTCCCCAATATTCGTCTAAGCCGTTATTGGAACCAGTGCCTGTAATCCTTATCAAGCCCGTGAGCAAGATAAGCACTGTTTGGAAGCATGGCGATAGTCGCGCGCTCGTTTTCATTTTATCATGCCGTCTCGCTTCGAATCGGGTTGCCTTTTAGCAACGACCGCCTGACGGGGCTGTCACCGACCTTCCACACAGTGCTCATCCTATTACCAGGCTCGCGGGTCGCGCGGGCGAAAAAGGGGTGCCATGTGCTTCGGAGGTTGCCATTGCAACGCGCCTGTTCGAAATTTGCCACCGTAACGAGGCCAACGTCGAACTCAAAGCAATCGCACCGAGATCATTTTCGATCAAAGCGCAATCGTATATTACTCACCAATTTGCTGATCCATTGCAGTTGCCGGATGGTATTCCGGTTGCTAAACCAACTAATTGATAGGATTGGCGAGGGGACACCTCTAACGGCCCTCGTGAATTACTCCAAACCATCCATCCTTCCACTCATCCACTCAAATTCCGGTGATCTGCGGTGATCTGCCCCGGTTGTCGATTCGGCGCTTAATCGATATTCACCCCGGCAGGAGGTTCGCCGGGCGATGGGGAAGTATCACCGCATGCCCGCAAACCAGGCGCGCACAGGCCGCGCGGGCGAAGAAGGGGGAAGCGATGTCCAATCATTTCATCAAAGCGCTGATTATCCTCGCGCTCGCCGCGCCCGCCGCGCTGGCGATCGATCCCGCCGCCTATCAGGCGGTGAAGGCGGCGCAAGCCTTCCGCGCCAACGGCCAGGCGGTGACGGCGGCGCCGGATGGCACGTATTTCTGCGAGGCGGAGGAATTCCAGGTCCGGCCCGGCAAAACACCCGGCTGGGCGGCGAAGCCATGGGGCGAAAACTATTACGCCGCCACCTTCGCCAACTCTTTCCTCTCGCGCAAGGCCTTCCTGGGCGCGCCTGAGCAGTGCAAGCCTGACACCGTCGCCAAAATCGACGTAGACATCAAAGAAGCGGGCAAGTATCTGGTAATGGCGCGTTACGAGGCCTGCTACCGCTTCGAGACGCGCTTCATCGTGAAGGTTGTGCAGAACGGCAAGACCGTCTTCTACCGCCCCTACGGCGCGCGCGTCAACACGAAAATCTGGGCCTTCGGCCAGAAGCTGCAGAAGGAGGTCGGCTGGTCATGGGGCGCGGTGGAGAACATCGTTTGGGAAGGCTACCAAGGCGAGGGAAAGACTACCTACGCCAGCTTGCAGCCCGGCAAAGCGACCATCACCCTTATCGCCGGCTCCCAGCCGGCGCCGGCGGCGAAGCGCAATATCGACCTGGTGATGCTCACCACCGACGAAGCGCAGGTGAAGGAGCGCATTGAGAAGGAAAACTACCTGCCGTTGGATGGCTGGCTGACGCAGACCGGCGACGCGTGGGCGCGGGTGACGAGCACCGGGCCGGCGAAAGTCACCGTCACCTCCGCCATGACGGAACACTCCTCCTACTGGATTCACATGCGCAAGTGGATGCCATTCAAAGTGGAAGTGGAGGCGGGCAAAACTTCGGCATGGGCGGACGCGGGTTCGGTAATGGATTCACTCAACGATGGCCAGTGGACCTTCAACGCCGATGGGCCGTGCAAGATTGAGATCGGCGCGCGGAACGCCGCCGGGCGTATCGACGTCCTCCGCGCCTTCACCTTGCCGGATAAAGGCACGCTGAACTTGATCGGGCCGGCGGACATGCGCTACCGCCGCCAGGTGCGGACGCAGCGCGAGGGCGCCGACGAACTGGTTGCTTACCTGAAGGCTATCTCCATGCAGGGTCGCACCCCCACGCAGACACTGATCATGGCTTATTCGGGCATCCTCAAAGACCTGGAGCCGATTTACAATTTGAATAACGAGGTATACCAGGTGGTAAGCCTGGGCGACGAGATCGGCCTGCCGGAGCCGGATAAGCAGGCGATTGCGGAGGGCTTTGCGGCATATCTGCGGGAACAGGGATTAACCCCGAACCAGGTGGATCCAGCCGCGGGAGACGATTGGGCGAAGGTCGTCTATAGCCCGGACATCAAACTAGCCGGGACCAATCCCGGACTCTATTACTGGTCGCTACGCTTCCGGTATGCTTACGGCATCCGGGCGCAGAAGGCGATTACCGATGAAGAGCTGGCGAAAAATCCGCGGGCGCAGGTAGGCGCCAACTTCTCGCCGCATTATCCGGAACACCACGCCTTCATCGGCGAAGTTTATAAGTGGGTGAGCCTGTTCCGCGGGGGCGGCATGACCGCGCCGTGGGCGGAGGACTATATCTGGCAGATTCCGGTCGGCACCCCGCAGATGAACGGCATCAACCTTGATATGTTCCGCGCCGGCCTGCGCGGCAAGCCGAACGCGAAGATCATCTATTACGTGATGCCGCACACCCCCGGCAACACACCCAACATGTGGCGGCGCATGTTCTACAACGCCATGGGTCACGGCACGAAGATCTTCAACCTGTTCGAGTTCGATCCGGTGTGGGCCGCCTACACGGAGAACCACACCAGCAACCCCGCCATGTATGGCATGGTGTTGAAAACGCTGCGCGAATACGGCACCTTCGAGGACATCGTACAGAGCGGCCAGGTGCGCCAGGCGGAGACCGGCCTCTGGTTCAGCGAAACGGGCGATATCTGGAATGATAACGACGGCTCCTTCGCCGCCGCCAAGCGGTCGCTCTACATCGCCATCCTCAACCGCCAGCTCCCGCTCGACTTCATCGTCGAGCCGGACGCGCTGGACGGCACGCTGGATCAATACAAGGTGCTCTACCTGGCCGACCGGCATGTCAGCCAGGCCGCATCGGCGAAAATCGCCGAGTGGGTGCGCAACGGCGGCCGCCTCTTCGCCACTGCCGGCGCCGGCATGTATGACGAATACAACCGTCCAAACACTGTGCTGCGCGAGCTGATGGGACTCGAGAAGGTGGAGATAGTAACCCCGCCGGGCATCGAAATCGTGCGTGGCAAGGAAGACCTGCCCTTCGCGAAGCCGGTGGGCACGGTCTTGTGGCGGTATGGGGTCAACCTGTCCGGCAACACTGGAAAGGCGTTCCCAGCCTTCGGCTCGTTCGCGCGCATCACTCCCGTGCGAGATGCCAGCGTGCTGGCTGATATCGCGGGTTCACCGACGGTCATAAGTAGAGTGGTCGGAAAAGGCAAGGTGCTCTATTGCGCCTTCCTGCCGGGCTTGAGCTACTTCAAACCGGCCATCCCGCTGCGTCCGGCCGACCGCGGCTCGACCGATGCTTCGATGGCGAATTTCATTCCGACGCAGTTCGACAAGAACGTCGGCGCGCTGATCGGCAGCATTGCCGATAACGTGTCGTCGCCGGTGAAAACGAGCGAGCCCTTGGTGGAGACCACCATCATCGAGTCGACCGCCGGCACTGCCGTCACCTTCACCAACTGGAACGGCAAACCGGTAAAAGGCCTGAAGGTAACGGTGAACATTCCGGTTCCGGCCAAGCAGGTCAGCCTCTCCACCGGCAAACAGGTGAAGATGGAGCAGGTGAACGGCAAGCCGACCTTCACCCTCGACCTGGACGTGGCGGACACGCTGATTTTGCGGTAATGATATTCCGATAATCAGTCATAGCGGACCGGTCGGTATGTCCGACCGGTCCGCCGCTCCGATGAAAGGCGGTTTATATGCGATCTTTGTTCATCATCCTGCTGCTGGGCATCCTGGGAATAACCTCCCTGGCGCAGACAGCGCCATTGCCGGTCCGCCTGCTCGCGGAGGCGGAGGACTTCACCGTAAAGGACAGGGTACCCGCGCGCGGGCAGGCGGCGGTCGGCTGGGGCGTGCTTCCGTATCGGGAAAATTATTATGCGTCCACCTTCGCCATCACCTTCCTCTCGCGTATGGGCTGCCTGTCGGCGCCGGAGCAGCTCCCTGAAGGCAAAACAACGGTGGCCGAACAGCAGGTGACCATTCCCAGCGCCGGCGACTACCGCGTGCTGGCGCGCTACGAGCAGCCGTATAACTATTCGTGCGAGTTCACCGTGGAAGTGGTACAGAAGGGCAAGGTTGTCGGACGGTATGACTTCGGCCGGCTGGATGACCCGAAGATCTGGGGCCTGAACGGCGGCAAAGAAGTGCCCATGGTACGTTACTGGTGGGGCGGCACGGACAATATCGTCTGGCAAAACCCCGGCAGCGCAAAATTGGAGGCCGGCCCGGCCATTTTACGCTTGATCGCGGCAACGCAACTGGATGGCGGTAAACCGCGCGTAAACGCAGCGAAGCGCAACGTGGACGTCGTGATGCTCACCACCGACCTGCAGGGCATCGAGGTGCAGAAGAAGGTCTGGCAGCTCCCGATGGACGGCTGGCTGACGCTGGAAGGCGATCTCTACGCGCGCTTTACCAACCCGAAGGACGGCCTGGGTCCGTGCGTGCCGGAAATTTCTCCGCGGAACGTCGAGCAGCATTCGCCCTGGGATGGCGTGCCCAAACGCGACTGGACGGCGACCAGGGTGCTGAAGAGCGGGATCCTCCCCGACCCTAACCCGGTGCTCACCACCGGGCCGCGCAGCGGGCGGGTGAAGGCGAAGCTGCTGGCGCCGATCCTCGACCCGGCGATGTTCACCGTGACCGACGAGAAGACGAAGAAAACGAGCGTCGTCATTCCCGACACTGAATACCTGCAGCCCGGCGATGCCTCTAGCTGGGTGCCGGCCGGCCAGGTGCTGGACAGCTTGCACAACTGCATGTGGGGGCCGGGCGCGACGTATAAGGCCGGCGTCAAGGGCATCGATCTGCAGGTCGAGTTTGCCGTCCCCGACGGCAAGGGCGGGCTGAAGACGCTTCGCACCGCCCGCGTGAAAGGCGACAGCCCGGGTGACTACCGGGTGCGCTTCGAGATTCCGGCTTCCATCGATGCCAACCCGGCGCTGGCGAAGGCGCTTAAGGAGCGTTGGTGGCAGCCCGGCATCATGACCGCCCAGGAAGCGCTCGTGTGGCTGAAGTCGGAAGTGGACAAGTTCCCGAAGATCGGCAAGACTCCCGACCGCTTCATGCTCTACAGCATCGGCGGCTTCGGCAGCACGCCCCGGTATCCGGAAGGCCGCGAACTGATGCTGGCGCTGGGCGACAACACGGTGGTGAACCAGGAAGGCAGGAAGCGCGACCTGGTCGCGCACTGGCCGGATGTCAGCCCGAAGTATTACGAGAATGCGAAAGTGGATGACGTCCGCGTGATCAGCTACGGCGACGAGACACACCTGCCTCCCGCCGACTTGACGGACGATGAATTCGCCGCCTGGCTGAAAAACAAGGGGATCGCATATGGCGGGAAGGTCGAATATATCGGCATCAAGCGGGACGACCCGGCGGAAGTGGTCAAAGCCAAGCGCGCCCACCCGCTGTATTACTACTCGGTGATCGCCGGCGTGGAGAAGGGCGCGCAGCCGTATATCCAGGCGAGCGACTATTACTTCAAAAAGGGCGCGCTGACCGGCGCCAACTACAGCCCGCATGCCAACTACCTGGTCAGCGAGATGCACTGGGTGCGGCCTTTCAAGATGAACGCGATGACCATGGCCTGGTCGGAGGACTATGTCTGGCAAATCCCCGAATTCAGCGTGCAGGTGGTCGGCTACATGATGACCGCCTTCCGTTGCGGGACGAAATACCACAACCAGCCGATTATGATGTATGTCATGCCGCATTCGCCCGGCAACACGCCCGCCGACTTTCGCCGCGCCTTCTACACCGACCTGGCGCATGGCATGAAAATGGCCAATTACTTTGCCGGCAGCCCGATGGCCACCGGCGGCACGGAGAATTACATCGCCACCCACGACCTGAAGATGTGGCGCGAGGTGTATAACGTTTCGCACGAGGCCGGCATCTTCGAGGACTACGTGATAGATGGCAAGGTCCGCAACGGCAAGGTTGGCATCATCCTCTCCAGCGTGGACGATGTGATGACCGATTCGACCAATTCCACCTTCGCCATGCACAATAACGAGCGCAAGGCCATCTACTACGCGCTGCGCCATGCGCAGGTGCCGGTGGACATGCTCTCCGAGGACGATGTGATCGACGGGCTGGCGAAAGATTACCAGGTCATCTATGTCTGCCAGCAGTGGATGCACTCGAAGGCCCTCGTGGCCCTGCAAAAGTGGGTGGAGAACGGCGGCACCGTGGTGTCGCTGGCCGGCGGCGGCTTCCTGGACGAGTTCAACAAGCCCAATCCGGCCGCCAACGCCTTCTACGGCGTGCGCGGGCAGGAGCTGACCCGCGACCCCGACCTGGTGAAGAAGTACCTGTTGGTGGAGAACACGCCGTTCCTCACCAAGCAGGACCTGCCGCTCTACCAGCCCATCGACTATGTAAAGTGGACGGGCAAGGCGCCCATCGAGAACGTGCCGGTAATCGTGTGGAAGCAAAAGCTGGCCGCCGCCGACGGTCAGGTGCTTGGCACCTTCACGGATGGCTCCCCCGCGGTAGTGCGCAAGACGCACGGCAAGGGCCGGGCGGTGCTCTTCGGCTTCCTGCCCGGCCAGGCTTATCTAAAGAGCGGCCTGCCCATCCGCCCGGCCGACCGCGGCTCGTCGGACGACGCCTTCACCCACTTCCTGCCCACCGAGATGGACAAAGCGTTAAGGGCGCGGATCGTAGATGACTTCCTCCCCGCCGGCTTCACCCGCCCGGTGGAGTGCAGCGAGCCGCTGGTGGAAACCACCTGTATCGATACCCCGACAGCGGCATTACAAGACAACAGCGCCGGGATACAGGCACGGCTTGGCGTCCCGCTGATCAACTACACCGGCAAGCCGATCGCGAAGCTGACGGTGACCATCGCCGGCCTCGGGGCCGCCAAATCCGTCCGCAGCATCGAGCGCGGCGTGCTCAAACCGACCTTCCAAAACGGCAACATGACCGTCGAGCTGCCACTGGAGGTGGCGGATATGCTGTTGATCGATCGATAAACCAAATACCGGGAGCGCCGGCCAAAGCCGGCGCTCCCGGAGGAAAGCCTCTCCGAGCATATCATACCCTAGATAGAGCCTGTCCCAAAGTCCTCGACCGGTCTAACCGGGATTACGCGATATTCCACGGTGTGATTCCTTAACACATCAGGCTGACGCCGGTTTGGCAAGCTTAGCACCCCATAACTCGATCGGCACCCGAAGATTGAGCAAGGCAGAATGCCCGCGCAGATGGGTATACAAGATATAGACCAGTCGATCGTGCGGCGACAAGGTTTGGGGAACGATCTTCTCTCGGCCGGAAGGATGGTATTCGCCGTCCTGCCCGCCCATACCGGCGCTATATATGATATCGATGAAGGCATGCGGCACATCATGCCCCAGGAAGGCATGCGCCGCCGTCAGCAAGGCAAGGTTCACCGGTACCACGGCGTGTTGATAAACATACATCTCCATCACCAGCGGCTCGCGCGTGCCGAAGCGGGTGAGATAGCGAGCCATGCGCTCCGCTTCTTCAGTCAACTCGCCGGTAGCAATTGCAATGTGGGCGATATGCTCCATCATATACAAGGCGTAATTCCAGTCGGGCTTGGCCAGTCCCGGATAATACCAGATGCCGCCGTCATCCTGCAGCAGCGCCAACGCGTAACGGGCATTGTCTACCGCCAGCGCACGCACGGCATTGCTGTGGTAGTAGATACTGCGCGGTTCCTCCCAGGCCATGATCAATCCCTGGGCCGCGTGTGAAAAGGAGTTGCCGCATTCATCCGGGAGCTCTGCCACCGAGAAGGTGCCGTCGGCATGCCGCTGCGCGCCATGCGCCAGCACATTGGCATAGGTGCGCTCTTCCACCTCGCGCGTCACCTTCGGCCAGCGTTCCAGGAAAGCTGCCGCCATCGTGTCGGCCATGCGCAAGAAGATCTCCTCACCAAACAGGCGATACAGACAATACAAGTGGCTTATCATGCGGCCGTTGTGCGTCAAGAAGGGGTAGGTGTGGTCCGGAGCAGGCGGAAGATAATCCACCTCGGCGCCGCCCAGGCTGATCTGATACTGCACCTGATGCAGCGCCGCCTGCCGCAGCTCCTCGCGCCTGGTTGCGGCATACAAGGCGGCGATGCCCGGCCATAGCTCCTGCTGGGCGCTCCATTCGCTGTGGTGGCGTTCGCCGTACCAGGCAATCACCTCATCGGCCCAGGCATCGAATATCGCCGCCCGATCCACCGCCGGCGTGAGACTGACGCGTTCCCGCGCCGAGTCATCGATCTCAACTTCATATACAACCGGTTTACCAAGCGACTGATCGTGCTCGCACACCCAGAAACCGCATACCGCAAAAGGCACATCGGTCTGCTGCACCAGCGTCAGGTAGTGCGGGCCATCCTCCAGTCCGCCGCGACCCCAGACAATCATTTCCGGATGGTCGCCCCACGCCTCGGGGTGGAACACCCCCTGGCTCTCCCCATCCAGCAGCACCTCCACCGCCGTGTGAATCGGCCCGGCCCTCCCGTGGCGATCCGCCGTCACCCCCACGCCGACACCGGTGAAGGGGACGGTCAGCATGCTCCCCGGAGACGGGGCGATGCAGCGAGCCGGTGCGTCATCCCAGGTTCCAGAGAACGTGACAACGGAATTGGCGGCAGGAAAGAACCGGAAGCCTTTATCCGGCCGCAAGTCGCAAAAAATCGGCGCGTGCGTCGAAGCCATCGCCATCCCGTCGCGAAACCAGTGATACACAGAGCCGGCAGTATCCGTCGTGAGCGAGACACTGCCAAACCGGTCACAATATCCAGTGAGCATTGCTTTCCTTTTTTCGCCGCCTAATTCACCGGCGCCCAGTCGATGCACTCCTGCAACCGCGGTGAGATGCCGCCGCCATCAGCAGGCGCTCACTAACAAAGCGACGTTGATCGCCAGCTCGGGTAATGGAATAGTTTTACTACAACGGAGATCGTTGTACGACCGAGACCACTGCGGCTTTAATGCGGGATAACAGGTGTTGCCGTTCTTGTGTGTCCATAGACATCTCTGCAATAAGTATACCATAGCGTAATACCTTCCGCACCATCAGCTAAAATAGTAATGTTCTTGGTGCGATACCGAGCCTTGTCTGCGCTGCAAGCCCAGGCCGGAAGAGGGGTTTACCAGTGAGTTGCGAATTACATCCGTGGCGGTGTATCCGCCCGAAAAGGAGTGCTTCATGTCAACCCGTAATTTCAGCCCGCAGCGCATGTTCGAGCAATGGGCGCGCAAAGCGACGCCGCGGTATCATTTTACCGGCAGCACGCCGGAGGATTTCGCCGCCTGGAAAAAGGCGGCGCTGCCGGAGGTACTGGCCACGCTCGGGCGCTTTCCCGATCGCGTGCCGCTGAATCCGGAGCTGGAGGCGGAATGGGAGCACGACGGGCTGATCAAGCAGCGCTGGCTCATCGACGTGCAGGAGTTCATGTCGGCGGTGGTGCTGACCGCGCGGCCCAAAGACCTGCCGGCGGGGGAGCGGCGGCCGGCCATCTGCTGCTGGCACGGCCACGGTGGGCCGGGCAAGGACGCGGTGATGGGCACGCTGGACGACCACTCGCCGGAGCGGCCTGACAAATACGACGGTTGCTACGGCCATCGCATGGCAAAGGAAGGATTCGTCACCTATGCCCTCGACTGGATCGCCGCCGGGGAGCGGGGCGACGCCCGCTGGCCGCACTTCCGCACCGACGTGGGCGGGCGGGACTGGTGCAACCTGTATTACCTGCACGCCACCATGCTGGGCACCACTTCCATCGCCATCAACACCCTGCACGGCATGGCGGCCACCGACCTGCTGTGCAGCCTGCCCTTCGTCGATGCTGGCCGGCTGGGGGTGATGGGCGCCAGCGGCGGCGGCACCATGACACTATGGACCGCCCTCTGCGACGAGCGCGTGAAGGCGGCGGAGATCATCGTTTACAGCGGCCTGTGGCCTGACTTCGGCTTCCGCGACATCAATTACTGCGGCATGCAGGTTGCCCCCGGCCTTTACACGCTGGTCGATCTCCCCGATGCCCAGGGCCTGCTCGCTCCCCGCCCGCTGCTGGTGGACATCGGCGCCTACGACACCTGCTTCCATATCAACACCTCGATGCCATGCTTCCGCCAGTTGGAGCGCATCTACCAGGCCGCCGGCATCTCCGACCGCCTGGAACTCAACCTCTACCCGGGCGAACACGGCTGGCCGGGCAACAAGTCGGCGGCGTTTTTCAGGAAGCAACTGGGGGGTGATCAGCATCAGCGATCAGGTTGATACATGATTAATGCTCGATTAATTTCCGGTCCGATTTTGAATCAACTGTTCGACGGCATCGACCAAACGCTTGACCTTGGGGAGCCAATCACTTAAAATCGACGGATCTGGCTCAACTAAATCCTCATAATCTGTTTCTTCGCGAGCTTCAATCAGGTCATTATAAGTATCGCTGTATTCTTTTGGCAACAAGCCGGCAAGGATGACATGCCTGTTGAATAACGACCGTAATCCTGCATGTGTTTTCGGATTGAAGCCAAGCTGAAGCAGTAATGCCGACACCGAGTAGAAACCGGCGTAATACAGGCGGTTATATACATCATGATATCGCCTGTTATTATATAGCAGCTCAGCCGTTTCGAGTGACATCCGGGCACGCTCTAGCCGATAAGCGACTAATCGGTCTTGCTCGTTCATAAACGTATCGCTTCTTTCCGGACGTTCCGGCGGAAGGGTACGAAACGCCGATCTTCGCGTTCCCACTCATCTTTTGCATAGATTTTTGCCGAGATGACTTGACAGGTCTCCCGTTCGATTTCATATAAGGGATGACGTATGGCGCGTTTCAGTTCTTCTGTCGGAGTATGCGAGATAAGCACCAGGATATCCCAATCAGATTCTTCATGCTCGTCTCCTCGCGCGCGAGAGCCATACAGGGATACCTCGGCATCCGGTACCACCGAGAGCACCGCGGCTTTGATGCAAGATAACAGGTTGTGCCGTGCTTGCTGATTCATATCTATACCAGAAGAAATTATAACACATTCATATACGATCAACTAAAAGATGATCTTTCACCGCCAGATGCGCTAAAAACGTTCGCGCGGTCAGCGGGTTGATGGCGGCGGGGGGCAGGCCGATCTGCTCGACGACGCGGCGGCAGAGCTCTATGGGATCCAGCGGGCCGGCTTTGGCGACCTTTCGCACCACCTCGTGCAGGTAGACGATATATTGCAGGCCTTCCTCCAGTGCCTCGCGGGCCGCTTCGCCGCGCCGCGGCTCGTCCCAGGATGAGAGGAGGAATTCGATGCCGGGGAGGCGCCAGAGCCTTGCGATTGAGCGCGCGGCGGCGATGACATCATCGTAAATGGGCATTTCACCCGGTCGGGGCACGGCGTCGCCGGCGATGAGCGCGCCTTGCGCGGGGAACCAGAGGGAGATGGAGCCGTCCGAGTGGCCGGGGGTGTGCAGCACGGTGGCCGGCAGGCCGGCCAGGTCGAGGGTGTCGCCGTCGGCAAGTAACCGGTCTACCTTCACGGGCCCGCCCACCAGCTCCGCGAAGCCGGGCACCGGGCGCTCGCGGGCCTGCAGGTCCGTGTCCTCGATCCATGCCTGCTCCGCCGCGTGCGCCGCCACCGCGCAGCCTGCCGCCGCCCTGATCGCCGCCGCCGCGCCGATGTGGTCGGGGTGCGCGTGGGTCAGCGCCAGCAGCTCGATTTCCGCCGGTTCACGCCCCCGTAGCTCCAGGTAGTTGTAGATTGCCCACTCCGACCCGGCCACGCCGGCGTCCACCAGCGCTATGCGTCCCTCGCCGAGGATGGGAAAGATATTCACGAACCGCGCGACGGACTGGCCGGGGCCGGTCGGGATGTGGAAGGGGATATGGAGGGTGTGGATGCGGCCGGTGATTTGCATGGTTCGATCCATACGTGCTCTCAATACCAAAGCAGAAATTCAGCAGGTTTGCTTTCGATTTACTTTCGTTTTTAAATCTTCCGCTCGAATGATCGAGTTATACCCATTGAGGCAAAGCCTTGCATTGTTACCCCCATGTCATGAAGGTTGTTTTATAAACCGTATTTTTCTTTCAACTCCGCAACCGTAATAACCCCATGCTCCTTCGCGTCAGCCAGCGCCTCGTGTGATTTCGCCAGCAACACCTCTTCCTCGTATTGCTCCAGCGTGCGCAGGTCTTCGATTGGGATCACCGCCACGCGCTCGCGGCCATGTTTGGTAATAATGAAGCGCTCCTTGCCAAACGCCGCCTTGCTGACGAGATCAGCGAACTGTTCTCTCGCCTCACCTATGGATAGAGTTCCCATCGGACAACTCCTTACGATCTGCCAGTTTTGTTAGTATTGTACTAAACATGCCAGTTTTAGTCAATATCTTTTGGCATAATAAATCATTCGCTGTTAAGTGGACTTTCGCACTTTTTAGGTAAAATGAAAAAATATCCAGGATAAAGAGGGAAACATAACTGCTTTTAAGAACATAGGTACTTAGCTTACTTATGCTCGAGGTTGCAGTTATGTTTCA
>Ga0172369_10002226_pt1 | contig 27013 bp, 25 predicted proteins | sample LakKiv25m_FD_114539 | JGI IMG/M metagenome (GOLD analysis project Ga0172369, IMG submission 114539) | Freshwater microbial communities from Kabuno Bay, South-Kivu, Congo - kab_022012_11.25m | ecosystem: Environmental > Aquatic > Freshwater > Lake | place: Democratic Republic of the Congo...
ACAATATTTTCATGCTCTTGAACCATCGCTTTCCACCAGGCTCTTTTAATATTGTTGGCCAACTCGACTCCATATGGACCCAAGTCATAAATAGCCGCAAAGCCTCCATATATTTCCGAAGAAGCATAAACAAAGCCACGTCTTTTACAAAGGCTCACGATTTTATCCATTAATTGCTCTTTTGCCATAGATTATACAGTCAATATTTCTTGTTCTTTTTTATCAGCTAGCTCCTGCAACTTTTTATTCAATTCGCCTACCAATTTGTCCAATTCATCAACATAGTCATAACGATCATCTTCCGTTATATTGCCATCTTTCTCCGCACGCACAATCTCTTCCTTGGCTTTCTCTCGGACTGAACGCACAGCGACTTTGGCTTCTTCCAATTTTTCACTCATCATTTTCACCAACTTTTTACGATTTTCTTCAGTCATCTGGGGTACAGTGACTCGCACCAAAGTGGAATCTAACTTAATAGCCACACCTAAATCAGCGTAAGTTAATGCTTTTTCTATGTCCTTTAGTAAATTTTTATCCCAAGGTTCAATGGTCAGTGATCGTGCTTCTGGGACAGCCACACTTCCCAATTGCTTTATAGGAGTTTTTACCCCGTAAGCATCAACTAGAATATCCTCAACCATTCCAGGATTGGCCCGACCCGTACGTAAATTTGAAAGTTCTTTTTTATAATGTTCGACAGCACCATCAAAATCTCCTTGATACTTAGCAATGAATTCATTACTCATATAAATATATTATTTATTAACTTTTATTCAGCTGGCTGAAAAACCCCCATAAACAGCTTAGCCCCATCCTTTGGATGTACAACCAACTCTCGGGCTATTTTCGTAGTGGGCATGGTCTTTATAATCCAGTTTGTCCCACCGTCAAGGGTTTTGTACAAAGCCTTGTCTGTAGCATAGAAAATATTTTTAGGATTTTTAGGATCAACCGCTAAAGAATATATTTGTTCCTCGCCCGTCTTTGACAATATATCTAAATTTTTCCAAGTCAGGCCGCCGTCCAAACTTCTTAAGAGGCCAAACTTACTAGCATAGACGACTAGATCTTGGCTGCCAGAAGAAACGGAATAATCATAGTAGAATTGACTACTCTTATAGTCCTTCATGCCATCATTTAGATAGTTCCAAGTATCCCCCTTATTATCTGTTTTATACATGCCCAAATCCGTGACTCCCACAAAGACTTTTCGGCTATCAAAAGGGTCTACAGTAATCTTACGCACGCGATTCTTGAAATTGTTAATTGGTTTCCAACTATTGCCAAAGTCTTCACTACGGAAAAGCCCACCGTCTGATGTCCCCACCCAGACGAATTTAGAGTCAAACCAGTCAACATCTACAGCCGAGACATACTTTGTTGTATTGTCAGTGAAATAAACTTCTTTCCAAGTTCTTAAACAATCATCACTTCGGAAAAGTTTAGTACCTTGTGCAGCATAACTGCGACACTTATTTTTAGGGTCAACTGCAAAGTCACGAATAAAGGTATCAACGCCCAACCCTTTCACTGGCACCCAACCAGCGCCGCCATTATAGGAATAATACAAACCGTTCTCTTGTGTCCCCAAGAACATATAATCAGAATCGCTTGGATCAAACTTGATAAAATAAGCATTAACATTTCCAATTGAGCCAGGAGTTTCGCCCGGGGTCATGAGCAATGACTTATGGGCCCATTTTTCCATGCGATCAGTTGACATAAAAACACCGCCCAAATTATTTGTGGCTGCTGTTTGCTTTTTAATAGTGATACAACCACTTACTCCGACCAAAACAACTAGCATGAGTAAGCTCAGGGAAATCTTTTTAAACATACGCTTTTATTTTTGATTAAATATTTAAAAATAAATTTTCAAGAACCAATCGAGCACTAATATTTTGTTTCAACTGAATCTTAGCTTGTTCCACTCTCTTTAGCGCTCCAGCCAGATCTTCGTCTACTCGATTCGCTAAGGCTGTTTGCAATTCTGTGATTAAACTTTTGAAAGTGACTAAGTCTAATTGATTTGCTCGTGTTAAGAGTATGTCCCTCAAAATAATAGAAAAATTTGTTAATTCTTTTATCAAGCCGTCTACTGACATCTTGGTTTGGACCATTTTTTCTGCCTGCTTCAGTTTCGTCTGATTATCGCTTTTACATAAGTTTAACCACTCAGCCCCTTTGATTATTTGTTCTTGAATAACATCTATTCGTTCTAAAGCACCAAGTGCAATAGTGGGGCGTCCTTGAGATAAGCTAGCGATTTCTTCCGCAACATTTCTGTTTGTACCACGAGTTAGAGCATATTGGTATATCTCATTTCTTGTTACAGGCAAAAACTGAACCACCTGACAACGAGATTGAATCGTTTCTAGAATCATTTCTTTGGCTACTGTCAAAAGGATCAAAATCGTCCGCGGCGTTGGTTCTTCTAATGTCTTAAGTAAAGCATTCGCGGCTTCCTTATTTAATGTTTCAGCTTCTTTCAGGATGACAACTTTGTAAGAGTTTGAAAAAGAACGTTTATTTAACTTGCTCTGCAATTCTCGGATCTGGCTGATCGTAATGTTTCCCCTTTTTTCTCCTATTTTACTATTAATTTCTCTTTCTACCAAATAAAATTCTGAATGGATTCCACGGTCAAATTGTTGACACTCTGAACAAACGCCACAAGGCAACTTAGCAAGATCAACCTTTTCAGACAAAATATTATTTAATTTACTATATTCTCTATACGATTCGCAAAAAACTGTTTTGGCTAAATACTTAGCCAGAGTGGTCTTCCCTATTTTCTCTGGACCATAAAAAAGATAAGCTTGCGCCAAGCGTCTTTGTTTAACTCCGGTTTGTAAGAACTCTTTTACTTTTTCGTGGCCTATAAGCGGCCAATCAAATTCTCCCTTGGCTGACATATCTAATTATATTTTAGCAATATTATTCACATCTGTTAATATTTTCAAAGTCTCTTGGGCACACCTATTCCAGGAAAAATTCTGAGCCTGCTTCAAACCTTTTTCCCTCAAAGATTCCTGGACTGTTTCATTAAATAAAACCTGTTCTAAACGAGAAACATTTTCTGCTGTCTTAAGAGGATCGAACATAAGAGCGGCTGAACCAGCCGCCTCTGGCAAACTTGTTGTGTTGGAACAAATCACAGGGCAACCACAGGCCATGGACTCAACCACTGGAATACCAAAACCCTCGAATAAGGATGGGAAGATAAAAACCTTGGCGAGGTTCAATAATTGTGGTAATTCATCGTCGCCCAACCAACCAGTGAAAACAACATCGGACGCTAAATTATATTTTTGGATATTTTCTTCAACTCTATTAAAACCAAATCCAGGCTTCCCCACTAAAACCAACTGGTGTTTATCCTCTGGATATTTCTTTTTAAATTCGCCCCAGGCTTCAATCAATCTTGGCGTGTTCTTCTTTTCCTCCAACCTCCCGATAAACAAAACAAATTCGTCTTTAATTCCATATTTCCCCAAGATAGTTTTGTCTGGGCTCATTACTCGATATTTCGCGGTATCATACCCATTATAAACAGCTGCGACCTTCTCTGGACTTATTCTGTAAAAATCAACTATATCTTTTTTCGAATAATTTGAAACAGTAATAATCTTACTGGCTAAACGCTTTATTACTTTTATCGCAAAACGGTGATAGAGCTTATCGGCCCAAGGATAGAGCTCTGGGAAATGTTCAAAACCGATATCATGGATAGTCACCACTGCTTTTTTAGGGACAATCAGGGGTAGCGTATGTGCAGCCACAAATAAAACATCGGGCTTGTATTTACCACACAACATCTCCAAAGAAAGCCGCCCCAATGTCCAAAAGCGAGGTAAGGGCCAGGAAAGCAAACACTCCTGAAAATTCTCTGGACACTTTGCTAAAGCACCTTGCAATGGCTTATCCGTATACAAAAAATAGTGGTTCTCCTTATCAATCTTTTTCAATTCTTCTATCAGATGATACGAGTACCACTCGACTCCAGTTTTATGGGGTTTGTTTGCCCTAGAGGCATCAAGACCAATATTCATAAAACTATTTAGTTGCCAAAATTGAACGTTTGTATAACTCTAAGTTGTCCAAAGCAATGCCCGTCCCTTTCGCCACGCACAAAAGCGCATCATCGGCCACGTAAACAGGAACACCAATCGCACGAGAAACCAACTGATCGATATTTCGTAATAAACTGCTACCGCCAGACATAATAATTCCTTTATCGATTACGTCCGCCGACAACTCTGGTGGCGTATTATACAAGACTTCTTTGACTGCTTCGACTATCCCTTGCAAGTCTTTTTGTAAAGCTTCTGTTACATCATTGGATGAAATGGTAATTGTCTTTGGTAAACCTGTAATCATATCGCGACCGCGAACATCTAAAACTGCTGGACCTTCTGAATACATAGCTGAACCAATTTCAATTTTAATATCTTCCGCTGTTCTTTCTCCGATAGCTAAATTATATTTACGACGTATATATTCAGATATTGAAGCATCAAAACGATTCCCACCGATACGCACTGACGCTGACGCAACTATGCCACCCAATGAAATAACGGCGATTTCCGAAGTACCACCGCCTATATCAATAATCATGTGTCCAGAAGCACTACCAATAGGAATATTTGCACCAATAGCAGCAGCAATGGGTTCCTTAATAATGTAAGCTGCTTTAGCCCCAGCGGCAATCGTAGCATCAATGACTGCACGCCTTTCTGTAGAAGTAATTCCAGCCGGAACTGCCACCATAACCTCTGGACGGAAAAGTTTAATTCCGCCTAAAGCTTTATTAATAAAATAACGAAGCATCGCTTCGGTAGTTTTATAATCAGCAATAACACCATCTTTCAATGGTCTGCTGGCAATAATAGTATCAGGTGTGCGACCAATCATTTCCTTGGCTTCATCACCTACAGCTAAAATCTTTTTATCAGTAACAGAAATAGCCACTACTGATGGTTCGTTTATCACAATGCCTTTCTTGGGCAAATGCACAAGCGTATAGGTTGTTCCTAAATCGATACCTATCTTTCTAATAAACATAATACGCTAAAGCCGCCCCTCCCTCTCCGCTTTATAATCTAATAATTTATCTGCTTTAATTTTTGTTTCTTGTTCTAAAAAGAATTTATTAACACCAGGAATCATCAGTAGCCAGTCACGAATAACTGAAATAACTTTTTTCATCTTAACTTTGGCGCTTTGCAAAAGTATTTCGATCTTCGTGGCCGCCTCTTCTCCCTTTTGTCTAAACTCTGCTTTGCGATTATCTGGTAACTTCGTATATAAATCTTCTAACCCAGCAGAAAGAATTTTCTCAATTGCGACAAGGTCATCGCTCTTTGTCGTTGTCGGAGCAACAGTGGTTGGTGCTACCGCAGTTGTTGTCGCAGGTGTAATGACTGGTGTGGGCTCAACCGCAGCAACTATTCGAGCATCCCCGCCAACACTTTCAACCTGCTCTACTTGCTGACCCGGTGTCACTTCGCTTAAATTTTGTTCTTGAGGTTCACCAGCGCCTGGTAATTTCTCTGGCACGGCCCCAGTATTAGCTAAATTCATACTTTTGTATTGTGTTTGTATTTTAGATTTTTTTTATTCTTTAATCAAGGCTTTAAAAACCAATATCATAATAACATATTTAGAGTAAATTTACAAAAAATCATCTAAATTTAGCTAAAAATACTTGACAAAAAGAAAAAACTATGCTATTATATAGTGTTACGAAAAGACACCAAGCCAAATAGGAGGTTCCCGTGAGCCAGATTCTGCAGAATTACTTCTGGGCCCTGGTCGTGGTTCTGATCGTCCTCTACCTCGTGCTGCGGGTCGCCGGGAAGGAGCAGCTGCTGGCCAAGGCCGGCAAGCGGATCCTGCGGGCATTCGGCAACTTGCTGAGCAGCTTGCTGCGCGGCGGTGGTCGCCTGCTCGGTCAGGGCTTCACCGGTCTGGTCCGGCTGATCACGGACGGCATCGTCTGGTGTATCCGCAACGCCTACCACCAAATCCGCTTCGGCCGCCCGGCCCCGCCCCGCGCCCGTCCCCACCCCCGTCGGCGCTAGCGTCACCACGCTGGTGCCACGAGCCCCCGCCTTTCCACGTGAGAGGCGGGGGTTCAACTTTTTATTTGATCTTTTTTAAAATTGTTTTTAATTCTTCAATTGTTTTAAACTGAACCAGTTCTTTGCGCCAATCACTAGCATGGGGAAAGCCGCGCAGGTACCAACAAAGATGCTTACGCATTTCGACTAAACCATGATTCCCCTTCATTCGAAAATTGTAACGCGCATGTTCTAATGCGATTTTTTTTATATCAGACAAGCTTGGTTCTTTATATTTACCTTCCGCTAAAAATTCTTTTATCTGCTCAAAAATCCATGGTTTACCATAAACACCGCGCGCAACACCCACCCCATCGGCACCAGTTTTAATTATCATTTCTTTAACTTTCTCTGGAGTTGTTAAATTACCATTGCCAATAACTATGCCCTTAAATTGTTTCTTTACTTTTTTAATTACTTCATAATCAACTTCGCCAACAAAACCTTGTTCATAACTACGTCCATGAATCATCAAGGTCGTGATTGGCAAATCTTTTATCTTTTCAATAAAATCAAAAACCGTAATTTTCTTTTTACCATCATTGATAGAAATTCGCGTTTTAACTGATATCGGTAATTTGGTATTGGCACAAGCCTCAGCTAAAAGGTCATGAACCAAATTTAAATTTTTTAATAAAGTCACACCCCCACCGTGGCGCACCACTTTGCGCGCCGGACAACCAAAATTAAAATCAATTCCAGAAAAGCCCGCCTTTTCTACAACTTTAACAGCCTTTGCGACTAGCTCTGGCCGTTTGCCAAAAAGTTGCAAAACAACCGGTTTTTCACCGGGGAGCCGCTTCAACATGGCTAAGGTCTTTTGGGCATCATAATAAAGCGCATCTATGGAAGTCATTTCTGTATAAACAACATCAGCACCATGTTTACGGCACAGTAAACGAAAAGCCGCATCAGTGATACCAGCCATCGGTGCTAAAGTAATTATCGGTTTTTTCAGAGTTTGCCAAAAATTTTTCATGTTCTTTATAAAAAGTTACCCTCCGTAGCTCTCGCCTTTGCATAGCCGCTATGGCGAAGCAAGGTTAGCGAAGGAGGATAATTTTTAAATCTATTTTTTTTAAGTGCGGACCAAATGTTTCATCTTCTATCACCCACCCCAGATCAAGAACGCGCTGACGGAGATTATCTGCTTCGGCCCACTTTTTGGCTTGTCGGGCAGACTCTCGTTCCTCAACTAACTTTTTCACTTCATCAGGAATAACCATCTGATCACTTAATTTATCCAAACCCAGCCCCAAGACTTCATCAAATTTCAGAAGAGTTGAACGTTTATCAAAATCTGCTAAGGATGATTTGAAAACATCCCAAACTATAGCCATGGCCTGCGGCATAGCCAAGTCCTCATTCACACATTCAGTAAATTTCTGAAGTAAGCCTTCGTCTACTTGCCCACTTTGAGATCCCAAATCAAGGAATTTCTCTTTCAATTTACGCCAACTTTGTCGGGCATTATCCAATGAATCAAAACTAAAATTTAATTTGCTTCTATAATGTGCTGACAAACAATAAAAACGATAGACCAACGGATCATAACCTTTTTCTTCTAAAGTCGACAAAGTGATAAAGTTCCCCTCGGATTTCGACATGCGACTTTCATTAATCAAAAGGAAATCTCCATGCAGCCAATAATTAACAAACTTTTTGCCAGTAACTGATTCACTTTGAGCAATCTCATTGGTATGATGGACGGGGATATGGTCTATACCGCCAGCATGGATGTCTAAAGTTTCACCCAAATACTTCATGCTCATAGCTGAACATTCTAAATGCCAGCCCGGGAAACCCTTGCCCCAAGGTGAATTCCATTCCATTTGACGTTGTTTATCTTTGGGGGAAAACTTCCAAACAGCAAAATCCGTTGGATTCTTTTTTTCATTATTTGTTTCGACTCTAGCGCCCTCTTCTTGCCCTTCAAGATTTAACCGCGCTAATTTACCATAATCGTTCAATTTTGATGTATCGAAGTATAAGCCGTCAGAAGTTATATAAATATAGCCTTTCTCTTCAAGCTTTTGGACTAGTTCAATCTGCTCTGCAATATGGTCCGTAGCCTTGGCCCAAATAGTGGGTTCTATAATATTTAGCTTCTCTAGGTCAGCCTTAAAAGCTTTTGTATAAAATTCAGCAATATCCCAGGCTGATTTAGATTCTAAACGAGCTGATTTTTCAATTTTATCTTCTCCCAAATCTCGATCCCCGGTTAAATGCCCCACGTCTGTTATATTCATGACATGTTTAACGTCGTAACAGTTAAACATGAGAACTCTCTTCAAAATATCTTCAAAGATATAAGTTCGGAGGTTACCGATATGAGCAAAATCATACACTGTTGGCCCGCAGGTATACAAAGTAACCTCATTTTCTTTTTGGGGTTTAAACTCTTCAAGCGATCTACTTAAGGTATTAAAAAAACGCAACATAAATTTTAATCATTAATCTAACCTCTGCCAAACCAAGATGCGATCCTGGCTCCCAAGCCTTGTGGTTTTGATTTTTGTGGGGGTTTTCTTTGTGCTACCAATTCCTGACGACGCGCATCATTTCCTCGAGCACGTTCTAAATCTTCGGCTCGGCCTTGCAACCCAACAACTTGTCTGGCACGAGTGGCTTTATCTACCGCATGGACATAATCACTCATTTGAGAATATAAAACATCAACTTCCTGACCCAAATCTTCGCCTAAAACTTCTCGTAATTGATAGAGCTCCCTTTGCCATCTCTCTACTTTTGCTTTTGTCCCTTCGGATAGATTCCCCTGGTAATGTTCAAAAGCTTCTTTCAATATATCTACTCGAGATTGTGCCTCGGCTATTCTTTGCTCTTCTTCCGGATTAACTGCTTTAAGTTCTGGCGATCCTGCTTTTTCCCTCTTACTTTCTGGAGCCTGAACAGCTTCCAACTTGCCAATAAGTTCATCTCTTTTGCGTTTTAATTTGTCTTGCTCAGCTCGCTCATTACTATCTTGTGGTTTGGGAAAGTCCAAGGAATCTAAAACTGCCACTAAATCTGCAACTTGTTCCGGCTCAACGGTCGCTAAATTTTTCTCGACAAAGGTTAACCCCGTTTTTATATCCCGTCTACCTACTGCTTCAGCAAAATCCAAACCAGGATTGGCTTTCATGCTGCGGTCATAAACTGCCTGCAAAGCGCCCTGGATCGCATCCCTATAACCAGGATCGCGTGTACCACGAGGTAATTGGTGTAAAAGTTCAAAAGCTTGTTCACTGTCCAAGGAAGATGCAACGGTACCTCTATTCTTAAAAACAAATTCAGCAGCAGCATCATCGCCTGTCCCACTTTTTAGTTCCTCAAAATCTTGCAATAATTGTTGCCCTTGCTGCTCGTTTGATGACGGTACAGCCTCTGGTCTTGGCATATAATTTTAGATTAATAATAGCTAAAATTAGTATAGCATACTGATAAAAATTGTCAGTTAAGCCTGATTTTCAAAATCTTCCAGCATTTTACGTTGGGCGCGGCTAATGTGAGTCGGAATCTCAACTTCAATTTCCACATAAAGCTCACCCCGATCGCGGCGCTCAAAACGTGTCATTCCCTTATCACGCAAACGTAGCCGAGTCCCTGGCTGAGTTCCGGCCGGAATCTTCAGAGTCACCTCCCCATCCAAAGTTTCGACATCAACTTTATCGCCAAGAATTGCCTGCACAAATGAAATTTTCTTTTTTGTAATTAAATCATCGCCTTGTCGTTCGAAATTTCTTTCGGCCTTAATGCGTATTCGAATATATAAGTCCCCGCTATGACCACCCTTAGCGCCCGCTTCACCCTGGCCAGAGTAACGGATAGTAGCGCCATTATCAATGCCGGCCGGAATACTAATTTCAATTTGTTCTTTTTTCCTGATTATTCCCTGAGCATGACATTCATGGCAGGGTTCATGTATTTTCTTCCCTTGGCCCTGACAATCTGGACAAATAGCACTTGTTTGAATATTACCGATAAAGGTTCGCTGGACTCGCAGCACCTGCCCCTGCCCCTTACAAGTTGAACAGACTTCAACCTTTGTTCCAGGTTCAGCTAATTCACCATGGCAGTGCGAACATTTAACTTGTTTATAAAGTTCTATTTCTTTTTTAGTACCAAAAGCTGCTTCGCTCAAACTTATCTGCATGTCGACTTGAATATCATTACCACGCGATTCACGTCGGGAACGTCTTCCGCCCCCACCAAACCCGAAAATATCACCGAAGATATCACCCAAATCAATGCCACCAAAATCAAAGCCCCCCATATTACCACCCGCAAAGCCACCACGAGCTTGGCGCATAAAATCTTCCCAGTTCATGCCGCCGCCAAAGCCACCTTGTTGATCAAAGGTTGATCCAAATTGATCGTATTGTTGACGTTTTTCTTTATTACCTAAAACCTGATAAGCCTCATTGATCTCCTTAAACTTAGCCTCGTCTCCGCCCTCTTTATCCGGGTGATGTTTGTGTGCTAATTTTCTAAAAGCCTGCTTAATGTCTTCTTCACTAGCATTTTTCTCAACACCTAGAATTTTATAATAATCCTTACCCATAATATTTTACAAACAATCAATTAAACAATTAATCAAAGAAACAATTTGCTTGGCCTGATATCCTAATTTTTAAAATAATTGAATTCTTTTAATTGTCTCTCTACCTCATCATCATTTAGAAAACAAACCGGCTTATCATCAGCTTTTTGTTTTTCGGGAATTGAAAAATCAAACTCTTCGGCTTTAATAATATTTATTTTCTTTTGTTTGGCAATAACCTGCAACTCCCTGTCCGAAGAAACCAGAGTGTAAAACGTTGGTGTTGCTGCTTCCTCAAGCAATCTTTTTATTTCAGCATCCGCGTTCCCGGCATAAACAACTTGGACGCGGGTAGAAACAAACTCGGGGTTCGCCAAACCATCAAATATGATCTTGGCTGTCTTATTACAAGCCTCACAAAATCGCGCCAAAGCTTCAACCATCTCTTCGCGTGAGTCAAAGTTTGTTTGGTGTAATAGATTGTAGCCGTCGATGATGTATTGCATCTCCAAAACCCACGTAGGTGCAGGTCTCGACCTGCACCTACGAGAATAAATTAAATTATTTTTTCTCTTCAAAATCAGCGTCCTGAGTTTTGTTATCAGCTCCTGGTTGATCATTCTTTGGTGGTTCAGTGCCTGGTTGCTGTGGCTGCTGATACATCGCCTGCCCAGCTTTCATAGCAATCTGATTAATTTCTTCCAAGACTTTCTTAATGGCTTCAGTATCACCACCATCTTTAATCTTTTTCAACTCTTCAACTTTATTGGTTAATTCGGTTTTAATATCAGCTGGAATTTTATCACCAGACTCCTTCATCATCTTTTCAGTTGTGTAAACAATCGTGTCAGCTTGATTCTTAATCTCAATACCTTCACGCTTCTTTTTATCTTCTTCAGCATGAGCCTCAGCTTCCACTTTCATCTTTTCAATTTCATCCTTGCTTAAACCAGAAGACGCAGTAATGGTAATCTTTTGTTCACGGTTAGTAGCGCGGTCCTTAGCTTTTACATTCAATATACCATTGGCATCAATATCAAAGCTAACCTCAACTTGAGGCACACCACGTGGAGCTGGTGGGATTCCATCCAAGATAAAACGGCCTAAGGTTTTGTTGTCTTCTGACATTTGTCGTTCTCCTTGTAAAACATGGATTTCGACTGTATTTTGATTATCCGCTGCAGTGGAAAAAACTTGCGACTTTGATGTCGGGATGGTTGTATTACGTTCGATGAGCTTAGTCATGACACCGCCCAAAGTTTCGATGCCCAATGATAATGGTGTTACATCAAGTAAAAGCACATCCTTAACATCGCCCTGCAAGACACCAGCTTGGACAGCTGCGCCCAAGGCTACGACCTCATCTGGATTAACACCCAAATATGGTTTTTTGCCAAAAAATTCTTCGACTTTCTTTTGTACTAAAGGCATACGTGTCATACCGCCAACCAACACCACCTCGGCCAAATCACCAACCTTGTAGCCAGCATCGTCCAAAGCTTTTTGACATGGGGCTAAAGTTTTTTCAACTAAATCACCAACTAATTCCTCCAACTTTGCGCGACTGACTTTCTTAACCAAGTGCACTGGGCTGCCAGAAGAATCTTGTGCAATAAATGGTTGATTAATTTCTGATTCCTGTGAAGTTGAAAGTTCGATTTTAACTTTCTCAGCTGCTTCTTTAACACGTTGCAAGGCCATTTGATCCTTGCCTAAATTAATTCCAGTTTCTTGTTTGAACTCAGCAATAATCCAATCAATAATCATTTTATCAAAATCATCGCCGCCCAAATGTGTATCACCGTTAGTTGATTTTACTTCAACCGTATCAGCAGCGACATCCAAGATAGAGATGTCAAAAGTACCACCGCCTAAGTCATAAACAGCAATCTTTTGGCCTTTCTTTTTGTCAAAGCCATAAGCCAATGCTGCTGCTGTTGGTTCATTAATAATACGGCGGACCTTAAGACCGGCAATTTCACCAGCGTCCTTGGTTGCTTGACGTTGAGAATCATCAAAATAAGCTGGCACCGTAATAATGGCTTCTTCAATTTTTTCGCCCAACTTTTCTTCTGCATCAACTTTAAGTTTTTGCAAAATCATAGCTGAAACTTCTTGCGGAGTATATTCTTTGTCAGCTAACTTTATCTTGATCCCTTCTCCAGCCTTAATAATTTCATAAGGTAAGGTTTCTTTATCACGTGTAACTTCCGAGTCATCAAAACGACGACCGATTAAACGTTTAACCGAATAAATAGTATCCTTGGGATTAGTTACGGCTTGGCGTTTAGCACCTAATCCGACCAAACGTTCACCTGCTTTTGAAATAGCCACGATTGAAGGTGTAGTTCTATTACCTTCTTTATTTTCTAATACCTTTGGTTGACCACCCTCCAAGATAGCCATACAACTATTAGTTGTACCCAAATCAATTCCTAGAATTTTTCCCATATTTCTTAATTTAATTATTTATTAACTAAAATTATTATAATTTTCTTGATTAATTTCCATCGCACCTTTAAGTTTTTGGCCATTAAACTCTACTCTAATCGCAGAAATGAACCAAAAAACTTTTTCATAGACAACTCGCAGATCCAAACCATCAGAAGTTTTAAACATTTTACCAGCCTTAATATCTTCCATACTGACAAACTCGCCAAGTAATCGGTCGCCTTCCAACACGCGTACTGTTCCATTGTTCGCAAACATTTTCAAACCATCCCAAACAACGTAGAATATCCGATCACCGCTCTTAAAAATAAATTTATTCATGGCTTATTTTTTATTCTTGATAATTTTCACATCAATCTTTTTGTTCTTTTTCTCCGGCGCCTTGGGGATAGCAATTTTCAAAACACCATTTTCATACGTGGCCGCAGCCTTATCGCCAACCACTGGTTTTGGTAAGGGAATCTGTCTATAAAAACTCCCAGTGCTGATTTCTTTGCGATAATAATTTTTATCTTCGACCTCAGTCTTTTTTTCCATCTTCCCTTGTAAGGTCAAGATGTCATTTTCGATGCTGATTTCAACTTTTTCCGGATCAATCCCAGCCAAAGTTGTTTCTACGATGATATCCTTACCTTTTTCATAGATATCAACTGCAGGAACCACCCCGACTGGATTATTTTTGCCAAAAAATTTTTCGAAATTTTCAAATGGTTCTAAAAATGGTTGCCATGGGACTAACATATGATTTTTAGTAACCAGTAACCAGTGACCAGTAACCAGACAACCCGGTTACTCGCTACACGTTACTCGTTACTCATTATTTATTTCATTAACAGTTACTTTCGCGACTTGAATCACCTTACCATTCAATTTATATCCAGGCTTATTTTCATTTAAAATTATTTGGTCCTCTTTTGTTTCATCAGACTCAGAACCAACAGCTTCGTGTTCTAAAAAATTAAACATTGAACCCACCGTAGCAATGGACTCAACTCCATATTCAGACAACAAACTTTCCAGCTGCTTCTTAATATGTGAGAAGCCAATAACCCAAGGGCTATTTAATTCTGCTTCTGGAATTTGTCTAAAGGCCATTTTAAAATTATCTAGAATGGGCAGTAAGGAAATAATCAGCCCAGAATTAGCACTCTTAATCCACTCAGATTTCTGTTGTGCCGTTTCTTTCTGCAAATTTTGATAATCGGCCAACGATCTTTTCCAGCCATTTAAATACTCCTCACACTGTTTCTGTAAAGTTTCAAGCTCTTCATTTGTTTTCTTTTTCTTGTCCATATACTATTTAATATTTTCAACAACCTCATTAATTAATGTGTAGGCTCTCTCATAGTCCATACGCCAGGTACCCAGAACCGCCATAATCTTTTTCTCTTTTTTCAGACTAAAACTACCCAATACAGCACTGCACTTTGAACCAAAGGGATTCCCTTGCCCGACTTTTATGGTAATACCTTCTAATTCATCAAAAATTTCTTCCAGGACCTTATCTAAATGATCAATAATTTGCGACATGTTAATGAGCATTTTGCGGTCCGCAAATTCTGCTTTAGAAAACAAATTGGAAATGCCCGTGTAGTAAAAATCGTTTTTCGCAAAAGCGACAATAACAGCATCACCGGTTAAATCAGATATTTTTTTAGCTACGGTTTTAATTCCATCAATAGAATCAATATTATTAACTTTTAATAAATTTTTATTTTTTTTGTAATCTAAAATTTCATTAACATAAAATTGATACGCCTTTTCTGTAGGTACTCTACCAGCCGAGGTGTGTGGCTGTTCTATGTATCCAGCCTTTTCTAACTCTACCATTTCATTACGAATGGTAGCTGAGCTAACGCTGTCTTTCAGCTTATTTGCTAAAAATCCAGAAGCCACGGGTTGGGCATCTTTAATATAAGAAGTAATAATGGTTTTAAGTAATTGTTTTTGACGTTCTGTTATCATAAAACGTATTACAGCATCATTATAATACGTTATTTAGCAGTCGTCAATAGAGAGTGCTAACCACGCCTCGAGTACCCCTCCCCTGATTAACGGACGACATTGTCGCGTAACTTACCCTTAGTATCTTGAATTAATTTAGTTGTTATATTTCCCAAATTCTTATCAATCATATTACCAGTATGCTTATCTCTACCCTGAACATGAATATTTTGTATTAGAATAGGATTCTGACCAATCTGACTAGCAAGTGGAATTATACCCACCTCAAATGCAAAACCGACATTGGTAGGTTTAATTGGTAATTCACTTAACTTCCAAGAAACTGTTCGACTATTCGGATCATATACCAAAGGATCACCCACCGGCACATTACTATGTCCACCCCACGACACATTCAAAGGTAGATCCATGGACAAGACAACATTTTCTACTGGGCTAATATCATTAACGAGTTTAGCAAAAACCCAATATTTAGTTGTCTCGCCAATTTTTGGTGGAAGAGGCCCTCGCCCCAACTGATCACCCGTGGGCGCGTAGTACATTGGGTATACCTGAACTGCTAGATTAGAATTTAACTTTATAATAAGCGGATCATTTTCTATTTTAATATCTTTTTCATTAATTATATTGTGCGTCATGGTAAACGCTTGCAAATTCAAATCAGAACTACCTGGGACATAAGCTTTAGTCTTGACACTCACTTTTAGTGTGCCTTCTTCGCCTGGTTGAATTAACGCTAGTTTGGGTAAATCCTTTTCTGTCCAAGTTAAACTTCTCGGACTAGCAGGATAAAAATTCCCGCCCTCCTTTTTAATCTCGCTCACATCCCAATAGTCACCCAAAAACGTCTCAGTTAAAATCACGTTATGGAGGGTCGTGTCCCCGGCATTCTTGTATGTCAGAATAAAATCAACCCATTCTCCCGGATTAACCGGTCCAGTCCTGACCAACTGCTGAGTGAAGGTTAACTTTTGATCTGTAATTTTATAATGTGCCTGCCAATTAGCCTGGATCAAATCCCCCTGGGCATCAAGCCAATGCAATTCAACCTTTACATCTTTATATTGTTTATCTGTATTGACCCTATAACCGAAAGAAAAACTTCTTTCTTCCCCGGGTTTTAAATCTAAAATTTCGATTGACTGATCACTTGTTAATTTAACTTCCGCATCAGAGATAAAACGTAGTTCCAGTTTTTTATATTCATTATCTTGACTAGTATTCTTAACTTTAACAGGTAGCGACAGACTTTGTCCCCTGATAATATCATTAGCTATAACATTGCCCTCAAGAATTAGCGGACTGGAGTTAATTATATATTCTAAAATTGTATTCTTTCTAAATTGCCCCCAAAGACGATTCCCCTTTTTATCAGTTTTAAAATAATTAACTGAAGCAAATATGGCCTGCTGTTCATCAAGCGAGCCAAAAATCTTTCCTTTTATAATTATCTTTCCATTAGCGCCCGGAGCTAAATCACCTAAAACTAAAATGTTATTGCGCGTGTCGTAATTCTCTCGATCTACACCATCTAAAACGAAATACTGCGGGAAGCTAAGACTTAAAACAGCTTCTTCGATTTCAAATTTATTACGGTTATTGTATTCAATAATAATCTCATTTGATTCACCACTGACAATTTTTTCACTCGAAAAACGTGCGGTCAAATCAAGTCTATTAAAGAAATAATGGAAACCACCATACCACCAAAAGATATTAAGTCCAATTAAAAATAAAACACCCAATGCAATCATAATGTCCATAATCAGATGTTTCTTATTAAATTTATAGTGCACCTGCCAACGGCGTTTCAACCGTTCACCTGGACCAGCAAAAACATTAACAATAACATTTCTTTTGCCAGCTTTGTCCGCGGCCTCAATAATGTCTTCTTCAATTTTTTCCAAATCTTCGTCTGTTTTGACGTCAATAATTTTTTCTGGCTTTGGCATATATTTGTTATTCATTGTTCACTATTCAAGTCCCATGATTGAAAAGACATCAGCTGAAGTTGCGATAATTTCAGCAATTCCATCCTGATCCATATCTGATACTGCGACCTCCACCCCATTGCGCAACTTACTATCAAACGCAAAAAATTGCGGACCGTCTATCTTACCGTTTTTATTGAAGACTTTAACCTCTGGAGCTCCACCTCGCCCTTGCCCAGTGATTATTTCGTCTTGGCCATCACCATCAATATCACCGCAGGCAACATTGACCCCGCCACGAAATTTAGGATCATAAGCAAAAAAGCCGGGGTTAATTAATCTTCCATCAGCCGCAAAGATGCGCACGTGCGGACCGCCAGTAACACCAGCACCGGCGATAATCTCCTTCGCACCATCACCCTCCAAATCACACACCGTAATATTTACTCCACCGCGAAATGTTTTTGCATAAGCGAAGAAACCTGGATTAATTAAGTCTCCCTTACTGTTAAAAATGCGAACCTGCGGACCACCTCCATTTTCCGTTCCTGTAATTATTTCAAAAGTACCATTATTATCCAAATCGCCCACAGAAATATTGATGCCTTTGTTATAATTTTCTGAATATGGGTAGAATGTCTTGATCACCACACCCTCATCAATAATCTTTACTTTACTATTATCAGCCACAATAATCTCTCTAATTCCATCATTATCAATATCTCTTTCTACAACTTGGTTACCACCTTGAGCCGCATCTAGATAAGCGAAAAAACCAGTACGGGCCACATGGCCAAACCGATTAAAGACACGAGCAAAAGAACCATTAACATAGGTCGCGTCGTATATTTTTTCCACTGAACGCAATAAAACTAAACCATCTTGTGCGGGGATATTAACACTAGTGATAAACGAACCATCATTAACACGAGGATCTTGCAGACCATGTAACTTTTCATATTCACCGCCCAAATCAACAGTGTAGGCTTTATCTGTAGAATTTACTAAGACTAAACCATTTTCATAATTACGACGCCACACACCGTTTTGAAACTTTGTACCATTATTGTTCAAAATGTTCGTGGCCTCACCGACCGGGACACCCAAAGAGGCCTCATACTCATCGTACCACCAGGTTTCTGAATGCGACATATCTCCATTATCAAAACTATTATAACCATTTCCCATAAGAGCACTGGCTAAACCAAAACGCATCAAGGAATAATTATCGCGTTTTCCAGTATTGTTAACATTTGTGTTCAACACACCAATTGGTGGTTGAACGCCATTACTACTTATGAAACGATACTTATCTAAAGTTTGGGCCCACCCCTTGGCTGGGAAGCTTTCATATAGAGTTCCATTCACGTATTTGTAATAATATTCCCCACCATTGCCCATGATAATTTTATCAGGGCCAAGGATTTTGCGTGTATTATCTAAAATCTGGATCATGCCGGCACGCCACTTACTTGTTAGATCAATATAATTTTCAGCTACGCCATCATTATTGGTATCTGGTTTTAACGAAGCCAAAAAACCAACATCGTCCCAACAATTATCATAAAAAACTCCATCCCAATAACCGCTGAGCATCAATTCATTATTAACAAACTCAGGTAAAACATCAGACCAACGCTTGCCACCTACGGTTGGAGCATCGGGCGTTATATTAATCATGGGATTAGGTCCCCACCAAGCAACCGAGCCGCCGGTATCATTTTTTAACCACCAATTTGGTTCTATCTTATTGTAAAATTTTTGTCGCAAAGTCCCGGTTAAACTGCCCGAATCACCGCGCACCTCTTCTGGGGCTAAATATGCCAACAAAATTATATTAGGATTCAATTCCTTAAGTTTTTTTAAATATTGCGGCGAATATGTCTGCACATCCATGTCGATTATCAAAATGTCCCACTTAGCTAATTCCGCGACTTCTTTATCTTCTATGTGCCAACGATAAAAAAGATTAGCCAGTTTAGGATAATTATAATGCTTTAAAACAGCTCCGTGTAAAAGGAAGGGCACGGAAATTAAAGCAATAAAAATAAAAATGTAGACTATCCGCTTCATTAGCCTAAACCTACTTTATTAGATTGCACCAACTCATTATAAAGCCCAATAATGTGTTTGTAATATCCTTCCGAACTATTCTTCTGTTCAACTGTACGCCGCGCATTATGACCCAACTGTTCAATCAATGGGGTATTGTCGTGTATGCGTTTTATTTGTTCCCTCAAACCACGTATATTCCCGGCTTCAAAAAACCAACCATTATAATTTTCTGTGACCATTTCTGTTAACCCGCCCAAACGCGCTGCTAGAACCGGCTTGCCCAAAGCCATGGCCTCAATAACAGTCATGGGATAATTCTCGTACCATTGAGAAGGAATAACTAAAAAACGAGCGGCTTTTATAAGTTCAAAAAGCTCCGCACCTTCTTTATAGCCTAAGAGTTCGACATTTCGCACTTGCTTACGTTCCAAGTATTCTTTGAGTGCAGCTTCTTCTGGACCAGAACCAATAATTTTTAATTTAATTTCTGGTAACTTTCTAATCGCTTGGCATAAAGTTTTTACACCCTTCTCGCGACTCAAACGTCCATAATAAACCAAATAATCACCTGGGGTAAAATCAGGCGTGAAGTTACTAAGTTCCAAACAATTATGAATCACTTTTATTTCCGGTTTAAAATCCCACTCAGCATATTTATTGGCTAAGAATTTCGAGGGAGAGATAAACTGATCAATCTTAGCTGCATAATTACTTAGCCAATTCACGTAAGACTCAATTGCACCTAAGAGACTAACCAGAAAATTATTCTGCAGACAACGGCGCAGCACACATCTATAATATCGATGTGGCTTACATGATTCATCAATTTTATTGTGCGCGTATAAATTGTAGTCTGGGGCAATTAAATGATAATCGTGTAAAGTTAAGACAATGGGGACTTTATGTTTACGTAATGGGTTTAAAATAGAATAAGTTAGCTGATGATAGACATTATGCAAATGCGCCACGTCCGGTTTTTCTTCTATAACCAATTTTTCTAAACGACGAGCTGCTTCAGGATAGTATATAAAACGCAACGCCTTTTTCAGCCATCCACCCCGAGTCGAAAAATCAACATGGGGGACAAAAAAATTTTCCTCCGTACAAGGGACGTTATTTTTATCTTGCATGGAAAAACAAATAACCTGGTGGCCATTTTCTTCCAAGAGTCTTTTTGTCTCAAAATAAACTCGCTCAGCCCCACCTTTTAAATAATGGAATTTATTTATTAGAAGCACTTTCATAGTTACTGATTACTTAATTGTTTAACACTTCAACAAGAAAGCAATAGAGCAAAGAAGCAAGGCGGTCTCTCCTGGTCAAATTTTTGTTTTCTTGTTTTTTTGATTACTTGCTTATTTTTTAAACAGCAAACTCAGCCCAGATCTAATCCAGGAAAAAATGCTCGGGTCGTACATGCATCCCAGCAAACAATCATAGTCGCATTGATTGGCCACTTTGCGGACAGCATCGTATTTTTGACTACGCCAAATTTCTTGAATTGAATTTTTGCGAATATTTCCCACTTCCCCAAAACGACAAACCGACACCTCCCCAAAGGGACCGACGACAAAGGATCGATAGCCAATATTGCATTTTTGGCGATTCAACTTAACCGCGAAATATTTTGGCATAGCCGATAAATGCTCCAAGGAATTAATAATCAAGCTAGCATCTTTCTTTTTGAGCTTAATCAATTCAGCGATAACCTTTTCGAGTTTAGGAAAATTATGTTCACTGATCCAAAGTGGATATTTTTCATGATATTGTGTTTGATTTAGCTTTTTTCTTGTATCCCAATTGTAGGGGTCATAGGGTTGCAACCAAATCGAGGCTTTAATAGTGCGTGCCATTTTCACTACCGCGATAATTTCATCAAGGTTTTTTTCTGAAACTACTAAGTTGATCTTAAGTAAAATATTTTTCGGATTTACTTTTTTAAAGGCATTGAGCGCTTTCATTACACGGTCAAAAGCACCAGGTGTACCGCGCAATTCATCGTGTAAAGGGCTAAAAGCATCCAATGATAATGATATGTGCCCACCGCCAACATCGGCGTAACGCTTAACAGTTTCTTCATCTAAAAGCCAACCGTTAGTAACAAAGTGAGTGTACATTTTTTTCTTATTGGCATAGGCCAGGTATTCTAGCAATCTATCTTTAAAGAGAAGCGGCTCGCCTCCACTAATACCGAAGCTCTTAATCCCCCAGGTGCTGGCCGCATCAATCATTTTTTTAACTTCTTCAGGTCTTAAATATTCCTGAACATTCTCTTGCTGGCCAAATTTCCACTGATCGCACATGGGACAGCGAAAATTGCAACGATTCGACATTAAATAATAAATCCCATCTGGTTTGGTTAAATTAATCCCAGTCATTAACGTTATAGCCGTTGTTGTTTTGTTAATTATTTTCCCCCAGAAAACTTTTCCCAATCTTAATAAATGCATATTTATTTACTCAAAGAGGAATACAGCTCCTCGTATTGTTTGATAACTTTATTAATGTCAAATTTTTCTAAAACTTCTTTTTGCAAGGCCAGGGCCATGCGCACAGCTTCGCGACGGTTATTACTAACCCATTCTAAATGTTGAACTAAGCCTTCGATATTTTTCGGTCTAAAAAGCAACCCAGTCTCATTGTGCGTAACAATTTCCGGAATTCCACCAACATCAGTGGCAATAATAAATTTACCAGCTAAAGCTGCTTCTAAAATTGAAAGACTCAAGCCCTCACTGATGGATGGTAGGACAAAAACATCAAATTCATCAAAATATTCTCTAACATCGTTTACAAAACCAGTAATCTTAACGTGATCATCGATTCCCAAGAATCGAGCCTGTGCCGCCAAATCCTTTTCCAATGGTCCACCACCGACTAAAATCAATTTCCAATCCCTGTTACGTAAAAAACGACAAGCCCTAATCAAATGCTTTTGCCCTTTCTCTTTGCTTAATCGCCCGACAGAGCCAATTGCTAATGTGTCTTGCTTAAAAAGTTTTGGCTCAGGTAAATAAAACTTATTAACATCAATACCATTATAAATGACTTGGACTTTTTGATAAGGGATTTTCTCTTCATCAATCAAGTGTTTCTGTGTTGCCTTAGAAATTGCAATGACTTTATTAAAACGTCGACGAGCCCGACGCCCCAAATAATTACGCCACCACCCCTCATCTAAAACATCATGCTTAGTAGAAATAATTATTGGAACCTTAGCACGGAGCGCCGCTTCCCCACCCCAAAAATCACCAGCGAACAGGTGCGTGTGCACCACGTCTGGTTTTTCCTGTTTCAAGTATGTTGCGACCCTTCTGATAATCCCGAAATCGAATTTACTTCTTTTATGGAAAAATTTTAATTTTATACCAGCATCTTCAAACGCCTGTATCAAAGGATTCTCATCTTGAAGAACAATAACCGAAACAGAAAAATTTCCTTTGTCGATTTTTCGACAGAGGTCGAGCAATAATTTTTCAGCACCACCATAATTCAACCTGCCTATAATATGAATAATCTTTTTCATATTATTTTTGGGCCACCACAAAAATTATTTCATCAACTATTTTGGGTGGATAGGTAAATTCTATAAAATATATTAATTTCCACAGCGCGTGGACTATCATTTGCAAACCAGCGCGCACAATCCGTCGCACACGATTGCGCGGGACTCTAAATGGATAAGCTTGAAAAACCGAGAAGCCTGCAATTTGTACTACCTGCGCCAAACTATACTCTGTAAAACCTTGATAATGCGTAAATTCGCCATAACGAATCCGCGCCCCTATAAGCGACGACAGATTCCCTGTTTTGACAATAAAACGTCCGCCCGTATTTAAATGTTCGTAAATTTTCTTTAGTGTTTCGATGGTTTCTTCTTTTGGCAAGTGCTCGATTACATCATTCATCACGATTAAATCATAATTTCCAGCACCAACAAAAAATTCTCCTAAATTTTTAATCAACTGAACTTTTTTTATCCCCTTTTCTTGGCAGTACTGAATAGATTCTGGAGAGATATCAATACCCAAAAAATTTTCATACCCAGTCTCACCTAAAAATTGCAGGAAACGTCCCATCCCAGCGCCAATTTCCAAAATCCGAGCAGATTTGTTTTCCGGCAGAAACTTTTTGTAATTATATTCGTACTGTTTAATCAAATAACGCGCATTATTTTCATTAAATGCCGCAAAACCTGCACTCAAAAATTTATTATAAACTTCTTGCATATTATACTTTGTAAAGTCGTACTCCAGCTAAACAAACACCCAGCGGCAGCCACATCTTGGCCAAAAAATACGAAGTCGAAAAAAGTTGGAAGAAAACCACTCCGCCCGCCATAACAATCAGCAACAATATCACCAACTTATTTTCACCAAAACTTTCGAGGTATGTCTTTAAGTATGATTTAAACAAAAATCCGATGAAAAGCAAAAAGGTAACAAGGCCCAATATCCCAGTTTCGGCTAAAAGTTTTTGTACAAAGCCATGGGAGTCTAGCGGATCACCAAACTCAACTGCATAAATAAATGTTTTACCGACCAAGTCATTAAAGGTATTTAAACCATTACCAATAATCGGATGATTAGTAAAATAATACCAGGCCACAGAAGTCATCAGCCAGCGGCTAGAATCAGACCCTCTAACCGTGCTTATTTGTCCCCAGAAAAAGACATAGACCAACGCGATTGTTAATAACGATAAAACTATAAGAAAAATAAATCGTTTATTGAGTAAACTTTTTCGCATGAAGCCAAAAAGTAAAATTAAAAACTGGAAAAAGATTGCCAACCAACCAGCTCGTGAAAGCGTCAACAAAAGAATAGCAACCAAGAACATTGTCAACAGCACATAATAGCCACGATTATGAACTTTCTTAGTGGCAAAGTAAAAAATTATTGAACATGGTATAGCTACTACCAAAGTTTCAGCCAAGGCATTCCAATTGCCACCCAACAAATTAATTCCAAATACTGGATAAGGTTGTGCTCTACGTGCAAACAAACCGCCTTCAGTTAATACGACTGTTAATGCGCCTAAAATAGCGGCGGCAATTCCACTAACTAAGAACGCTATTAAGACGCGTTTTAAAATGCTTCTTTTAACAATTAAGTTCATCGGGACAAGAACAAACATCAAATAAAAAAAGATTAATGGACGAAAAAGATACTTAAGACTTAAGAAAGCATCCGGGCTGTTTACGGTAGAAAGAGCAGTAGCCAAGAAGAACACTGCCGCCCACGGCCAAGCTGGAAACTTTTTTAGATACAAAAGATCACCCACGCTTTCTCCTTCTAATTTTATGAGCAGGGCTACAGCTGTTCGGAGGATTAAAGCCATAAAAAGAGACAAAGCAACAAAGTCTACATAAGGGATATTGATCTTATCTGAAATAAATTGCCAACCCCAAAAAGGCGTCAAGAAAGCCATCAAATACAAACCTAAATTAGCCCACTTGAAAAATATCAAAGTGAAAATGGTAAAGAGTATAATCATGATCATTTCACGCAACTCAAAAAGCTGGAATGTGGCCATAGTTATAATAAATACAACCAACAACATCATCATGATGTACTTTAAACTAGCGTAAAAAGTATCTTCGACCAAGAAATTTTTGAAACGAGTTATTTGTTCCATAATAATTTCTTTTTAAACACCCAACCTAAAACTTTAAGTGGGTTACGCTTCATGGCTGTTCTAGCAGTACAAACCATCCAATAATCATCCTCAAAGCCATGTATTTTATTCCTAGCCTTCTCGGCTGTTTCGGAATACCACAAATCCTTAAAATTTCGATAGCTAAAAATATTCCCCATAACAGTACTATCAATTACTGAAGGATAAACATCCCCTCTTGGATCGAGGAAAAAAAAGTCCTCACCAGCAAATTGCCGCAAAGGACGTTTTTCACCTTGAGATAACTTGTACAAACCATCAACAAAATAAGCACGCGCCCAATTTTTGGGGTATGATGAACGTAAAAATTTTTTAATTATGTATTCAAATTGTTTTTTTACTTCAGGTGTTTGGAAATTTTTATTTTCTTGCGCCTTGGCAAAATAAATGTCAGAAGAGTGCGCAATGGCCATAGTAAATTCTACACCCAACTTCTGACTCCACTCGAAAGCTTTCTGTAATTCAGTGTAATTAGTGTCATTCAAAGTAAAAGCCATTTTAACTTTGTGCGCGCCCAAAAGGTTACGGCAGAAATTTAGAGTGTCAATAACCTTTGGCCAAGCATTGGGTACACGGCGAACATTTTCATGCATCTGGCCTATTCCATCAATAGAAATTGAAATCGCAATACCAGGATAAACATTCTTTATTTGAGGCAAAACTTTTTTTATGGTTTCAACCAGAAAACCGTTACTGGAAATATTAATATTAGCCTTAGGACAAGCCTTTCGCATGGCTTTAATAATCTCGACTATATCGGTCCTTAAAAACGGCTCCCCCCCACTGACATTAATGTCACGGAGAGTTGCGGGCAGACGCCAATAAGCCTCTGGTAAAAGCTCTGGATAGTCCTTAATTTGCCAAATATTACACATGATACAGCGGGCATTGCAACGATAAGTTATGGCCACAACTGCATCTTGGGGCATTCTTGTTTTAATCATAAATTCGTAGATTTATGAACCATAAATCTGATTTAAATATAGCATATTTTGGCGAAAGTGACAAAGATAAACCTATGTCATGCTGAACTTGTTTCAGCATCTCAACCCGCTCCGAGTGAAGACGAGATCCTGAAACAAGTTCAGGATGACAATAAATAAATAAAAAACAGCCCCCACACCTACTCGGTAGGATGGGGGCTCGAACTGTCTAGATCCTGCCGGCTACTGGCAGGTCAAGGTCTGGAACTGGACCAGCGCCACGCCCAGCGAGCCGAGGGTGACCTCGGGGTTGTCGGGCGAGGGCTTGGGGTCCGGGATGACGGTGGCGGGCTGGTTGCACGTGAGGGTGGCGTTCACCCCGTCATTCCAGACCCACTGGCCGTCCGTCAAGTTGAAGGAGAAGGCTGGGAAGCCCAGCCCCCACTGACAGAGGTCGCTCGGGGAGAGAGTGACCGTGCCGCCGCAGGGAGCGGTCTTCTGGCCGCCGTCGTCGTACCAGACGTAGACGGTCTGGTAGGCCGGGTCGTGCTGCGGGCACTGGAACTGGCACATGATGTTGTCCGTCAGCCAGCAGAACCCGTCCACGCACTGCGAGCCGAAGCTGCACTGCTGGTCCCCGACGCACTCGACGCAGCCGAAGCTGCTCGACGCCTCGTTCCAGCTGCAGTACGGCACGTTGTTGCCGCATCCGTCGTCGATCTGGTTGACCTGGCTCGTGCGGCAGGCGTAGCAGTGCGCGTCGTCGGTGACCACGTCGTGGCCGCAGTAGTACTGGACCCCGCCGAACGCCTCGCCGGTACAGTCCGCGTCGGTCTGGCAGGTCAGGGTCTCCACGACCGCGCAAGCGTTGTCGATGCAGGCGTAGCCCACGTCGCAGTCCTTGCTGAGGCCGGTGATCGGGTCGTCCTGGGTGTAGCACTCGAACTCGCTCTCGCTGCACTCGCCCAGGTGGAAATCGCAGGTCCCGGTGCCGCCGCAGTCCGCGTCGGTGACGCAGCTCGGCCAGCCGGCCGGGAAGTAGCAGTTGGAGATCAGGCACTCGCCGGAGCCGGGGCAGTCCTCGTCCTGCTCGCAGTCGTAGGGCGTCTTGCAACCGTAGGACGCGAGGTCCACGGTGTTGGCCCAGTAGTCGACCTGGCAGGTGTGATCCGGCTGGCAGACGGCGTACTTGATGTACACGCCGCCCACCTCTTCGTTGCACCAGGAGTCCTCGACACAGTCCGCGTCGGTCTGGCACTCGAAGCAGTTCTGGCGCCCGATGTGGCTGCAGTCCAGGCCCGTGTACCCGCAGATGTCCTGGGTGCACGGAATCCCGTCGTCGCAGTC
>Ga0172369_10002230_pt1 | contig 26988 bp, 17 predicted proteins | sample LakKiv25m_FD_114539 | JGI IMG/M metagenome (GOLD analysis project Ga0172369, IMG submission 114539) | Freshwater microbial communities from Kabuno Bay, South-Kivu, Congo - kab_022012_11.25m | ecosystem: Environmental > Aquatic > Freshwater > Lake | place: Democratic Republic of the Congo...
AAACCTGACAATAAAAGATACCATAGCTGTCCTTCGGCAAGCTCAGGATGGTCCGAAAGATGGTGAGCGTCCTTCACTTTGCTCACTACTTTAGAAGTCCCGATTATAATCGAGGGACGGAGTCGAACCATAAAGCTATGGAGCTTCACAAAACTGGCATAGTTACATTGTCAACATTATGCAGAGGTCAAGAGGAGATATAAACTTGACAAAACTGACATTGTTACAATGTCAAGATTATTGAAGCTTTGTTTTAATTCTAACCTGATCCTTTTCTTTAAATAGGGGAGGGGATTTTTTTATATTTTGTTGAAAGAAAATCGTCTTTGGGTGTGTCTTATATAACAGAATACACCTGAAAAAGATATGCGATTATAAAAATAGAATACATGCAGCGTTAAACTAATCGGCGAAAATGAAAAATAAATATATTTCCGGAGAAATGCACGCTTGTTTAAAACGTTACTGGGGATACGAGCAGTTTCGTCCGTGGCAGGAAGATACTATACTGGCGATTATGGATGAGCGCGAGACCCTGACCATCCTTCCTACCGGCGGGGGAAAATCTCTTTGTTTTCAGCTTCCAGCTTTACTGAAAGACGGAATGACGGTGGTGATTTCGCCATTGATCTCCTTGATGAAAGATCAGGTGGATGGATTAAAAGATATGGGGATTCCCGCGGAATATCTTAATTCCAGCCAAGATTTTACCCAGCAGCGCTCGGTAATTGAACGCATCAAAAATATAGAGGTGAAGCTTTTGTACATTTCTCCCGAGCGCCTGCAAACCGAAGAAACAATAGAATTGTTAAAGTCTGTCGAGTTGTCTTTTTTTGTGATCGATGAGGCGCATTGCATTAGCCATTGGGGCCATGATTTCAGGGATGAATACCGCCATCTGGGGGCAATCAAGGATAATTTTCCGGGGATAAATATACACGCTTTTACCGCTACCGCCACCAAAGAGGTGCAGGCGGATATTATCACCCAACTAAGGTTTGATAAAGCGCAGCTTAATATCGCTTCGGTTGACCGGCAGAATTTGATATACAGGGTTATGCCGCGGGCGAATATTATTTCTCAGATCACAGGAGTTTTAAAGAAACATTCCGGAGATGCAGGGATTATTTATTGCCTGCGCCGCAACGACGTGGATAATATTTCCGGCAGGTTGAATGAATTGGGATTTAAAAATTTGCCTTATCACGCAGGGCTTTCAGATGAAGAGCGCCATTTGAATCAGGACCAGTTTATCCGTGAAGAAGTAAATATTATTGTAGCTACAGTAGCTTTTGGTATGGGGATCGACCGATCAGATATTCGTTTTGTAATTCACGCGGCAATGCCCAAGAGCATCGAGCATTATCACCAGGAAACCGGCCGTGCCGGCAGGGATGGCCTGCCGTCGTACTGCTACATGTTTTATGGCGGAGGAGATTTCGGCGTCTGGAAATTTTTCTCTGAACAGTCGGCGAATCGGGATGTGATGCTGGATAAGCTGCGGATTATGTATAATTTCTGCACCCAGCCGCAATGCAGGCATAAGGTTTTTGTTAATTATTTTGGCCAGGAATACGCTCAGTCTTCCTGCCAGGCCTGCGATTATTGCCTGAGTGAAGTGGATATGGTAGATGATCCTGTCGGCGTAGGACAGAAGATTTTAAATTGCATTAATAGTGTTAAATACGGAAATGGCCAGGGCTTTGGCGCCGGTTATATCGCTGATATCTTAAAAGGAAATCCGACAAGTCAGATTGCCAGATGGGGGCATCAGGGTAACCCAAACTTCGCGGCAATGCCTTCTGAAACACTTGTGTCCATACGCTATCTGATTGAACAGTTGATTGGGCAGGGTTTTCTGGAGCGCCAGGGAGAGTACAGTACTCTTTCTTTGACCGACCTCGGCAGACGGCTTTTAAATGGCGAAATCACGCCTATTTTAGCTAGGCCACTGGTGGCAGCTAGAAAAAAAGAGATTAGCGCCCGCCAGAAAGCGAAGAAAGCTCAGGATTGGGAAGGTGTAGATGAAAAATTGTTTGAACTATTGCGTTGGAAAAGAGCGGAATTAGCCCGAAGACAGAACGTGCCAGCCTATATTATCTTTGGCGATAGGTCCTTAAAAGAGATGGCTTTTATTAAACCGACAACCTGCGAAGCCTTTTCCAGAGTCTTTGGCGTAGGAGAGCATAAGCTAAAAATTTATGCCGAGCCGTTTATTGAAATAGTTAAACAATATCTGAGACAATAATATAAAATATTCAAACGGTCAGGAAGTTTAAAGCTTAGCCATACATTAAACCAAACCCGCAAATATGCTTTTACCCTATAATCTTGACAAAACTAACAATGTCACAATGTCAAGATTATGGGAGCGGGCGGGGCGGTTTTAGATGAATATTTTAGATAAATATTCTTGACTCCGCATTATCTCTAAAGTAAAATTTATTTAATTACCTCTAACCCAAAAAATATATGAATATAGGATTATTGCTTATATTTTCTTTGCCTGTCTATTTCCTGGCATACCGGTTTTACGGAGGTTTTATCTCTAGGGTATTCGAGGCAAATGATAAAACTCCGACTCCGGCTATTGCCATGAAAGACGGAGTGGATTATGTCCCAACTAAATTGGCGGTAGTTTTCTCCCATCATTTTGCCTCAATAGCAGGAGCTGGCCCGATAATCGGGCCGACAGTCGCACTTATATTCGGTTATGCACCGATATGGCTATGGGTTGTTCTGGGAACTGTATTTATCGGAGCGGTCCAGGATTATACAGCTCTTTTCGTAAGCATCCGGGAAAAAGGCCATTCGATTGCAGAGATAGCTGACCGTACATTAGGCAGGTTCGGTTTTTTCCTGCTCATCTCGTTTACTATTATAATGCTTATTTATGTCACATCGGCTTTCTTGTGGCTGACTACCATATCTTTGACGTCGCTGGTACCGCTGGAATCAATGAAAGTCGCGCCTGGGGAGACCATATTAAAAACGCTGACAGATTCCGACGGCATAATCAAAGCCCGCATCGGAGGTATTGCTTCCACTTCAGTAATTATTATGACCTTATTTGCTCCGTTAATAGGTTTTTTTCTTTATAAAAAACAGCGCAATGTCGTGCTGGTCGGACTTTTTGCCTTAATCATCGGCGTATTTTCTATAATTATAGGAGTAGTTTTTCCAGTGGCTCTTAACATTCATATATGGATGGTCCTGCTTACGTTTTACGTGATCCTGGCAACCGGAGTTCCTGTGTGGATACTTTTACAACCACGGGATTTTACTAATTCTCTTCTCCTTTATCTGGGTATTTGTTTTTTGTTTTCCGGAATATTTGTCGGAGGATTTCTTGGGGTAAAACTTCAGGCGCCGGCTTTTAATATTGCTAACGGCACAAACATTTTAGGGCCTATCTGGCCGTTTCTTTTTATTACCGTTGCCTGTGGCGCGATATCCGGATTCCATACGCTGGTTGTCGGCGGGACTATTTCCAAGCAGATATCCAGGGAATCTGACGCCAAAAGAGTGGGCTACGGCGGAATGATACTGGAATCACTTTTAGCTGTGCTGGTAATTCTGACAGTGGCGGGAGGACTGGATTTCGCCACTTACAATAACATCATTAATCCTGCGGCAAAAGGCGCGATAGGTAATCCTATCCTGGCCTTTTCGTTAGCAATGGGTACATTGCTGAACAAGTCTCTAGGTATCCCGGTAGCCGGCGGAACAGTCCTGGGAATCCTGATGATAGAAGGATTTATAATCACTACGCTGGATACAGCGGTAAGGCTTAATCGTTATTTATTCGAAGAGCTTTGGGCGATTATTATGAAAAAGCCGCCGAAAATATTTAAGTCGTATATGTTTAACGCTTCTCTCTCCGCAGGGCTTATGCTGCTTTTGTGTTATACGAATACTTTCAAGCAGATCTGGCCGCTTTTCGGTTCGGCAAATCAGCTCCTGGCGGCATTAAGCTTGATTGTAGTATCTATATGGCTGGCCAAGCGTAAAAAAGCCAGTTTTTTTACTATTTTTCCGGCCGTCTTTATGATGGTAACGACTATTTATTCGCTTTGGCAGATGTTGACCAAACAATATATGCCGGAACATAATTATTCGCTAAGCATTACCGCTATCCTGCTTATCTTATTATCGGCAGGCGTAATATTTCTGGCTGTAAACAAATTAAGCAGCCATATCTTCCCCAGGCACCATCTTCCTTTGCACAAATTATAAAGAATGCTCTTAAACCGGACCCATACATTTATCATGTATATGTTGAATAGGCATATAAATTAGGATATAATTATTTTAAACCAAAATGCAGCTTTTTTGAATTTATCCCTGCGAACGAACATATCTGCCCATATTGCAAAAAACATATTTATGATGACGACGCTTTGTTATGCCTATACTGCAGAGAAAGCCTGAAGCGCAACATAGGCTTCATAGGCAGATTAAGATATCTTACGCCACAGAAGATTTTATGCGTTATTATTATATTAATATTGCCGGGTTTTATTTTATTAATGATTAAGTAGCAGCGAGGTTGCAATGAATATGTTTAATGAGATGCGTGATACCAGATTCGGCATAAGCATGGATAAAGAAAAAGCTTTGAAGATAAAGATGGATTCGTTGGGAATAAAAGAAACTGACTTGGAAGAGAAATTCATACGCTCAAGCAAAAAGGGCGGGCAAAAGGTCAACAAGACATCCTCGTGTGTTTATCTCAAATATAAACCCGCAGGTATTGAGGTTAAGTGCCAAGAAGGGCGTTCTCAGGCTCTGAACCGATTTCTTGCCAGGAGGATACTCGTTAATAAAATTGAATCGCTTATTCTGGGCAGGAAAGCGGAGGCATCGGAGGAGATAGAAAAAATAAGGCGTCAAAAAGGAAAACGTTCCCGCAGGGCCAAAGAAAAAATGCTAAGGTATAAAAAAATACGTTCGGAAAAGAAAAATCTCCGAAAGTCTCCTGCCGTAGAATTCTAGTTTTTCTCAATTATGCTTGATATTTAACACTATGTTTTATATAATAAGTTTGCTAAATAAATTTTAACCCCTCATCCGCCACCGAAATAATGGCGGGGGCTCAAAATTATTTTTTGTGGAATAAGAATTAGCGCGGGTGGTGAAATTGGCAGACACGACAGTTTGAGGGGCTGTTGGGAGCAATCCTTTGCAGGTTCAAATCCTGTCCCGCGCACCAAACTCGCCGAAGGCGAGTTTGGCCCCGAGCAACCCTTATTTTTTATGATGTTGCGAGAAGCCAAATTTCCAAAAATACCTTTGCAAAGCAAAATTTGATTCGGATAAATTGATTAAACGGTTTCTCTCCGTTCTTTTACGTAGTTACTCCCGGGAAGGCTTTTGGCGTGTTCTTTCAGTTCAGCGCCTAATTCTCCCACTTCTCCTACATGACTGATCTTTCTTTTCTCGTTTGTTACAATTCCTATTGATATCGTAAGAAGCGGGATCTTTCTAGTTTTTTTCTGCCGGTCTTTTCCGATTATATAACCTTTTTCCAGGTCTTCCTTGTTGTATAATCCAGGAACCATTGAGGTAAAGTCAGCTATTATTTTTTTACACAATTCATCTACTTTGCCAGGGATTGTTACTACGACAAAATCGTCTCCTCCTATATGGCCTATGAAATCTTGCGGAGTCCCTTTTTCCTGCACAGAGCTTATCAATATCCTGGCGGTATTTTTTATCACCTCGTCGCCTTTTTCGAAACCGTATTTATCGTTAAACGCCTTAAATTTATCAAGGTCAATATAGCATACCGCGAATAATTCATTTTTGGTTATACGAAGGCCAAGTTCATTTATTATAGAAACATTTCCAGGGAGCCTTGTGAGCGGATTTGCGTCCAGGTCCCTGGCTGTCCTTCTGAGTACCATCTTTACTCTGGCTACCAGCTCCTGGGGCTCAAAAGGTTTTACCATGTAATCGTCTGCGCCTGAGTTGATGCCGTGTATTTTATCGATTACTTCGCCTTTGCCGGTGAGCATTATAATAGGCATGTGTTGTATCAATATATCCTGTTTTAGAATTCTGCATACCTCATCGCCGCAAACTCTTGGCATTTTAAAGTCTGTTATAAGAAGGTCAGGAGTAGATTTTTTTGTCATCTCTATGGCTTCCTGGCCGTCATGCGCTTCTGTTACTTCGTAGCCTTCAGCTTCAAGGGTTATTCTTATAACATCCAATATATCAGAGTCGTCGTCGGCTATAAGTATCTTTTCTTTTAGCATAGTACATTAACTCCTTTGATTAATATTTTGGCAGCGTGAACGTGAATCTGGAACCTTTGCCTAATTCACTGTTGAACCAGATTTTGCCTTTATGGGCCTCTACTATTTTTTTAACAAGAGATAACCCGAGGCCGGACCCTTTTATCTTCTGATCCAGCGCATTATCCGCCCTAAAGAATTCCTGAAAGACTTTAGGTATATCTTGAGGAGGTATGCCTATGCCGGTATCATCTATGCTGAATTGGATAACATCGTCTTTTTCTTCCACGTCAACGGTTACCGTGCCTTTTTCCGGAGTGAATTTCACAGCATTACTTAAAAGATTCAAAAATATTCTTTCTATCTGGCTATGATCAGCTTTTATCTTATCGAATTTTGTTTTGGAGTTTATTTTTAAAGAGATATTTTTTTCTTTAATTTGAGGCGTGATTATGTCTACGATTGAATCCAGCATTTCTTTTATGGATATATCTTTCATTTCCATCTGGATCTTTCCTGATTCTATTCTAGCGATATCCAGGAGATTGTTTATCAGGTGGACCAGGCTGTTGGAGTGTTTGTCTATTTTTTCCAGCCTTTCTTTCTGAGCGGGCAAGACATCGCCAAGCTTACCGGTCATTAATATAGAAGCGTAACCTTTTATAGAAGTTAAAGGAGTCCTGAGCTCATGGGATACGCTGGATATAAAATCGGATTTCATCTTATTAAGGTTTTTAAGCTCTTCATTTAATTTCTCCAGTTCCTTGGTGCGTTCGGCAACCCTTCTTTCCAGTTCTCTGTGCGAACCGAAAAGTTCTGTATAGAGCTTTGCGCTTTCAATAGCTGTTCCTATCAAGCCTGTAAGTATAGATATGAGTTCACTGTCGTTTTCACTGATTTTTCCATACATAGAAGTGTTTCCCGCAATTATAAAACCAATAGATTCTTCTCTTGTTACAATAGGAGCTGTCAGAAAAGATTCTACTTTTAAGAGATCCAGGAGATTCCATCTCCTGTCTATGCTTTCCATGAGTCTGTTGACCAACGTGGGTTTTTCTTTTTTAAACATAAAACTTGCAAAATTTATTTTATTAAATTCTGTTTCTATTGTTTTTGTTTCAGCATCAGAATAACCTGCAGAGCTTTTTATTGCCATAAGCCCCGTTGAATTGTCCTTTAGTGTGACTAGTAATTTTGAAAACCCCAACTTTAACACAAAGGGCTGATTTATCATACCAAAGATATTTTCTATATTAAAGGTGGAACTTAACTTTCTGCTAAGTTCATGAAGCGTGTATAGGCCTGCTATTTTCCTGTCCAAATCTTCTTGTACTTTATTGAGCGCAAGGTCGGTTTTTATAATTATCTTTGCCTGGTCATCCAGCTGGTCTACAATATCTTGCAGTTTTTTGTTCGATCTTTCTAATTTTATGCGCCTGGTGAGTTCAAGGTGGTATAGCATGAAGAGAACCCCGGCTACTGAAGCGAATACGGTTATATAATACATATTTATAATTACTCCGAAAATAATGTTATGGAAACACTATGGCTGTTAAAACAATACTGGCCTGCAGATTCAGCTGCATTTAAAAGTCCGTATTCTCCTAACGTATAGCAGCCTAAAATAGGTATTTCTCTGCCTATGATTTCTTTCACCAGGTCTATCTCTTTGTAAGCGTCATTCCTTAGGAGCAAAAACCTGCTTATGTCGCTAAACATAGTCGCAAATTTTATTTTTGTATTTTTTATATAACTTAAAGCTTTTTCTGCAGCATTCTTTGCTGACTCCAAAATCAGTTCTTTATCGCTTATCATTAAACTTACATCTTCCTCTTCCCGGATGTTTGCATTTAGCACCAGGCTTCCATTGTACTCCAGCGTTAAAGGCACCCTTGTAATATACTCTCTATTTTTATCTATTTGGCGTACCCCTAAAGGGTAATTTATGCCTAATTTAAAAATCCCGTCATTTTTAATCTCTTCAAAAGATTTTTCGAAATATTCCTCATACATTTTTACAGCGGGTCTTTTATCTATTTCTTTTATAACGTTAAATTTAGCCTTTGTGATTTTATGCGGTTTTCCTATAGGCTGCCAGGAACTGGATTGTCCTACGCCTAATACCATAGCTCCTGATATAATTACGCCTGTTACGGAATCAGTATATATTTCATTATCTGCATACTGATATGTTTTTGAAGAGTATAATTTATTACATGCGCCTCCGCCTATTATGGGAAAACATGTTCCAAGTATTTCTTGTGCTCCTCTTAAAATATCAGCACTGTTTCCGGAAACGCTATCGCAAAACATCATATAAGCCTGCTTGGGGGCATGTTTTTTTATTGAACCAAAAGCTTTTATAGCAGCTTTGCTTCCTGCCAGACGAGAATTAGCGCTGATTTTATCTCCTATTCCGCAAAAAAAGCTGATAGAATTAGAACTGATTATAAATACAGCTACAGAATCTTGATGAGAGCCATAGCTTGAAATAGACCCGATACTGGAGCATCCTATTATCGGCGTATCTCTTATTATAGAGCGTATTCCTTTTATTGTTTCATGTTGGTTGTATATCGTAGATATAAATATAATTAATATATCGGGGTAATTCTTTTCAATTTGATAGTAGGCGCTTAAAGCAGCTTCTTTGCCTGCAGCGAAGGAATCTAATTTAGTGCTTATGCCTGTCCCTATTAGAGTAGCCATATTTTTATACATTCGCCTACCACAGAAACAATGGCTGGCTCAGTATCAATTCCAACAAACGCCAATCTTTAAGTAAGAGAAATCGATACTCATCAAGAATAATACCTAATAAGGCATGTTATGTCAATAGTTTTATGGACTTCCTATGTACAAAAATCAAATTTCGACTTGACAAGTTTTAAAAAATCATTAAAATAGTATCATACTTTAATAAAATAGATTAGTTTTTGTTCTTTTAACATAGTTTTAAATTAAGCAAAAGGCCGGGTAACTGATGCGGATTAGAGAAACTTATGGGCCCTATCGTCTAGCCTGGTCTAGGACAGGTGGTTCTCAGCCATCAGACAGGGGTTCAAATCCCCTTGGGGCTACCAATTTTTGCCAAAAGCAAAAACTGATTCCTGATCTCCACCAAGGTTTTATGACGGAGGAAGTAAGGGCCGAGAAGCTGTATTGTGACATAACTACTTTATAACAAATAAGTTAAAGAAAGGGGGGTGTAATGGAAAAAAAGTACAAAGTTTTAGAAATTAGTTCAACGGTATTTAAGGTTTTATCTTGGGCGTCTCTGGCAATAGGGATAATAGCTGCCGTGGTTATATTCATAGGAGGTGGTACGCCAGAAGCTCCTAAAGCAACAGGTTTTATAGGAATTTTATTAGGAGTAGTTTATTTCTTTATATTTCTTGTTACAGCAGAGATAATAACGCTGCTTTTGGAAATACGTTCAAAAGTTGAAAAAGGCGCATAGTTTTTATAGATTTTTGATATAATTTTATTTTTGGAAACACTTAATAACATATCTGGTTTGTTTCCAGAAAGCGTGTTCTCTTCGGTTGAAGATTTTGCGCCATATTGTGGCTGTAACCAGGGGAAGCGCAGATATAAAAATAGCTCAAGAAAAAAATAGGTTGTTTTTGCATTGAAGCGTTGTAGTTTTGGGAAAGTTTTAGTGGTTATCCTGATATGGAACACCACTAAAAATTTTTTTGGAAATTTTTGTTTAACTTTTAATATGTATTATATAATTCCATATTTATTATAATAGAAAGTTTTAAACAAAAGGAGGCTGTTATGCCTATTAAAAAAGGCAGAATGTACGACAGTTATACTTTTTCAGATCACGAGAGAAAAAATTTTGCAATACTTGAGCTTATACGAAGAAATGGCCCTATTACAAGAGCTGATATTTCAAAGGTTACAGACTTGAACATAGTCACTGTTTCTAATTATATAAACAGTTATATTGCTAAGGGATTAGTTTCAGAAGGGGGCCTTGAGGCTTCTACGGGAGGCAGAAAACCTACGATTGTTAAGTTAAATGACGACAGCGTGTTTGCAATAGGGATTGATCTTGGCCATATGGATGTCCCTGGCGCAACTATGATAGGTCTGGTGACAGATCTTGCAGGAAAGATTATAACCAAAGTAAAAAAGATCAGGGCGAAAGAGACTATGGATAAGGTCATAGAGAGTTCGCTTGAACTTATAGATGAGTTATCCAAGAAAAAAGGCGTGGACAGGAGTAAAATAAAAGGTGTTGGCATTGGAATAGGCGGTGTCATAGACGAATATCTCGGTACGGTAAGAGATTCTAACAAGAACGGGATAAGGGCGAATTATTTATCCATAAAAGGGATGATTGAGCAAAAGTTTGGATTTCCTTCTTTCATAGGAAATGATGCAACGTTTGCTGCGTTCGGAGAAAAAATGCACGCCCTTCCTATGGATGTGCAGGATGTGATTTACATGTATTCTGACGTAGGGAGCGGCATTATTATAAAAGGCGCTATGTATTGCGGAGCGTCAGGAAGCGCAGGAGAGATAAGGATTAATTATCCGCGCAGCGGAGAGTACCTGCAGGTTTCAAATAATCTTTCATTTCTTTTTCCTACAGGCCTTGATCTTGGGCTTGTGAGCCAGGTTAAAAAACTTATAAAAGAAGGCGATGCGAAGACGAATATACTTGAATTTTGCGATAATAAACCGGACAATCTTACAGTAGAACATATTATAGAAGCTGCAAAGACAGGTGATGCTCTTGCAATAGAACTTTTGGAAGACGGAGCTGTGAATTTAGGGATAAGAATCGCATATCTTGTAAATTTATTTAATCCTGAGATAGTAATAATCGGCGGAGGCATTGAAAAAGCAGGAAACCTGCTTCTGGAACCTTTGAGAAGGACTGTAAGAAAATGGGCATTTGAAGAACCAGCGAATGTTGTTAAGATAATACCTGCAAGGCTTGGAGAAGACTCCGTGGCCTTAGGCGCTGCAAGCGTTGTAATAAGAGACGTTTTTGTGCAAGCCTAACACCTCATCACCCCTTAATAATCTTGACAAAACTTACATTGTAACAATGTCAAGATTATGCGTGATTATATGGTTATAACCATATCATAACTGTATCAGTTGACAAAATAATAATAATATGATATACTTCTCAAACATAGGAGAAAGAGATACATATGAAGCGTATCATATTGTTTTATTTCTTTATATTTAATGTAGTTACGATAACAAATCCTACCATATCATATCCGTATAATCAATCTCAAGAAGATATAACACAATATATAGTAGATCTATCCAGAGATATTTACAATTCTATCCCAAAGCCAGATTCAACTATTTTATCTAATTCAAAAGGCGAAGTGAAGCTAAAGCTTTTTCTTTCTCCATGGGGAGAACTCAAGGATGTTTATGTTTCAGAATCCTCTGGCAGCAGAGAGTTAGACGGCTTATGTTTAAAAACAGTCTGGCTCTATAAAAGATATCAGCCATTTCCTGAAAAATTAGGAGATAAGGATTTATGGATAGATGTGCCGATTGTATTTGAGATAGATAGCTTTCAACCTGACTCTTCAACAAGCTCAAGGTCTCGAATAAATCCTTCGGCTTCATTTGGGGTAAACTCCGCGAGCCGGGAAGGCGTAAATCTAGGCATTAATGACGCAGTAGATATAGCGTTGGAAAATCATATGGCTGTAAAGATAGCCCAGGAAGAAATAGAATTATCCAAGCTCAAAATAAGGGAAGCCAGGCGCAGCCTTTATCCAGCAGCCAGCATAAATTATCTGGAAACTACAGGAAAGACTGCAGGCACAACCCAGGATTTTACAGATAAAGAATACAAGCTTAAGTTTGAATATCCGCTGTATTATGGGTGGAGGCTTAAGTATGCAGTTGAACAGGCCATGAGCAACCTGAAGGCATCGACATCAAATTATGACAAGGCCTTGCAGGATTTAAGGGGCGAAGTAGAACTGGCGTTTTATGCGTATATGGCTAACAAGATGGTTTTAAAATTACATAAAGCGCTTTTAGAAGAAACAGACGGTATATTTATCGGAGCTAAGAAGAGGCTTGAACTTGGCTTGATTACCAGAGCAGAATTTTTGCAGCTTGAATCTCAGATGCAACAGATAAATTATCAGGTTATATCCAGCGAGAATGAATTAGCTATGGCAAAGCTTGCCCTGGCGCAGGCAGTTAATATCAAGGAAGGGGAAGATGCAATAGAGATAATAGATAAAGAGCCCGGGAAAGACCTGGAGCCGATTGTGGTAGAGATAACTTTGGAGGAATGCATAGATTCAGCCTTTAGATTCAGGCCAGACCTTAAATCAAAAGAGTATATGCTGGAATTCAATGATTATGAACGCAAGATAACGGAAAGCAAAAATCAACTTAAAGTGGACCTGACCGGCACATATGGCCAATCCGGAGGCGCATATCAAACGGAAACTTTAAATATGGATCCTGATTGGTATGTGGGATTTAAGGTGTCAAAACCATTAGGCGGGAATACTCTTTCCACTGCTTTTACTAAGGATAAGACAAGCCAGAAACACGGCCAGTCATCAAGGACGGAATCTATCAGCAAATCCGTAGAACTCGGGCTGTTGGACGGGCTTCAGCATTTTTCTGAAGAAAAATCTGCAGAGATAGGCTATAGAAAAGCAAAGGATGAATTAGAGCAGGTAAGAGATAGCATTGTTAAAGAAGTCAAGGAATCGTATTTAAATTATAAAAAAGGCTTAGTTCAAATAATGACAAATCTCAATAAAATTAAATATAAAGAAGAGGAGCTCAAGATTATTAAATCGCGCGCAGAATTAAACGAGGCGTCTCTTTCAGAATTGGCTCAAGCTTATATGGGCCTTACAGATGAGAAAACTTATTACATAGAAGCGCTGGGGAGCCTGTATCAATCCCTGGCAAAGTTAAATAAAGCCACAGGATTTGCGCTGTTTCTGGATGACGAGAATTTTAAATTGGCCAATATAAAATGAAACCTACCCGGACTGAAGCCCGGGGTTCCCTGCCTAATGGCAGGCAGGCTTGGGCGGAATACCGAGTCCGCCATTGGTTCTTATGGCGGGCGAATGTGTAAAAAGAGGAGAGTATGAAAAATAAATTAAAATTTCTGATCATAGGCTTTATAATTTTGTGGGTGATAGCTTTTGGCATAATGTGGCTGAAGACATTGGCTAAAAAAGAGCATATCAAGGATTTTGCTTCTTTAAGACAGGCCATAAGCGCAATGTTTACAAAAGGCGGAGCTAAAAAAGAGGCAGCTCCTGAGGCAGCAGCGGGCGGCAGCAGCGGGGAACAGAAAGAAGCGGTTCCTGTGAGGTGTTATAAAGTAGCACTTATGGATTTTAAGGACGATCTCCCTGTTATGGGCACAATAAAAGGCGCATTGGAAATACCTATTAAATTTGAGGTTAACGGCGTGATAGAATCTATAAATTTCAGAGAAGGCGATATGATAAATGAAGGCGAGATAATAGCGTCTCTTTACAAAAAAGATGCACAATTAAAAGTAGACTATGCAAAAAGTAAATCAGAGTCTGCAAAGACGCAAGCCCTTGCTGCAAAAAAGAAATATGAGATGTATAAGAATCTTTATGATATAGGCGGTATTATAAAGGCAAAGCTGGAAGAAGTGGAGCTGGAAGCAAAAAGCGCCGGCGAACAGGCTAAATCAGCAGAGGTAGAGCTTAAATCAGCAGAGGCGGAGCTTAAAAAGACGGATCTTTATGCGTTTCGCGAAGGAGTCCTCGGCGTAAGAGAAGCTGAGACAGGAGAATTTGTAACACCAAACAATAAGATAACAACTATTTATGATGTAAAAGAGGTATTCGTGGAACTTGGCGTAGTGGAGAAGGATATCGATAAAATTACGCTTGGACAGAAAGTTGCAGTGACAGTGGACGCGCATTCCGGGGTCGTATTTGAAGGCAAGGTGGATTACGTGTACCCCCTTATAGAAGGGAAATCAAGGACGTTGATTGTCAAGGTCAGGCTTCCTAATCCGGACGCTCAGCTTTTGCCGGGGATGTTTGCAAGGGCCATGATAACAGTCGCTGAATTCAGCAATGCTATAGTTATCCCCTCTCTCAGCCTTAACAAAAAAGATGAAGGATACACAGTATCCGTAGTTGACGATCAGAACAAAGTGCGCATTAAACCGGTCAAGGTAGAATACGTTACTACAGATTATTCTGTTATAGGAGAAGGTATCGGCGAAGGTGAATTGGTAGTTACGGAAACCCCTCAGGAACTAAAAGAAGAGATGCCTGTTCAAGTTATAGAGATCCAGGAAAACGCTCCGGATAAATGATAAAGAAAATTCTTGCAAACCCTAAATACGAAATACTAAACTCTAAACAAATTCCAAATTCAAAATACAGAACTCAAAACTTCATGTTTTGAGTTTAAGGTTTTGGGTTTATTTAGAGTTTAGGGTTTAGAGTTTATAAATATTAAAAGGGGTTTAATGAAGCTGCCAGACCTTTCAATAAATAAACCTGTAACAGTAATAATGATTTTCCTGGGGATTGTGCTTATGGGCCTGATCTCTCTCGGCAGGCTGCCTCAGGAATTATTCCCGGCTATTTCTTATCCTCAGCTTACCATTGTAACAACGTATGAAAACGCCGCTCCGGAAGAAGTAGAAACCCTTATAACTAAAATCATAGAAGAAGCGGTTGGCACTGTCGGCAATCTTAAACGGATCAGCTCTACTTCAAAGGAAGGCATTTCTCTTGTAACAACAGAATTCAACTGGGGAACGAATATGGATTTTGCTTCCCTCGGCGTAAGGGAAAAGATAGACCTTGTAAAGGAAAGGCTTCCTCTGGGTTCGGCAGATCCCATAGTAATGAAATTCAATCCATTCGAACTTCCTGTAATGACCCTTAGCGTTACAGGCGAAAAAACGCCTTCGGAACTCTTAAAGCTTACCAGAAAATTTATAAAAGATGAACTCGAAAAAGTACCTGGCGTTGCCTCATGCAATATAACAGGCGGGCTGGAAAGAGAAATAGTCGTATCGATTGACCAGGCGAGGCTAAGGGCATCAGGCGTAGGAATAAATAAGATAGTGGAAGCGTTAAAAGCCTCAAATCTTAATTATCCCGCAGGTAATATAGAAGAACATTTTTACGAATATCTGATACGCACCATAGGGGAGTTTGAAATAGTATCTCAGATAAAGGATACGGTTGTAGGGACCGACGAGCCTGAAGGCCAGAGGTCTCTTTTGGAAAACCTGGAGGCTCAAAAGAGAAAAGAAGAAATGGCGAGGCTTGTATACCTGAAAGATATCGGAGAAGTAAAAGATACGTTTCAGGAACGTACCAGTATCTCCAGGTTTAACGGGAAAGAAAACATATCGGTATCTATTTTAAAACAGGCAGGTTCTAATACATTGCAGGTAGCGGATAATATAAAGAAGCGGCTTAATGACATAAAAAGAGACCTGCCTAAAGATATAAATGCAGTTATAGTATATGACCAGTCTATTTTTATCAGAAAATCCATCAGGGACGTTGGAGATGCTGCATGGCAGGGCGGGTTTTTAGCATTCCTGGTTTTGTGGTTATTTTTAAAGAGGTTAAAGCCCGCATTGATAGTTGCCATGTCTATTCCCATCTCAATAATGATTACATTTACGCTTATGTATTTTAGCGGCATTTCGCTGAACATGCTTTCTCTCGGCGGGCTTGCCCTGGGCATAGGCATGCTTGTAGACGCAGGGATAGTGGTTATTGAGAATATATCAAATCATATTCAGAGCGGAAAAGAATTAAAAGAGGCTGCAAGGATTGGCGCAAATGAGGTTGAAAGCCCTATATGGGGCTCTGTCATGACAACAGTAGTCGTATTTTTACCTATGATATTTGTTACAGGCATCGCAGGCCAGCTCTTTAAAGAGGTTGCAATAACTGTCACGTATTCTCTTATGGCTTCATTGTACGTGTCTTTAGCGTTAATTCCCTTGTTTGTGACTCTGGGCAAAAAGAAGAAGTTTGCTTCCGGCGAAGAAGCACCTATGGCAGAAGGCTCAGAGTTTAAATTAGTTAAGTGGATGGGGACTGTATATGGCAAGTCTCTGCCGGTTGCGCTGAAAAATAAAAAACTGGTGATATTCGGAGCCCTTATCCTGTTTTTATTCAGCACGATCGTATTTCAGTTCCTTAATAAAGAGTTCATGCCCAAGATAGACCAGCGCGAATTTGCCATGAAGGTTAATCTCATGACAGGCACAAGGCTTGAGATAACAGATTCCAGCGTCAGAAAGATAGAGGAAAAACTTTTAAATAATAAAGACGTGGACAGCATAGCAGTCAATATCGGCTCCAGCAAAGAAAAAGGCATGGGGGATATGGTAGAGACACTTGGTTCGCATCAGGCCAATATTATTATTAATCTTAAAAAAGGCAAAGAAAAAGGCAAGCTTAACACTTCTCAAATAATACAGAATCTAAAAAAAGAATTAGATAAAGAAAACCTGGAAGGGGCAGAAATAGAATATATCTTACAGGATAGTATTTTTAAGAGCGCGTTGATGGGCAGCGCGCCTATAGTAATAGAAATAAAAGGCCAGGACCTTGGTTTTACAAAAAAACTTTATGAAGAACTTCGTTTTGAGCTGGCCAAGATACCAGGTATATATGGTATAAGAACAAGCCTTGCGCCTCCGGCGCCAGAAACAAAAGTGAATATTATTAAGGATAAAGCCGCTTTATACAATCTCTCGGTAGGTTCTATAGCTCAGGCAGCTCATGTGGCTGTTAAAGGGATTACCGCTACAAAGTTTAAAGAGCAGGGGAGAGAGATAGATATAAAGGTAAGGCTAAGGCTTGAAGACAGGAAAAAGCTTTCAAGTATAAGGAATATATTGATACACTCTCCATTAGGAATCGATGTCCCTCTTTCAGAGGTTGCTTATATTTCGCATGGAGTCGGCCCAAGCGAAATAAAAAGGCTTGACCAGCAGAGGATAATATTGATGACCGCAAATGTTACGGGCAGGCCTCTTGATAAGGTAATAGGGGATGTTAATAAAGCGATAGATTTAATAATGGCCAAGTACGCTGATATAAAAAAGCAAGCCGCAAAACAGATCGAGAAAGATTTTACCATAGAATTAGCCGGCGAGAACCAGGAAATGAAAGAATCGTTTTTAAGTTTGATGTTTGCGTTGATCCTTTCAGTGCTGCTGGTATATATGATTATGGCGAGCGAATTTGAATCATTCTGGCAGCCTTTTATTATCATGTTTACCCTGCCATTATCTTTGATAGGCGTTGCATGGATTTTATTTCTGACCCATACGCCTATAAGCGTTGTGGTTATACTGGGCGTAATAACGATGGGTGGAATTGTTGTAGATAATGGGATAGTTTTGATAGATAAAGTAAACACTATCAGAAAAGAAGGGAAGGATTTTGTTACGGCAGTAAGCGAGGCCGGCTCAAGCAGGCTCCGTCCGATAATGATGACATCATTTACTACTGTTTTGGGCCTTCTTCCTCTGGCGCTTGGCCTTGGAGAAGGTTCTGAGCTCCAGGCACCTATGGCAATAACTGTGATGGGAGGGCTTACTGTTTGCACTTTTCTGACACTTTTTGTAATACCGGTTCTTTATGTTATGGCTGCAAAGTGGCTGGAAAGGGAAAAAGAGCAAGTTGCGCCTGTTGCGGCGCAAACTGCCGAGCCTGAAACGATTAAGATAGAACCCGTTAAAGTAGTGAACATCCGTGAGCCGCTGCAAGCCAGTAAGCCTGAAATTGTGAAAGATGTGATTGTAATGCCTTCAAAGGCTCTGGAGGAGTCCCGGGTATTTAAGGTTGAATCCGCGCCCGGAAAGCAGGGAGAATCAAAAAGCGGGCAGCTTACCAAAAGACAGATTCAGCTGTTAGAGCATATTAAAAAATCAGGAAAGATCACGAGAAAAGAATATTCAGATATATTCAGGATATCAATACCTACTGCGGCCCGGGATTTAAGGCAACTTATGGATAAGGGCTTTCTGAAAGCGGAAGGCCCTCTTGGCCCAGGAAGATGGTATGAATTAAAGTAGCCCTTAAAGGCGGCGTATGTCTCTTCCAAGTTATTCAGTAAATAAGCCTGTAAGCATAACAATGTTTTTTATAGGCATTGTAATTTTGGGAGCGGTTTCTCTGTTAAGGCTTCCAGTAGAGCTAAAGCCGAATATTTCCTATGGAAACATCAGCATAATTATAGAAGTAAGAGGCGGCATGCCTCCGCAGGAAGTCGAGAGCCTGGTTACAAAGCCTATAGAAGAAGCCGTGTCTACTGTTACCCACCTTGAAAATGTGTATTCTACCTCAAAATCAGGAGAATCCATGGTATGGCTTGAGTTTGAGCCTGGTATTAATATGGATTTTGCCGCGCTTGAAACAAGAGAAAAATTTTCCAAGATAAAAGACAAGCTCCCAAAAGAAATTGAAAAACCGATATTGGCCCAATATAAGGAATCTGATACACCCATAATGGTGCTCGCGGTTACAAGCAACGTCCATACGGTAGAAACATTGAGGAGGGTCGTAGACGAACAGATCAAGGAAAGGATCTTAAGAGTAGAAGGCGTGGCAAATGTGGATATATACGGGGGGAAAGAAAGGAAGATCCTTGTTGAGATAGATCAGGCAAGACTTCAGGCCCATCATGTGCCTATAGACAGCGTAGTGAGCTCATTGGGAGCGAATAATTTCAGCCTGCTTTTGGGAGATATTACAAGAGAGAAAAATAGGTACCTCATAAGGGCTATAGGAACTTTTAAAAGCGTTAAGGATATGGAAGATATAGGCGTGAGCATTACGCCTATGGGAGCTGTTATAAAACTTAAGGATGTCGCGACTGTTAAAGATTCTTACGCGGATCCTTCAAATTATGCAAGGACAGATATAGAGCCGGTAGTTTCAATATATATCCAGAAAGAATCTACAGCCAATACAATCAAGGTAGTGAGCGGCATAAAAAAAGAACTTAATCAGATCAAAAATATAATAGATAAAAGCATCTATATAAAGGCCACGCTTAATCAGGCGGATGTAATTAACGATGCGATAGATGCAGTGAAGAGCTCTCTTATAAGCGGAGCATTTCTTTCAATCCTGATACTTTTGATAACGCTGAGAGACCTGAGGCCGACATTTATAATAAGCATTACCATTCCAATCTCAGTTATGTTTACGTTTATCCTCATGTATTTTCAGGGACTTTCCCTGAATGTAATGACATTGAGCGGCCTCGCGCTCGGAATAGGTATGCTAGTGGATAACTCAATAGTCGTGTTAGATAATGTCGATAAAAAACGGTCCGGGCTTTTGCCTTTGCCGGGTTGGAGAGACAACGATAAAAATGCTGTCATAGAAGGCGCTTCAGAAATGGCCCTGGCTATAATTACATCCACTATAACTACTGTTATAGTATTTCTTCCGTTCGCGTTTGTAAATAAAGAAACAAGGATGCTCTGGAGCGGGCTTGCCTTTACAGTGACTTATTCTCTATTGACAAGCCTGTTCGTGGCTATGACCCTAGTACCTACATTGTTGAGCCAGATGGCTCGTAAGCCTGTAGAAAAAAAAGAACAAAAATTGTCAAAGAAGAGCATGGCTATCAGAATAAAAGGCATATACAGAAAAGGCCTGGTTATGGCCCTGAGGTTTAGGTATGTATTGACGCTTGCGGCATTTTTGATGTTAGCTATCGCGTTACTCTTCGGCATGAAACTGGAAAAAGAATTTATGGTCGAGGCAGAAGAAGGCCGCTTTACGATATTTGTTGAATTAGAGCCTGGCGCTAAATTAGACGTTACCGACAAGATGGCGAAAGAATTAGAAGAAAAACTTGCTAATATAAAAGAGATAAAGACCTTTACTTCCAAGGTTGAGCCCGGGTCTTCAAAGATATACGTTAAATTAAAACCCATAAAAGACAGAGCAAGCTCTACAAAAGAGGTAATGGACGCTATACGGCTGGAAGGGGATGTGGTCGCGAGGCATTATAAAGGAGGTTTTATATATTTTTCAGAATTAGAGGAAAGCGGTTTAAAGGAACTTACCCTTGATCTTTGTGGATACGATTACAAGGTATTGAAGGAAACCGCTATCTCAATAGCTACGAGGCTTGGCAGCATAGACGGGCTCCAGGATATAAGGATGTCCAGGATAAGCGGCAGGCCCGAATGGCTTGTTAAAATAGATAAACAGCAGGCAGGTTCGTTTGGATTTACAACCCAGGAAGTAGCAGAGACATTGCATGGAGAGATAAGAGGCTTGAGGGCCACTCTTTTCCATACCGATGCAAAAGAAATAGAGACAATAACAAGGCTGCAGAAAAAATACAGGGCTAAAGTGGATGATGTAAGGAGCCTTACAGTATATACTCCGGAAGGTAATTCCGTATTTCTGGAACAGATTGCGGATTTTGTACCGGACATAGGCATGAGCGAAATTACAAGAAAGAACAAGACGAGGATCGTGCAAATAACAGCAATGGTTTCGAAGGGGTCTTTGCAGAAGGCAGTGGAAAAAGCAAAGGCGAGCCTCGGAGACATGGAACTTCCAAAGGATTACTACTGGAGGATAGGCGGAGATTATGAAAGGAATATAAAAAATGAACAAGAATTATCCGCATTCCCTTTTTCTCTGACGCCTCCCTATGTCCAGATGCCGGGCGTTTTATGGATAACGCTATTATTGGTTTTTATGGTGCTGGCGTCTTTATTCGAGTCGCTTACCCAGCCCTTTGTAATACTTCTTTCAGTGCCGCTTGCAATAGTCGGAGTCGTAGCAGCGCTTTTTATATCCCATAAGCCTATATCGAGAGGCGTTATTATCGGGGCTATAATGCTGGCAGGTATTGTCGTGAATAACGCTATCATATTAGTTGACAGGATAAATTTTCTCAGGATTAAAAAAGACGGCAGCCACACTGATAAATATCATCATATACTGCGCGCATCTATTATGGCTGGCGAAGACAGATTCAGGCCTATATTTATGACTACATCTACAACTATACTCGGGCTTGTGCCAATGGCATTTGATAGAAGCGAATCAGCAAACCTGTGGTCTCCTCTTGCGATAACTGTTATCGGCGGGCTCACGTCTTCCATGGTAATGACATTATTTTTAGTACCAAGCGTTTATATGATTTTTGAAGATTTTAATGCAATAGTTTTAACACCGAAACGATTATTAGTATTTATTCGAAGAAGATTATATGGTATAATAAAAAAAGCAAACCCGTAAAGAGTATTTAAGGAGATGAGATTATGGATAAAACATTGCGGTCAATCCTGTGGATATTGGTAGGGTTGGTGGTCTTAAGCAGTTTCAGCACAGCCTGGTTTTTTCTTTCAAAAGAAAAACTTTATAGCGAATATACGAATCTGGAAGAATTATTTAAGACGACCATGGATAAGCTAAACACGGAGATAGCCCTTGTAACCAAGGAAAAAACCGAATTAAAATCAAAATTGCAGGCCATAGAGGAAAAGTTCAGCATCCTGGAAGCAAGCCACAGGAGCTTGAGCTCTGAAAACGAGACAACGGTCAGCGAAAGGGATGATTTAAGGAGAGAGCTTTCCAGCGTTAAAAAAGGGAAAGCGTTTCTTGAGAAGAGGCTGAAGGAGATGGAATCGGATATGTTTGTCGCCAATCTCTTAAAGCAGAAGGTTAGTTTAGAGGTAGAGATAGAAAGATTAAAAAATGAAGTTAATCCAAAAGACCAGGAGATATCCAGATTAAAAGCTGAGAGCATGGACAAGGATATGAAACTGGCCCAATTGCAGGATGAGAAAAACTCGATTGAGCAGAAGTTGAAAAATTCCGAGCAGGTTGCGCAGATTCTAAGCAGTGATCTTTTGAAAGAAAAGGATTTGAACGGAGACAGCAAGGCAATGTCCGAGAAGATAATGATGGAGAACAATGCGCTTAATTCCAAGATATCGGAATTTGAGGAAATAGCGAAAGAATACAATAACCTTTTGGTTGAAAAAGAAAACATGAAGGCAAGGCTTGCCAAACTTGAAAGCGATGTCGAATACAAGAATCAGGAGATAAATAAGTACAGGGTCGCGCTTCAGGAAAGCGCAGCCAGGTCTCAGGAAGTAAGGGCGGAGGCCTATCATACCCCCAGAGAGGTGGAGTTGCCTGCTATCCGCGCGCAGAAAATAGCCAGGCTTACCACCCCTTCTTTGGAACGCGTAGGGGAGAAGGAAGAGTTAAAAGGCAAGATCGTTACGATTAATATGGAACATAATTTCGTGGTCATAGATCTTGGCAAACAGGATGGGATTGATATAGGGAATAAATTTAATGTTTACAGAGGAGAAACGCTTCTTGGCTCAATAGAGATTATACAGGCGCGCGACAAGATTGCAGCAGCTGATATAAAAGATCTGAAAGAAGGCATGAGCATAGAGGTCAACGATACTGTTATAAAAAGATAAGCGATGGGCCTTTCGAAATATTTTTAATAGCAGCCCGCCTTAGAACCGCGTATTCTGGAAATAATATTATGAAGATAGGTATAATCGGTCCGGCGCAGTCAGGAAAGACAACCATATTTAAGGTATTGCTGCAGTCCGCAGATATCTCAGGCGATATAGGCATGTTTAAATTTATGGACCAGCGCATAGAAAAGCTGAGCGATATTTTTTCCTCAAAGAAAAAGGTATACCCTGAAACAGCTTTCCTGGACATTGACTCAAGCGCAGGTTTTACAGGCAAAGAGTATTCCAAATTGCACGATGTAGACCTTTTTATATGCGTGGCAGACGCATTTTTTAACGAGGACCCTAAAAAATGCCTGGAAGGGTATATGACGGATATTATACTTTCCGACCTGGAAGCCATACAGAACAGGATTACCAAAATAGAAAAAGAAAGAATGAAGATGAAGACTGACACAGAGAGCGAAAAGAAGTTATTAAAGAAATGCCAGGACTCCCTTGAAAATTCAAAACTCTTGCGCAATATAGGGCTGACCAAAGATGAGCTGAAACTTTTTTCCGGTTTTTCGTTTATAAGCCTCAGGCCTGTAATAGTCGTCCTGAATCTGGAAGAAGGGGTGAAAGAGGATAAAATAAAACCGGCCGAAGAATATTGTTCTTCAATAGGCGTAAACTGCATAAGATTTTTTGGCAAGACAGAATTGGAAATCCTGGCATTAAATCCCCAGGAACGCGATCAGTTTTCTAAAGAGATGGGCTCAGGGTATAATTTCAGGGAAAATATGTCAAGACTGATATGCAAGGAACTGAATCTTATTACGTTTTTTACAGCAGGGGACAAGGATACAACAGGCTGGCATCTGGAATCAGGCTTAAGCGCTATAGAAGCCGCGGGCAAGATCCATTCTGATATAAAGAGGGGTTTTATCAGGGCGGAAATCGTAAATTACCGGGATTTTGTCAAATGCGAAGGCAGCATGCAAAAGGTGCGCGAAGCAGGATTATTGAAAATAGAAGGGAAAGAATATATTATCAAAGACGGCGACATGCTGAATATTCGTTTCAACGTCTAAACAATTTGACAAATTAACAATGTCGGTTTTGTCAAGATTATGGATTGAAAAGGAGGAAAAGTGCGGAAGATCAGAAGGGCGCTCATAAGCGTATCAGACAAAAAAGGATTGGAGGAGATGGTAAAGGTGTTAAATGAGTTTAAGGTGGAGATGTTGTCCACAGGCGGGACCGCTAAGCTGATAGCGGAGCTGGGCATACCTGTTAAATCTGTTTCAGACCATACCGGCTTTCCAGAGATGCTGGACGGAAGGGTAAAGACCTTACATCCGAAGATTCACGGCGGGCTCCTTGCTATACGGGATAAAAAAGACCACATGGAACAGATCAAAAAACTTGGCATAGGCCTGATAGATATGGTAGTAGTAAATCTTTATCCTTTTGAAAAAACAGTTGCGAAATCTGGTGTGAAGCTGGAAGAAGCGATTGAGAATATAGATATAGGCGGGCCAAGCATGCTGCGTTCAGCTGCAAAAAATTCCAAGGATGTTGTAGTGGTGTGTAACCCTGATAGATATAAAGACGTGATAGAAGAATTAAAGAAGAATGACGGAGCGATTTCTGATGAATTACATTTCAAATTAAGCGTTGAAGTTTTTGAGAAAACATCAAAGTATGACGCGGCGATTTACAACTACTTGAAATTGCAGGCAGAGAGCAAGGGGCAGAGGGCAGAGGGCGGAGAAAAAGAATTTCCTGATGTGCTGGAGTTAAAGTTTGAAAAGGTGCAGGGATTAAGATACGGAGAGAATCCGCACCAGAAGGCATGTTTTTATAAAGATAAAAATATCAATGTGGTGGGTATCAGCAACGCCAGGCAGCTTCACGGCAAAGAGCTTTCTTTTAATAATATCATAGATCTGAATGCAGCTCTTGAGATAGTGAAAGAGTTCAAAGAGCCGGCAGCGAGCGTTATAAAACATACGAATCCTTGTGGCGCAGCCAGCAATAAGACATTGGCTGATGCATATAACGATGCTTTAGATTGCGACAAGATTTCCGCTTTTGGTAGCATAGTAGGCCTTAATAGAGAAGTAGATCTTAAAACAGCCGAGTCAATAATTAATGCAGGCTTTACAGAATGCATTATAGCGCCTTCGTATGAAAAAAAAGCTCTGGATATTTTAATGGATAAGAAAAACTTACGGTTAATAGAAGTTGGAGAGTTAAAGGGTATAGAGAAGGATTATGATTTGAAAAAAGTTGTAGGCGGGCTTCTGATACAGGATAGAGACGTTTTTCATATAGAAGAGAAAGATTTAAAAGCGGTTACAAAGAAAAAGCCTGCAAAAGAAGAAATAGCGTCTTTGCTTTTTGGCTGGAAAATAGCAAAGCATGTCAGGTCAAATGCGATAGTGTTATCACAAGGAACAAAGACGGTAGGCGTGGGAGCAGGGCAGATGTCCAGGGTCGATTCAATGGTTATTGCTATAATGAAATCCAGGGGCCTTTCTAAAGGCGCTACATGCGCCAGCGACGCGTTTTTCCCTAAAGAAGACGCTATAGAGGAAGCTAAAAAAGCGGGCATAACGAGCATAATCCAGCCAGGCGGATCTATCCGCGATGAACATGTCATAAAGGCATGTGATGATGCCGGGATCAGCATGGTTCTTACCGGCGTAAGGCACTTCAAACATTAATTCTATTTGGTGCCGTGCAGTTTCTCTGTGCGGCACCAGATTATTATGAATTATAATACTGCAATAGCATACATTAATTCCTTTATAAATTTTGAGAAGATATCCCGGTATCAGTATGCGGCTTCATTCAGGCTGGAGCGGATAAACGCTATCTTAGATAAATTAGGCAATCCTCACAAAGATCTGAATGTCATTCATATCGCAGGCTCTAAGGGTAAAGGCTCCACATGTGCTATTACAGCTTATATTTTAAAGGAAGCAGGTTATAAGGTTGGGCTATATACTTCGCCGCATCTTATAGATTTCAAGGAAAGGATAAGGATACTTGATAGATCGAGGCTTGATGATGGAGATCCAGGAAAATTTGAAGGGACCATAAAGAGTAAAGAATTTATTGAACTTGTTGAAAAGATAAAACCTGTCGCAGAAAAGTTCAGAGATCATAAAACTTTAGATAAGATATCGTTTTTTGAGATCATAACAGCTTGCGCTTTTTTGTATTTTAAGAAGGAGCAGGTTGATATAGCGGTCCTGGAGACAGGGCTTGGCGGAAGGCTGGATGCAACAAATGTTATACCGCCTTTAGCGTGCGGGATAACAAATATCAGCCTGGAGCATACAGATAAATTAGGAGATACGCTGGCTGAGATAGCTTATGAAAAAGCAGGGATTATAAAAAGGCATAGGGCAGGTGGCAAATGGCAGAGCTTGGTGGTTAGCGCCAGGCAGGAACAAGAGGCAATAGAAGTAATAAAGAAAGTTTGCCGGAAGAGGGATGCCGGACTGCTTGAGGTTGGAAAAGATATAAAATACTCTATTTCAGATTCAAGTGAATCAGGCCAGGTTTTTGATTTAGAAGGGCCCGGATATTGCTATAAAAATCTGGAACTAAATTTAATTGGCGCCCATCAGATTGAAAACGCTTCTCTTAGCATAGGCATGCTTAAAGCGATAAATCAGAAAAAATTTTATATAGAAGAGAATGCTGTAAGAGGCGGGTTGAAAAAAGCGGACTGGCCCGGGAGGCTGCAGATCATCCATAGGAATCCTTATATAATTTTAGACGGCGCACAAAACCCTGCCAGTATGCTGGCGCTAGTTTCTTCGGTAAAGAAGATATTCAGATATAAAAAATTGATATGCGTATTCGGGATATCCAGCGACAAGGACATAAAAGGAGTGAGTAATATTTTAGATGCTTTTAGTGATATAATAATTCTAACAAAAGCGAACGGTAATCCAAGAGCAACAGATATACCCAGGTTAAAAAGCTGTTTTCGAAGCTCAAGGCCTTGCCTTGAAAAAAGCAGAGATATAGACGAAGCTGTGCAGAAGGCCTTGAAACTTGCGAATAAAGAGGATCTGATACTGATTACCGGGTCTCTATTCGTAGTGGGCGATGTAATGAAGTGCTTTAAAACTGTGGAAACTTGACCCCTCGCCCCGATAAATCGGGGCTCGCCTCGGTGCAGAGCGCTTTGATAGCTGGCACCTCGGCGCGAGGCGGGATTCGCTTAAACGGGCCCAGTAATAAAAAATGCCACAGCTA
>Ga0172369_10002233_pt1 | contig 26984 bp, 19 predicted proteins | sample LakKiv25m_FD_114539 | JGI IMG/M metagenome (GOLD analysis project Ga0172369, IMG submission 114539) | Freshwater microbial communities from Kabuno Bay, South-Kivu, Congo - kab_022012_11.25m | ecosystem: Environmental > Aquatic > Freshwater > Lake | place: Democratic Republic of the Congo...
AGGGCAAGGCGGAGGGCAAGGCGGAGGGCAAGGCGGAGGGCAAGGCGGAGGGCAAGGCGGAGGGCAAGGCGGAGGGCAAGGCCGAGGCCGTGCTGGCCGTTCTGCGGCGGCGGTCGATCCGGCTTTCGGCGGCGGCCGCCGCACGGATCCGCGAGTGCCGGGACCTCGCGACGCTCGACGCCTGGTTCGACCGGGCGTTCGTCGTCGCCACCTCGAAGGAACTCTTCGCGGCCGACGCCCACTGACCGGCGGGGCGTCGGACGGCCGCACGTCGCGCCCCCGGCTGCGCCCGGTCGCCCGCGTCGAGCGGGCTGCCGCTCCGCCCTGTCGGCGCAATTGTCACTCCGCTGAATCTCTGCTAGGAATACCGCCCATCTTCCGCGCCGTCCGGCCCCCCCGACGGACCGCGGCGCCGCAGAGCACCGGGCGGCGCAACGGGAGGCGGGGCCGGCGACCGCACGGGTGCCGCCCATGTCCGATTCGTCCCGCCCTCTGCGCAGCGTCCCCATCGCCGACCACATCTGGGAGGCCCTCGGCCAGATGGCCGCCGACATGGGCGGCGAGCGCGAGTCGCTCGTCAACCAGGCGCTCTTCGGCTACCTGCGCCAGAACGGCTACGTCCAGGCCGGCGCCGCCAAGCCGTCCGCCGCTCCCGACACCTCGCACGCCATGGCGTCGGTGCCCGCCATGCCTCCGGCGCCGCCGCCGGCTCCGCCCCCCGCGCCGCCGTCGTTCGCCCCGCCGTCGTTCGCGCCCCTGGCGCCGCCGCCCGGGCCCGCGTACCCGCAGCAGTCGTACGGCCCGTCGTACGCGGCGCCGCCCGCGCCGCTGCCGCCCGCGCCCATGCCGTCGATGCCGGCCATGCCGCCCATGCAGGCGATGCCGCCGATGCCGCCGATGCCGCCGGCGCCTGCCCCGATGCCGCCCGCGTACGCGCCGCCGCCTCCGCCGCCCGCGCCGGCGCCGATTCCCTACGGCTCGCGGGCCTCTGCCGCCGCCGCCGCGCGCGCTTCCGAAGACGCGACGCCGCCCTCGGGCGTGCCCGCGTCGATGCCGCCGCCCGTTCTGATGCCGCCGCCGGCCCGCCACGAGGACGAGCTGCCGCCGTCGCCCGCGGCCCTGCGCCCGCGGCCTCCGCCGCCCGCGCCTCCGCCGGCGCCTTTCGCGCCGCCGCCCGCCGCGCCGCCGCCCGTCGCGCTGCCGCCGCCCGACCTGGCCACGCGCATGTCGCCCGAAGAGGTGCGCGCCAACCAGGAGCGCGTGCTGCAGAAGGCCGCGGAGCTGGAGCGGCTGGTGCGCGGCGGCGCGGCCCCGGCCGAGGAGGGCGTCGACGACGCGCTGCTGGGCGGCGCCGCCCCGGAGGCCGCCGCAGAGGAGCCGTCGCAGCCCGCCGGCGAGGCCGAGGGCCCGGTGCTCGTGCTCTTCGCCGAGGGGCGCGAGGTGGACCGCGTGAGCAGCCAGCGTTTCCTCATCGGACGCGGAAAGCACTGCGACCTCATCATCAACTCGGGCAAGGTGTCGCGCGAGCACGCCGCCGTCTCGCGCGAGGGCGACGCGTTCTTCATCGAGGACCTGGGCAGCTCCAACGGCACCTGGTTCGACAAGAAGCGCATCACCCGGCGCAAGGTCGAGGACGGCGACGAGTACTTCATCTGCTCGGAGAAGATCACCTGCCGCTACACCTAGCGGCGGACGGCCCTTCGACACGCCCGACGAGAAGCCGTCGGGCTCGCTCGGGGCGAGCGGACGGACGAGCGCGTGGAACAGGCGACCGGGGCGTCATGGGCGGACACGGCAGCCGAGGTGCTGCTCGTGCTCGTTCTCGCGGTCGCGGTGGCGACGGACCTGCGCTGGCGGCGCATTCCCGACTGGCTGACGCTGCCCGCGCTCGCCGTGCTCGTGGCGCTGTCGTTCCGGCGGCCCGCGGGGCCGGTGCACGCGCTCCTGGGGCTCGCGGTGGGGCTTCTGCCGCTGCTTCTGACGGCGGCCGCCGGGTGGATGGGGCGCGGCGACGCCATGCTCATGGGCGTCGTGGGCGCGTTCTCGGGGGTGCCGCAGGTGCTGGGGATGCTGCTGTTCGTGACGCTCGCGGGCGGGGTGCAGGGGCTGGCGGCGGTGGCGGCGCGCACGGCGCCGGGCCGGCGGCTGTGCGAGCGGGCGGGAATGAAGGGCGCGCGCGATCCGGATTTCGCGCGCACGGTGCCGTACGGCATCGCCATCGCCGCGGGCACGTACGCCGGTCTGCTGTTCGTTCACCTCGAAGAGGCGGCCGCCGCGGCTTCGGGATAGTCTGGACGAGGGCGGGGAGCGCCGCGCCGCGCGCGGCCACGAGGAGGTCGGATGAAGAGCCGGTCCTTTGGCTTCCCCGCGGAGGTGCTCGCGCTGCTGCTGCTGGCGGCGATGCCGGCGCGCGCGCAGGACCAGACCATCACGCTGGGCGTGGGCACACAGAAGGTCATCCAGGTGCCCGGCGTGCAGCGCATCGCGGTCGGCGACCAGGAAATCGCCGACGTGAAGGTGCTGGGCACCAACGAAATCCTCATCATCGGCGTGGCCGAAGGGCGCACGACGCTGCTCGTGTGGCGCGGCGGCGGCGACCGCCTGAGTTACCTCATCAGCGTGCGCAAGCAGGACCCGAAGGAGGTCGTGGCGGAGATCCGCGCGCTCCTGGGCGACATCGAGGGCGTGTCCATCCGCATCGTCGGCGACCGCGTGTACCTGGACGGCGAGACGCTCACCACCGAGGACGCCGACCGCGTCGACCGCGTCGTGAAGCTGTACCCGTCCGTGCGCTCGTTCGTGCGCGCCAGCGTGCAGGCCGAGAAGCAGATGGCCAAGAACCTGGTGCGCGCCTTCAACGAGAACGGGCTCAAGAGCATCGTCGTGAACGTCGTGGGCAACACCACGTTCCTGGAAGGCACCGTCGAGAGCCAGGAGGACCTCAAGAAGGCAGAGCTCATCGTGAAGGCGATGGGCAGCCACGTCGAGAACCTCATCACCGTGGGCATCAAGCGCATGGTGCTCGTGGAGGTGCAGATCGTCGAAATCCGGCGCAAGGACGACCTGGGCCTCGGCATCACGTACCCGACGAACCTCCAGACGAACAACGCCAGCGCGAAGATCGGCTACACGAAGCGCGACCCCCCCAACCAGGGCGAACTGCCGTCGCAGACCACCATGGACATCGCGACGGAGGTCACGAGCGACATGGCGATCCGGATGCGCTTCGACAACGGGTACGGGCGGCTGCTGAGCCGGCCCAGTCTGGTGTGCGCCTCGGGCGAGAAGGCCGAGTTCCTGGTGGGGGGCGAGATCCCCGTCGTCATGATCACGGCGAACACGATCACCATCGAGTTCAAGCCCTTCGGCGTCGTCCTGAAGCTGTCGCCGACCGCCGACCGGCAGGGCAACATCCAGACGACGCTGGAGGCCGAGGTCAGCGAGGTGGACCGCTCGCTCACCATCCGCGTGGGCGGCTCCGAGATTCCGGGCTTCCGCAAGCGCGAGGTCAAGACCAACGTCACCGTCAAGCACGGCGAAACCATCGCGCTGTCGGGCCTGTTCAACCACGATCAGCAGAAGAACGTGAGCAAGGTGCCGCTGCTGGGGCACATCCCGGTGCTGGGCGAGCTGTTCAAGAGCCGCGGCTTCCAGGAGCAGAAGAACGAGCTCGCCATCTTCGTGACGCCCACCATCGTCAACCCCGACAGCGACCGCATCCGCAAGATGATCGACCTCATCAAGGAGCGCTACAAGGACGCCGCCGACGCGGTCGGCTTCAGCATCTGGGACTGAAGAGCCGGCTTTCGGCGTTCGACTTTCGGCTTTCGCAAGAGCCCGGGGTCGGACGCCGGCGGCGGGTCGGAGGATCGAGGACCGATGTCGCACCTGGAAACGGATGGCCGACGGTCGAGAGCAGGTTTCTCCGAAAGCCGAAAGTCGAAAGCCGAAAGCCGATGTTGAGCATCCACATCTCGGAGAAGAACGGAGAGCCCCGCCGGCTCGACTTCGACAAGGACGAGGTCACCGTCGGCCGCGGCGACGACAACGACATCGTCCTGCCGCGCACCAACGTCTCCAAGAAGCACACGCGGCTCGTGCGCCGCGACGGCCGGCTCATCGTCGTCGACCTCAAGAGCACCAACGGCACGTTCGTCAACGGCCAGAAGCTGGCGGCCCCGCAGGTCATCGCGACGGGCGACCTCGTGTCCATCGGCGACTTCGTCATCGGCCTGCCCGACCCGCCCGGTCCCGGCGGCGAGCCGGTCGCAACGCCCAGGCCGCCCGCCGCGCCCATCACCGCCAAGACCGCCGTTCCCGCGAAGTCCTCCTCCGCGGAGGCCGCCAGCGCCGACACCGGGTCCATGCCCCGCGGCGCCCCGAAGCGCCTGAGCGCGCTCGTCGAGGTGAAGGAGAAGGATCCCGCACAGGAGGCCCGCGACCGATACGCCCGCATTCTCAAGATGGTCCACGACCGGCTCATCGAGGCCATGGACCTGCGCCGGCTCGACATGGAGCGCCTGGGCGACCAGGAGCTCTGGAAGCGCACCGAGACCACCGTCCAGGGCATCATCCAGAAGATGGAGCAGCGCCGGGATCTGCCGCCCGACATCGACCGCGAGCGGCTCATGACCGACGTGCTCAACGAGGCGCTGGGCCTTGGGCCGCTCGAGGAGTTTCTCGCCGACGACACCGTCAGCGAGATCATGGTCAACAAGGCGTCGCAGATCTACGTCGAGCGCAAGGGCCGGCTGCACATCGTGGACCGCGCCTTCAGCTCCAACGAGGCCGTGCGACACGTCATCGAGCGCATCGTGGCGCCCATCGGCCGGCGCATCGACGAGTCCAGCCCGCTCGTGGACGCCCGCCTCAAGGACGGCTCGCGCGTCAACGCCATCATCCCGCCGCTCGCCCTGAAGGGCCCCGCGCTCACCATCCGCAAGTTCTCGCGCGAGCGCCTGAGGGTGAAGGACCTCGTCGGTTTCGGCTCGGTCACGCCGCAGATGTGCGAGTTCCTGGAAACCTGCGTCCGCGTGCGCCGCAACATGGTCATCAGCGGCGGCACCGGGTCCGGGAAGACGACGCTGCTGAACATCCTGTCCAGCTTCATCCCGGTCGAGGAGCGCATCGTCACCGTGGAGGACGCCGCGGAGCTGCAGCTCCCGCAGGAGCACTGGGTCCAGCTCGAGAGCCGCCCCGCGAACATCGAGGGCAAGGGCCAGATCACCATCCGCGACCTCGTGCGCAACTGTCTGCGCATGAGGCCCGACCGCATCGTGGTCGGCGAGTGCCGCGGCGGCGAGGCCCTGGACATGCTGCAGGCCATGAACACCGGCCACGACGGCTCGCTCACGACCTTGCATGCCAACAGCCCGCGCGACGCGCTGGCGCGCCTGGAGACCATGGTGCTCATGAGCGGCATGGAGCTGCCCGTGCGCGCCATCCGCGACCAGGTCGCCTCCGCCGTGAACATCATCGTGCAGCAGAGCCGTTTCGCCGACGGCTCGCGCAAGGTCACCTACATCAGCGAGGTGAGCGGCATGGAGGGCGACATCATCACCCTCCAGGACATCTTCCAGTTCAAACAGGAGGGTTTCGACGACGAGGGCCGCGTGGAGGGCCGCTACATCGCCACCGGCTTCGTGCCGCGCTTCTACGACGATTTGCAGCGGCGCGGCATCCCGGTCAACATGAACATCTTCCGCGACGACGAGAGCTAGACGCCATGTGGCAGGTGACGGTCCGCAGACCCGACGGCACAGAGGACCACTGGGAGCTGGGTCCCGACGAGGGCATCGTCGTGGGCCGCGACCCGGGCGCCGACATGGTGCTCGAGAGCAAGAAGGTCTCGCGCCGCCACGCCCGCTTCTACACCGAGGGCGAACGCCTGTTCCTGGAGGACCTGGACAGCCAGAACGGCACGTTCGTCGGCGGGGCGCGCATCAAGGGCGCCAACGAGATCCGCCCGGGGCCGCCGGTCGACGTGGGCGAGTTCCGCATCGCGGTCAAGCGCATGGAGGGCCGCGTCAGGACCGCCGCGCAGCCCGCGCCGGACACCGCCCCGTCGCACGCCGCGCCCGCCGTCCTGCGCGGCACGGGTCCGCAGAACGGCCGCGAGTTCGTGCTCGCCGAGCGCAGCGCCGTCGGGCGCGAGGCCGGCATGGTGGTGCTGCTCGAGGACGACTCGGTGTCGCGCCGGCACGGGGAAATCCGCCGCGAGGCCGGCCGCTGGGTCGTGCGCGACCTGGGCTCGTCCAACGGCACGTTCCTGAACGGCGCGCGCATCTCCCCGAACGCCGATCTGCCGCTCAAGTCCGGCGACAAGCTGCGCTTCGGCGAGACGGACTGGCAGATCGAGCTTCCGGGCGGGGCGGGGGCCGCCGCCCCGGATCCGCGCCGGCGCAAGGTGCTGCTCGCCGCCCTGCTCGTCGTGTGCGTCGTCGTCGCGGCCATGTGGAGCCTGCGCCCTCCGCCGCGCCCGCCGCCCGAGGAGGTCTCCGAACAGACCGATCCGGCCGCCGAGGCGCTGGCCCGCGGCCAGGCCGCCATGGAGTCGGACCGGTTCGAGGAGGCCCGGCGTGCCTTCTCGGAGGCCGCGACCGAGGATCCGTTCAACCAGGACGCACGCATGATGCTGCGGCGTGCCACGCGCGAGCTGGACGCACAGAAGGCGGTCACCGACGCCAAGACCAAGAGCGACGTCGGGCGCAACCAGGAGGCGATCGACCTGCTGTTCAAGATCGACACGGACTCGCGCTTTTTCGCGCGCGCCCGGCTGCAGGCGCAGGAACTGGCCCACGCGATGATGCGCCAGGATCTGCCGCGCTGCCGCGACGCGGGCCGGCGCGACAACACGAAGCAGGCGCTGGAGACCTGCGCCCGGTACATGGAATACGCCTGTCTGGAGGGCGGCGACGACGACGCTCTGAAGGTGCTGCGCCGCGCGGAGGCCGCCGCGGGCGTGCGCGAGGCGTGGCAGTGCCCGACGCGTCTGGCGCCCTGGTTCGGCGGCGCGGCCAAGACCACCGCCGACGCCGCGCGCGAGGTGGCGGCGCGCTACTCCTCCAAGGAGCTGCGCGACGCGGTGCTCGCGTACATCGCGGGCGAAATGGACAACGCGAAGAAGGCTGCGGCCAGGGCGGCGCGCGCCGGCGAGAAGAAGGGCGCCGCGGACCTGAACGAGGCGCTCGCGATCGTCGAGGGGCGTTTCAAGGAGGGTCAGACCGCCGTGGCCAAGCACGATCTTTCGGGCATGGACGAGGCGTTCAAGGCGGCCATCGATGCGGACGCGCGCATCGTGCCGGCGACCGTGTCCTCGTTCTACCGACGGCAGATCGGCGCCTCGGCCGCGCGCGAGTACTTCCGTTCGGGCAGCGGCAAGTTCGACAAGTCCTCGTACGTGGAGGCCTGGGAGGACTGGAGCCGGGGCCTGGGCTTCGACCGCAACGACTCGGACCTGCTCGACGGCGTGGCCAAGCTGGAGAAGGTCGCCGAGGGGATGCTGTCGCGCGGCGGCGCCGAGTGCGACACGCTGCTCAAGGTCATGCGCATCACCCGCGCCGAACCCGAAAGCCCCTCGCACGCGCGCGCCCGCGAGCTGGCGACGAAGAAGGACTGCGGCGAGTAGGAGGGCGTGCGGCTGCGACGCCGACCGTCGCGGACCGCTCCCGAAGGGAAGCGTGCGCGCAGCCTCGCCGGCGCGCCGGCGGTCGGGTGACGGGCGGCTCCGCGCGGACTAGGATGGTGCGCCCATGAACCGCACGGAATCCATCCGGGTCGAGCAGCTCGTGAACGACCAGGCGTTCGATCTGCGCGTGCAGCTCGTGACGGGACGCGAGGGGCTCTCGCGCCGCATCGTCAGCGCGCGGGTGCAGAAGCCGGGGCTGGCGCTCGCCGGGTTCTTCCAGCACATCCACCCCGATCGGCTCGCGGTGTTCGGCAACACCGAAATGAGCTACCTCGCCACGCTCCCCTCGGAGCAGCAGGCGCGCGTGTGCGACCAGCTCTGCGCCCTCCAGCTCAGTTGTCTGGTCGTCACGAAAAACCTCGAAATCCCGCAGATCCTCGTCGCAGCGGCACGGCGCCACACGATGCCGCTGCTGCTCTCGCAGCACCTCTCGAGCACCTTCATTGCCAACGCCGAGTCGTTCCTGCAGGAGGCCCTGACCGCCACGACCTCGCTGCACGGCGTCATGATCGACGTGCTGGGCGTGGGCATCCTCATCCTGGGCAAGAGCGGCATCGGCAAGAGCGAGTGCGCGCTGGACCTCGTGGTGCGCGGGCACCGGCTCGTCGCCGACGACATCGTCAACATCAAGCGCAGGCCCGGCGGCCCGCTCTACGCCTCCGGAAGCGAGATCATCGGCCACCACATGGAGATCCGCGGCCTGGGCATCATCAGCATCAAGGATCTCTTCGGCATCAGCGCCGTGCGCGACCGCAAGAAGCTCGAGATGGTGGTGGAACTCGTGGACTGGGACGAGAAGGCCGAGTACGACCGGCTCGGCCTGGACGAGCAGAAATACAGGCTTCTGGACGCGGAAATCCCGCTGCTGGTCGTGCCCGTGCGGCCGGGCCGCAACCTCACGACGATCATCGAGGTGGCGGCGCGCAACCATCTGCTCAAGGAGCAGGGGCACCATTCGGCGCGCGAGTTCCAGGAGAAGCTCAACAAGGAGATCGCCCAGGCCCGCACCGTGCGCGGACTGGGCGACGACATCGAATGACCGCATCGATGTCCCGGAGCACCGCCGTGCAGCGCGTCGTGTTCGTCACGGGCATGTCGGGAAGCGGCAAGGCCACGGCCCTGCGCGCGCTGGAGGACGCCGGCTGGTTCTGCATCGACAACCTGCCGGTGCCGCTCGTGCCGCGCATCATCGAGCTGCTGGGCGCGGGCTCGAAGGCGGCCCCGCTGGCGATCGCCATCGACGCGCGCGAGAAGTCGTTCCTGGGCGACGCGCCGCAGATCCTGGACGAGGCCCGGGCGCGCGGCGCGCACGTGGAGCTCCTCTTCCTGGACGCGTCCGACGAATTGCTCATCCGCCGCTTCTCCGAGACGCGCCGGCGCCATCCGGTCGCCCCGGACGGCACCGTGCCCGAGGGCATCGCCGCGGAGCGTGCCGTGCTGCAGGCGCTTCGCGCGCGGGCGGACTGGGTCGTGGACACGACCCACACGACCGTCCACGAACTCAAACGCATGGTGCAGGAGCGCTACGGCGAGGAGGCGGGGCGCGAGCCGACCGTGACGATCACGTCGTTCGGTTACCGCTACGGACTGCCCGCGCAGTCCGACCTCGTGCTGGACGTGCGGTTCCTTCCCAATCCCTACTTCGTCGAGCGGCTGCGAGAGCTTCCAGGCACCGCGGCGCCCGTGAGCGAGTGGGTTCTTTCACATCCGGTCGCGCGCGAGTTCGTCTCGCGCGTGCAGGACCTGCTCACGTTCCTGCTGCCGCGCTATCGCGACGAGGGCAAGGCCTATCTCACGGTCGCGGTCGGGTGTACGGGCGGGCGGCACCGCTCGACCGCGCTCGCGGAGGCGCTGGGGGCGGGGCTGGCTCAGGCCGGAGTGCGCGTGCGGGTGCGGCACCGGGACGTGGACCGCGAGTAGCTACGGCACGAGTCCCGCCGCGCGCGCGAGGTCGCGCACGACGGGAAGGGCGCGACGGTGTACGGCAGCGCTCCCGGCAAGCAGGCCCCGCGGGTTGAGCAGTTCGCTGCCTTCGTACCGGTAGGGATTTCCCGCGAGATCCGTCAGGACGCCGCCGCAAGCGCGCAGCACCGCCTCGGGCGCACACGTGTCCCAGCGGCACGTGCGGCGGCTCGCGTGGACGTAGAGGTCCGCCGCGCCCTCGCAGAGGCGCCCCACCTTCACGCCCACCGAGCCGGCGCGCACCACGTCCCGGATGCCGAGCAGACGCGCCGCATCGTCGGTCGTCGGCCCGGCATGCGTGCGCGACACGAGCATCGTCCACAGGTCCGGCTCCGTCTCCGCGCGCAGTCGCAGCGGGCGGCGCCCCGGGTCGTCCTCGACGGCGGCGGGCACGCCGTCGCCTCCCTCGTACAGTCTGCGTGCTGCCGGCACGTACACGACGCCGAGCGCGGGCGTCCCGTGCGCGGCCAGGCCGATGTGCACGGCGAAGTCGTCGCGCCCTTCGACGAACTCCTGCGTGCCGTCGAGCGGGTCGACGAACCAGCATCGCGCCCGCAGGGCCGCGTCGTGCGGCGGCGGCGATTCCTCGGCGACGACGGCGTCGGCCGGGAACGCGGCCGCGAGCGCTTCCACGACCAGCGCGTTGGCACGGCGATCCGCTTCCGTGACGGGGCCAGCGCCCCCGGGCTTCTCCTCGACACGGAAACCGGAGGCGCGCACGGATAGCAACATCGCTCCTGCATCCCGCGCGAGCTTCCGTGCGAGACGCAGCTCGGACTCGAGGGCCCTCGCCATGCGCCGAGCATACCGTCGCGCCGGGTGCATTTCATCCGTCGGGGCGTTGCGGAAAAGCGCCCACGGCGCTACCGCTGGCGGGGAAACGGGAGTCCCCGCGGGAGCAGCGATGGCGCGCGCCGGCAAGGACGGGAACGGATCACCCCGGAAAAAGGGCGGAAACGGATCGGGCGACGGCGCGCCGGGGCCGCGCGCGACCCGGCGCCGCAAGGCGCCGGAACCGTCGGGCCCTTTGCCCGCAGACGTCGCGGCAGGAGAGCAGCCTCCCCAACTGGAGGCACTCGCGCGCCGCGTGCAGGACGACGGCGGCACGGTGCTGGCGCGCTATCGCGACCCGTGGGGAGGCCGGTGGCTCCTTCTCGCAGCGCTGCCGCTGGAGAAGGTGTCGCCCACGCCGTTCCAGCGCGAGCTTTCCGACCCGCACGTGAAGAGACTCGCCGCCGTCATCCCGAAGGTGGGGCGCTACCTGGATCCCGTCGTCGCCGTCCCGGCGCCCGGCGGGTGGTGGACGCCCAACGGCATGCACCGGCTTGCGGCCATGCGGGAGCTGGGCGCGCGGGCCATCGTCGCGCTGGCCGTTGCGGAGCGCGAGGTGGCGCTGCGCATCCTCGCGCTCAACACCGAGAAGGCGCACAACCTGAAGGATCGCTCGCTGGAGGCCGCGCGGATGCTGCGCTCGCTCGCGGCGTCGCCGGACACCGCGTCCCGTCCGGAGCGGGAATGGGAGTTCGAGTTCGAGGAGGCGTCGCTGCTCTCCATCGGGCTCGCATACGAGGAACGCCCGCGTTTCTCCGGCTCCGCGTATCAGCCGGTCGTGCGCCGCTGCGAGACGCTCCTCGACCGTTCCGTGGGCGAATGCCTGCCCCTGCGTCAGGAACATGCCCGCAGGCTTCTCGACCTGGACGACGCCGTGAGTGCCTGCGTCGCGGCCCTGCGCGAAGCGGGCTTGCAGAGCGCATACCTGAAGCCCTTCGTCGTGGCGCGGATCAACCCGCTGCGTTTCGCGCGCGCGGCAAAACCAGGACAGAAGGCGCCGACCGCCGACTTCGACGCGACCATCGGCCGGATGCTGAAGGCCGCGCGCGCGTTCGACGCCTCGCGCATCCGTCTGCAGGACCTGGCCGCCATGGGAGGCGCACCGGCCGAGGAACCGGGCTGACTTCATAGTCTACAACGAGAGTATTACAGTCCGAGAATCCAACCCTCGACCGCCCGCACGTCGTCCGGAGGCTCGGGGACAGCGCCCTCGTTCAGCATCTTCGCGAGCGCGATCGCGGAGACCGTCGCGTCGAAGGCGTCCTCGCCCGCGGCCGAGGGCCCGAAGCCGTCCAGGAGCAGGCTCCGGACCGGCGCGATGTCCACCCCTTCGACCCGCTCGACGATGGCCTTTCCCGCCCGTTTCCTCGCCAATCCGTCCCGCTTGTTCTCGACGGCGACGCCGAGCGTGCGCACCAGAAACGCGGGGTACATCTCGGCGACCACCGGCCTGCCGCCGGCGAAAAGCCTCTCCATGGGTCCGTCGAAGGGCCAGAGCGACAGCGAGTCGAGCCGGGGCTGCAGCACGTCGCGCCACACGCAGATGCAGGATCGCCCGACCTGCTTTGCTCCCACGAGCCAGAACATCGGGCCCGCGCCCGTCGCGCGGTCGCAGCGGCGCAGCGCGAACGCGGCGGCACCCAGTGCGCGTTCCAGTTCGGTCCGCGATGCTCCGGCCGGCTTCGACGGGTAGAAGGGCCTCTCCACGCAGATGTCCGCGGCCGCGCCCGACGGTTCCCAGAAGCGTGCGAATGCGCCGTCGCCCAACAGGTGCAGCGCGTCGCGGAAGCCTCTCAGCCCGGCCAGCGCCGCGTACTCCGCCGGAAAGCCGAGCGGGCAGTCGAACGCCGCCAGCACGCCCGGCGGGAGCTCGAGCGAAGCGGGATCCGCAACGGAAACGGGCGGATCCACGGTGTAGCGGCCACCGCGAAGCGAGGCGGCGCAGACCTGACGCTTGGCGGCGGTCGCGCCCCAGTCGACGGTCAGGATGCCCCGGGGAAGCGTGCGTGCCATCGGTCGCTCCGCGCGGAACACACCCGCGGGGCAGGCATCCTGTCGCGGGCCGGACACCGCGGCAACCTCCCGGTGTTGCGCCGGCGCGGTCGTGAGCCGAGATTCCCAGCGGGAGGTGGGGCATGCGCAAAGTCGTCGATTGCAGGGACTATCCGGGCGAGCACAACTGCACTCTCACCATCGCGGGCGAGGAATCCGAGCTCATGAAGGCCGCCGTCGAGCACGCGATCTCCACGCACGGCGAGAAGGACGGTGCGCAGCTTCGCGAAGGCATCCGCGGCCTGATGAAGGACGAGATGCCCACGGGCATGCGGCCGGCTCAGACGCGCCCCGGAGTGCCAGCCACGCACTGATCGACGGGCAGCGGCGGATCCCGGCGGCGCCCCGCGGGTGGGGTGCTACGGCGCGACGGCGAACGCGGGCGTGGTGCTCGCGCCGCCGTCGATCGACGTGTACTTGAGGGCGATTCTGCCCGCGCCGCCGGGGCCGCCGTTGGCACCGCAGCACGTGCCTCCGTAGGCCGCGCCGCCGCTGGCCGTGACGCGTCCGGTGCCGATGGTGAGAGTCGTCGCCTCGATGCGCACGGAGCCGCCCGCGCCGCCTCCGCTGCTGGCGCCGCTCTGGATGCCCGCGGCTCCGTCTGCGCTGATGAGTCCGCCGCTCGGGACGAGGAGCGTCGTCGCGACGATGTAGACGACTCCTCCGCCCGCACCGCCGGGGCCCTCGCCCAGGTCGCCCGAGTAGGAGGTGCAGCTTCCGCCGCCGCCCGCACCGGGGAACAACTGCGCGAGCGACGCGGCGCCGTAGGTCGTGCCTCCCGCTCCCTGGTACGTGGGGAAGTTCTGGTTGCTCTGGCCGGTCCCCGAAGTGCCCGCCGTCCCGTATCCGCCGCCTCCCCCGCCCGAGCGGTGGCTCGGGTTGCCGCTGTTCTGAGCCATGCCGCCGCCGCCCGCTCCGCAGGCGCCCGTGGTGCCCTGCGTCGTGTTGTCGCTGCACGCGCTCTCGCCCACGTAGCCGTAGACCCAGGCCGACGAGTTGACGTAGTAGCCCGCGCCTCCGCGGTATCCGGCGGCGTTCATGCTGATCGTGCCGTTGACCGTCGCGGTGCCGTCCACGCGGACGACCAGCAGCCCTCCCGTGCTGCCGTTCCATGCCGGTGCGGTGAGCGTGGCGCCCGACGCGACCGTCAGCGACGAGTAGCGCGGCACGCGCTGCACGACCACCATCCCGACATGCGATTTGGTCAATGCGCCGGCGAGCGTTATCGTCCTGGCGGAAATGGAGGCGATGTTGTTCAATTCGTAGTTGCCTGCGCTTGAATTCATCGACCCGGTGGACGGGCCCTTCGCCGAGTAGACGACGATGTCGTCGCCGCTCGAGAGACCCGTCGGGTCGGCGTTGAGCGTGATGGTGGTGGCGCCGGCCGCGGGTGCGGCCGTGGGGTTGAAAGCGACGATGTCGGGCGAGGCGCCGGGGCGGGCCGATCCGACCCGGGTTGCAGCCAGGTTGACCGTGCCCGAGGAGATCTGCGCGGTGCCGTCGTTGCCGCTGGCGACCATGATCCACCCGCGTCCCGTGTAGAGCCTGAGGCCGCCGTCGGTGCCCACGTACATCATGCCCAGCGTCGGACTCGACGGCGCGCTGGCCTGCGGCACAAGGGTCTGCGTCGCGGCCGACACGGTCGTGGCTGTCACGGTTCCATTCACGTCGAGCGCCGTCGCGGGGGTCTTCCCGATGCCGACGTTCCCTGCGAAGTAGTTGCTTCCCGTGCCGTTTGCCTGGAGGCTTCCGTTGTCGAAACGCGCGGCAATGGCTCCGGCGGAGCTCTCCAGACGGACGCTGTCGCTCTTCATGTAGAGCACGTTGCTCGTCTCGGCGATGCGGCTGCCTCCCGCCCATATCGAGAACTGGAGGTTGCCTCCGATGTCGAGCGTGCCGCCGGGGTTGACCGTGCCGATGCCCACGCTGTGATTCGCCCCGAGATAGAGCGTCTCCGTCATCGTGCCGCCGTCGGCCGAGGCGAAGCTCGTGCCGGTTCCGAAGCGGAGGTTCCCGTTGTCGGAGGCCACGATGCCCGGAATCGCCGCGCTGTCCCGGTTGCCCATGATCACGCGGGTCTGTCCGGCCGGCCCGGTCAAACCGACGTTCAATGCCGTGGCGCTCACGTCCAAAGGCCGCGCAGGCGACGTCGTACCTACGCCGAAGTTGCCTCCTGCGAACCAGGATGCACCGGCTGTCGTCGTCCGCACGAGGCCCGCGAGCGTTCCCGACGCTGGAAATGCGTCGGATATGCCGTATCCGGCAATGGTCCCGGGCCTGTCCGTCACGTCGGCCCAGGCGACGCTTCCGGCCGATCCCGTGATGCTGATTCCCGCGGGAATGCGCGCCGCGGCGAAGGTCCCCGTCGAAACGGCCGAGGCGTCCAGGGACGGAATGTCCGTCGCAGCCAGGAGGCGGAATCCGGGCTCCGCGGTGCCGGTGATCGGCCCGGCGAACACCCGGCCCGCGGATGCCGACGACGCACCGGTGCCTCCGCGGGCAGGGACCAGAAGGCCGGAGCCGAGTTTGGAGGCGTCCAGCGAAGGTATGTCGCTGGCGGAAAGAGCGCGGAATCCGGGGGCGCCCGTCGATCCGTCCGGTCCGGCGAAGACCGCGTTCGCCGCGGCGGCGGAAGCACCGATGCCTCCGCTTGCCACCCCCAGCGGCGTCGAGAACGTCGGTGCCGCGGTGAAAGTCTTCGCACCGGAAATCGACTGACTGCCGGTCAGGTCGACGTATCCGGTCGAAAGTCCGCCCACGTCCGAGATTCCCAGGGAAGCAGGCGCCCACGCTGCACCGTCGAATCGAAGCACCTGCGCGGGGCCGGGCACCGTCGACGACACGGAGACTCCCTGCAGCTTCGTCACGAGGGGATTGGAGAGAGCGCCCGATAGATCGCCGCCGCACTGCGTCGCCGCCTCGTATTTCGCGTCGAATCGGCTCCAGTCTGCGGAGGCGAGGTATCCGTCCGCCGAGGGGGATGCCTGCACGATGGATATCTGCGGAGTCGTGGATCCGTTCCACACCGTCAGGGGCGCAAGGGCGGTCAGACCCGTCACGGTGCCTCCGGAGTTCAGGTCGGGCGCGGGCTCCCACTGGGATCCGCTCCATTTGAGCACCTGCCCCGAGGACGGGGCCGATGCGGACACCGCGCGGGATTGGAGCCTCGCCACCACGGGCGCAGACAGATACCCCGCGAGATCCCCGCCGCACTGCGTCGCCGCTCCGTATTTCCCGCTGAACGTATTCCAGTCGTCCGACGAAAGGTATCCGGAAGCGGAAGCACCCGATTGCGCCATCGAAATCGACGGTGTCGCCGGGTCACCGGTCGCCGCGAGCGGCAAGACAGCCATCACGTCCGTCACGGTTCCGGCGGCGGGTGTCGAGCAATGCCACGCCGACGTGTCGCGCACGAGGTACTGACCCGCGGGACATGCCTCCAGCGAAACGGTCCTGCTCGTGTCGTCGATTTGGATGCCGGCGCCCGCGGCATATCGAGCCGCTCCGGACAGTCGCCCGTCCGCGTCGACGACGACCTGGCCGCGGACCTTGAGCGAGGCGACATCCGCGGTGCCGCCGCTGACGCTCTGCGCCGTGAGCGCGAAGGCCACGCCGCCGATCTGCTGGCGCGGCGAGAGCGTCTCGGAGCCCACCTTGATCTCGACCCACCGGGGACCCGCGTCGAAGATCGCCCCCGGCGGATTCACGAGGCCGAGGAACGTGGAATAGTAGCCGTCGGACAATCCCAGCGTCTGCGCTTCCGTCCAGAGCGGGCTGCCTCCGGTTTCCGCACCGAAGACGGTAAATGCGAGTGTCGCGGCCCCCGTGGCGGCGGTGCCATCGGCGCGAAGCAGGCGCCCCTGGTAGCCAAGCATTTGCGGGACCGCTGCCGCTGCGGGCGTGGCGAACAGAAGGGAGAACGGAAGGACACACGCGACGGCGCTTCTCGTCATCGTCGGCTCCCCGCGGCGTGTGGGCGATCGGCCGCGGAACGGGACGGAATGCATCATACCCGACTGTGCGGCCGGGCGCCAGGTGCTTCGAGGCAAGCAAGGCAGCGGCAGGCGCACGGGGAATCAGGCGGAAGGCCCGGAGCCCCTGGTCCGGAGAGCCGGAATGTCAGATGCCGAAGATCCCCTTGATCTTCCCGAAAATGCTCTGCTCTTCCGCCAGCAGCGCCGCCTGCTTCTCGGCGTCGTGCGCGTCCTTGAGCGCCATGCGCCGCTGTGCGGCCGCGCGCGATATCATCTGTGCGATCTGCGGGTTGCGTGTGAAGAGGCGGGAAAAGACGGGCCGGTCCAGCTCCAGAACCTCGGAGCGCACGACGGCGGACACGGTGGCCGTGCGCGTCGCACCCGTGAGCAGGGACATCTCCCCGAAAAAGGCTCCGGGACCGAGCTTGGCAATCTCCTTGGGGGGCGTGCCCAGACCGACCGAGAACTGGCCCGCCCCGACGATGTAGAACGTGCGGCCTGGCTCGTCCTGCCGGCACAACACCTGGGCCCGGTCGACGAACAGCGGCTTCGCCTCCATGGCGAGCGCCGCCTGATCCGCGGTCGCAAGCGGCGCGAAAAGCGGGCAGTTGCGAATCATGTCGAGCTTGTTCATCGACGCCTCTCGCCCCCGGGGCGCGAAGGCTGCCACGACGTGCGGCTCCGGGCAAGAACGCGCTGCGCAGAACGCATCGCGCGTGCTGCGTCCGTTGTCCGGTTCCGGCCGTCGGAGAATCGGAGCCGGGCTTGGCAACGCCCGGGGCACGGAAGTGCTCGTCGCAAATGGCCCCGACGCAGGCGGGTGCGGCAGGACGCCGCGTCAGGCGCGGGCGGGAGCGTCCACCAGTTCGAGTCCGCGGCGGATCATCTCGCCGGTTTCGGCCGAATCGGCCGCGATTCGTGCGAGGTCGTCGCGCAGTTCGGCGGCGAACGACGGGGCGAGTTCGAGCAACTCCAGACGCAGCAGCCAGTCTTCGGGATACTCCCGGGCAAGCACCGAACGGATGCTTTCCAATGCCCCCGCGGACTCGCCCGCGGTGCCTCGGCGGTTCGGTCCCTCGCGGATGTCGCGCACCTTGCCATAGAGCGCCGCCAAGGCGCCGCTGGCCGGCGTCAGATTGGATTTCTGCTTGGACGGCGTCTGTCCCAAGCCTCCGACCGCGCCCGATTGCAGGTAGGCGGCGCGGTCGGCCGCGCCGCCGAAGACCGACACGACCCGCTCGCCGCATGCCAGGTCGAAGCCTCCCCATTCCGGCCGCCAGAGGCATTCGCCGTCGCGTCCGGTCACGCTGCATCTCGCGAATCCCACGACGACCGGGCGCCCGCCCCGTTCCAGCACGCGCTCCAGTTCGCCGCGAAGCGTGACGCCCGACGGGAAGTCGATGCCTCCCGTGCGCCGGATGGCCCCGGGCGAGAACGCCGCTCTTCCCAGCGGGGCGCAGAATCCCTCGCGGTGGGCATCGGCGCCGTGGCCGGGCAGTTCCTCGTCCGCGAAGGAGAGCTGGCACGGACCCCGGTATCGGACGAGGCACGGCGAGCCCGAAGCATCGAGGTCGATCCGGTCGAGAACGCCGCTGACCTGGAGGGCCGTGTCCATCACCGCGGTTGTGACCGTTCCGGCCGCCCGCGCGCGCTCCAGGCCGAAAAAGCCTCCGCGCCGGAACGCCATGCGCGAGGCGAGATCCTCCAGCGCCGCGGAAAGCGTCGGGAAGTCGGGCGTCACGAAGAGCTGCGGCTGAGGGCGGGTGATGTCGTAGCTCTGCCCGATGCAGTCCATCGAGAACGGAATCCGCCGCACGTCCGGGCCGAGGCATCGGTGGCTCTCGCTGACGGACGAAAGAAGTCCGGCGCCGTAAATCCGGGGCGACTTCAGGTCTCCGACGAGCCCGTATTCGATGGTCCACCAAGCCATGCGTGCGAGCCACGCCGCCTCGCTCGGGTTGCTCTCGTCGGCGGAAAGCCGATCGAGGTCCGATTGCGCCCGCGCAATCGCATCCGGAGGTGCGCCGGGATCCTCCTTCAGGTCGGACAGCCGGCGGACGGCCTCGTAGGTTGCCTGATCCCGGGCGGAGAAGACGACTTTCCGTGCGAGCTCGCCGTATCGGCGCAGGTAGTCGGCATACTGCGGATCCGCTATGATCGGCGCGTGACCGGCCGCCTCGTGCACGATGTCGGGCGCGGGCGTGTATCCGACGTGCTCGAGCCGGCGCATGTCGCAGGCAATCGGCAGCATGCCCAGCGAAAGGAATTCGAAGAACGCCGCCGGCGGTATGAATCCGACGACGGGGACGGCGCCCCAGCCGAATCGGCGCAGGCTTGCGTCCATTTCCGCGACGAGCGGTATCCGCTCCGTGCCGATGCCGGTCGCCCGCAGGCCGTCGAGGTATTTCGGGTGCGCGTGTTCCGCGAAGAAGCGCCGCGACACGCGCAGGATGTAGCGCCAGCAGGCATGGTCGACGGGCGTGTAGAGCGTCGGATCCTGTTCGGCGACGAAGCCCCGGAGGTGCGCCGGTATCAGCTCCGGACGCGGCGAACGGTTTGCGGATATCACGGTGTAGCCTCCTGCGCGAGGAAGCTGGCGGCATAACCGGCGTCCTCGAGTTCGAACGCCGCGCTCGCCACGGAAAGCGGGCGGAAGGTGTCGATCATGACCGCCACCTCCTCGGTGCGGGTCGTGCCGAGGCTTCTCTCGTACGCGCCCGGATGCGGTCCGTGGGCGAGGCCCGCGGGGTGCAGCGAAATCGACCCCGGCTCGATGCCCCGACGGGAAGTGAAACCTCCGCGCACATAGAAGATGAATTCGTCGCAGTCGACGGAGGAATGCGGGTAGGGGCAGGGAACGGCATCGGGATGGAAGTCCACGACGCGCGGCACGAAGCTGCAGACGAGCGCACCGCGCGCGGCGAACGTGCCGTGCCAGTCCGGCGGCAGGTGGACGAGGCCGGCGCGCGGCTGGAATCTCATCATCGGGAAGACGAAGGGGTATACCGAGCCGTCCCATCCAACCGCGTCGAGCGGCGACGATTCGAGTCGAACGCCGTGGAAGGTCCCGTTCCGGCGCACGACGAGCTCGCGGATGCCTTCGTCCACGGGACCGCGGAAGTCGGGCCGGCGGAAGTCGCGATGGCAGAAGGGCGCGTCCATTCGAAGCTGTCCGACCTCGTTGCGCCATTGCTTCGGCAGCCCGATCCCGCCGCGGCATTCGACGCTCAGCCAGCGCTGCGCCGAGCCGACGTCGGGGACGACGCGGTGAATCACGCCGCGGGGAACGACGACGTAGTCATCGGGACCGTAGCGCAGGTCGCCCAGCACGGACCGAAGCGTCCCCGTGCCCTGCCAGACGAAGTGCAGATCGTCCCCGTCTCCGTTGGCGAAGTAGACCGGATCGGGTGCGGCCGGGGCCACCACGGATACGACGATGTCGTCATTGAAAAGCAGCGGCACCCGCGCGTCCACGGCGGGTGCTTCCGGCAGGCGTGCATTCCGGGTGCGGAAATGTCTCTTGGCGAGGCTTCCCGGCATCGTTTCGGGGGCGGGCCATCCGTGCGCGGTTTCGGTCGGAATCGACGCGTGCGGTCGGCCGCGATGATAGAGAATCGTGTACGGTCCGGAGAATCCCCCGCGCGTGAGGCATTCCTCGTGGAGGAGAGTGCCCGCCTCGTCGCGGAACGCGACATGGTGCTTGGGTGGAACGCGGCCGAGCGTGATCCGGTCGAGCATCGGTCACTCCGTATGCGGGTCAGCCTCTGTTCCTGTCGAGCTGCTCGCGCTCGATGCTTTCGAAGAGGGCCCGGAAGTTGCCTGCACCGAAGCCGCGTCCTCCGCGGCGCTGGATGATTTCGTAGAAGAACGGCCCGGCGGAGGGATCGCCGTGGATTGCGGCGGCGGCCTTCAGGAATATCTGCAGCATGTACTCGCCCGGCCGCTCCCCGTCGACCAGAACCTCCAGTTCGCGCAATTCGGCCGGATCCTCGCGAATTTCAATTGCGAGTCTCGCAAGCCTTGCAGGCATCAAGTCGTAGTAGGCTCCGGGCGTCCGCATGAATTCGACGCCGCGGCGCCGCATCTCGCGGACCGCGGAGAGGATGTCTGCCACCTCCAGCGCGACGTGCTGGATGCCGTCGCCGCGGAGATCCTCCGTGAAGACCCAGATCTGCGAGGCAGGGAACGTCGGACGCAGCGGCTCGTTGTTCGCGAGCTTCACGCCCGAGGTGCGGTCGATCATCACCGCGGAGCGCAGCCCGGAGCCGCCTTCGGAGCGTCCGTTCACGTCGCGGGTGTGGAAGGCGACGTCCCAGAAGCGCTCCATGCCAAGGACGTGTTCCAACCACAGCAGCGCGGGCTTCATGGTGCGGAAATTCGACGTGACGTGGTCGAAACGGCGGATTGCGAGCGGATTGGCGCCGGCTTCGGGAGAGAGCGTCTGCAGTCCGGGCAGGACGGAGCGGAAACCCCGGCGTTCGACGAACCGGAATTCGCAATCCCCGAAAGGAGTCGTGATTGCGAACACGGACAGGCTTCCGCCGTCGTCCCGGAAGCGGCGGATGTCCGATACGGGCGTCGCTCCCCGGCTTTCAAGGACGCGCAATGCCTTCTCGGCGTCCTCGACCTCGAATTGCAGGGCGGCGACGCCGTCGGGGTGCCGGGCGAGCCACGCCGCCGCGCGGCTTCCCCCGCCGGCCGGCTGCGAGACGAGAATCCGCGCCGCGCCGGCTTCGAGGAGGACGGATCGCTGGTGCTCCTCCCGTTCGGATTCCGGCGTGCTGCGGGCGGTTTCGGCGAAGCCGAGGCTTCCCGTGTGGAAGCGCCGGGTGCGTTCGAGGTCGCGCACGTGGATGTGGATCGCGTCGAGGCTCTTCAATCCGAAGGAATCCATGTCAGCTCCGAAGGTGCGCTTGGTAGTCGGAAGACAACGTGTGTAGGTCGGGGGTGCGACACTCCGTCTCTGGCCGCGGCTCGGCCACTTGTGCGGTTCGCCTTCTTCCGCGTTCTTGCCGGGGATTCATGCCCGCACCACCCGCTGCTCGATGCGTCCGAAGATGCTCCGGCCCGCGTCGTCGAACATCTCCATCGCGACGCTGTCGCCTTCTGCGAGGTAGCCCGTCGCCGGCACGCCGCGTTCCACGAGCTCCTGCGCCCGTACTTCCGCAAGGCAGCTCGCTCCGCGCGCGCGGTCGGCATTGGAAACGGTGCCCGAGCCGAGGATGGTCCCGGCGGTCAGGGCACGCGTCCTCGCGACGTGGGCAGTCAGGTCCGCGAACGAGAAGTGCATTTCACCCGCGTCCGGGTCGCCCACGAGCCGGCCGTTCAACCATGTACACAGCCGGCGATGGAGCCTCCCGTCGCGCCAGGCGCGCCCCAGTTCGTCGGGCGTGCAGGCGACGGGCGAAAACGCCGTCGCGGGCTTGGATTGGAGGAACCCGAACTGCCTGGCAAGCTCGGCGGGCAACAGATTCCGCAGCGTGACGTCGTTCGCAAGCAAAACGAGTTTCACGCAGGACTCGGCGTCGGCGGCTTTCGTGCCCGGGCGGACGTCGCCCAGCACGACGGCCACTTCGCTCTCGAAGTCGAGCCCCCATTGCGCATCCGCAAGGGGGATGTCGTCGTTCGCTCCGAGCAGCACGCCCGAGCCGCCCTGGTAGACCATGGGCTCGGTCTCGAGATCCGCTGGAAGCGCAGCGCCGCGCGCCCGGCGCGCGAGCTTCACGTGGTGCAGGTAGGCGGATCCGTCGAGCCACTCGTAGGCGCGCGGAAGCGGCGCCGCAGCGCAGCGGGGGTCGAACGGCTCGCACGGGCACGCTGCGTCGGCAAGGCGCACCGCGAGCGACCGGAGGGACGGCTCGGCCTCGTCCCACCGATCCAGCGCCGCCTGGAGCGTCGGAGCGCAGGCGCCCGCGTCCGCGCAGACCTTCAGATCGCCGCGCACGACGACCAGTCGGCCGTCGCGGGTTCCGTTTCTCAGCGTCGCGAGCTTCATGCGGCATCCATCCCGCGCCGCATGTACGGGCGCGATGAACCGCGCGCACGCGAATCGGCGGCACGCCGCGCCGGTCGTTGCCTGGTCGACGCGCGGAGGAGCCTCGCAACGGTGCGGACGCCCAGGCCGCGAACGTCCTGCGTCGCCATGCGTGCGCACCGACGGGGGATTCCAGGCGGCGCGACGGCCGGCCGTCGCTTGCGGGCGCCGACGCCGTTCGGGTATCGTGCCGCGCCGGTCCGGCGCTGGCGCAAACGGGTCGCAACGCCGCACAGGCAGGCAATCCGCCGGAATCGGATGCCTAGACCGCAATCGCCGACCCGCGGAGAGGCCATCGTGCGGAATCTTCACAGAGTGCCCGACGCAATGTCGCGCCACGTCATGGCCTGCATGGCCGTCGTCGGTGCGACGAGTGCGGCGGGATGCCGCTTCGAGCTGCAGCGGGACCTCGCCCCCGGTGAATTGCGCGGCACGGTGGTGACCGACGACGCGGTCGACGGGCAGGTCAAGCGCGTGGCGGCCGCAGGGGCGGAAATCCGCGTGACCGGTTCGACGCTCGCGACGAAAGTGGACCGGGAAGGACGATTCGTCTTCCGCAGGATGGGCGCCGGCGTCTATGGATTGTCGATCCGCTGGGACGCGGACGGCGACGGCCGGCCCGAGGCGCTGCTGGGGGTGAAGAACGTCGACATCGTCCCGATGGAATCCGGGGCGCACAAAGGGCAGCCGGGCGCGCGCGACCTCGGCACGCTCCTGCTCGTGGACTCGGGCGAAGTCGGCGGACGCGTGATGCTCGCGGGCGCGCCGGTCGCGGACGCCTCGCTCGTCGTGCTCGACGAGTCGGGCGTGCCCGACGCGAATCTCCCCTCCGCCCGTTCCGATGGGCAGGGGCGCTATCGCCTGCCGTTCGTCCGCTCCGGCCAGGTGGTTGTCAAGGCGGTTTTCACACAGAACGGGGACCACGTGGTCGCGGCGGTCAGCGACGCGCTCACCGTGCAGCCCAGGGCGAGCGTTTCCGCCGACCTCGTGCTGCAGCCTCCCCGCGACGCGCAGTCGGGCAGCGTTTCGGGACGCATCGCGGCGTTCGACGGCGTCGACTCGGCGACCGTGTCGCTCGTGCGCGAAGGTGCGCCGCCGCTGAGCCGCGACGTGTCGGAGTCGGACCTTTTCGCGATTGCCTCGGTTCCGCCCGGAACCTACACGCTCGTCGCGACGGCGCCCGGATACATGGACGTCGCCGTCCCGGAGCTCGTCGTCGAGGGCGACGTCGACGCGGGCACGATTCTGTTCTCGCAGGCTTCCGTCGAAACCGGGCAGGATTGCAACGGCGACGGAGTGCCGGCGTGCGGACCCGACGATTCCGCCGATTGCGATCCGGACGACGACTCCGACGGAATCCCGGACTCGGATGAGGACCAGCAGTGCCGTTGCCGGCCGGGACAGCGGCCGATGGAGCGCAATCCGGAGAATCCGGATGGACCGGTGGTTTGCGCGGCATTGCCTCCCTGCGAGACGGCCCGCCCGACGTGCGACCCCAATGCCTTCTGCGAGGACGTGCTCGGACGCGCGCAATGCGTGTGCCTGCCCGGATTCCAGGGCGACGGACGCTCGTGCCGGCCGCAGGCCTGTCCGACGGGCACGGAATGCCCGGAGGGTTTCGAGTGTGCGAACGGCCTTTGCGGAAAGCAGGTTGACATCGAGGTCGCGGGGACATGGCTCGACCCGTACGAGAGTCCGCCGCTGGTGATCACCAACACCGCCTGGGGCACGTCGTCGATGTCGCGCTACGACAACACCGCACGCTTCGCCATCACGCAGAGCCCGGCGGACGACCCGTACACCGCGAACAAATGGGCGCGCCAGGCATGGACGCGGCCGGTCGAGAACGTCTGGTACTTGTGTACGGTCGACTACGGGCTGGACACTGAGGAGGCGGCTGTGAACACGACGAAGACAGCCGACCCGTCGTCGCCGGACACCGGCGGATGCGGCGCGTTCCCGTGGTCGAGGATGCGCAGGCAGTAAAAGGCCGCGGAGCCTTCCCGAAGGAGTGTACGGAGGACGGCACAACCGCAGCGGGTAGGATGGGCGTGCCCGTCGTGCGCCGCGGCAATGAGACCGACGTGGGCTGTGCGGTGGCGCGGCGCACTGCTCATGGTGAGCCTGCCGAACGACGGGACGCCCGTCCGGCGCCAGAGGTCGCTCGAGACCGAAGGATCTTCCGGTCGAGTTCCCTCCCGGCGGCTCGACTCGCGCCGAGGGCAAGGCGCCGGAGAACGCACGCCCCGTCTGGACGCTTTTCCCCCGTTTCGCCTACGATGAGCGCATGTCCAGCGCCCCCACGCGAGCGGACGCCTGCCGACCCTTCGGGGGAGGCGGGGCCCGATGTCGAATCGCCCTGATTTCCGCGGAGGGATAGGGGATTTGAAGCCGGCACGGCGCTTGCCGTCCCTGGGGCACGGCTGTCGGAAAGGAGGGATAGGGATAGGGGATTCGAAGCCGGCATGGCGCTTGCCGTCCCTGGGGCATGGCTGTCGGAAAGCGGCAGCGGCGCTGCTTGATCGGCGGGCGGGAACGAGCCCTCGCCACGGCCACCAAGCTCTGTGGGCATGCCGCGGGACGGTCGGTTCTGGAGCTGTCACCCAACGACCTCGACGACGCGCTGGGCGAGGCTTCCATGTACGGCGACATCCGCGCCACGCGTGCGGGGCTCAGGCGGTTCGTGCGCTTTCTCCGGGATTCCGAGCGAATAGTGTACGACCACGCGTCGGAGCTGCTCGAGCGCCTGTAGGGCGGGCGCGCCCGAGGCCGGGCGTTCGCAAGCGCCCCGGAATCGTCGCGGATTCCGGGCGTGAACGGTCGTTCAGTCGAAGGCTCGGCACCCTCGGCGCGAGACGCGCGGCGAGGGAACCCGGCGCCCGTCCGGGCCGCGGTCGCCGGTCTTCTACGCCCGCACGACCGTGACCTCGCGTCCCGCGGGCGTGCGGGCGGTCTCCGCGCGAGTGCGCTCCGACAGCCTGGGGAGGTCCGGGCGGCGGTCGAAGGCGACGAGCCAGCCCGTCTCCAGGCCGAGGGCGGAGAGCCGCGTGTCGAGCTGGGCGAGTCCCGCCGCCGCCGGGTCCGTGTCGTCCGTGTCGCGCCAAACCTTGATTTCGAACGCGAATCGGTCCGGGCCGAATCGCAGCATCAGATCCATGCGCCCGGTGCCTGCCGCGAACTCGCGGTCCAGCCGGCCGCCTCCGTTCTCCACCCGGTGCAGGAAGGCCATCATCACGAGATGCGGCGCCGCCTCGTGGTAGGGCACCGAGCCCATCAGCACGGCTCCGTGCTGGCGCCAGAACGCGAGGAACGCGTCGAGCAGACGCGGCAGGTCGAGGCGGCCGTCGGGGCGCACCCAGGTGACCGGAATCCGGCTGGTCGTCGTGAGCGGGCTCATCGAGAGCTGGCGCAGAATCACCTCGCGGTAGACGGGATTGGAGACGTGCAGCGCGCCGTCGGTGAGCCGCCGCACCAGCCCCAAGCCTTGCACGTACTCGACATCGGTCTCGGGGACATCTCCGAGCTCGCGGCCCGTGATCATGGGCTCCATCACGCGGCGCACCCGCTCCTCGCGAAGCCGGTCCTCCAGCGACGCGAGGTGCGTGCGACGCGCCTGCACGATCCGGTCGCGCGCGGCGTCCACGTGCGCCGCGCCGATCGGGACGGAGCGGTCGGTCACGTCGACGATCGCGGGCTCGTAGGCGAGAGCGTTCACGAGCCACGGGTGGCCCTGCGACAGCTCGAAGACGCGCTCGACCGCGGCGCTCTCGAACACCTGCCCCGTCTCGGACGTGTGCTGGGCGAGCAGCTCCGCCACGTCCGACGGGGAGAAGTTGCCCAGCGTGATCGTCTCGGCCTCGATATTGAATGGAGACAAGCTGCCCGGCCACGCGACGGTGCGCCGCTCGTCCACGGACAGCGCGTAGTCGCGCACGCGCCGCTGGCCGATGAGCGCGACGCTCGCGGGGAAGGGCGTCTTCGAGCGGTCCAGGTAGCCCGCGCGCAACTGAGTCAGGAACGAGAGCATCGCCGCGCCGACGAACGAGTCGGCCTCGTCGAGGAACAGCACGAGCGGTCTGGGGCAGGCTGCCGCGACGGCCTGGAGCCACTCCGTCAGGGCGCTGTCCGGAACCGAGAGAAATCGCGCGACGTCCTCGGCGGACGGCAGCGCCACTCCGGGAACGTCGCGGCGCACCGCACGGTCCAGCGCCTTCAACGCGAGCGTCATCGCGTGCAGGGGCTCGGACTTCGGCCCGCCCAGTTCCAGGTCGACCCAGACGGCGGCCCGGCGGCCCGACGCGTTCCACTCGTCGGCGAGAACGCGCGCCAGCGTGGTCTTTCCACTCTGGCGGCCGGCCGCCAGCGTGAAGTAGCGGTTCTCCTCGACGAGGACACGGAAACGGGCCAGTCGCTTGCCGGGGTCCAGCATGTAGTGCTCGGCCGG
>Ga0172369_10002244_pt1 | contig 26904 bp, 14 predicted proteins | sample LakKiv25m_FD_114539 | JGI IMG/M metagenome (GOLD analysis project Ga0172369, IMG submission 114539) | Freshwater microbial communities from Kabuno Bay, South-Kivu, Congo - kab_022012_11.25m | ecosystem: Environmental > Aquatic > Freshwater > Lake | place: Democratic Republic of the Congo...
CGTGCCGTCGGGCCGGAGCCCCACGGCCTCGTACTGCGTGCCCTCGGCGAGCGCCAGGCGCGACAGCACCTGGTCGTGGGACTCGGGCGCGAAGAAGCGCAACAGGTCGTTGCCCTTGGCCTCGCCGGCGGGCGTGCCGAAGATCTCGCCGAAGGTCGGGTTGGCGTCCAGCACCTCGCGCTGCCGGTGGATGACGATGGCCTCGAAGGTGGCCTCGGAGAGCTTGCGGAAGCGTTCCTCGCCCTGGCGCGCCTCGTGGACCGAGCGCTCCATCTGCATGCGGTTGTGGCTCTCGAGCACGCGCGCCGACTGCATGCGGTGCAGGGCGCGCATGCGCATCTCGTGCACGGCCGCGGACAACGCCGAGGCCGTGGCGAGGGTGGCCACGTGCATGGGCGCCTCCGGGAACGAGGGCAGCATGTACCACGCGCCGGCCCACGACGCCCAGGCGACCCCGATCACCAGGGCCAACCAGCCCTCGGACAGCATGACCATGCCGCTCGCGAGCACGACCAGCGCGATCAGGGTGGTCTGCTGGGGCTCGTGCGAGATGGCGAACGAGGCCCCGCCGAACACGACGAGCACCGAGGCGAGCGCGGCCACGATCGGATGGCCCCACGAGGCGGGCATGCGCGCACGGCTGAGCAGGATGCGCATGCTGAGCAGCAGCAACGCGCCGACGCCCGCGATGATCGCCAGGGGCCAGCGGTTGCCCGGCACGGGCAACGCGGCGTCGGCGATGGCATAGGCCCCGAGCGAGAGAGCACACACCGTCGCCACGGGCCGGACGCTCTCGAGGACGAGCTTGTCGAGCTCGACCCGCCGCCGCGACGGCGAAAGGTCGGTCGAGGGCTCCGGCTTGGCTGCAGGCTCCACGCGTCGCGCTCCGCTGTCCTGAAACGCCAAGGATTATCTGCCCGTCCTCGGCGAGGGTCAAGCCGCGTGAACGACGGTGGACGTACGCGCCTCCGGCGATCGGATCGTCACGGGTTGGCGCAGTCGAAGTTCGGGGCGCCGGGCGTGCCGTACTTGGGCAGAGCGTTGTAGGTGGCCGTGGCGGGGCACCAGTTGGCCACGTCGTCGTTCAGGGTGGCGTCGAAGGCCGCCGTCGAGAGCTGGAAGGCCGTGCTGAGCACGACCCACGACGTGACGTACGCGACGCTGTCGATCGTGACGTCGCCGCACCGCAGGATGATCTTGTCGCTGGTGTTGCCCAGGTTGAACGACGCCCCGTACACGTAGTCGGGGACGCGACCGTACTCGGTGTCGGACGCGGTGCGCACGAGGAGCATCTGCGCGTGGGGGGCGAGGACCAGCGGCCCGACGATGGAGTGCGTGTTGGTGTTGTCGTCGGTCAGCTTGCACGCCGCGAGGTCGAACGTCTGGTCGGTGACGTTCGTCAGCTCGATCCACTCGTAGTTGTCGGTCCCCGAGACCGAGCGCGCCATGAACTCGGTGACGATCACCTGGCCCGGAGCGGTCGGGTTGGCGGGGGCGGGCACGACGCACGCGCCGGCGAGGCAGATCCTGCCGTCGGCGGCGCAGTCGGTCTCGGTCGACGGGTAGTCGCCGCAGAGCGGCAGGCTCCCGAGCGCCGTGCAGGGCGCCTCGGCGCCGTAGGTGACCAGCGTGAGGCCGTCGCCCAGGCACGTAGCCGCCGGTGGGACGGTGCAAGGGTTGGGCGAGCAGGGGTCGATCGGCGTCACGCACGCCCCGCCCTCGCACACCTGGCCGTTGATGGAGCAGTCGGTGTGGGTCGACGGGTACACGCCGCACAGGGCCACGCCCCCGTCGTTGGTGCAGGGCGCCGGCGCCTGGTAGGTGGTCAGCGTGACGCCGTCGGCTTCGCAGGTCGCGGCGGGCGCGGCGGTGCAAGGATTCGGGATGCACGGGTCGGTCGGGACGCCGCACGAGCCGTTCTGCTGGCCGGGGGTGCCGAGCTTCCCGTTGGTGCCGTACGCCTCCGTGGCCGCGCACCAGTTGGCGGCGTTGTCGTTCGCGACGGCGTCGTAGACCGACGACGACAGCTGCGACGCGACGCCGGTCACGACCTGCGCCGACAGGTACGTCACGCGATCGATGGTGACGCCGCCGCAGTCGATCAGGATCTCGTCGTCGGTGTTCGACAGGCTGAAGCTCGCGTAGACGTAGTCGGGCACGAGGCCGTGATTCGACGCGGCGTCGCCGCTCTTCGCCAGCACCACGTGAGCGCCGGGCGCCAGGGGCACCGAGGCGGCGATGACGTGCGAATCGCCACCCTCGTCGCGCAGGACGCACCCCGCCAGGTCGAAGGGCCCGAACGTCACGTTGGCGACCTCGACCCACTCGCCCGGGTCGGCGTTGGCCTGGCTCTTGGCCATGAACTCGGTCACGATCACGTCGCCGGGCACCGACGGCTGCGGGGCGCCTCCCTCGACGCACGACCCGGAGGTGCACACCTGGCCCGGGCCGCAGACCTCGGTCGTCCACGGATAGGCGCCGCATTCGGCCGCGCCCGCGTTGTCGAAGCAGGGCGCCGGCCCGCTGTACGTGAGGACCGTGCTGGCGTCGAGGCACCCGGCCGGCGGCGGCGTGACGCAGGGGTTCGGCAGGCAGGGGTCGACGGGGGCCCCGCACGGGGTGTTGGCCGTCCCCGGCGTGCCGAGCAGGCCGTCGGTTCCGTAGACCGTCGTGGCGCCGCACCAGTTCTCGGGCAGGTCGTTGGCCGCGGCGTCCGTGGCGGCGGGATCGAGCTGGACTGCGACGCCCGTGGCGACCTGCAGGCCGCTGTACGTCACCTCGTCGACGACGACCAGCAGGCAGTCGAGCACGATCTCGTCGGCCGTGTTCGACAGGAAGAAGTTCGAGTAGACGTAGTCGTAGTCGAGCCCGTGGTTCTCCACGGGGTCTCCCGAGCGCGCCAGCACCTTGGACTCGCCGGCGGCCAGGACCAGGCTGCCGGTGATGGTGTGCGCTTCGCTGCTGTGGTTGTCGCGCAGCAGGCAGCCCCCGAGGTCGAGGCTGCCCGAGGTCACGTTGGTCAGCTCGATCCACTCGCCCGGATCGTCAGCACCCTGGCTCTTGGCCATGAACTCGGTGACGACCACCTGGCCGGCGGCCGTGGGCATGGGCGGTGGCGGCACGACGCAGGCCCCGTTCACGCACACGTTGCCCGTCGACGCACAGTCGGTCATGGTGAACGGGTACGCGCCGCAGCTGGCCGCGTCGTTGATGACGCTGCACGCCGCGGGGCCCTGGTACGTGACGAGCGTCAGGCCGTCGAGGAAGCACTCGGGAGCCGGAGCCGCCGTGCAGGGGTTCGGCAGGCAGGGGTTCGGGCAGGCCGGGTTCGCGAGCCCCGGCGTGCCGAAGAGCAGGCCCGTGCCATAGGGCAGCGTGGCCGGGCACCAGTTGTCGAACGCGTCGTTGCCCACCGCGGTGGACGAGCCCGGGTCGAGCGCGATCGCGCTGCCGAGCAGGACCCACGCGGCGTCGTAGACCACACGGTCAATCTCGGTCGAGCCGCACGTCAGCACGATCTGGTCGCCCGAGTTCGACAGGTCGAAGCCGCCGTAGACGTAGTGCGGCGTCAGGCCGTGGTTCAGCGCCGGGTCGCCGTTCTTGGCCAGCAGCAGGCGCCCGCCGGCCCCGATGATGAGCGGGGCGGCGAAGGTGTGGTGGTCGGTGCCGTCGTCCTTCAGCACGCAGCCGCCCAGGTCGAGGGACTCGGCCGTGGTGTTCAGGATCTCGACCCACTCGCCCGTATCGGTGCCGGCCATGGAGCGCGCCATGAACTCGGTGACGATGACGTCGCCGATCGTGTCGGGCGTGTTGCCCAGGCCCGCCAGCACGCACGCGCCGCCGGCGCAGACGTAGCCGGGCGTCGCGGCGCAGTTGGTGACGGTCGAGGGGAAGGTGCACTGCGCGGCGTCGGCGACGGCCAGGCAGCTGCCGGGCGCCGAGTAGCTGCGCAGGGTGGTGCCGTCGGCGTCGCAGGTGGGTGCCGGCGCCACGCGGCACGGGTTCGGCACGCACGGGTCGCCCGAGGGGACGCAGGCGCCGCCCTGGCACACCAGCAGCTGCGCGTCGCAGTCGGTGGCCGTGGGCGGGTAGGCGCACGAGGCGGCGTGGTCGACCACGCTGCACGTGCCCGTCGCGGGATAGGTCAACGCCTTGGAGCCCGTGCCGTCGCACGCCGCCAGGGGCGGGTCGTCGCAGGGGTTCGGCTGGCAGGGATCGCACGCCGGGTTCAGCGCGCCGGGGGTACCGAGCTTACCGCCCGTGCCGTAGGGCGTCCAGGCCGTGCACCAGGCCTCCTTCGCGTCGTTGGCCGCCGGATCGAACGCCAGCAGCGACAGCTGCGTGGCGGCCCCTTCGACGATCCAGGTCGACGCATAGGCGACGCGGTCGATGACGACGCCGCCGCACGCGATCTCGATGACGTCGCTGGAGTTGCCGAGCGAGAAGTTGGCGTACACGTACTCGGCGTCGAGGCCCTGGTTCTGCAGGGGGTCGCCGCTCTTGGCCAGCACCTTGCGGCCACCGGGCTGCAGCGTGAGGACGCCCGCGATGGTGTGCAGGTTCTGGTCGTCGTCGCGCAGGATGCAGCCGCCCAGGTCGAGGATCTGGCTGGTGGTGTTGGTCAGCTCGAACCACTCGCCCGGGTCTTCGCCGGCCTGGCTCTTGGCCATGAACTCGCTGACCAGGACGTCGCCGGCGGCCTTCGGCAGGTTGCCCTGGCCGGGCACGATGCAGGCCTTGTAGGTCGTCGCGTCGCAGATCTTACCGTCGGCGGCGCAGTCGACGGTGGTGGACCCGTAGGTGCACTCGGCCGTGCCGCCCACGTCGGCGCACGTGCCCGGGCCCGTGTAGGTGCGCAGGATCTGCCCCTCGCAGACCGGCACCGGCACCGCGCTGCACGGGTTCGGCTTGCACACGGTGGCGTTCACCTGGAGGCTGCCGGCGTTGCCCGCCGCGTAGCCGTCCTCGGAGCCGTCGGCGCCGAAGCCCGCGGGCCCGTCACAGTACAGCCACGTGGCGCCGGCGTCGGCCGAGAACCGGTAGGCCAGGTCGTAGAGGCCGGGCATGGCCACGGCCACGTCGGCCTGGTACTCGTCGTTCTTGAGCTCACCGGCCGCCGCGGCATCCCAGGCCGGGTTCGGCGAGGCCGAAGCCCAGATCCAGTCGGCGTTGCCCGCGGGCAGCGAGCCGTCGGGGCCGTAACCGACCTCGGCCACGATGCCCTCGTCCTCGTCGACGCCGTTGGTGCGCTCGGTGATCCACGGGATGTAGACGCGGCCGTACGTCGGGGTCGCCACCTCGACATCGGCCGTGGCGGTCATGGGGTGCTGGAACCGGCACCAGCCCACCTGGATGGGATCGCACGTGGTGTTGGCGGTGCCGGGGGTGCCCAGCTTGGGAGGCACGGCCGTGCCGTAGGCGGGGCGACCGAAGCACCAGGCGGCCACGTCGTCGTTGCCGGCGGCGGTGAAGGCCTCGGGCTTCAGCTGCGTCGACGCGCCCAGGGCGACCCATTCGGCCCCGTAGGTCACCTGGTCGATCGAGACGGTGTCGCAGACCAGTTCGATCGTGTCCGCGGAGTTCGCGAGCGTGAAGCCCGCGTACACGTAGTCGGGCACGAGGCCGAAGTTCTTGGCCGCGTCGCCGCTGCGGGCCAGCAGCAGGGGCTCGCCCGGAGCCGCGATGAGCACGCCCGCCAGCGTGTGGGTCTCGGTGCCGGCGTCCTTCAGCACGCACCCGCCCAGGTCGACCTTGTCGGGACCCACGTTGACCAACTCGACCCACTCGCCGTCGTCGGCGCCGGCCTGCGAACGGGCCATGAACTCGCTGACGATCACCTGGCCGGCGACGGGGTGCTTGCCCTGACCCTCGAAGACGCACGCGGCGGCCACGCAGATCTTGCCGGCCTCGGCGCAGTCGGTGCGGGTCTCGGCGTAGGTACACGAGGCCTGGCCGTCGACGACCGCGCAGGCGCCGAGGGCGGCGGGCGTCACGATCGACGTGCCGTCGCACGAGGCCGCGGGCGGCGTCGTGCAGGGGTTGGGGGCGCAGGGCGTGGCGTTGGCGACCAGGGAGCCCGCGTTCTCGGGGGCGTACCCGTCCTCGGAGCCGTCCTTGGCGTCGCCGGCGTCACGATCGCAGAGCACCCACGTGGTGCCGCCGTCGTACGAGAAACGCGCGGCCGTGTCGTACGTGCCTGGCAACGCGACCGTGAGGGCCGCCTGGTACTCGTCGTTGTCGGGCTCTCCCGCGGCAGCGGCGTCCCAGGCCGGGTTGCCGGACGCGGCGACCCACGTCCAGGCCGCGTTCCCGTCGGGCGATGAGGCGTCGGGGCCGTAGCCGATCTCGGCCTTCAGCAGGTCGGACGCGTCGACACCCGCGGTCTTGTCGGTGAGGCCGCTCACGTACACGCGCGCGTAAAAGGTCTCGGTCGCCCCGGCGTCGACGGTCAGGTCGAGCGGGTGCTGCAGGCGACACCAGTCGACGCGCGTCGCGGTGCAGTCGTCGTTGGTGGCGCCGGGCGTGCCGAGCATCTGCGGGGCCGCCGTACCGTAGCCCTCTGTGGCCGGGCACCAGTTCTCGAACACGTCGTTGGCGGCGGCGGTCGTCTTCGACGCGCTCAGCTGGAGGGCCGTGGCGAGCACGACCCACGGCGCCCCGTACGCCACGCGATCGACCTGCACGTCGCCGCAGCTCACGACGATCTCGTCGGCCGAGTTCGTGAGCGAAAAGCCCGTCCAGGCCAGGTCGGCCTCGAGGCCGTGGTTCTTCGCGAGGTCTAGGCTGGCCGCCAGCACCACGGCGTGGCCGGCCGGCACGAGCAGCGGGCCGACGATCGGGAACGCGTCGGTGTCGTCGTCCTTCAGGACGCAGCCCGCCAGGTCGAGCAGCCCGGAGGTGACGTTCGTGAGCTCGATCCACTCGCCCGGGTCACCGGAGCCGGCCTGCGAGCGCGGCATGAACTCGGTGATGACCAGCTCGCCCGCCAGCGGCGTCGTGCCGGTGCCCTCGACGATGCACTGGCCGTTGGAGCACACCTTGCCGTCGGCGGCGCAGTCGACCGTGACGTCGGCGTAGGTGCACTCGGCGAAGTCGTTGACCACCGCGCAGGTGCCGGGCGCGGGGTGCGTGACCAGCGTGACGGTGTCCTGGCAGGAGGGCGCCGGAGCGCTCACGCAGGGGTTCGGATCGCAGAGCGCGGCCTTGGCCGACAGGTTGCCGGCGTTGGTCGGATCGTAGCCGTCCTCGGAGCCGTCCTTGCCGGCGCCGGCGGGTCCGTCGCAGTACGTCCACGTCGCGCCGCCGTCGAGCGAGAAGCGGTACGCGAGGTCGTACGTCCCTGCGATGCTCACGCTGACCGACGCGGTGTACTCGTCGTTGCCCGGCTCGGTGGTGTCGACCCAGCCGGCGTTGGCCGCGGCGGCGACCCAGGTCCAGGCCGCGTTGTCGGCCGGCAGCGAGCCGTCGGGGCCCACGCCCACCTGGCCCACCAGCGCGGCCGTCACGTCGGTGCCCGTCGTCAGGTCGGTGACGCCGGGGGCGAACACGCGGCCGAAGGTGGCCACGACCTCGTTCAGGCCGACCGTGGTGCTCAGCGGGTGCTGGAAACGACACCAGGCCACCTTGGGCGTCTGGCAGCTCTCGTTGGCGGTTCCGGGTGTGCCGAGCACGCCGTCGGTGCCGAAGGCGGTCTTGGCCAGGCACCAGCTCTCGGCCAGGTCGTTGGCCGAGGCGTCGAAGGCCGCGGGATCGAGCTGGGTCGAGGCGCCCTGGGCGTACCAGGTGTCGCCGTAGGCCACGGCGTCGATCTCGACGTCGCCGCAGGTCAGGATGATCTGGTCGGCGCCGTTCTTCAGGCTGAAGCTCTTGTAGAAGTAGTCGGGCTCGGCGCCGTGGTTCTCGGCGGCCACGGCGCTCTTGGCGAGCACCAGGAAGCCGCCGGGGGGGATGGGCAGCGGTCCCGTGATGGTGTGCGTGTCGGTCACGGCGTCGTGCAGTACGCAGCCGCCCAGGTCCAGAACCTCTTCGGTGGCGTTCCACAGCTCGATCCACTCGCCGTTGTCGGTGCCGCTCTGCGACTTGGCCATGAACTCGGTGACCACCACGTTTCCGGGGGCCGAAGGGTTCGGGGCCTGGGGCGGCTGCTGGCAGGCGCCGGCGTCGCACCACTGGCCGTTGTCGGAGCAGTCGATCGCGGTGGGCGGGTACGAGCACGACGCCGCGGCGTCGACCACCGCGCAGGAGCCGGGCGACGCGTAGGTGAGCAGCGTCACGCCGTCGGCGTCGCAGGCGGCCGCGGGCGCCTCGGTGCAGGGGTTCGGGTCGCAGGGGCTGGGCTCGGTGACCAGCACGCCGGCGTTGGCGGGCGTATAGCCGTCCTCGGAGCCGTCGTGGCCCATGCCGGCGGGCCCATCGCAGAGCGTCCAGGTGGTGCCGCCATCGAACGAGAAGCGGAAGGCCAGGTCGTACGCGCCGGGCGACGGCGCCGTGATGGAGGCCTGGTACTCGTCGTTGCCGAGCTCACCCGCCGACGCATCGTTCCAGGCGGGGTTGGGGCCGGCCGCGAACCACGTCCAGCCGGCGGCGGCGGGATCGGAGCCGTCGGCGCCGTAGCCGGCCTGGCCCACGAGCAGCGGGTGCCCGTCGACGCCGGCCGTGGCGTCGGTCACGCCGGCCACGAACACGTGCCCGTACGCGGCGAAGGTGGTCCCCGCGCCGATGGTCAGGTCGAGGGGCGCCTGCAGGCGGCACCAGCCCACGCTCGCGCCACTGCCGCACGCGGGGTTGGCCGCGCCGGGCGTGCCGAACACGCCGGCCGCGTACCCGGTGGTGGCCGCACACCACGCCGCCGGATCGTCGTTGGAGACGGCGTCGGTCGATGCCGGATCGAGCTGCAGCGCGACGCCCGTGTCGACCTGGTCCGACGTGTACGCCACGCGATCGATGACGAGGTCGCCGCCGTCGGCCGGGCAACGCAGGATGACCTCGTCGCCGCCGTTGGAGAGCGTGAAGCCCGCGTAGACGTAGTCGGGCGTGAGGCCGTGGTTCAACGACGGGTCGCCGCTCTTGGCGAGCAGCAACACAGCGCCGGGGCCCGCCACGAGGTTGCCCTCGATGGTGTGGGCCTCGCCGCCTTCGTCGGCCAGCACGCAGCCGCCGAGGTCGAGCGCCTTGGCGGTCGCGTTGGTGAGCTCGACCCACTCGCCGTCGTCGGTGCCGCCCTGGGATTTGGCCATGAGCTCGGTCACGACCAGGTCGCCGGCCAGGGGAACCGGCGACGTGACGTCGCCGGGGACGTCGCCGGGGACCTCGAAGGGCACGTCGACCGGTACGTCGACGGGCACGTCGATCGGCACGTCGGGAAGAACTTCGACGGGCACGTCCGGCACCAGATCGGGCATCAGGTCGGTCGCCACGTCGGTCGGCACGTCGGGCTTCTGCACGTCGCCGCTCACGTCCACCACGTCACCGGCCAGGTCAGCCTCGCCGCCCCAGTCGAACGCGTCGTCGCCCCCGACGTCGCGTCGGCCGCTGCTGTCGCCGCCACACGCCACCACCAGGGTCAGGAGAGCCGCCAGCATTCCCCACACGCACCACCGCCGCTGTCCCATGCGTCACCTCGATCGTTCGTGAACCGGCCGGGCCCCGTCCGGGGTCCGGGCCAACGGGCAATCGTAGCGATTTCGACGGTTCAGGCAAGCGGAAGCGTCGCGGGCTCGATCGTCCTGGACCCCGACTTGACCGGAGTCCGCCGGACCACTAGCCTGGACGACGGCACGACTCGGAGTCCCCCATGCGTCACCGCCACCGAAGCGCTGAAGGCGCTCCTTCGGCCGCGGCAGGGCCTCCCCCATGACCCCCTGGCGCCACCTGGAGCACCCCTCCGACATCGGCGTCGAGGGTCGCGGGGCCACACTGGCCGAGGCCTTCGAGCAGGCGGCGCTGGCCCTGACGGCGGTGCTCACCGACCCCGGGGGCGTGCGGACCGTCGTGCCCGTACACGTACGCCTGACCGCCCCGGAGGCCGACCTGCTGTTCGTCGACTGGTTGGACGCGGTGGTCTACCAGATGGCGGCGCGGCGCTTGGTGTTCGGACGGTACGAGGTGCGCCTCGACCAGGCCCCGCACCGCCTCGAGCTCACGGCCACGCTGTGGGGCGAAGCCGTCGACCCCGCCCGGCACGCGCCCGCCGTCGAGGTGAAGGGCGTGACGTTCTCGGGCCTGTTCGTGGGCCCGGAGCAGGGGGGCTTCGTGGCGCGTACGGTGGTCGACGTCTGACCGGCGCCGGGTGTACAAGAGAGCCATGGACCTCACGCGACTGACGAAGATCTCCGAGACCGAGTGGCGGCTGCCGAAGCGCGGCGCCATGCGGGTTCCCGGCACGCTGTTCGCGAACGAGGCCCTGCTCGGCCAGATGGACGACGAGGTGCTGCGGCAGGTGGCCAACGTGGCCGGGCTCCCCGGCATCGTGGGGGCCTCCCTGGCCATGCCCGACGCGCACTGGGGTTACGGCTTTCCCATCGGCGGCGTGGCGGCCTTCGACCCCGACGAGGGCGGCGTCGTCTCGGCGGGCGGCGTGGGCTTCGACATCTCGTGCGGCGTGCGCTGCCACCGCACGGGGCTCCGCGAGGCCGACCTGGCCCCGGTGAAGGAGCGCCTGGCCGACCTGCTCTTCGCGCGCATCCCGGCAGGCGTGGGCAGCCACGGCGCCCTGCACCTGAACCGACGCGAGCTCGAGCGCGTGCTGGTCGACGGCGCGGCCTGGGCGGTGAAGGAGGGCTACGGCAGCCCCGGCGACCTCGAGCTGATCGAAGAGCACGGCCGCATGACGGGCGCCGATCCCGCCGAGGTCTCGAACGAGGCCAAGGACCGCCAGCAGGACGAGATGGGCACGCTCGGCTCCGGCAACCACTACCTCGAGGTGCAGGTGGTCGAGCGCGTGGTCGACGCGGTGGCCGCGCGCGCCTTCGGGCTGGTCGAAGGCGAGCTGGTCGTGAGCATCCACTGCGGCTCGCGCGGGCTCGGCCACCAGGTGTGCACCGAGCTCCAGAAGCGCATGGCGCGCGAGGCCCCGCACCACGGCCTGGTGCTCCCCGAGCGCGAGCTGGCCGCAGCGCCCCTCGGCTCGGCCACGGGGCTGGCCTACCTGGGCGCGATGCGCGCCGCCATCAACTGCGCCCTCGCCAACCGCCAGATCCTCGGCGAGCTGGCCTCCCGGGCCTTCGCCGAGGTCTTCCCGGGCGTGCGCCTGGGGCTCGTGTACGACGTGTCGCACAACACGTGCAAGGAAGAGACCCACGTGGTCGACGGGGCCAAGCGGCGCCTGTTCGTACACCGCAAGGGCGCCACGCGCAGCCTGGGTCCCGGGCACCGCGACCTGCCGGCGGCCTACCGGCCCGTCGGCCAGCCCGTGCTCATCGGCGGCAGCATGGGCACGGGCTCGTGGATCCTGGCGGGCACGCACGAAGCCGAGGAGCGCTCGTTCGCTTCGGCGCTGCACGGCGCCGGTCGCACCATGAGCCGCAAGCAGGCCGGCCAGCGCTGGCGGGGCGAGGACGTGGTGCGGCGCCTGGGCGAGCGCGGCATCCTGGTGCGCACCGTCAGCTGGCGGGGGGTGGCCGAAGAGGCTCCAGGCGCCTACAAGGACGTCGACGAGGTCGTCGAGGTGACCGCGGCCGCCGGGCTCGCGCGGCCCGTGGCGCAGCTGCGGCCGCTCATCGTGATCAAGGGATAGCGAACAGAGGGGAGGAGCCCATGGTCGAGTCGGGGGGACGCATCGAGGTCGGCGAGGTGCTGGCCAGGTCCTGGTCGCTGTTCGTCTGGAACGTGGTGGAGCTCCTGTCGGTGGTGGCCGTGATCTACAGCCCCTACATCGTGTGGGTGATGGTCCGCGGGGGCGCCGGGCACCGCTACGAGGAGTCCGTGCCCTTCCTGCTGTCGGTGGTGCTGTCCCCCATCGCCACGGCCGCCCTCACCTGGACCGTGCTGCGGCGCTGGGCGGGGCACCGCGTGTCGGTGGGCGACGCCGTTCGCCACGGCCTGTCGCAGCTCGGCACCTACGTGGGCGTGGGCGTCGTGGCGGGGCTGGCCATCGCGGCCGGCCTGCTCCTGCTGATCGTCCCCGGCATCGTGGTGGCCTGCATGCTGGCCGTGGCCGCGCCCGTGGCGGTGGTCGAGGGCACCGACGTGCGCGAGTCGCTGCAGCGCAGCGTCGAGCTGACGCGCGGGCACCGGGTCGACATCTTCTGGACCCTGCTGGTCATCGGGCTGGTGGGCGCGGCCGTGGGCTTCGCGCTCGGCCTGGTGCTGGGCGCGTTCGACATCGACGACACGCGCGTCGGCCGGCTCTTCACGCACGTGCTGCTGCAACTCGTGTTCCAGGCGCTGGTGTCGGTGGCGGCGGTGGTCGTGTACGCCACGCTGCGGCGCATCCACGAGGGCAAGGATCCCCTCGAGCTCGCGGCCGGGGTCGAATGATCACCGCCCGCCCCCGCCTTGACAGCCCCGCGCGCGGCCACGTAGCATGCGGGTTCGCGCGCTCGTCCCGAGCGCTCACAGAGGGGTTCCAGTGACGGCAAAGCCCGGAAAGGCCGGCTGGGGGCTGATCATCGGCTCGCTCGGCATCGTTTACGGCGACATCGGCACGTCGCCCCTGTACGCGATGTCCGAGGCTTTCTTCGGCCACTATCCGTTGGGGGGCACGCGCGAGAACGTGCTGGGCGTGCTGTCGCTCGTGTTCTGGTCGCTCTTCCTGGTCGTCACGCTCAAGTACGTGCTGCTGGTGCTGCGCGCCGACAACGAGGGCCAGGGCGGCATCTTCGCCCTGCTCGGCCTGTTCCTGAAGAAGGAGCGCGGCCAGAAGCCCGGCCAGCCCGGCGCCCTGCCGACCTGGGTGCGCCCGGCGCTCCTCGCGGCCATCCTGGTCGGCGCGGCCCTGCTGCACGGCGAGAGCATCATCACCCCCGCGATCTCGGTGCTGTCGGCCGTCGAGGGCCTCAAGCTGATCGCCCCCGGCGCCGAGAGCGTCCAGGTCCCCGTGACGATCGTAATCCTGGTCGGCCTCTTCGCGATCCAGCGCAAGGGCACCCATCGCATCGGCACGATCTTCGGGCCCTTCATGGCCGCCTGGTTCCTGGCCATCGCGGCCCTGGGCGTCCTGCAGATCGTGAAGAACCCCGAGGTGTTGCAGGCGCTCAGCCCGCACCACGCCATCGCGCTCGCGCGCACCCACGGCTGGCAGGTGCTGCTGGTGCTCGGCGCGGTCGTGCTCTGCATCACGGGCGTCGAGGCGCTGTACGCCGACCTCGGCCACTTCAACCGCGGCGCGGTGTCGCGCTCGTGGCTGTTCCTGGTGTTCCCCGCCCTGCTCCTCAACTACCTGGGCCAGGGCGCGTTCATGCTGTCGGGCCGCCCCGTGCCCGGCAACCACCTGTTCTACGCGCTGGTGCCACAGCCCCTGCTCATCCCCATGGTGCTGCTGGCCACCGGCGCCACCATCATCGCCAGCCAGGCCCTCATCTCGGGCATCTTCTCGCTGAACCAGCAGGCCACGGCCCTCGGGCTCTTCCCGCGCCTGAAGATTGTACACACCAACCCCGACGTGCCGGGCCAGATCTACGTGCCGTTCGTGAACGCGGTCCTGCTGGCCGGCTGCGTGTGGCTGGTGCTGGCCTTCCGCAGCAGCGGGGCGCTCGCGGCGGCCTACGGCATCGCCGTCACGGGCACCATGGCCATCACCACGCTCGCGTTCACGCTCGTCGCGGTCACGGTCTTCGGCTGGCCCAAGCGCTACGTGCTGCCGCTGATGGCCCTCATCCTGGGGGTCGACCTGTCGTTCTTCGGCGCGAACCTCCTGAAGTTCGCCTCGGGCGGCTACGTGCCCGTGCTGATCGGCTTCCTGGTGTTCGTGGTCATGGACACCTGGCGCTGGGGCCGCGCCTGGGTCGGCAAGGCCTACGGCGAGCGCCTGCAGGACGTGCACATGACGGTCGAGACCCTGGTCGAGCACAAGCCGCGCTACCTCGACGCCCACGGCTCGGTGTCGCTGGTGGTCATGGCCTCGCGCCCCATCAACGACCTGAAGGACACCATCCCGCCGGTGCTCTCCATCCACTACCGCAACTGGAAGCGCCTGCCCAAGCACATCATCTTCCTGTCGATCCAGCAGCTGGGCCAGCCCTACGTGCAGCCCGACGCGCGCTACCAGGCCAAGGTCTTCACCGCCGACGAGCACGGCACCGTCGTGGCCGTGCAGGCGTGCTACGGCTACATGGAGAGCCCGAACGTGCGCGAGGCGCTGCTCGACCTGAAGAAGAGCAAGATCGTGAAGATCCCGCAGGATCCCGCGCGCTGGCTGGTCCTGCTCGGCGCCGAGCGCTTCGTGAGCCACGGGAAGAACCCCCTCGAGAGCGCGCGCCTCGGGCTCTTCAGCCGCCTGAACCGCTTGGCCAAGCCCGTCACCGACTACTTCGGGCTCGAGCGCGACTCGGCCGTCACCGTCGAAACCATCAACGTCTGATTGACAAGGCTCACGAGTCGGGCGTAGCGTCCGCCCCCGATCGCCGAGTGCCGTCAGGGACGGCAGCGGGGGACCCACCGGAGCAGCCGTCGGCCGCTCCCGGGGCGCATGGCCGCAAGGCCTAGGGCAAATCCTTCAGCCCGAGCCCGTCAGCTAACCCCGCAGGCGTTGAAGGGAGTCCCATCATGACCGCGCACCCGCGCAAGGTCGGCTGGGGTCTGCTCATCGGGGCCCTGGGCATCGTCTACGGCGACATCGGCACCTCGCCTCTCTACGCCATCTCCGAAGCGTTCTTCGGCCACTACGACCTGGCCCGTACGCCCGAGAACATCCTGGGCGTCATGTCGCTCGTGTTCTGGTCGCTCACGCTGGTCGTGACCCTCAAGTACATCCTCTTGATCCTGCGCGCCGACAACAACGGCGAGGGCGGCATCTTCGCCCTGCTCGGCCTGCTCCTGAAGAAGGAGCGCGGCCAGGGCGGCTCGGCGCCCGCCGCCACGCCGGGCTGGACACGCGCCGCGCTCGTGTCGTCCATCGTGATCGGGGCCGCCCTGCTGTACGGCGACGGCATCATCACGCCCGCCATCTCGGTGCTCTCGGCGGTCGAGGGCCTGTCGGTCGTCACGCCCGCCGCCGAGTCGCTGCTGATCCCGATCACGCTCGGCATCCTCGTCGCCCTGTTCGCCGTCCAGCGTCACGGCACGCACCGCATCGGGGTCGTCTTCGGGCCGTTCATGGCGATCTGGTTCCTGGCCATCGCCGCGCTGGGCCTCGTGCAAATCGTCGCCCATCCGCAGGTCCTGGCCGGGCTCAGCCCCCATTACGCCGTGGCCCTGGCGCGCGAGCACGGCTGGAACGTGCTCTTCATCCTGGGCGCCGTCGTGCTGTGCGTCACCGGCGTCGAGGCGCTCTACGCCGACCTCGGTCACTTCGGGCGCGGGGCCATCCGCCGGTCGTGGATGTTGTTCGTGTTCCCCTGCCTGCTCGCGAACTACCTGGGCCAGGGCGCGTACCTGCTGTCGGGCGCCGCCATCCCGCGGAACCACCTGTTCTACGCGCTGGTGCCCGCGCCGTTCCTGATCCCCATGGTCATCCTGGCCACCGGCGCCACCATCATCGCGAGCCAGGCGCTGATCTCCGGCGTGTTCTCGCTCACGCAGCAGGCCATCGCGCTCGGGCTCTTCCCGCGCCTGCGTGTCGTGCACACGAACCCCAGCGTGCGCGGCCAGATCTACGTGCCCTTCGTCAACGCCATGCTGCTGGTCGGCTGCCTGTGGTTGGTGGTATCGTTCAGGACCAGCGGCGCGCTGGCGGCGGCCTACGGCATCGCGGTCACCGGCACCATGAGCATCACGACCATCGCCTTCGCGCTGGTGGCCCGCTCGGTCTTCGGCTGGCGCCTGCGCGCGCTGCTGCCGCTGGTGGCGCTGATCCTGGTCGTGGACCTCGGCTTCTTCGGCGCCAACCTCCTGAAGTTCGCCGCCGGAGGCTACGTCCCCGTCGTCATCGCGCTGGCCATCTTCGCCGTCATGGACACCTGGCGCTGGGGGCGCGCCTGGGTCGGCCGCGCCTACGCCGAGCGCCTGAAGGACGTGCACATGACCCTGCAGGCGCTGGTCGAGGAGAAGCCGCGCTACCTCGACGCCCACGCCTCGGTGTCGCTGGTGGTCATGGCGTCCCGCCCGATGACCGGGATGTCCGACACCGTGCCGCCGGTGCTCTCGGTCCACTACCGCAACTGGAAGCGGCTCCCCAAGCACATCATCTTCCTGTCGATCCAGCAGCTGGGGCAGCCCTTCGTGCCGGCCGACGCGCGCTACCAGGCCAAGGTGTACACCGCCGACGAGCACGGGACGGTGGTGGCCGTGCAGGCCTGCTACGGCTACATGGAGAGCCCGAACGTGCGCGAGGCGCTCCTCGACCTGAAGAAGAGCAGGATGGTGAAAATCCCCCAGGATCCCGCGCGTTGGCTCATCCTGCTCGGCGCCGAGCGCTTCGTCAGCCGCGGCAAGACCCGCCGCGAGCGCCTGCGCCTGGGGGTGTTCAGCCGCCTGAACCGCCTGGCCAAGCCCGTCACCGACTACTTCGGCCTCGAGTACGACTCGGCCGTGGCCGTCGAGATGATCAACGTGTAGGGGTCAATCGACCCGCTGCTCCCCCGCCGTGACCGCTACCGGCAGGCGGTTCTCGGGCCACGGCAGGGGGCACGTCGCGTACGGCGTGAAGGCGCAGGGCGGGTTGATCGCGCGGTTGAAGTCCAGCACGACGCGACCCTCGGCGTCGGGGGGATCCACGTCGAGGAAGCGCCCACCGCCGTAGCTCTCGACGCCGTTGGTGGTGTCGCCGAACACGAGGAAGAAGCCGGGGCTTCCCTCCTCCACCAGGGGCGTCACCGTCTGCTCGCGCCCGTCGAGGGTGAAGCGGATCTCACCGGTCGCGCGGCCCGTCTCGGTCGTGGCGATGGCGGTCGAGACCGGCACCTCGCGAGGCTCGGGGAACGGCACGAAGCGGCCCACCAGCCGCCAGGCCGGGTCCAGGGGCCAGCTCGGGATCGCACCCTGGGCTTCCCGCGACCGCAGCGACGAGTCCCAGACCCGCACCGCCGGGTCACCGCCGCGCACGATGACCGCGAACGACACCGGGCCCACCTCGATCACGTCGGAAGGCCCGGCGACGTCCGAGGCCAGGTCGCGCTCGGTCACCCGCCGGCCCCCACACGTGGCGATCACGTCGGACCGCACGACCAACTGGTAGCGGCTCCCCGTGCGCGTGAGCGTCCCGACCCGGCCAGGCGCCGTGGGCGTCAGCAGGATCGTGTTCCCGGGCTCGGAGCCGAGCGTCGCGACCCCCTCCCGCAGCCACGTGAACCCCGCCAGCGCCAGCCACCCGCGCGGCGCACGGAGCTCGGCCAGCCGTTCGGCGCGCCAGGCGTCGTGCAGCGCCGCGTAGCCCACGGGCGCGTCGGGGGCCACCGGCGCGCTCGCGCAAGCCAGCGTCACCGAGACAAACGCCAGCGCCAGGATCGTTCTCGCGCGCTCGAGCATCGCCCCTCCGTCGCTCCGCTCACTCGATCCCGTTCCCGTCCCGCCACGCGACCATCGCTTCGGGCAACCGGTGCAACGGGACGAAGCGCACGCGCGTCTTGCCGACCTTGTCTTCGGCCTCCAGGGCATCGTTCAGCACCCACAGCTCGCCAGGCTCGTAGGCCTCCAGGAAGCTGCGACATCCCCGGGTCAGCCGCGCTCGGGACAGTGGACCGGCCTTGACCTCGATCGCCAGGCGGGCCTGGGGCGCGTCGAGCACGAAGTCGACCTCGGCCCCCGACAGGGATCTCCAGTACCGGATGGGCAGCGTCCAGGGCAGGTTCTTGGCCAGTTCACCGAACACCCAGTTCTCGACCAGCGCTCCGCGGTCGGCGGCGGCCTCTGGATCGTGGCGCAGGCGACCCAACGCCGCGTGGCGCAGGCCATTGTCGATGAAGAAGACCTTGCGGGCACCGGTGACCTCGCGCCGTCCGCCCCCGGCGAACGGGGAGAGCAGCTTGACGATGTGGGTCTGCTCCAGCAGGTCGAGGTACCTGGCGATCGTGGCACCGGTCACGCCGCAGAGCGCCGCGTACTCGGCCTGGTTCACGAGGTTCCCGACCTGGCCGGCGGCCAGCGTCAGCAGCTTCTGGTAGGCGTCGGGGCGCTCGATGGCGAAGCGATCCGAGGCATCGCGGAGTACGACGGCCTGGAGCAGGTCCGTAAGCACGGCCTCGGGCCACTCCGACAACCACGCTTCGGGGTAGGAACCGAGCCGCAACGCCCGGGCAATCCCCTCGCGCCGGCTGGCCTCCAGGTGCGCCGGACCCGAAGCGGACTCCCGCGGCACCACCTCGGCCAGCGAGAAGGGCAACAGCACGTGGCGCGTGGCGCGCCCCGCCAGGGATTCGCGCACCCGATCGTCCAGGTGGAACGATGAACTGCCCGTGACCACCACAGGGAACGGTGGTTTCAGGTCGACGACACCCTTGACGAACAACCCGGCGTGCTCGAGCCGTTGAGCCTCCTCGAGTAAGAGCGCATCCGGCGCCAGGCCGGCGCGCTCGACTTCGGCCAGGAAACCGGAAGGCGACGCACACCACCCGCGCAGGACCGGCTCCTCGAGGTTCAGGTACAACGGCCTGGCGCGCTTCCTGAGGGCGCTCCAGGCGAGAGACGATTTGCCCGCCTGCCGCGGCCCGATGATCAGATGCGCACGCCCGGCAGCAAGGAGCCCTCGCGCGTCGACCTGTTGGCGCACGCGCCAACCGGCGGGCTCCCGCGATGTCGGGGTCTCACCGACGGCCGAGCCTCCGAACAGCCAGGGGTTCGACGCGCGAAGGCGATCCAGCAGAGATGGGTCCATCGCTCCACACCAACCCGGTCAATCATGACGCTGACTGAAGAATAACCGGGTTAATCGACAGCGTCCAGCGTGACAATCACCCGCGGATCCCGCCCGAACCGCCCCACCCGCGCGCCGTAGACCATCGCCCCGCCGGGGCCGTCCACGGTCAGCTCCAGGGTCAGAGGTCCTTGCGCGGCGGCGGCTTTCAGCTCGGCCAGCGTGGCCTGATCGGTCAGGTCGAGGCTCGTCCACGCGCCGTAGCCGCCGTTGGGGCCGCTGCGGGGCAGGACATGGTAGCTGAGCACGCCCCGGGCGTCGGCCCAGTCGTCGGCGGGGTGGGCGGTGCCGAGGTCGACGCCGCCGAGGGTGACGCGCACGGCGCTGGGGAAGGGCACGACGTCGGTCTGGGGCATGCCGGGCTGGTTGGCGGCCAGCTCGAGCTCGAGGGCCACGGAGGTCCAGGCGGAGGCGGCCAGAAGATCCGGGTCGAGCTCGAAGGACGCTCGCAGCGTTCCGGGGCCGAGCAGCCCGGCGGCCTCCACGGTATCGTCCACCGTCACGGGATCGACCCCGCCGCCCGCCGCCGGCACGACGTGCAGGTCGGCGGGCGCCAGGGTGTACGTCCAGGCGTCGGTCGCGGTGCGCTTCCAGCCTCGGACCCGCGCCGGGAGCGCGAAGATGGGCACGTAGGTGCACGCGTCGCCGGCCTTTCCCCTCCAGACGAACACGCCCCCTTCGCCGGGGATCGCGACCGACAGCGGCGCGAGCTCGGTGCGACCCTTCCCCACCTGGCCGATCTGCACCTCGCCCTGCCCCACCGATGCGGCGCCCCCCGAAGGCCACAGGCTCCAGCTCATGGCCGAAGGCGCACCCTCGGGGCGGTACGTGGCCAGCCACGGGTGCAGCGTGACGGCCTGGCCCGGGCTCGTGACCAGGTCGGGCACCTCATCGAGGCCGAGGAAGACCTCCTGCTGCAAGGCGGCCATGGGGCAGCCCATCAACTCCTCGTACCCGAACTGCTTGGCGCCACGGTCGTAGTCGAGCACGCCGTTGCGCTCGAACTCGACGTCGTACAGCTCGGTGAACACGTAGCCCGAGATGCCGGGGCGCGCGCGGAACAGCGTGACCATCCAGCGGAAGGCGTCCGAGACGTCGCGGTCGCGCTGGATCGCGCTGGCGCCCAGGTCGGCGCTGAAGGGCCCGAACTCGGTGTTGAGCAGCGGGTAGGTGTCCTTCTGGGTGTTCCCGCCCGTGTACAGCCAGCTGGAGCCCAGGTACACGTTGGCCAGCACGGCGTCGAGGTGCGCCGCCACGTCGGCCGGGTCGTCGCGGTAGAAGTGCCAGGTGACCAGGTCCGACACCACGTGGTCGTGGTTGGCCTCGGTGGGGCTCATGTCCTCGATCAGCGCTCCGGGAAGGCGCGCCTTGGCGTCGGCCACCTGGCGCTGCACCCAGGCCTGGCGCTCGGCGTCGTAGGGGCGCCCGGGCTCGGTCAGGCCCCAGGTCTCGTTGAACAGCGTCCACCACAGGATCGACGGGTGGTTGCGATCGCGCGCCACCTGCTCGGCGAAGGTGCGCACCCAGCGATCGCGCCCCTCGGCCGTGTCGCCCGCGTGGAAGGGGAAGGTGCCGAGGTTCACCGCGTCGTCGTCGATCAGCAGGCCCAGGCGGTCGGCGTGGTACAGCACGCGCGGCTCCTCGGGCTTCAGGTGCAGCCGCACCAGGTTGAAGCCCGCCGCCCGCGCCGCCTCGAGATCGGCCACGATGGCGGCGTCGTCGGGGTAGGTCATCACGCCGGTCGGGTTCCAGCCCTGCACCAGCACACCCCGCACGTAGACGGGCCGATCGTTCAGCCGGATCACCTGGTTGGTGTTGAAGCCGAGCTCCTCGTCGCGCCCCACCTTGCGGAGCCCCACGTAGGTGTCGACCAGGTCGCACCCGCCTTCGCCAAGGCTACGGCGGGCAAGATCGGACGACGACGGGCCCGGGCAGACGGACATGGTCAACGGCACCAGGTTCGGGGTCTCGGGGCTCCACAGCCAGTCGTCGCCCACCCGCAGCGCCAGCTCGACCGACGCGCCATCGGCGTCGCGGTGCAGCGTCGACGACACGATCGGCAAGGGCGCGTCGTCGCCCTCGCGGGCCAGCTCCACGCGCACGTCGTCGGGCACCTCGCCGGCCAGGTCCACGCGCAGGCGGGCCTGCAGCGGGGCCCCCAGGCCCTCCGGGGGCAGGACGCGGATCTCCCGCACGTGCACCTCGGGCACGGCCTCGAGCCACACGGTCTGCCAGATGCCGCCAGCGTTCGTGTACCACGAGAAGCCCTGCTTTCCGTGCGGGTACTCGGGGTCGTTGCCCGGGTCGAAGGCGCGCACCACGACGGTGTTGCCGCCGTCGCGCAGGGCGTCGGTCACGTCGAGGCGGAAGGGGGTGTAGCCGCCGTCGTGGCCTCCCACGGGCTCGCCGTTGACCCACACGTCGGCCGCCCAGTCGACCGCGCCGAAGACCAGGTGCACGCGCTGGCCGCGCCAGGCCTCGGTCAGCGCGAAGTCGCGCGCGTACCAGGCCACGCCGGCGACCTCGGGCTCGGCCACGCCCGACAGCTCGCTCTGCCAGGGGAAGGGCACCGTGATGGTGCGGTCGAGGCGCTCGGGGGTGCGGTACCAGGCCTCGGCCAGGCCCTGGTCGCCGGGGTCGAACGCGAAGCGCCACGCGCCGTTCAGGTTCTTCCAGCGCGGGCGGCAGAAGTCGGGGCGCGGCACCTCGGGGCGCGGGCCCTCGGCCTGGGGGTCGTCGGCACAGGGCACGTAGCCGGCCACGAACGGCGCGGCGTCGGCGTCGACCACCTCGAAGAGCGCGGGTACGTCGGGCGCGTCGAGCCCGTCCGCGTCGCCACCCGCGCCGGCGGCGCAGGCCGAGGCCAGGACGGCGAGCAGCAGGCACCAACTCGGCGGAAGGAGGCGCAGGGCGCTCGCCATCGGCATCCCCTGGGAACGTCGGGTTCGTCTTCACCTACTTCGATCGGCCCGGGGTCGTCAACGGGGATCGGAGGGGCGCTCGACCAGGAGCTTCCAGGCAAGGTGCCCTTCGGCCGCCAGGGCATCGAGCGTCGGGCGGGCGTCGGGCGCGCACGCCACGACCATGCCGCAGTCGGAGCTCACGTCGCGCGGCGTCGGCACCAGGTCACAGGGCACACCCCGCGCCAGTAGCAGCTTCTCGGCGCGCACCACGTCGTGGATCGAGTCGAAGACCACCAGCAGCACGGTCGGGCCGCTCATGGTCGGGTCAGCTCGGCCAGCGCCGCGAGCGCCGCGTCGAGATCGGCGTCGGTGGTCGAGGCGCCCGCCGAGAGCCGCACGGTGCCGGTCGGGAAGGTGCCGAGCGCCCGGTGGGCCCGGGGCGCGCAGTGCAACCCTGCCCGCACCAGGATGCCGTACCGCCGGTCGAGCAGGTGGGCGATCTCGCTCGGCCCGCGGTTCGCGAGGGTGATCGAGGCCGAAGCCACCCGCGAGGCCGCGTCGGGCGGTCCCTGCAACGCGAGCCCCGGCACGCCGCGGAGCCCGTCCAGGAAACGCTGGAAGCGCCGCACCTCGGCCTCCCGTGTCGCCTCGACGCCCCGCGCCAGCAACAGCTCGGCTCCCGCGCCCAGGCCCACGACGCCCGGCGTGTTCGGCGTGCCCGCCTCGAGTGCGTCGGGCAGGAAGGTCGGGTGCTCCTCGGACTCGGAGCGGGACCCCGTGCCGCCGGTGACCAGCGGCGCGAGCTGCAGCCCCGGGCCGAGCGCCAGGCCGCCCACGCCCTGGGGCCCCAGCAGGCTCTTGTGCCCCGAGAAAGCCACCAGGTCGAGCCCGTCGCGCTCCAGATCGAGCGGGACGGCGCCCGCCGTCTGGGCGGCGTCGACCAGCAGCGGCACGGTGCCGATGGCCTGCTTGATGGCCCGGACGGGCTGCAGCGCGCCGGTCACGTTCGAGGCGTGCGTCACCACCACCAGCCGCGTGCGGGGCCCGAGCGCGTCGGCCACCCGCTGTGGATCGAGCACGCCCGCCGCATCGGCCGGCACGACCGTCTCGGTCACGCCGCGGGTCGCCTTCAGGCGCGCCAGCGGCCGCGCCACCGAGTTGTGCTCCAGCGAGGTCGAGACCACGTGGTCGCCCGGCCCCAGCAGCCCCTGCAAGGCCAGGTTCAGCGCCATCGTGGCGTTGACCGTGAAGACCACGCGCCGCGAGTCGGAGACGCCCAGCAGCCGCGCCACCGACTCGCGGGCCTCGAAGACCAGCCGCGCCGCCTGGGCCGACAAGCGGTGCCCCGAGCGGCCCGGACTGGCCCCCACGTCGCGGAGGAACGCGACCATCGCGTCGACGACGGCCGCGGGTTTCGGATGCGACGTGGCGGCGTGGTCCAGGTAGATCATCCCGCGAACCTCACGGTCGGATGACGCGCAGCGCGGTCGAGAGCAGGTCGACGATGGCGGCCATGTTCGTCGGCTCGCCCACCAGCAGCCGGTCCTTGGCGTGGAACCAGTCGAGGCACGTGCCGCAGGACAGCACCTTGACCCCGCGACCGGCCAGCACCGCCAGGTCGGCCAGCACCGGCGAGCCCTCCGTGGTCAGGCGCACGCCGCCGTTCACGCACACGATCGCGTCGGGAGCCTCTTCCCGCGCGGCCACGGTCTTCAGGAACGAGCGCATCAACAGCGCGCCCAGTTCGTCGTCGCCCTGCCCCACGCGATCCGACGCCAACAGCACGACGGTTCCGGCTCGATCATCCATGGAGGGTCTCCAGGAAGGCCTGGATGCGGGTGGCGAGCGGACCCGAGTCCTGCCCGTAGTCGGTCTCGAGCCGCAACACGGGCAGGCCGCGGGCCTTGAGCGCGGTCTCGACCGGTCCGGCCTCCATCAGGTAGGGCTGGCAGAACTGCAGGCCGTAGTGGATCACGCCGTCGGCGCCGTACGTGCCCGACATCTCGACCACGTGGTCCAGGCGCGACGGGTTCGGCGTGAAGATGGCGCAGTCGATGCCCAGGTAGCGCTCGACCAGCGCGTCGAGCAGCGCGGCGACCGTGGCGCCGGTGCCGTCGACCAGGCCGCGCGTCCCGCGCTCGCCCACGCACGACTCCTCGCCCACGATGATCGCGCCGGCGCTCTCGACCAGGGCGGGCACCTTCCAGTTCGGGACCGCCATGGGGCACCCCGAGATCAGCAGCCGGGTGGTGCCCTTCGGGGCTACGCCCTCGCCTCGCGCCACGCGCGCCTCGAGCTCGTCGCAGAGCTCGTTCACCTTGGTCGTGAAGCGCTCGGGGTCGTCGTAGAACGCGATCTGGTTGATGAGCAGCGCGTCGAGCCCCGAGATGGGCGCGGGGTCGGTCGCCCGCACGCGAGCCAGGCGGTGCAGCGCCTGCCGCTTGGCGTTGACCTGCGCCACGCCCTTCTGCAGCGCTACCGCGTCGATGGTCCGCCCGGTCAGGGCCTCGAGCCTCTCCTTGAACGCCATGTACTCGGACCGCAACAGCGCGCGGCCGGCGTCACTCTTCACCTGGGGCAGATCGATCACGTGGAACGCGGGCAGCATCCCCGAAGCGATCTCCCAAGCCTTCTTCTTGCCGTCGCAGGTGTTCTCGCCCACCACCAGGTCCGCGGCGGCCAGGTACGGGCACACGCGCGCCAGCATGAAGCCGAAGAAGCCCTTGATCAACGGGCACAGCGACCGCGGCAGCACGGCCTCGACCTTGTCGGGGGCGAACTCGGCCCCGGCGCAGAGGCCCACCAGCACGCCGTCGACCGCCAGCACCAGCTCCTCGGGCACGTAGGTGCAGAAGCTGGCGACCACGGGCCGGCCAGCCTTCTTCGCGTCGAGCAGCTCCTGGATGCGCAGGCCGTGCACCTCGCTCATCACGAAGTCGAAGTAGCCCATGCCCGCCGGGCGGTTGGGCTGGTTCATGAACGTCGCGGCGTACGCCGGCCCGAGGAAGCCGAGCAGCGCGTCGTGCGCCGCGAGGTCGAGGCCCAGGGCCTCCCACATGGGGTGGTAGTCGACGGGATCTGGTGACATGAGAACCTCCGGTTCCTATCGGGTCGTCCCCGACCGGAACCTGGAGTCGTGCTCAGGCCGGCGGAGGCGGGACCCGTTCCGGACGCGGGCTTCGGGACCGACCGGCCCCGTCGACCACGCGTCACATTACCCTGAGTCGTCTCCGCGTGGTCTCGATCCGGCGCGTCATGCTCTTCGCCCGCCAGCACGGCAATTGGAACGACGCGAACGTACTGAACCTGCCGCGACGCGTCAAGAACGGACTCCGAACACGCGTTCCGAGTTGACGAGTCGCGTCAATTCGCGCAACATGCACGCAAGTCCTTGAAGTAAAAGGGCTTTCTAGTCCATAAGGGCCAGATTTCCTGGAGTGGGTGCTGTAAATTTAGACAGTTCGCGTCACGAAGGAATGGTCACAAGGAGGGGGTCAATGAACCTGTCACGTCGCGGCTTCCTGGGAGCCGGCAGCCTGTTCGCCCTCTTGGGCGTCAACGTGGCCCCGGCCAAGGCCTTGGCCAGCACCAAGGCGTCATCGCTGAAGCGCGGTCGCCTCACCACCACCATCTGTCCCTACTGCGCCGTGGGCTGCTCGGCCATCGTCACGTCCGAGCAACAGGACGGGCGCTGGGTCGTGACCGACGTCGAGGGTGATCCCGATCACCCCATCAACGAGGGCACCCTCTGCCCGAAGGGGGCGTCGCTCTACCAGATGGCCAACGGCGAGACGCGCCTGCGCGAAGTGCTCTACCGCGCCCCCGGCGCCACCGACTTCGAGAAGAAGGACTGGGGCTGGGCCGCGAAGGAGATCGCGAAGCGCCTGAAGGCCACGCGCGATGCCACGTTCCAGGCCGCCGACGACAAGGGGCAGCCGCTGAACCACACGCGGGCCATCGCCTCCGTGGGCAGCGCCGCCATGGACAACGAGGAGTGCTGGCTCTACCAGAAGATGCTGCGCGCGATGGGCCTGGTGTACATAGAACACCAGGCCAGGATTTGACACTCGGCCACCGTCGCCAGTTTGGCGGCTTCCTTCGGTCGCGGTGCGATGACCAACCACTGGATCGATCTGAAGAACAGTGATTGCGTCCTGATCATGGGGTCCAACCCCGCCGAGAACCATCCGATCAGCTTCCGCTGGGTGCTGAAGGCCAAGGAGCGCGGTGCGAAGGTGGTGTGTGTCGATCCGCGCTTCACCAAGAGCGCGGCCCATGCCGACATCTACGCGCGGCTGCGCTCGGGCACCGACATCGCCTTCCTGGGCGGGATGATCAAGTACATCCTGGACAAGGACCTGATCCACAAGGACTACGTGGTCCACTACACGAACGCGTCGTTCCTGATCGACGAGGGCTTCGCGTTCGACCCGTCCAAGGGCTTCTTCAGCGGCTTCGACGACGCGAAGCGCGCGTACGACGAGAAGACCTGGAGCTACCAGTACTACAGCGTCGATCCGAACGCGAAGCCCGACGAGATGACGCCCGAACAGCGGGCCGAGTACGAGCGCATCGCCGCCCTGGTGGCCGCGCGCGAGCCGAAGAAGGATCCCACGCTGCAGGACCCGAACTGCGTCTACCAGATCCTGAAGCGGCACTACGAGCGCTACGACCTGCAGACGGTGTCGGACACCACCGGGACGCCGCCGGCCGACCTCGAGAAGGTCTACGCCGCCTTCGCGGCCACCGGAGCCCCCGAAAAGGCCGGCACGATCATGTACGCCATGGGGTGGACCCAGCACACCGTCGGCGTCCAGAACATCCGCGCCATGTCCATCGTGCAGATGCTGCTCGGCAACATGGGCCGCGCCGGCGGAGGCGTCAACGCGCTGCGCGGCGAGTCCAACGTGCAGGGCTCCACCGACCAGGCGCTGCTCTTCCACATCCTGCCGGGCTACCTGAAAGCCCCCAAGGCGGCGCAGGCCACGCTCGAGGCCTACCTCAAGGCCAACACGCCGGCGGCCATCGGCAAGGCCAGCGCCAACTGGTGGGGCA
>Ga0172369_10002245_pt1 | contig 26890 bp, 25 predicted proteins | sample LakKiv25m_FD_114539 | JGI IMG/M metagenome (GOLD analysis project Ga0172369, IMG submission 114539) | Freshwater microbial communities from Kabuno Bay, South-Kivu, Congo - kab_022012_11.25m | ecosystem: Environmental > Aquatic > Freshwater > Lake | place: Democratic Republic of the Congo...
ACCAAAGAGAGAAGACTCAATAAGGTTTTCTACACATTGAACAAGAATTATGTATACTATGACGATTTCATGCGGATTTGTGCAAAGACGAACGGATTGGCCACGGCCATCCGTTCCGGCGCATCCAAGCTCGGTAAATTGAAATATGTCGCAATGTCGATGAAGTATCCCAAGAAATTGCCCATCAAGGAAGATGAGATATATCTGCTCATGGTGGGGGTGGTCGTGGTTCCCGAGGTTACGTCTCTCATATCCGAGACCGAGAAAGTGTTTGGGCGTGAGATAAACTATACTGTTATGACAGAAGACGAATTTGTTTTCCGTAAACGCAATAACGACCCCTTTATGTGGCGGTTTCTCAAACAGCCCAAAATTATGCTCCAGGGTACGGAGGAAGATTTGATGAAATGAAATACTCGAAATACATTTTACCGGTTGTTGCCTTTGTGGTCCTTGTCTGGATGTGCCTGCCGGAGAACATGCATGTCAAGTTCCAAGTCCAGAAATCCAAAGTAGATTTCACCATCCAGCCGCTTTCCATCAACCTCAACTTGTTTGGATGGACCATCAAGAAGGATTTCAGGACCAAACTTGGCCTCGATCTTAAAGGAGGGAGTCATCTGGTATTCGAGGCGGACATATCCCGATTAAAAGCCGAAGACACGAACGATGCCATCCTTGCTTCCCGCGACATCATCGAAAAACGGGTCAACCTTTTTGGTGTTTCCGAGCCGGTCGTCCAGACGCTCCGGCTGGGTAAGACATATCGCATAAGCGTTGACCTGCCCGGAGTGGAAGATGTGTCCCAGGCAGTCGGGCTTATCGGCCAGACAGCCCAGCTGAGGTTCATGGAGATAGGGTCTGCGGACGGCAAGATAGCGACAAATACGCCGCTCATATACCAACTCACGAAATATACCGGGTTGGGAGGAACAGATGTGAAAAAAGCGTCGGTTGTCTTCGACCCCCAGACCGGCAAACCGCAGGTATCCCTCCAATTCACCGCAAAAGGCGGCGAACTGTTCGGTACCGTGACGGAGCGGAATGTCGGCAAGCCGGTCGGGATATTCCTCGACTCATTCCCGATTTCCGCCCCGGTCGTGCAACAGAAGATCACGGAAGGCAATGCGGTCATAAGCGGCAATTTCACCACCGAAGAGGCGAAACAGCTTTCCGTTTCCATCAACTCGGGAGCGTTGCCGGTGCCCATCAAACTCGTCGAACAGCGCAATATCGGTCCGTCCCTGGGTGCGACGGAAATACAGAAGAGCGTAGTTGCCGGAGCGATAGGACTGGTCATGGTTCTTCTTTTCATGGTCGGTTATTACGGTCAGCTTGGAGTCATAGCCGCGATGGCACTCATCATCTACGGATTGCTTTCGTTTGCGATGTTCCGCGCCATTCCCGTCGTCCTCACCCTTCCGGGTGTCGCGGGTTTCATCCTGTCGATTGGCATGGCTGTCGATTCAAACATCCTCATTTTCGAGCGCATCAAAGAGGAACAGCGGAAAGGTAAGTCATTTGATATCGCCGTGCGTCTGGGGTTCGGGCGCGCCATCGACGCCATCAAGGATGCGAATATCACCACTCTTACCGTGGCATTCATTCTATTCAACCCGATGAACTGGGAGTTCCTTCCGCAATTCGGGATGGTCCGCGGTTTCGCGTTGACGCTTGCGATTGGGGTTGCGATGAGTCTCTTTACCGGCGTCGTCATTACCAGGCGCCTCATTGATTTGTTTTATCATGCCCCGGGCGGGAAAAAATAATATTGGGATAAATATATGATTAATTTTCTAAAATATACTTGGTTGTACAGTCTGATATCCGCGCTGGTCATCTTAAGCGGTATTGTCTCAATTGTTACCTTTGGATTCCGGTATTCGATCGACTTTGTCGGAGGAACCAATCTTGAATACTCCATATCCCCGGTCGCAACGAAGGATGCGGTAAAAAAGATCGTCGACGGAGAGAAGATAAACTATTCATCACTCGAGATTACGAAGACGGGATTATTTTTGAAATCAAAACCCATGGATGAACAGCAGGAACTGCGTCTCCGGACCCGTCTGCAGAGACAATTGTCGGCAAAAGTCAGCATCCAGCGGTTCGAGACCGTGGGTCCGGTACTCGGGAGGGAGACGCTCCAGAAGACACTTATCGCATCGCTCCTGGCGACGCTTGGCATCCTGGCATACATGAGCTTTGCATTCAAAGGGTTCAACTTCGCGTTTGCCGCGATACTCGCGATGATACATGATTTCCTGGTCGTCATAGGAACCTATTCCATTTTTTCACGTTTTTTCGGTGCGGAACTCGACACGATGTTCGTTACGGCGGTTTTGACCACGATGTCATTCTCGGTCCATGACACCATCGTCATCTTCGACAAGATACGCGAGTATTTTAAGTATGAAGGAAAGGGAGATATCCACCACCTTGCCAACAAGGCGCTGACCGAGACGATGGTGAGGTCGCTCAATAACTCGATGACGATAATCTTCATGCTGTTGGCCCTGACCCTCATGGGGGGTGCGACCATCCGCTTTTTTGTCCTGACATTGCTCGTGGGGACGGTCACCGGAACATATTCTTCCCCGTTCATTGCGACACCCATCCTGGTTTGGCTGGAACAAAGAAAGAAGAAATCATAAGGACATGCGCATCACGACATATCCCCTGGGTGAACTGCAGGCCAATACGTATCTCCTGACGGCGGATTCTTCCTGTGTCATCATCGATCCCGCGGATGACGCCGCCTTTCTCTTGGAGGAGGTAAGCCGCCGTAATCTGACCATCGAAGCCATGATAGCAACTCACGGACACTTCGACCATGTCATGGCGGTTGGAGAGATACAGCTTGCGACGGGAGCGCCGTTCTATATCCGTGAAGAGGATATGTTCCTCGTGAAGCGGGTTGGCGAAACGGCGCGGCACTTCCTCGGATACGAACCGGTCGTCATTCCTCCCGCCAAGACATCGTTCCTTGCGGAAGGTGATTCCGGGATTGGCGGTTTTCCTTTCACCGTCATCCGTACCCCGGGACATACTCCCGGCGGCGTCTGCCTGTATCTTATGGATGAGGAGTGTCTGTTTTCGGGCGATACTTTGTTCAAGAACGCCGTGGGCCGGACCGATTTGAGCTACAGCAATAAGGCAGAGCTTAGGGATTCCATCACCTCTCTTCTTCGTCTTCCCGAGGAAACAATAATCTATCCCGGTCACGGGGAACCGACGACCATCCTCGCGGAAAAAAACGGAAGAAACCCTGTTCAGGAACGAGGGGAATAGTTCTTGAGTTCGGCAAGGAGGATTTCTTTTTCGTTCTCTAGTTTTTTTTCCACAACTTTCGAAAACAAATCGTCTAGGATTTCACCAATACGAGGACCGGGTTTGAGAGAGAGTGTTTTCATGACATCATACCCGTTTATTTTCAGGTCCTTGACGGCAAAAGGTTCTTTTTGTACTTCCACAATCCGTTTCTTGAATAGATCCAATCTCCATGATGTCGGAGTAGCACCCGATCCGATGCGGTCACCCGTTCGCAGGGCAAGCATGTCGTCGATATACTCGAGGCCGACGTCGCGTATGAACCGGCGCACCGCCTTGTCCGTTATGATCTCCGAGACGGTGAACTGGTGGTGCTGCACGAGACGCGTGAGTTTCTCGCTTTGTACATTGGAGAGCCGGAACCTGCGGGCTATCCGTCCGGCAAGTTCGGTCCCGGCGACCTCGTGGTTATAGAAGGTGATGAGTCCGTTTTCGTCCCGACGGAACGTGGGCACTTTTCCTATGTCATGGATGAGCGTTGCAAAGCGCGTTATCGGGTCGGACGAAGGACAGTGTTTGAGCGCCATCACGCAGTGTGTTCCCACATCATAGATATGGTGCCGTTTCGGGCTTTTTTGCGGAACCGCGAAACAGGCGTCCAGCTCGGGGAGAATGTACTTCAGGATTCCCGTGCTGCGGAGGAAAAGAATACCCTCTGAGGGATGGGGGCTTGACAAGATTTTGAGAAGCTCGTCCCGCGTGCGTTCCCCCGATATCTTTTTGATGAGGGCCGCGTTATTGGTCATGGCCATGCGCGTGCCATCGTCGATAAGGAAGCCAAGCTGTGAAGCAAACCGGATTCCTCTCATGAGGCGAAGCGCGTCCTCCCGGAAGCGGGCTTCCGCGTCGCCAACCGCAACGATGAGTTTTTCCTCTAGGTGTTTTTTTCCTCCGAACGGATCGACGAAATTTGCTCCGTCATATGCCATCGCATTGATGGTGAAGTCGCGGCGGGACAGGTCTTCTTCCAGTGTTTTTGCCCACACGACCGCAGACGGATGACGGCCGTCTTCGTAGTCGCTCTCGCTTCGGTACGGGGTGACCTCAAACAGGAACTTCGCCCCCTGCAGCTTAAGAGGTATGGTCACGGTTCCATACACATTATGATAGAAAGCGTCAGGAAAAAGATGTTGGATTTGCTCGGGAGTCGCATCCGTCGTGAAATCCCAGTTATCCAGGGGTTTGTTGAGGAGCATGTTGCGCACTGCACCGCCGACCACGTAAACAGCAAATCCGTTTGCGCGGAATTGTTGCATGAAGTCCGTTACTGGGGCGGGGAGATCCATATGGGTATTATACCGCACCGGACGTGGTCTTATCCGCGAAGAAGAGGCCCAACCGGGACATGATCGCAGCATATTCGGGTTGTTTTGTTTTTCGCATCGCCCGCCGATAGGGGAGCCACTCGGCCGCGTGGAACTCTCGTTTGTCCCACGCAAAGGATGCGCGCTCCCGCATTGCGACAAGGAACCAAAAATCAAAGTGTTTTCGGCAGGGGGTGCGCGGATTTGATATAGGGAGGATTGTTGCCGCGAACGGGATGCACGGTTCGGAGGTAAGGGTGAATGAAAGCTCTTCCGCAAACTCGCGGCGGACAGTTTGGATGGGGGATTCGTTCCGGTCCAGGTGTCCTCCTGGCGGGATCCAGTCGTTTGCCTTTTTATGATGTACAAGGAAGATCGAGCCGGACGGAATATGTATGGGCAAAAAAAATGCGCATACATGGGAGAGGGGATCATCTTCACGTGTTATCGGTCCGTTCATTATCCTCTTTTTGAATTGAGCGATGATACGCGGATCAATCTCTTTCCGTGCCGAGAACAGGTCGAGAGTTTGTATGACCCGATTATCCATGGATGAGTTCTTTCAATATTTCAATATTTCTTTGATCCGGGCCCTTGCCGTCAAAACCCGGCGTCTCGATGATTAAGGGAAGCCCGTTGAGACGGGGATCGTTCACGATTCGCTCGAACACGGGTTTCCCGAGCGTGCCCTCCCCGATATTCTCATGGCGATCGCGGGATGACCCCAAAGGGTCCCGGCTGTCGTTGAGATGCAAGACTTCCAGGAGATGAAGGCCGATATGTTTGTCAAAGTCCTCGATGCAGGAAGAATAACCGCGCGCGTCCTTAATATCGTAACCTGCACTATAAAGATGACAGGTATCGAGACATATTCTCACGCGAGGATCTGCCGCGGCCCGGATTATACCCGCAAGCTCATCTATTTTTTGCCCAATCTTATTATTGCCGGCATTCTCCAGTATGAGCAGTGTTCCCGGGGGTGTTTGGCGGAGGATTGATCGGATACGCCGGACAAGCAATGCAAATTGTCCGGGCGAAGGGGAGCCCTTGAACGAGCCGACATGGACGATGCTGCCCCGGACGCCAAGGAGGGACGCGGTTGTCAGTTCCGCGATGAGCGACTCTTCCGATAATGTTCCCACCCGGCCTTCGCTTGCCAGGTTTACGAGATAGGACGCATGGAAGTATACCGGAGCGATTCCGTGTTCCTTCATGGCTTGCTTGAAGGCCGCGATATCTTCGGGCGAAACATAAGATTTTTTCCAGATACGCGGCGAAGATGAGAATATTTGCAGGACGGATGCGCCGATTGAGGATGCGCGGGCGAACGCCCGGGAATATCCCCCCGCTGCGGACACATGCGCACCTATGCGAATTTTCATGTTTCCATTATATCAACGGTCGGTCGTGGTATATTTATTAAATGCATCATCACATGCGCCGGATTCACTCTTTGAGCAGGGTATTGTACAAACACCGTGTTATGGCGGCGGCTGTTGTCTTTGTCGCCGTTGTCCTCGCGGGAGTCGCATTCAGGCCCTTGCTTGAACAGGTGCGGAGCTTCCTCTTCCCGGTCAAAACGCTCTCGCCCGAAGAGGAAAAGAGATTCATGATGGGAAGCTCGATGTATGAAAACGGAATGATGAATCTCTCATTCGTCATTCCCCACGGGAGCATGGTCGAAGAGAAAAACGGAGCGGTGCGCATTACGGAGCGCGCAGAAAAGGAAAAGCCGGCGCGTGTCGCCAGTCCTTCCGCGGCATCCGTCGTCATAACGGCAATTTCATGGCCGGAAAAGGACCCGATCACCCAATATGTCGAGAATAAGGAGCCTTTCAGGAAGACCGCGAACATGAAAGTAAAAGGTCATTCGACCCGTCCGTTCGGATACTTCACAGGCGATATTTTCACATACGAAAAAGCCAGGGAGACGGCAACCGTTGTCTATTTCCGGAAGCGGAATACGATATACCGGGTTGACCTGGGCCGTCAATCCTCGGACAAGGGGACATACGCTTACTCTATCCTGTCGGGTATGAGATACATGGATGTCATCATCCCGTAATCTTTTTTCCCTAATTTACCCCTTGACAGATGTTAGCAGAGTTGATATATTATTGCTAATATGGAAGACTTAACCCAGAGACAGATAGATATTCTCAAGTCGATTATTCACGAATACTCGGAAAGCGCCGAGCCTGTAGGGTCGGAGATATTGGAGAAGAAATACAAACTTGGGGTGTCTCCGGCGACAATCCGCAACGAAATGGTCGTGTTGGCAAAAAAGGGATATATCAAGAAGGCGCATTTTTCATCCGGCCGTATTCCGTCGGCCCTTGGTTTCCGCTTCTACATCAACAAGCTCATGAAGGAGAAGGAGCTTTCGACCGCCGATGAAGTCGCATACAAGAACAGCATCTGGGACGACCGGACCGAGCGCCACCGTTTATTCTCCCAGGCGACACGCGTTTTGGCGCATCGCACCGGCCTGCTTTCCGTTGCGGCGACCGATGCCGGGGACGTATATTATGCCGGGTTGCCCAATATGTATTCCATGCAGGAGTTTATCGACCGGGATCTGGCCCGGCACCTCATGGAACGGCTCGAGGAAGCCACGTATTGGGCCCGCATGCTGGCCCGGCTCGACAAACTACAGATAGATGTCTATTACCAGTTGGGAGACGAGGACTTGAGCGATCCGTTGTACGAGTCATGCGCGAGCGTCCTCGGGGAGTTCAACGGCCAGAACATGAAGGGCATCATCGGCGTCATCGGTCCCAAGCGGATGGACTATGATTTTGTCGCACCCCAGATTAAATATTTCTCTTCCCTGATAGAGGAAATAGTGAAGAATCAGGGAATGTAATCGTATGGATATAAAGTCAAAAAAAACGGCGGGCGTGGACGTGAAGAAAAACACCGCAGAGAGTGTCGCGGTTAAGGAACACGAGTGCCGCGGGGAAGAATACAAGGCGAAATACCTCCGCGCGCTTGCCGATTACCAGAATCTTGAGAAGCGCACGATGACCATACGCGATGAAGCCTCAGCCAATGGCGTCAGGCATTTCGTTCTCAAGCTCCTGCCTTTCCTTGATAATCTTGACCGCGCGGAAGCATTTGTTACGGATCCGGCCCTTGCGGTGACCCGGCAAACCTTCCTGCAAACCCTGAAAGCAGAAGGAATAGAGGAGTTGGATGTCCTGAATAAGGAATTCGATCCCTATACCGCCGAAGTCATTGACATGGCTGAAGGCAAGAATGAAAATATGGTGGTTAAGGTCGTTAGGCGAGGATTCAGCTATCGGGGAACGGTTGTCAGGGTAGCGCAGGTCGTCGTTTCACGTAAAAAACAGGAGACCGCAAAATGAAATCAAACAGTTTGTGATTCAAAGAATCACGTTATTAATTTTTTAACAATACTATGTCCAAAATAATCGGTATCGATCTCGGAACAACCAATTCGTGCGTTGCCGTCATGGAAGGCGGAAAGCCGAAGGTTATCCATTCGCAGGAGGGCAGGAACGTCATCCCCTCGGTTGTCGACCCCGTGAAACGGGTGGTCGGCGACGTCGCCAAGCGGCAGATGGTGGTCAATCCGAAAAACACCATCTTCTCGGTCAAGCGTTTGATGGGACGACGCTTCTCGGATGCATCCGTCGCCACAGACCGGGCATGGCTGCCATACACCATCAAGGAAGGTAAGGGCGGAGCCGCGGTAATCGAGATTGCGGGAAAAACATATACTCCCCAAGAAATATCGGCATTGGCTCTGCAAAAGATAAAAACCGATGCGGAAGCGTACCTCGGAGAAAAGGTTGAAAAAGCAGTAATAACGGTTCCCGCGTATTTCGATGATTCCCAACGGCAGGCAACCAAGCAAGCAGGAGAGATCGCAGGGCTTGAAGTCGTACGTATTATCAATGAACCAACGGCAGCGGCCCTTTCCTATGGTCTTGACAAGAAACAGGCACATACCATCATCGTATATGATCTTGGCGGAGGGACGTTTGACGTGACCACGCTTGAACTCGGAGACGGGGTCTTTCAGGTGAAGGCGACGAATGGCGACACGCATCTCGGAGGCGACGATTTTGACCGGGTCATCCTGAACGCCATCGCGGACGAATTCAAAGCGGAACAGGGAATTGACCTCCGCAAGGATCCGCAGGCTCTCCAGAGACTCCGTGATGCCGCCGAGAAGGCCAAGATCGAGCTTTCTTCTTCGCTTGAGGCTGAGATAAACCTTCCCTTCATCACGGTCAAGGAAAACCAGCCGCTTCACCTGGTCCAGAAATTGACCCGTGCCAAGCTTGAATCGCTCGTCGGCGCGCTTGTCACGAAGACATTCGAATCGGTCAGGGCATGTCTCAAGGACGCGAAGGTCGAGAAAAGCAAGGTTGACGAGATTGTGATGGTCGGTGGAATGACACGCATGCCCCTGGTTTTCGAGGAAGTCAAGAAATTCTTCGGGAAGGAACCGAACCGTTCGGTCAATCCGGACGAAGTGGTTGCCATAGGAGCTGCTATCCAAGCGGGCGTGTTGACAGGGGAAACGAAAGATGTTGTGCTTCTGGATGTCACGCCCCTTACCCTCGGGGTAGAAACCCTGGGCGGTGTCATGACACCCCTCATAACCCGTAATACGACCATTCCGACAAGCAAATCGGAGATTTTTTCGACGGCAGGGGATAACCAGACCCAAGTGGAGATACACATCGTTCAGGGAGAGCGCCCGATGGCAACCGATAACAAATCACTCGGACGGTTCATTCTTGACGGAATCCCGCCTGCTCCCCGTGGAGTACCCCAGATCGAAGTCTCCTTCGACATAGATGCAAACGGCATCGTGACCGTGACCGCAAAAGACAAGGCGACCGGCAAATCACAGGCGATCAAGATAACCGGTTCAACCGGCTTGACCAAGGAACAGATTGAGCAAATGAAGGTCGAGGCGGAGAAGCACGCGGATGAAGACAAGGAAGTGCGGGAGAAGATCGAAGTGAAAAACAAGGCGGACAATCTCATCTATGTGAGCGAAAAATCGCTCAAGGATGCCGGTGATAAAGCCCCCAAGGAAATGCGCGAATCCATAGAGCAGAAAGTAAAAGAGCTCAAGGATATCAAGGACAAGGGGACCAGGGAGGAAGTGGAGAAAAAAACGACCGAGTTGTCAGACGAGCTGCAAAAAATAGGGCAATACATGTATAGTCAAAACCAGGCTCCAGGGCAGGGGACTCCCCCACCGCCGCCCGGAACAGAAGCTCCGAAAGCAGACAAGAAGGACGTTGAAGAGGGAGAAGTGGTAAAATAACCCATTAGAAATACCGCAGGATCATGCAGGAGACGCGCGCAAGCCGCGTCTTTTGCATGTACAAACACATGAAAGACTATTACGAAATATTAGGCATCTCCAAAAAAGCAACTGCCCAGGAGATTAAATCAGCATACCGCAAACAAGCCCTGGAGTGGCACCCGGATCGCAACAAGACCGCCGAGGCAACCGAGCGTTTCAAGGCCATAAACAAGGCATATGAAGTACTGAGCGATTCGAAGAAAAGGGAAACGTACGACCAGTATGGTCCTGATGCATTCGCACGTGCAAACGCAGGCGGGCACCCCGGCCAAGGATATGGCGGACAAGGACCGTTTTCCTATACCTATACGGGTACGGGAGGCAATCCGTTCGAGGGGGTGGACTTCGGGGGATTCTCGGACCCGTTTGATATATTCGAGCAATTCTTCGGATTCCAGTCCCCTTTTTCCGGAGGACGGACGAAACGGAGAGACCTGTACGAGATGTCTCTCACGTTCGACGAGGCGATTCGCGGGGTGACGAAGGAAGCGGTTATTAAGGGCAAGAACCATACCATAAAAATCCCGGCCGGCGTCGACGACGGGATGAGGGTACGGTTCACCGACTTCGATGTCCAGGTGCGGGTGGCTCCAGACAAGCGATACAGGCGCGAAGGCCAGGATATCTATATTGAAACGGAATTATCTTATCCGCGGGCAGTGTTAGGTGGAATCATAACCATTGATGGATTACATGGTCCGGTCAAGCTCAAGGTACGACCCGGGACCGTGTCGGGAGCGGCAATCCGCCTCCGGGGAGAGGGTGTCCCCCATCCCAACTCCGCGCGCAAGGGAGACGCATATGTAGTATTCAGGATACAGGTTCCCGACAGGATTTCCGGCCGCGCCAAAAAGCTCCTGGAGGAATTGGACAGCGAACTCGTCTAACATGCCAATATGCACATCACAACCAATGCAAAGAATCTTCCCGCGTACCGGACTTATATCAAAGTAGAAGAGGCTACCGAACGGTTCCTGAAAGAAGCGGGATATCTCAAGATGACATTACCTGTCTTGTCCCCCGCGCTTGTCCCGGAATCCTACCTGGAAGTATTCAGAACGGAATTCAAGTATTTCGATCGCAAAGAAGATCTTTTCCTGACACCTTCGCCCGAACTCTTCCTGAAGCGGCTTCTTGCCCGCGGTATAGGGAGCTGTTACAGCCTCGGCAAGTCGTTCCGCAATGCCGAACCATCCTCTGATATGCATTCATTCGAATTCACCATGCTCGAGTATTACCGCATGGGCGCCACATACCTGGATATCGCCGACGAACTCCTTTTGTTGCTGCGCGCGCTTTCGCGGGCGGCAAACGGAACCGATGCGATTACCTTCCAGACAAAAAAGGTCTCGTTCACGCGATGGGAAAGACTGACCGTGGCCGAAGCGTTCCAAAGATATGCGGGCATCATGCCCGATGATCTTCTTGATAAAAAAGCGCTTTTGAAGCGCGCTGCGGAAAAGGGATATGCCGTGGAGGGATTCACGTACGAAGATCTCTTTTCGCAGATATATGTCCAGGAAATCGAGGCTCATCTCGGAACAAACGGCTTTCCCACGCTCCTGTATGATTATCCGCGCGAATTTGCGGCGCTCGCGAAACTTAACCCGGACGGAAAGACGGCTCAGAGATTCGAATTCTATATCGAGGGCCACGAACTCGGCGACTGCTACACCGAACTTACCGACTGGAAAGAGCAGGAAGAGCGTTTCGGACAGGAGGATGAGCGCCGCAGACTATCCCATAAAATACCGCATCCGGTTGACAAAGGGTTCATCGAAGCGTTACAATATGGTCTTGATGACTGTGCAGGAATCGCGATAGGATTTGACAGGCTCGCAATGATTCTGGCTGATGTAACTTCCATTCACGATCTCAGGCTTGTCGATATCATTTAACAGTTTCATGTTTACGTATGCGGACGAATGCGGGAAATCTTAAAAAAGGTGAGTTTATCCGTTACCAGAATGAAATCTGGCAGATGCAGAAAGCCGATTTTTATTCGCCGGGCAAAGGATCGGCCCTCATGAAGGCGCGCATAAAAAACATCCTCACGGGCAAAACCCTCGATTATGCATTCAAATCAAACGAAGACGTGGAGACTCTCGAGGTGGAAAGCCTGGAAATGCAATACCTCTACAAGGATGACGAACAGCTTTATTTCATGGATCAGCGGACCTATAACCAGTATCAGCTTCCCATCTCGGTTGTCGGAGAAGCTGCGCGTTTCATGAAAGAAGGCAACAGCTACTTTGTTTTCGTGTTTGACGAAAAACCCCTTACCATGCGTCCGGCATTGAGCGTGAAATTGAAGATCGTCGAGACGGAGGATGCCGTCAAGGGCGACACCGTTTCCGGCGCCAAGAAAGCAGCCAAGGTGGAGGGGGGAGCCACCGTCATGGTGCCGTTATTTGTCAAGGTGGGAGACCTCATCACGGTCAATCCCGAAACGGGCGAATACGGTGAACGAGTCAAGGAATAAGCCGTCACCAATTTTTAACCGCCCATGTTTTCCGTCGGAGCATCCCTACAAAAAGAGCGTCTTCGCAAAGGCTATACATTATTGCAGGTTGAAAAACAAATCCGTGTCAGGGAAAAATTCCTCTCCGCTCTGGAACAGAATAACTGGGACGCGTTTGCTTCCAAGATATACGTTACCGGCATAATAAAGAATTACTCGCGGTTTCTGGGGCTCGACGACCGCAAGATGCTTGCCTTTTTCAGGCGTGAGTATGAACGAAAAGAGGACATCAGATTCAAGCGCCGTGTCGAAAGCACGTTTCTGACGCCTGATACGAAGCGTTTGGTCATCGGTGCGGTCGTCGTGATATTCGCCCTGTTCATCGGATATTTCCTTATGCAGCTGAAACAGTATGTCTCTCCGCCCCAGATTGTTATCATCGAGCCCAAGGGCACCGTGTTCAAGCGCGTTAATTCCATCCGCATCGTGGGTAAAACGGAAAAGGAATCGACCGTCATGATATTCAGGCAACGGGTATATCAGAACAAGGAAGGTTTTTTTGAATACGATTTGCCGCTTACCAAGGATCAGAATCCCCTTTTGATCGAAGTGACCGGACCCAACGGCCGCAAGGCATCTGTTTCGAAGACATTTATCCGGAAAGAATAAGATTCCGTATCTGGGAAATGGCGCGGACGGTATGCGGCGTGTACAGCAGCTTGAATTTGAGCCTTTTGGCCTCCTTGGTTATTTTTTCTTCCGCGGGAAACGGGCGGACCTCCCCCAGCAAGCCGACCTCGCCGACGAAGAGTGTTTTTTGCGGGACAGGAATATTCTTGATCGACGAATACAACGAAGCGATGATCCCGAGATCCGCCAGGGGAGAGGTGATACGGACTCCCCCGATGACATTCACGTATATATCGTACCCGTCAAGTTGGATGGACAGGTGCTTTTTCATGACCGCCATGAGGAGTTGGACCTTATTGTAATCGACGCCTTTCACCACCCGTCGGGGCATGGAAAGCGATGTCGGTACCGCAAGCGTCTGGACCTCGAGGAACAGGGGACGCCTTCCTTCTAGGATGCCGACGACCGACTTGCCCGGTTGCGGAAGCGAAACGTCCTTGATGAACGCAAGGGGATCGGTGACCTCCGCCAGTCCTTTTTCTCCCATCTCGAAGATCCCTACCTCATCCGTCGCGCCGAACCTGTTTTTCGATGAGCGGAGGATGCGGAAGTTGGATGCGTTATCCCCCTCGAACGTAATGACGCAATCGACCACGTGTTCGAGCGTCTTGGGACCCGCGATATCGCCGTCCTTGGTGATATGACCGACGATGATGATCACGATGCCGGTTTGCTTTGCCATGTCGATGAGACGGGACGCCGATTCCTTGAGCTGGTTGATGCTTCCCGGGGGCGATTCGACGGAACTGCAGTATACGGTTTGGATCGAGTCAATGACCAGGAGGTCGGGTTTGCGGGCGAGCGCTTTGATGCCTTCGACTATTCCTTCGACCTGCGTCGTCTCGGAAAACGAGATGTGCGAAAGCTGAAGTTCAAGCCGTGCGGCGCGGTCCCTGACCTGGGTTCCCGATTCTTCACCCGAGACGTATATCGTTGAGAGATTCCGGAGCGCTTGGAGAAGGAGCGTCGATTTGCCGACTCCCGGCTCCCCCGAAAGGAAAACCACTTCGCCCGGGACAAACCCCCCGCCCAAAACCCGGTCGAGTTCATGGATGCCGGTTTGCATGCGCTCTTTTTTTCCTGTCTTGATTTTTTCGAGCGTCGTCATAGTGAACGGAGAAACGGAGACGGAGGCAGGCGATTTCTTTTTCTCGGCAAGCGTGTTCCACTCGCCGCAGTTGGGGCATTTACCCATCCATGAAGCGCTTCCATACTCGCAGTTAGAACAAATATATACTGCCATATCTTACATGGAATCAACGGTTTGTATGCCTAAGAGGGACAAGCCGCGCGAAAGCACGGACGATGTAGCGCGGGTAAGATCAAGGCGGAAAGATTGGATTTCCGGTTTTCCTTTCAGGATGGGATGTTTGCCATAAAAGAAATTGAATGCCTGGGCAATATCATAGAGATATCCGCAGACTGAGTGGGGCGTCAGGTGAACCGAAGCCAGCTCGACGACCTCATGGAACCTTACAAGGAGACGCAGTATCCGGATTTCCTCGGGTTCCAGCCCGGCGGGATATGCGGCTGTGTTCTCCGAAGGCGCTTTTTTCAGGACGGACCGGCAACGGGCATAGGTATACAGGAGATAGGGTCCGCTGTTTCCTTCGAAGCTCAACGATTCCTTAAAATCAAAAACGACATCTTTGCCGATGTTAGTCCGGAGGAATGAATACTTGAGTGCCGCAAGCGCGATGGTCTCGGTGACTTCTGTCATCTGGGCCTTATTCACCTTGACACTCTTTTCAACAATCGGGGTAAGGTGTTTTTTTGTTTCGTCAAGGAGCCATTCGCCGGTCACGATATTACCTGTCCGGCTCGACATCTTTCCTTCCGGAAGACGGACCATCCCGTGTCCGATGTGGGTTGTTTTCGCGGCAAGGTCCGGCCGGATGAATGACAACGCTTTCAGCAAAACCTTGAAATATTCATTAATTTCCTTTCCCGTGACGATGATTGATTCGTCATAAGGGAATCGGTCGTATTTAGTCGGCGCGAGACCCAGCTCCTTCGCTTCGTAGGTAGGGAGTCCGAGCGAATTGACGAACACCCGGTCATGAAGTCCGTGTTTCTTGCCGGGGAAGATGACAGCTCCTTCACTTTTCTCGAAAATCCCCTTCCCGACGAATTCTTTTACTATTTCCAATCCCGTTTTTCCAACCTCGCTCTCGAAGAAATACAAATCAAACGAGCCCTTTCCGTTATTGTTTCCCAGACGTTTGTAAATCGTTTCGAAATATGCAAGGCTCCATGCCCGGCCCTTCTCATAAAGCTGCCATATGGCTGGATCATGCCCATATACCTGCTTGTTAATGGCGGTGATTTCATGTTTTGCCTGTTCCGAGTCCTCGAATGCGGTAGCCCCTATCGCATAAGCCGTTCCCAGGAAATGCACCTGCCGGTGCACGGGATATGTGTCTAGCTTGGCCAGATCGACGCCGTCCGTTTGCATTTTTTTCTTCATGCCCCACAGGGATTTTGCGACATGCATGCCCACATCTCCCTGATAGATAGCGCGCTTGACCTCCGCCCCGCCCGCTTCCTTGAGCCGGCTGATGCTTTCACCGACGATGTTGCTGTACAAGTGACCGATATGAAACTCCTTGAAAGGGTTCGGGTCGGTGTATTCAATCATTACTTTTTTACCGTTGGAGGCAGTGACCGGGTTTGCAATGCCCTCCGAGACGAGCTTTGACAGGTTCCCAAGGAGGTGGGAACGTGCTATCCACACATTGACGAATCCCGGTCGTTGTATCTCGACTTTTTCGACTAACGCGTCCTTGGGGAAATGAAGCGCGATGGCTTCGGCAATCTCCATGGGTGGTTTGCCCACTCTTTTACTTAGCTGCAGGGGAATACTTGAGGCATAGTCACCCCATTCCATCCGCGCCGGCGTGTCGAGGTCCGTGATGGAGACAGGGTATGATAATTCTTTGAGGGTGGTGTTGAAAAGAGAGAGAATATGTTTTTTCATGGGTCTTGAAATACGTATTGGATTGCGCTATAATTATACTTCAGATATGAAAGAAATACTATCCAAGCCCGGTGCCTTGAGGCGAGCCCTTCGGGAGGGTAGTATTTGCATGAGGTGATCTTCTTGCCACAACTACCCTAACCCGCCCATAGAGGCGGTTTTTTTTGTTACTCATTACATATATCATATGAAAAAACTTTGGCAGAAGAGCGCACCGGAGAACGACTTGGTTGAGCAATACACCTCAGGCGAGAACGTCGAACTTGACAATAAGCTGATCGCCTATGATGCGTATGGAACGATTGCCCATACGAACATGCTTATGAAGATAGGAATACTAACGGTGGCAGAATTTAATGAAATACGGAAGGAACTCGTCAATATCATTGATAACTCCGAAAAGGGAGCATTCCATGTTTCGTACGGCGATGAGGATGTCCATACGAAAATTGAGAATTGGATATCGCACAAACTGGGACCGGTGGGACAAAAAATCCATACCGGCAGAAGTAGAAACGACCAGGTGCTACTTGACTTGCGTTTGTTTACAAAACAATCTCTTTTTGATGTAGCGGGAAAAATGATACTTCTGGCGGATGCATTTTGCATATTTGCAAAGCAAAACGAATTCATTGCTATGCCTGGGTATACGCATATGCAGAAGGCGATGCCGTCCTCGGTCGGTTTGTGGTCTGGGAGTTTTGTTGAGAGTCTTCTTGCCGATCTCCATTCCTGTTCGTATGCATTAAACATGAATGATCAAAATCCGCTTGGGTCCGGCGCATCGTATGGCGTATCGCTTCCGATAGATCGGAACCTAACATCACGCTTGTTGGGTTTCAAGAATACGCAACAGAATGTCCTGTATGCACAGATGTCCCGGCCGAAAAGCCATCTTTCCGTCATGGAAGCGCTGGTCCAGATTATGCTTACAATGTCGCGGTTTGCGCAGGACATGCTGATATTCACGACCAGCGAATTCAATTTCTTCGAATTACCAGATGAACTCTGTACGGGATCCAGCATCATGCCCCAGAAGAAAAACGTTGACATTATGGAGATATTACGCGCAAGAACGCACCAGATTATCAGCAATTATGGAGCGATCGCATCGATTTCTGGAGGATTGCCCTCGGGATACAACTCAGATTTCCAAGAAACGAAAAAAGCGCTCATGGATTCATTGGGGGTTACATCTGCATCCTTGCAGGTAGTGAAACTTACCGTATCCGTCATGAAGGTAAACGAGTTGGTTCTCGAGAAGGCGAATACAAACGAACTATATGCAACCCATGCAGCGTATAAGCTGGTCAAGCAGGGCATGCCCTTTCGGGAAGCATATCAGAAGATTGCGGAACTTGCACCCCGGTTTGAATCGTTTGATTATGACGCGGTAATTCATGAATCGGCACACTTGGGTGCTCCGGGGAACCTGAATCTGCAATTCCTGAACGCAGAGATAGAAAAAGAAAGAAAAGAATGGTTAAAAAGAGAGAATGATTTCAAGAAGACGCTGGTTTCCCTGAAAGGAGGAATGATATGAAAAGGCCCAGCAGGTGTCCCGCAAACAAATCATTATCAGTAGATTAATCACATGAACACAAAAACAACCTATAAAAAAATCGCTTCCTATGAAGCGCATATTGGGAAAATCAATAAAGTACTTCTTCTCTATTCGGGGGGATTGGATACGTCTGTGATGCTGAAATGGATCAAGGAGACGTATCATGTTCCTGTGGTGGCGGTAACATTTGATTTAGGCCAACAGCATGATAATCTCGAGGAAATAAAACGGAAAGCTCTCAAGTTGGGAGCGGTCCAGGCGATTACTCTGGATGTCAAGGATGAGTTTGCAAACGAATATCTGGCCAAGGCCATCAAGGCGAATGCCTCTTATCAAGGCGACTATCATTTATCAACACCGCTTGGACGGGCGATTATTGGTAAAAAGGCCGCGGAAACAGCGAATGAGTATGGATGCGATTGCATAGCGCATGGATGTACGGGAAAAGGCAATGACCAAGTCCGGCTGGAAGGCTATATCCTTACGCAGGATCCGGACATGAAGATTATTGCGCCTGTTCGGGAATGGATGATGGACCGGAACGAGGAAATAGATTATGCGGTCAAGAACGGAATTCCTGTTCCCGCTTCCATCGATTTTCCCTACAGTGTTGACGACAATATGTGGGGTATGACATGGGAAGGTGGTGAAATAGAGTATCCCGACATTATTTCGCCCATCAGTAAATTTCTCACCACCTACACTCTTGCCAAAAATGCAGAGGACAAGGAGCTACTTGTCGCCTTGGGGTTTGAAAAAGGTATCCCTGTTTCCCTGAACGGTCAACACATGCCTCTTTATCGGCTTGTCATGAAACTCAATAAGATAGCCGGTACGCAAGGAATAGGAGTCGTTCATATGTTCGAAGACCGATTGGTTGGTATAAAAAACGGCGGGGTGTATGAATTGCCTGGTGCCCACGTTATAATCAAAGCTCATAAAGCCTTGGAGAAATATGTATCAACACGGACGCTGAATGAACTGAAGGAAACGACGGATATCAAGTGGGCGTATTTGTGTTATGGAGCCTTGTGGCTTGATCCATCCATGAATGCATTGAATGCGCTGAATGATTCAGTCAACACCAATGTCACGGGGAATGTAACACTTAAACTATACAAGGGCAAGGTGGATGTGGTCGCCATGTCGTCTCCGTTTGGCTTGAGCCATGCATCCTTTGGTTCCGGTGGATTAGACTTTAACGTGAATGCCAGTCCTGGGTTTATAGAAATCTACTCGCTCCAAATGAAGCTTGCGAATAAAATCAAGAAGGAAGCCGCATGAAAAAATGATGGCAGGGGGCTTGTCGCCCCCTGCCTGGGGTTTTGTTAAGATGGGGAACCGGGCAACGATTTGGGTTGAAACCCGTCTTACCGGGGGTTACAATGCATATATGAAAGGAAAACTCATCCTGCTTTTGGTTTTGTTGTTGGGTTTTGGCGTTTTTCTGATTGTCGGGATATTCGTCACGGACGCGACAAATACCAATGGACGGTTGCGTGTCGATGTGACGCCCGCATCAGGCGTATTCCTCGACAGCCAATCCTTGGGGATGGCTCCGGGGTTCGAGCAGCCGGTCAAGGTCGGAGAACATCTCTTGAAGTTGATTCCTGAACAGCACGCATCGGCCAGCGCGGGGACATGGCAAAAGAAAATCATTATCTCCAAGGGCCTGGAAACCGTTGTTAACATGCAGCTGGGGAGTAGCGACGTGACCACCGCCGGTGTCATCCTGAATATCGCCAGATCCAAGAATTCTGAGAGAAATAAGGGAGGAATATCCGTCACTACCGATCCGACGAATGCACTTGTCTATATAGATAATGATGAAAAAGGAGTTTCCCCTTTTGATTATGACGGGTTGGAGAAAGGAGATCATGAGCTTTCGGTTTCTGCACCAGGTTTTGTCAGATATACCAGCAAGGTTAATATTACTCCGGAGTATACGATAAAAGCTTATATTAAGCTCGCCCTCGATCCGCGGGGACAACCGCTCCCTCCGTCCGACATAAAGGAATCGTCTTCTTCCGCAGCTCCCGCCTCGACAAAACCGCGGGTACGCATCAAAGATACCCCGACAGGATGGCTGCGGGTGAGGGAGGAGCCTTCCATCAACGCATCAGAATCTGCCAAGGTCAAGCCGGGCGGCGTGTACGATTTTCTCGAAGAGCAGGGAACCTGGTACAAAATCACGTACGAAGGAACAAAGAGTGGATGGATATCTTCCGAATATGCAGGCAAGGAATAAGCTTGTTATTTCGACTTCCACACGACCTTGTTATACAAGACGTACGAATACGGGATGATGATAAACGCAATGATACAAACCTTGTAAAGAATCCAAGACGAAAGAGTGACCGGTCCCATGAGAATCATCTTGTCTCCCAGGAGCCAAAGCGCGAGGGCGAGTCCCGCAGTCTGAATTGCGACGGAGCCCAGAGAGACAAGATTGAACGTGGCAAGCTTTTTCAAGTAGGCAATCATTCCCCCCTCTACTTTTTTATGGCGGAAACTCCAGAAGTTGTTGATAAGGAAATTGAATACAATCGCTATTTCCGCGCTTGCGATGTTGGACGGGATTTTGGGCATGTGGAAAAACGAGATGAACGCATATGCAAATCCGAAATCAACGACGAATCCAAGAAGTCCCACGATGACGAACTTGATAAACGATGAGTGCGTGAACACATAGAGGAGGGTTTGTGTCATGTATTGTACTGCATTAATCTTCGATTCGCCGCTCGTGCGGTCCACGAATACAAGCGGAACTTCTGCAACAGCTGCTTTGTTCATGAGGGCGTTATTGAGCAGAGCAACCTGAAATACATATCCCGAATACGATTCCAGATGGTGCAGTGTTTTCTTAACAAGCCATACCTTGATTGCACGATATCCAGACGTCCAGTCGGCGATGCGGAAGTTCATGAAACCCAAACGGATGACGAGATTGCCCAGGACAGACAGGAATTTGCGATGGAGGCCCCATGTGGGAGGGATTGATCCCCCCTTCATATACCGCGAACCGATGACGAAATCGGCGCCCTTCTCGACCTTTTGCAGGAAATCGGGCAGAAGCCGGGGATTATGCTGGAGATCCGCATCCATTTCGAACAACAGATACGGATTGAGTTTTTCCAGGGCATGTGTGAATCCGCGGATATACGCCTTTCCCAATCCTTCCTTGTCCGTTTTCAGGAGATGGACCTTGTTGTTTTTTTTCATGTACTCCGCAACCTTGATGCCGGTTCCGTCAGGGGACGAGCTGTCGACAATAAGCAGTTCAACATTCCAACGCGAATCGGCGACAGATGTAAAAACCGCATCCATGAGGCGTACGATATTATCCGCTTCGTTATAGGTAGGAATGACGATGACAGCTGTCTTCATAGAAAACGTGATTTGAAATAGGTAATGGATGACCGGAGTCCTTCTTCTATGTCGACGAGCGGTTTCCATCCGGTGAGGCGGATGGCTTTGGCGATGTCCGGTTTGCGTTTCTTGGGATCATCTTCGCCGATGGGTAGGTGACGGACGGAAGAAGACGATCCGGTGAGGGATATCACAAGCCGCGCCAGATCGTTGACGGTCCGTTCCTCGGGGTTGCCAAGATTGACCGTCTCCCCTCCCGCCCTCTCGACTGTTGCGAGACGGGTGAGCCCCTCGACCATGTCGGAAACGTAACAGAACGATCGCGTCTGGAGCCCATCTCCGTATATCGTCAACGGCTCGTTCTTGATTGCCTGCATGATGAAATTAGAGACGACACGTCCGTCATTTTGTTCCATGTTGGGTCCGTATGTGTTGAACAGGCGGGCAATGCGGACATCGAGATGATATTTGCGGTAATATGTCATGACGACGGACTCCGCGAACCGTTTTGATTCGTCATAACAAGACCTGACACCCGAGGGGTTTACGTTTCCCCAGTATGTTTCCACTTGCGGATGGACTGCCGGATCGCCATACACTTCTGATGTGGAGGAGATAAGGAATTTCTTGCTTTTGCTTTCCTTCATGAAATCGAGCACCCGCTTTGTTCCCAATGAGTTGGCCATGAGCGTTTCCACCGGGTATTTTTTGTACTGGACGGGAGAGGCGGGTGATGCAAGGTGGAAGATGACATCCATCGCGGGAAGGCCGGAAAAAGAGGTCGTCGTCACGTCTTCCCCGAGGAAATGAAACGATTGGTGGAGACTTGCTTCCTTGAGATTCTGCATGGTCCCCGTGATGCAGTTATCCATGCCCCAAACCTCGTTGTCTTTTTTCAGCAGGGAAAGGGTCAGGTTTGAGCCGACAAAACCCGCTGCCCCGGTTATAAATATTTTCATTGTTTAGACAAGGACGGGTTGCCTTCCGGTTGAATAATAATTGAATCCAAGAGCCTGCATGGTGGCGGGATTGTAGATGTTGCGGCCGTCAAAGATAAGGGGTGAGTTCATCTTGGATTTGACTTTCGTGAGATCCAGATGCTTGAACTCGTTCCATTCCGCGAAGATGGCCAGGCCGTCGACCTTGTCCGCGACGTCATACGGGTTGGCGCAATACGTTATCTTGTCGCCGAATTTCTTTTTCACGTTTTCCATTGCCGCAGGATCGAACGCGCGTATGGCATATCCCTCCTTGAGCAATGCTTCTATGACGATTAGAGACGGAGCGAAGCGGATGTCGTCCGTGTTGGGCTTGAAACTGAGTCCCCAGACCCCGAGCGTCTTGCCTTTGATGGCGCCTTTGATTTTCGAGAGGAAGTTAAGGGCAGCTTCCTCATTGATATTCTCCGCTTCCTGCAGGAAGTTGGCGTTGAGCCCGTATTTCCGGCCGGTATCGATGAGTGCCCGGACATCCTTGGGGAAACAGGATCCTCCATATCCGACGCCCGGATCCATGAATATCCGTCCGATGCGTTTGTCCAGCCCGACTGCATCAAGCACGGTTTCTACATCTGCACCGGTTTTCTCGCAATAGAATGATATAAGATTCGCAAAGGATATCTTGACGGCGAGCATGGAATTGCTGGTATATTTGATCAGCTCAGCCGATGCAAGGTCGGTGACGATTTTTTTGCCCGTTATGGGCTCATGAAGTTTCTGGAGTATTATGACAGCTTCTTTCGATGCGCTGCCGATGACGACCCGGTCAGCGAAGAAGGTGTCATTGATGGCGCTGCCTTCGCGCAGGAATTCGGGACAGGACGCGACCGCTATTTCTGCACCATCCGGTTTTTCCTTGTTGAGGATGCTTTCAATCATCTTGTTGGTCCCGACGGGCACCGTGCTCTTGCACGAGACGACTGTGAATCCTTTTTTGAGATGCTTTGCTATGGAATGCGCAACACCCATTACCATCGACAGGTCGGCTTCGCCGTTTTCTTTCGGCGGGGTCCCGACGGCGATGAATATGACATCTGCGGGTGCCACGGCTTCCCCGACCTTATCCGTAAACATGATGCGGCCGGCGGCCAGGTTTTTTTGCAACAGCTCCCGGAGCCCCGGCTCGTAGATGATGGGGTCGCCGGATGAGAGGCGCGCCAACTTGGCGGGCGTATGCCCGACGACGCGTACCGTATTTCCGAAATCGGCAAATACGCAGGCGGTAACGAGACCCACATATCCGTGGCCAATGAACGTCACATTCATATTGTTTGTTTCAAAATTGATAATCCTTCTGCAAAGGTCCGCATGGGAGAGAAGGTATTTTTTTTCGAGATTATTTGGGACAGACGGGGTCGTTTTGCCTTTGCCGCGAAGTACTCGGCGTAGGTAGTCTTATCGACAAGGGATGCATCAAGGTTCCAGGCGTGCGCGATAGCCAGGGCCGCCTCATAGGGTGACAGGCTGTCTGCTCCGACGAGATGGATTACCCCGGGCTCAAAGGCCCCGAATATATGTTTGAGGCCGAAAGCGATATCATCGATGAATGTCGGAGTTACAAGGGAATCGGACACCATGGCGAGCTTTTTCCCGTCCTCCAGCATATGTTTGATTCCGCGCACGAAATCCCGCTTCGGTTCAAAGACGGCCCGGTAGGGATAGGAAATACGTACAATCAGCGATTCAGGCGGAAGAACCCCTTCGCCGTCGGACTTGGTTTGACCGTAGTATGAAACCGGGCGGGGGACAGAAGATTCGTCATAGGGGGGAGTGAGGCCGTCGAAAACGAAATCAGTCGACACGTATATCAATTTTTTTCCTTTTTTCCCGACTGCACGGCCGATATTGTGCGTCCCCTCTACATTGATGGTCCGGCACAACTCCCTTGCACCCTCGGCGCCGTCAACGTTGGTATATGCCGCCAGATGCAGGAACATATCGAAATCCGTTGCGTTGAGCCTGGTTTCGACCGAGCGGGCATCGGTGATATCCATTTCCTTCTGGGGAATCGATGTGAATCGGAAGGAATCGCTCAGCAATTCAATGATGCGAGACCCCACGAGCCCGCTTCCGCCGGTTAAAGCTATATTAAGCATATTGTTGTTTGTAGTATTCCTGGTAGGAGCCCGATTTCACCCGTTCCCACCATTGGCGGTTTTCCGTGAACCAGGAAATCGTTTTTTGGAGAGCGTCCGTGAATGTGTAACGGGGTTTCCAGCCAAGCTCCCTTTCGGTTTCCGACCAATCGATTGCATACCTCCTGTCATGTCCGGGGCGATCCTTGACATATTCTATCAAATCTTCCCCTTTGCCCATGAATTTAAGGATGAGCCTGATCGCGTCTATGTTCGAAATGTCATCCGTGAGGCCGCCGACAAGATATGTCTTGCCCGGTACCCCCCTTGCGAGGATGGCGTCGATTGCTCGGCAATGATCTTCGACATACAGCCAATCCCTGACATATAAGCCGTCGCCGTAGACGGGTACTTTTTTCCCTTCAAGGAGATTGGTTATCGCCAAGGGAAAAAGCTTTTCGGGAAAATGGTAGGGTCCGAAGTTGTTCGAACAGTTCGAGATGGTTGCCGGAAGGCCGTAGGTTGTGAAATAAGCCCGCACCAGATAGTCCGAGGATGCCTTTGAAGCGGAATAGGGGCTCCGGGGATCGTAGGGCGTCTTGCGGGTGAATTTTTCGGATGTACCCAGGGGCAGGGCGCCAAAAACCTCATCCGTCGAAATATGATGGAACCGCTTTATCTTCAGCTTCAAGGCAGCTTCGATGAGCGTGTAGGTTCCCAGGATATTGGTTGTGATGAACGGCGAGGGATCGAGAATGGAGCGGTCCACGTGTGATTCTGCTGCAAAATGGACTACGACATCGACGCCTTTCATTGCGGATTCAACCGTTTTTGAATCGCATATATCTCCTTTCAGGAAGGCATATCTCGGATTCTGTTCCACCTGCTTCAGGTTTTCCAGATTGCCCGCATATGTCAGTTTGTCGAGATTGGTTATTGAGTCATCGGGATGATTGGCCAACCAGTAGTGGATGAAATTGGAGCCGATAAATCCCGCACCTCCGGTTACAAGTAGTTTCATACGTAGTTTATTGTATCAAATAATTCGGGATTCAGCCATGTTTCATGGCTTTTTTCCGGGGTGTTTCGATCGGTATATCAGTTCCTCCAAGACCTCCCATCGCTCCTTCTTGACGTGTGCAGGCACGTCGTCTTTGAGGACTTTGGTCGCCGCGGTCATGGGGCGTACCGAGTAACGTGCCACATATGCCTTTTCGAAATCCACTTCTTTGCACAGTTTTACGGTATTGGCAAACTCCGCATCCGTTTCTCCGCAGAAACCGACGATGATATCGGTCGTGAAACGCACTCCCGAGACCTTGTTCCTTATCTTTCCGACAAGCTCTGTGTATTCCTCGGCGGTGTACCAGCGGTTCATCCGCTTGAGGACCGCGTTGTCGCCCGACTGCACCGGCAGATGGAGGAGGCGGGATATATTCTGATGTGTTGCGATGACTTCGATGAGCTCGTCCGAGAAATCCCATGGGTTTGAGGAAATAAAATCCACTTTTTTGAACCCCATTTCAGCTACGGCCGCGAGGAGATGCGGAAAAAGGGTCGGGATGCGCAAGCGCCCCAGATGCCGTACATAGACCGGCCGCAGTTCCTTTCCTTTGTCCGTCAGGACGGCTGACGATTCCATGGAAGCATCGGCCGGCGTCATCGAGCCGGCAAAATATGCCTTTTCGATATTGCGCAGTCTTTGTATCGCGCCGGGCTTGAGAACCAGGTCGGATCCATAGGAGTTGACATTCTGGCCCAGGAGGAGGATAGAATCACTGCCGTCGTTTTTCAGTTTCCTGCATTCGGTCAGGATATCCTCAAAGGGACGGCTTATCTCGCTCCCCCGCGTGTAAGGAACGACGCAGTAGGTGCAAAAATTATTGCATCCGTTTGCGATGGGCACCAGGCCTATTCCGGCTGTTTTCCGGACAGGGGAATTGTCGAACCCGACCTCCTCTATCGGCATGAATTCGTCGACGGCAGGGAGTTTTTCATGGAGCCGCGCGAGATACTTGCCCGTCTTATCCCGGAACGCCATTCCGACCATGCAGCCGGTCACGATGATCTTGAACGGTTTTCGTTCTTTTTCCTTCCGCTCCTTGATGTGCGCGAGATTCTGGACCATCCCGTATACGCGATTTTCGGCGGAATGACGTATCATGCAGGTGTTTATGACAACGGTTTCCGCGTCTTCGACGGTTTTTGCGGGTTTCATTCCCCGGCTTTCGAACGCGCCCGCAAGGCGTTCGGAATCGGCCACGTTTTGCTGGCAGCCGAAGGTCTGGATGAGATAGCGGGAACGGGTCATGAACGTTTTTTCATCTGTTCAATGATAATGATGAAGGAAAGAAGGACAACGCCCGTGGTGATGAAGGCGACGAGTTTCTCGGTTCTCGTAAGGAAAAGGCTGGCGACCCCGAGGATTCCGGTGATGAACCAGTAAAACAGGGCTATTCTGCGTTTCCCCCACCCGATTTCAAGAAGCCGGTGGTGAAAATGCCCCCAGTCGGCACGGAACGGGGATTTGTGTTGTCTGATACGGCGGATGATGGTATATCCTGCATCGATCATCGGAATCGCGAGTATGAGGAACGATGTTCCCAGTTTCCCAAACGAAATGATTGACAGCACGCCGAGCAGAAACCCGGCCAACGCCCCTCCGCCATACCCCGGCATGATGCGCTGGGGAAAAAAATTGAAGGGGAGGAAACCCGCGAATGCCCCCGAGATGATGAATGCCAACACCATGACGACGCTAGCTGAGAC
>Ga0172369_10002249_pt1 | contig 26859 bp, 19 predicted proteins | sample LakKiv25m_FD_114539 | JGI IMG/M metagenome (GOLD analysis project Ga0172369, IMG submission 114539) | Freshwater microbial communities from Kabuno Bay, South-Kivu, Congo - kab_022012_11.25m | ecosystem: Environmental > Aquatic > Freshwater > Lake | place: Democratic Republic of the Congo...
ACAATATACAATTTCCATTCTCGTACGAAAATAAGAATGTATTTCATGAATTTTGGGGATATGAGTTTTCAGGATTACTTTCTGTCTGGCACATCAAATAATAGTTTAGCCTATTTAACCAATTCAAACAATAGTTCTGTTTGCTCAGGGAAACATTATGGACACCTCTAAAAACTTCTGATAAAAGAAGTTATTGCGAGGGAGGAATTCCGCAAGTGCGGGAAAGCAATCTGTATTTGAAGGGATTGCTTCACTTCACTTCACTTCATTTCAATACGTTCGCAATGACGGTTAATTTTTTATAGGTGTATGAAGTCATGAATCAGCAAAAATTTCATCATTGAGGTAATGTGGATTATCATTTCATTATACGATTACCAAAAAATCAGCCCGCCGGCCGGTTATTACCTCTCATTGTCTTTTAACACGGATCGGACGAGCGTGGCGATAGCCTGGAACTCCTGAGGATTCACCGCCCAAGGAATAATGCGCAGGCTCATGATGAGTTTCCTTACATCATCCTCGCTATGCAATGCAGGGAAAACAATACCTGGTATCCGGTTGCGCTTGACCTTTTGCTACATGAGGTCATCGGAAATTACCCTGTGGATACTTCCCGAATTTATCTGACAGGCCTAAGCAGAGGTGGATTCGGTTTATGGGAATGGGTTTATTACCGGCCCAGGCGGTTTGTAGCCGTAACGCCTATTTACGGGGCAAGCAATTACCATTTTTACATGCAACTATTTTAAAGGAATCTCCATCCCGGATTTTTCTTGGTGCGCCAGAGGATGTAATTCTTCTTGAGTTTTCAGTTAACCTTGTTAAACGGTCAAGAAGTCCTGGCGCAGAGGTCAGCTTTACGATTTATCCCTTTTCAGGACATGATTCCTGGACTGAAACCTACATGAATGATGAACTTAACTCATGGTTTTTATTTTACAGCAGGCAGTAGAAATGATTTGCTGAAGGAATCCGACAATGAATTATTGTCCTGGCTTTAATATTTCTTCGGGTACCGGCAGGTTCATATACTCAGGTGATTCCAGCGAATATATTGGTATGGTAAAGTTAAAGTTTTGTTAAAACTAATAACATACTGGCGGTGTTTGCTCCACTAACTTTTTTTTGTACCATTGGTACCGCCGGGAGTTCTGAAAAAAATTTAAATATTGGAAAATACTGACAATCCCTTCCAATAAAAACTATTTAAATATTAGTTTGTTAAATGATCATCTGATCAGGTGACAGGGCGAAAATTCACAATCAGATTAAAAGATAATAATTATAGATTCATATAAAAAGATGTCACAATGAAAAAAGCTGAAAAAAAGAGTTTCGGTCAACCGGATGAGGTGCGGAAATTCCCTAAAGGATACATGGAACTAACGACTATCGGTGGGGCAACAGTCGGACGGGCAGTATTAGAGCCTGGGTGGAAATGGTCAACTTCAGTAAAACCTATTGCAAAGACAGAGAGTTGCGAAGCGCCCCATTTTCAATACCATGTTTCGGGCTTAATGAAGGTAGTAATGGACGACGGTACAGAGCTTGAATGCCGCGCGGGCGACGTTTCTCTCCTCCCCTCCGGACATGATGCCTGGGTTGTGGGAAATGAGCCCGTTGTTGTAGTTGATTTTCAGGGTATGGCCGACTATGCTAAGGATCATTAGCCGATTACCCGAAAGTTTTTATGCATAGCAGATAAGTTCGGGCAAACACATACGCGGTTGACGATTGTACAGCTAAAATATCAGGTTAGATGTTTAAAGTCGGATTTGTATTTCGGGTTTGTAACAAGCAGTCGGCAACAGCAATAGCAACAGTGGCAGTGTTAGTTGGCAAAGCCACACTCAAATCCACGGCTCAAACACAACTCCATGTTCTATGTAAAAGGAAAAGTGGGCATTTGAGAATCCAGTAACCTGTAACTCATAAACCGCCAAAGCGAAACGGAACTACCTTTCAGGTATTTTTCATCACAACAGGAGTCTCTGTCAGGTACTTGCCGATTATTGACTCCAGTGTTTCCTCGCTCACCGGCTTGGTAATAAAATCATCACATCCTGCTGAAAGCGCGTTGTTTTTTTCATCAATCGTGGAAAAAGCTGTCTGAGCAATAACAGGCAATTCCGGACGGGAAGATTTTATTTGCCTCGTTGCTTCATAGCCATCCATTACAGGCATTTTAATGTCCATGAGCACAAGGTTTATCTCCGGGAAATTTTTACATTTGTCCACAGCTTGCCGACCATCTGAAACTGAAAGAATTCTGAGGTTCGGATAGCATTTCGACAATATGGTTTCAAAATAGACGAGATTATTTGCATCATCCTCAGCTATCAGAATAATTCCCGAGGTATTCCCATTTCTTTTCGATGGTGCTTTTGATTTTATGGCTGTAGTTCCGGTAACAGGGTTGAATGGAATTGAAAAAGTGAATACTGAACCTACTCCGGGGCTTGATTCAACGCTGATTTCACCGCCTAAAAGCTCTACATTTTCACGTGCTATTGACAATCCCAGGCCAAGTCCGCCAAAATTCCGTGCTACTGTCTCACTTTCCTGAAGGAAGCGTTCAAATATTTTATCCTGATTTTCCTTTGCAATCCCTATTCCGGTATCCTTAACATAAAAGATTAATTTACCATTGGCTTGCTTACATCCAATTCCTACATAACCTTTACTCGTGAATTTCAATGCATTTTCAACAAGGTTATTCAGTATCTTCAGCAACTTGGATTCATCAATCATGACTGTACATTCATGTTCGGCCAATTCATTTACCAAACCGAGTGATATATTTTTTTCGTTGGCTTTAATTTTGAAAACCGCGTGCATATCCGAAAGCAGGCGATACAGGTTGGTTTCGGCATTTTGTATCCTTACCTGTTTGGTTTCTAATTTTGAAATTTCAAGAATATCGTCAATGATCCGGAGCAACTGTTCACTGTTATGGTGGATTATTTTAATGAATTCATCCCTCTCTTCAACAGTAAGATCGTCTTTGTATAATAAATTTGAAAATCCCATGATACCGTTGACTGGAGTTCGAATCTCGTGTGACATGTTGTGGAGAAATTCCGTTTTCAGGCGGTCGGATTTTTCTGCATGTTCTTTTGCAATTTTCAATTCCTTTTTCTGATTAATATAATCTTCAAACAAAACTCCAATCCTTCTGAATTCACCGGGGGCAATCTGCAATTTTTTTAAATGTCCTGGATTTTCGGAGGCAAGGATACCGGAAACAAGCTTTAAAGGGCGAATTATCCATGCGCCTGTTGAAATACGAAAAATCAGCCATGCAACCACTACAAAAACAATGATCAGAATTTGCATGATCAGGGCCGTTTCATTATATAGTTTCAATGCCTTAAACTCCCTGCTGAAAACTATTGTTGTCACAGGATGGTTATCCCAGTCTGCCAGATCATTGTAAAGGGCTACTGTAAAAGGATTATCCGGCAAAACTGAATCTCTTTTCTGAAGGATGTCAATTTTTGCGCTTGTCAAACCCGATAAATTTTCCAGGAAAGCCGAATCCCATTTTTTAGCCAGGAAAAAATAACCACGGGGATTTGTCAAATTATGATTTGGATCCTCATTAGTGTGAACCGATCCGCTGCTTATTTCGAACAATCCGTCCGGAATGTTGATAAAAAAATCCAGGAACCTTTTCTGTTTAAGCTTTATAATTGCTTCCTGTGGAATGATCCCCTTTAGCTCCAGCCCTTCGGATGACTTTTCGTGAACCAGATTAAAAGATGAATCGTAAACGCAAACATAATCAAACCGGAAGGAAGTTAATACCGTTGAAATGTAATCGTTATACCATAGCGAATCATTCGTTTCGATGCTTGCAACAAATTCGTCCCAGAAAGTATAATCGAAAATTACCTGTTTGAGTGAAGCTCCGTTAAGAGTGACTATCGAATTTACCCCTTGTTCGAAATTATCCCTTGATGAGTTGAAAATAAGCTTTTCCTGTTTGTTCTTAAAAAAATACAGCATGGATAATAACAGCAGGTAAATGACACCTGTGACGGCCATCAGCAGAAGAATACGTGCATAAATACCTGGCTTTTTCATCACTCCAGCTCTTTGGTATCAGAAAGTAATTCCGGCAACGATATATACACTTTTTTCATAAGGATTAGCAATAAGGCTTATACACAGCGGGAGTTCCCAGCGTTCTGTTACAGGGATGGGTTTTGAAACCATACATCCGATATTCACAAAAGAAGGATATGAAGCATAGAAACTGCCTTTTGCCTGATACCCTGCAAAAGCAGTAAACTCAGTCGTACCTTTTGTAAAAAGATACTGAACCTCAAGATAAAGGCTTTGTGTGCTGTCACTACCATAAATAAACCAACCACCCAGCAGATTAAAAGGCAAAGTTTCACCGCCCGAAAGCAGTAATTGAGCTTCAAGCAGATGACCGGTTGTTTCTTCACTATAATCAAAAAAATCCATCTCGCTTGTATCGGAAAAAGTCCAGTAATCCCAGACAGAAATTGTAACGGGTCCTATAGTTTTCGACAGGTAAAAGTCAGTCTCCTGTTCTCCCACACCTGTAAATTTATAAGCGCCCCATGCACCAAGGATAAAATTTTTCCAGCCAAGTTCGATACCAGGCTGGATACTTGGCGCCTGCCCGTAGTTCTGGCCACGCCAGATGTAACGGCTCATAAGGCCAACATTTACAGAAATATCAACAGAATCGACCCTTGTCGTATCGGTATGAGCCAATGAATCCGAAGAATAATAAATAAAAAGAGAGAGCATTACAATAAGAAAACTATTCAACCTGATTTTTAAAATTACCGCTTTAACCAATAATTTAACAATAGGTTCATATAAATTACTGTTCATTAATAATCTTTAAATTTCACCTTCAATATTCACTGCCATTTCATGATTCCAGGGTCCATTATTTATCGTAAAAAAACAGATTGTATTGAGTCTGTTTGCTATGAGTATCAGTGAACGTTATGATTGATTAAAGGTTTCAGTTTGATAAAACAAATGAAATATTTTCATATTTAGAACCAACCTTCGGTACATCGGCTTAATTTTGCCATCCATTTCAAATATGAAATATATGAGGAGGACTTTAAATTCGGTCAGTTTGCTACTACTTTTATTATTTTTTACAGTATTGCAATCACTGGCTCAGCAAAAAACAGTCAGTTACCTTTTTGACACGGGTGCTGTACCTTCAGAAAAGTTCATTGATGTTACACACCTGACGGCAATTATCAGTATTGATCCCTACAGGAAAATAGTGGAAGGCAAAGCCACATTTAATTTCAAAACTTTAAGGGAAACAACTGATTCCGTTCAATTTGACATCACCGATATTAGAGTAAGCGAAATTACCATTGATAATAGGCCGGTAAATTATCAGGCAAACGGAAATTCACTGATCATTTATCCCGGATTACAAATCCAAAAGGGTAAAGATTATACTTTAAATATTATTTACAAGGCAATCTCATCCTCCTATCTTTATCTTTCAGGCTGGGATGATACTTCAGGAATAAAAAGAAAGCAAATATGGGCACACAGGCCATTTAGCTGGCTTCCATACACAGATGCACGACTAACAGTGGATATGTTTGTTACCTTCAATAAAGATTATAAAGTTTTTTCCAATGGCGAACGGGTGGAAGTTATTCCACAGGGCGATTCGCTTTTGACCTGGCATTACCGTATGAACCACCCGCATCCGTTTTTCTCAACAGCACTGGTGATCGGCGATTACGATTACCGTTCCTTTAAGGCAGCATCGGGGCTTCCTCTTGAAATGTGGTATTACCCTGAACAGGAAGACAGGGTCGAAACGACCTATCTTTATATGTCGGAGATGATTAGCTTTTTCGAAAAGGATATGGGGCTTTCCTATCCCTGGGAACTTTATCGCCAGGTTCCCGTAGTTGATTATTTATATGGTGCCATGGAAACAACCACGTCCACAGTTTTCGGGGATTATATGTTTGTAAACCAAAGGGCTTTTTCGGGCAGGAATTATGTAAATGTAAATGCACATGAATTGGCCCATCAATGGTTCGGAAACTATATATCTCATCTGGCTCCGAAAGACGTATGGCTCACGGAAAGCTTTGCGACTTATTATGCCAAGATTTTTGAACGATCTGTCTTTGGTGAAGACTATTATCAGAATGAACGGAACAACGAATTTATTGAAACCTTTGAGGCATCTGTTAAGGATAATTATGCCACAGGCCACAGTTACGGCGGACGAGCAAGATGGTACCCAAAAGGCTCATTAATTCTCGATATGCTTAGAGACATAATGGGTGACGAAAACTTTAAAACCGCGATACGCTATTATCTTGAAAACCATCCTTACACCGATGCTCAAACCAGCGATTTTCTGAAGTCCATTTACCTTTCCACCGGCATGAATATGGATTGGTTTTTTGATGAGTGGATCAAAAGGCCAGGCGAGCCTTATTTCAAAGTAAGGTACGAAAGGATAGCCGGGTCGGATAAAGCGGATGTAACACAAGTTACTGTAAGCCAGGTTCATGAAATAAACGAAGTAACGGGCTATTTCAGGATGCCGGTGTGGTTTGAGATCCATTACTCCGATGGTTCATTTGCACGGGAAAAGGTATGGGTTGACGGTCAGCAAACCATTGCAAATATCGAAAATACAAGTTCAAAAGAAATCGGATTTGTACTGTTTGATCCTGGAAGGAGGATATTAAAAAAAGTAACATTTGAAAAGAGTTTTGATGAATTGTCATTGCAGGCACTTAAGGCTCCGATGCTGATTGACCGTTATGATGCACTGGTTGCAATGGAGAATCTGCCGTTGGATCAAAAAAAGGATTTTTTATTGAATTGCTACGGAAAGGAAAAATTCTTTCTTACCAAAGCCGAAATTATCAAACAGTTTACCGGTGATATGTCCACGGAACTTATTGAACTTGTAAGAAAAGCAGTTAATGACAGCGATGTTTATGTAAGGAGAGCCGCACTTCAGCATGTTAAAAATGTACCGCCGGCATTAAAAAATGAATTTGAAAAATTGTTGAATGATGAGTCGTATATCAACGTAGGAATTGCGTTGCAAAATCTTTCAGCTTCTTTTCCTGATGAAACCGCCACTTATCTTGATGCGACTAAGGATGAGAACGGTTGGCGTGGGAAGAATATCCGCATCAGTTGGCTTGAAATTGCAGTTGAGAACGGGCATAAAGAATACATTCAGGAACTTATTGGTTACAGCAGCAAAAGCTTTGAATTCGAAACAAGGCAAAATGCGCTGAATGCTTTGAAAAGGCTGAATCTTATGGATACAGCGATAGCAAATAATTTAATTGATGCTTACCTTTACTGGAACTACAAACTTAGCAATACTGCAAAAGAGGTGCTGGCTTTTTTTATGCAGGAAAATTATTCCAGAAAAATCCTCACCGATTTTTGGCAAGGCAATTCCTGGACAGAAAAACAGCAAAAGCAGTTATCAGCAATATTCAAATAAGTTAAAATTTGCTTTTATTCAGTTACTTATTCTCAATGTTCTGGTGCCGGTTTTGAGTTCAGAATTTGGAGTTTGATTTTTCCTGAAATTGTCTAACTCCTGAAGAATTCCGCCATTTACTCGTCCCAATCTCCAAATCACCCAATATCCCAGTCACCCAATATCCCAATATCCCAATCTCCCAATATCCCAATATCCTAATATCCTTTTCCTCCACAAAGTTTCCCTTCTGTTTTCATAAAGTTTTATCTTTGCGCCTTTTACTTTTCTAAAAATGGAGCAAACGATCAATAACCACAGAAGGGATTATCTCATCCCGATCATCATCATCGGAGCGCTGTTCTTTATATTCGGATTTGTCACCTGGCTGAATGCTACACTGATCCCATACCTTAGAATAGCTTGTGAGCTGACGGCATTTGAGTCCTTTTGGGTGACCTTCGCATTTTATATTTCATATTTTGTTATGGCACTGCCTTCATCTGCCGTATTGAAAAAGACAGGATTTAAAAATGGAATGTCAGTGGGACTTATCACAATGGCATTGGGTGCCCTGGCTTTTATTCCGGCTGCTACAACAAGAACCTACGGTCTATTCCTCACAGGTTTGTTTATTCAGGGAACGGGACTGGCCATACTCCAAACGGCTTCCAATCCTTACGTTACGATTCTCGGTCCGATCGAAAGTGCAGCAAAACGGATAAGCATTATGGGAGTGGCCAACAAATTTGCAGGCATCTTAAGCCCTGTCATACTTGGAGCCGTTGTGCTTGAAGGGGCGGATGACCTTGTTATCAAACTTAAAGAAATGGATGCCGTAAGCAAGGCTGCCGAACTGGATATACTGTCTGCAAAAGTGATCATGCCCTACATTATCATGGCTGTTGTTTTACTAATCCTTGCAGGAATGATAAGGTTTTCATCACTTCCTGATGTGGATAAAGGAACGGAAGAGGACGATAACGATATTTCGCTACAACGAACAAGCATCTTCCAGTTCCCCTATCTCTGGTTCGGTGTTCTGACCATATTTGTTTATGTGGGTGTGGAGGTAATTGCAGTGGATACTCTTATTGGTTATGGCCATTTTCTCGGATTTGAATTTGCGGAAGCCAAGTTTTTTGCATCCTTCACCCTCGGAGCAATGATCGTAGGTTACTTTGTCGGAATATTTGCGATACCGAGATTTATTTCTCAGTCGGCGGCATTATCATCCTTCGCTTTGTTTGGCTTGTTATTTTCCATAGCGGCAACTCTCACAAAAGGTTATACCTCCATATTAATGATTGCAGCTCTGGGGTTTGCAAATTCAATCATGTGGCCGGCCATCTGGCCTCTTGCCATTGATGGCCTTGGAAAATTTTTAAAAACCGGCTCGGCTTTGCTTATTATGGGAATTGCAGGAGGAGCTACGTTACCTCTTTTGTATGGTTATTTATCGGGATTAAATTCCGTCGGATCGCAGAAGGCCTATCTCATTATGATTCCATGCTATCTTTTCATTTTTTATTTTGCAATACGCGGTCATAAAATAGGCAGGAAGCCGGTTATAAAAGTGAAGAATTAAAATTCAAAATAAATGAAACCAACATTATTGATCCTTGCCGCAGGAATAGGGAGCAGGTATGGCGGATTAAAACAGGTGGATCCGATAGGGCCTGGCGGAGAAGCTATTATAGATTATTCAATCTACGACGCTATCCGCGCCGGTTATGGGAAAGTTGTGTTTGTGATCAGGCAAAGTTTTGCAGAATCTTTTAAGGAAGCATTCGATTCAAAACTTAAAGGAAGGATTGAGACTGCTTATGTGTACCAGGAGCTCGATAGCTATATCCCTAAAGAGATTTCTATCAATCCTGAGCGGAAAAAGCCCTGGGGAACAGGACATGCCATTCTTGTCGCTAAAGATGTGATTCATGAACCATTTGTTGTCATCAATGCGGATGATTATTACGGGCCTGCCGGTTACAGTATGATACCGGATTATCTTGAAAAAGCGTCTGTATTTGACATTCCTCATTATTGCATGGTCGGATACGGGCTTAGAAACAGTCTGTCGGAACACGGTTTTGTTTCACGCGGAATATGCGAAGCAGATAATCATGGTTTTCTAAAAACGGTGATCGAAAGGACACATATCGAAATTATTGGTGGTAAGATTTTCTCTCAAATTAATGAAAATGAAAGGATCGGACTCACCGGTAATGAAATCGTATCAATGAATATCTGGGGTTTTACACCTGATTATTTTAGTTTCCTTGAAAGTTATTTTAACACATTTATCACAAAAAATGCCGGTAATCCCAAAGCCGAATTCTATATCCCGTTTGTTGTAAATGATCTGATTCAGGATAAAAAGATCAGATTGAAAATACTTGAATCAAACGATCGCTGGTTTGGAGTCACTTACAAGGAAGATAAAGCCACAGCGGTTCAAAAAATCCGGGATCTTATACAGAAAGGAATTTATCCTGAAAAATTGTGGAATTAAAATTATGGAGCCTGATTTTTATTCGATCATCAGCCGGTTCAGGATTGAAGGACATGTAAAGCATGCCTTTCCGTTTGGATCGGGCCATATTAACGATTCCTATAAGGTGATGACCAATGATAAAAACTTTTTGCTTCAGCGGATTAATCATAGTATTTTTAAAGATATACCGGGTTTAACAAATAATATAATAAGGGTCACCGATCATCTGCGTGATCGCATTGCAGACGAAAATCAGCAGGTACTGGTTCCGGTGAGGACAAATAAGGGAGATTACATTCTGAAAGATGAAGAAGACGATTATTGGCGAGTATTTGATTTTATCGAAGGAAGTAAAAGTTATGACCGGGTCGGAAATCCTGAAATCGCTTTTGAAGGGGGCAGAGCTTACGGACAGTTTCTGAAAATGCTCGATGATTTCCCGGTTGACACTCTCATCGAAACCATTCCCAGGTTTCATAACATTGATTTCCGTTTGGAAAATTTCAGAAAAGCAGAAGTGGAAAACATTGCAGGCAGGGCGGGTGAGGTTCAGAATGAAATTGATTTTGTGAATAAAAGATCAGATGAGATGCAGATTATTTCGTACCTTGGCAAGGCTGGAAAATTACCATTAAGGGTCACACACAACGACACCAAGGTCAATAATGTACTGTTTGACAAGGATAATAAAGCCATCTGTGTTATTGACCTCGATACCGTTATGCCCGGCTATGTACATTTCGATTTCGGTGATGCCATCCGGACCTTTACAAATACTGCCGATGAAGATGAGAAGGATTTGACTAAAGTGTCAATGAATATAAATTTATTCGAAGCTTTTGCTAAAGGATTTTTATCCGAAACAAAAAACATACTGAAAAAAGAAGAAATTGAAACACTGGCTTTTTCTGCAAGGCTGATGACTTATATTATCGGGTTGCGGTTTCTCACCGACTATCTTCAGGGGGATATTTACTATAAGACCCGTTTTCCCGGACACAACCTAATTCGGGCAAGAGTTCAGTTTAGGCTGGTTGAAAGTATTGAAGAACAGAGTGATAAAATGGGAGCAATAATCTCAGGTAATTGACACAATGACCAAACAGGTTTTCCCCGACTTTTAGATATTATGCATGACAGTGGTCAAACCCGTAAACCAGAATCCTAAACTTTGAACTTATTAAAATGCCAGTATAGATTTCCTGATCCTGCTGATGGCATCCCTCAATTCATCCTCACTTATCACTAATGGTGGTGCAAACCGGATGATGTGGCCGTGAGTGGGTTTTGCCAAAACGCCGTTCTTCGCCATTTCAAGGCAAACATCCCAGGCTTCCTTACCCTGCATTGGTTTTATGACAACCGCGTTCAAAAGGCCTTTACCCCTCACAAGTTCAATCATTTGGGAATCAATTTTACGCATTTCATCACGGAAAATCTTACCAAGATATTCTGCTCTTTCGGCAAGCTTTTCATCCTTAACCACTTCGAGAGCAGCAACAGCTACCTTAGCTGCAACCGGGTTTCCCCCGAAAGTCGAGCCATGCTGGCCAGGTTTAATACACATCATGATATCATCATCAGCGAGAACTGCTGAAACGGGGTAAACACCACCCGACAGCGCTTTTCCGAGGATCAGAATATCCGGCCTGACATTTTCATGATCGCAGGCAAGGAGTTTTCCTGTTCGTGCAATCCCGGTCTGAACCTCATCGGCTATGAACAGGACATTCTTTGCTTTACACATCTTAAATGCCCTGGCAAGGTAACCTTCATCCGGAACAAACACTCCCGCTTCTCCCTGTATAGGTTCAACAAGAAAACCTGCAACATCAGGATTTTCCAATGCTTTTTCCAGTGCTTTCAGATCGTTATAGGGAATGGTAATGAATCCGGGAGTATAGGGCCCGAAACCATCCCTTGCCTCAGGATCGGTTGACATTGAAACAACAGTAATGGTCCTTCCATGAAAATTTCCTTCGCAGACAATGATCTTAGCCTGGTTCTCTGCAATTCCTTTTTTATCATAAGCCCATTTGCGGCATAGTTTCAAAGCTGTTTCATCGCCCTCGGCACCTGTGTTCATCGGAAGAATTTTATCATAGCCGAAGTATTGGGTAATGTATTCTTCATAAGGGCCTAAAGCATCATTATGAAATGCCCTTGAAGTGAGCGTAAGAGTTTTAGCCTGTTCATAAAGCGCCTGCACTATTTTTGGATGGCAATGTCCTTGATTGACGGCAGAATAAGCTGAGAGGAAATCATAATATTTTTTACCCTCCACATCCCACATAAACGGACCTTCTCCTTTAGCAAGAACTACCGGTAACGGGTGATAATTATGGGCTCCGTATTTCTCTTCTATTTTGATAAGGTCTTTCGATGTCATCATTTCAATCATAATGCTGATATTTTATAATTTAACAAAATTATGCGGGCAAAATTATAATTTTAAAACACAATTTTTTTTCAAACTCATCCTATTCCTTTAAAATGCTCTTCGAAATTACCACCCTCTGAACCTGGTTGGTACCCTCGTAAATCTGGCAAAGTTTGGCATCGCGCATCATCTTCTCAACATGAAAATCACGTGAGTATCCATCGCCGCCCATAGCCTGAACAGCATCTGTAGTCACTTCCATTCCAATATCAGAAGCATAAAGCTTCGACATTGCCGAAAGTTTGTTTAATTTCTTTTTGTCAAAAACATAAGCCCAGGCGGCATACCAGGTAATCAGGCGTGCACATTCAATTTTAGTCGCCATGTCGGCCAGCATAAATCCGATGGCCTGGTTGGATGCGATCGGTTGTCCGAACTGTCTTCGGTTTTTCGTCCATTCCTTGGCTATTTCATAAGCTGCGCGCGCATTCCCCACGCTGAGGGCTGCAACTCCGGTTCGGGTTCTGTCGAAGGTTTTCATCGCGATCAAAAAACCGTGCCCCTCCTCTCCTATCCTGTTTTCGACAGGGATTTCCACATCATGAAATAAAATTTCATTTTGCACGGAAGCCTTCTGACCCATTTTTTGTAAGCGGGGCTTAAACTCTATACCGGCTGAATCGGAAGGAACCAGGAAAGCCGTAAGGCTCCGCGAACCTTTTTCGGGATCGGTCTGGGCAAAAACAGTCATAAAGGTTGAGACTTCGCCATTGGTAATAAACCGTTTATGTCCATTCAGGATGTACTTATCGCCCTTCTTCAAAGCAAGGGACTTGATTCCCTGAACATCTGAACCTGCATTGGGTTCCGTTAAACAATATGCTGCCACACCCTGAATCTCATTGATCAGTCCAAAATATTTTTTTTTCTGTTCATCGTTAGCGGCAAGATAAAGAGGAGTTAGTGCAAGGGTGCTGGCATCAATGCATATTCCTATTCCAACACAGCCGGCTCCCAACTCTTCGGAGGCTACCGAGCCATCGAGCAGGCTATGGTTGTGACCACCATATTCGACAGGCATAGGCCCGTTCATAATTCCCTCACGGTAGGCTGCTTTAACTATTTCCCACGGAAATACTGCCAATTCATCGTACTTTAACCGGTTCGGTATAACCCATCTGTCAACGAAATCTTTGTATTTCGCCTGGATTTCCTCTTGTTCTTTTGATAATTGAAAATTTAACATTTTTATGATGGCTTGCTTTTTTATTGTGAAGCAAAAATAAAATATTCATTCATAGAAACAATTTTTTTTTAGTCTAAAGTATAAAGTCTTTAGTAGCCAGGCTTGAGAAAGGAGACATGTCTTGCCAAAAGCGGGATTTTACCCGACTCATTCCCCTACTCCTCTGTCAAAGCCTGACTTTGTTCATGGGGGAATAAGTACCTGAATCTTATATCCAACCTTAAACTTTAATCCTGAAATTTTGAACCATTTTAATCCACTGGCGGGCATTCGTCGCAATCGAGGCTGCGTGTGTACATTCTCATGGCTTTCAAACTCATCCCCATGCTTGAGAAACCACCGTCGTGATAGATGTTTTGCATGGTTACTTTTTTTGAAAGATCGGAAAACATAACGATGGTAAAGTCGGCACACTCCTCAGCAGTTGCATTGCCAAGAGGAGACATGCGTTCAGTAAAATCCAATAATCCGTCAATTCCTTTAACGCCACTTCCTGCGGTAGTAAGTGTCGGCGATTGGGAAATGGTGTTGACACGAATCCTTTTTTCACGTCCGTAAATATAGCCAAAGCTACGCGAAATGGATTCAAGGAGCGCTTTGGCATCGGCCATATCGTTATAACCATATAATGTCCTTTGTGAGGCTATATATGAAAGTGCAACCACGCTTCCCCATTCGCTGATTGCATCAAACTTGTAGCAGGTCTGTAATAACTTATGAAACGACAAGGCCGATATATCAAGAGTCTTTTGGAAAAAATCATAGTGCAGGTCATTGTAAACGCGCTTTTTTCTGACATTCATTGACATTCCTATTGAATGAAGGATGAAATCAATTTTACCCCCAAGGATTTCCAAAGATTTTGACACCAGGTTTTCCAGGTCACCGATACTTGTTGCATCAGCAGGAATTACCCTGGCATTGCATTTTTTCGCTAATTGGTCTATCTCGCCGAAACGCATTGCAGCAGGCGTATTGGTAAGTGTAAAAATTGCTCCCTCTTCATAAGATTTTTCGGCCACCTTCCATGCAATTGATTTATCATCAAGTGCTCCGAATATGATCCCTTTCTTGCCTTTCAGTAAATTATATGCCATTGTTTTAATGTATTTTTTAATGTTAGATTATTTCACCTGTTTTAACAGTTGTCTTGCCGTTTCTACAGAAGCAGAAGAAACTTCTTCACCGCTCATCATTTTTGCAATTTCCAGAATGCGATCTTCAGATTCAATTTCCCTGATTTTTGTTTCAGACAGGTTTTTATCCGTTACTTTGTATACGAAATAATGTACGTTGCCTTTACCGGCTATCTGAGGAAGATGCGTAATCGCAATTACCTGTACCGACTCCGAAAGCAGGCTCAGCAGGTTTCCCACTTTATCAGCGATCCTGCCCGAAACACCAATATCTATTTCATCGAATATCAGCGTTGGGAGCAGGCTTTTTTTCGATATGAGCGATTTAACTGCAAGCATCAGCCGCGACAATTCACCGCCTGACGCCACTACTGCCAAATCCAGTAATTTGCCCCCCTTATTCGCATTAAACAGGAATTTAACAGCATCAACACCTTCCTTGCCCGGTACCTCCACCAGGCCGTGTTGTATTCTGAACCTGGCATGTGGAATTCCGAGTCCGTCAAGATATTCTTCGATCCTGTGTTCTATTTCACTGAAAAATTTCCGGCGGTTTGCCGATATCCCGGCTGCAAGTTTAACTATCTCTGATTCTGCATTTTCAACTTCAATCGCGAGTTTTTTTATTTCTTCACCAAGAGAGTTAATATTTTCGAGAATAAGGCTAAATTCTGTCTTTTTATTAAGCAATCCTTCAACTGAATTTACCCTGTGTTTTGTTTCAAGGTGATAGATCAGGTCGAGCCTTTCTTTTATTTCATTTACCCGGTCAGGTGAAAATATAATTGATTCTGATTTTTTTTCAAGATGGCTGAAAATATCGCTCAGTTCAATATGGCTGCTCCGAATCCTGTCAGAAATTTCTGAATAATCCTGGCTGAACCTTGCTACAGAATCAAGGTTTGATCGTATTTCTCCCAATCTCAGCAAAATGCCTGATTCATCATTACTCAAAAGCCGGGAGGTTGAAAACAATTTCGCTTTTATTTCTTCTGCATGATTCAGGATTTCCAGTTCCTGTTCCAATAGTTCCTGTTCATCATTTTGCAACTTTGCCTCATCAAGTTCATTGAAAAGAAAATTAAAGAAATCTTTTTCATTGCTGGACTTATTTTCTTCTTCAATCAGCGTATTAAGGCGGACCTTTAGGTTTTGATATTTCAGGAACCGGGTACTGTAATCCTTTACTTTTTCTGTCAAGCCGCCATAACTGTCAATTACATTCAACTGGTATTCCGGATCATTCAGTGAAGTGGTTTGATGCTGGGAATGTATATCAATCAGGTTTTCACCCAGTGTTTTCAATAATGAAGAATTGACCGGCGTATCATTGATGAATGCTCTCGATTTGCCATTAACCTGTATTTCACGCCTAAGAATAAGTTGCTCATCATAGTCAAGCTGGTATTTTTCAAAAAAATCTTTCAGATGATCCTTCTCCAAAGAAAATATACCTTCAACAACACACTTTTTCGATTTGTCGAATAACACCTGTGTATCTGCTCTTTTCCCCAACATCAGGTTTAAAGCGCCTAATAAAATTGATTTCCCTGCTCCGGTTTCACCGGTGATTACAGTGAATCCCTTAACAAAATCAATTTCAAGCTGCCTGATCAGGGCATAATTCTGAACGGAAAGATGTAACAGCATACGAATGTGTTAACAAAAACTAATTTGCAAAAATAGTAAAGAAGTTAACTTTTTTGATTAATCTTTAAATATGTCGAGGTATTAGAAGGATCAATTTCTTTTAAAATTTCAATGACATCGGTTTTTTCGGTGGGATTTCCTTCTTTAAAGATGTTAACGAATTCATCCCGCTTTGCATCCATGATCAACTGTAAAATAAATAATCCCGGATTTTCATTAGCAATCTTTTGCAGTAGTTTCAAGCTCTCCATGATCTCTGTTCTCCCCTGTGGGGTTTTTTCTGCCAGTATATCCATCCCTTTAATATGATAGCGATACAGAAAATTTCTGATACCCGAATGAGCATTATCCAAATAGTTTTCTACAAGCCAATACCTGTTCCTGGGATCATCAAATGAACTCCATCCTGTAAAACCAGAGCTTTCAGCCGTAGTCACAACTTGCTGTGCTTTCTCATAAAATATGGTACCGCCATGTTCAGAAAATGAATCGAAATCAAGCCCGAGAATAACGTAAAGATAATAGGCAATAACCGATGTCAAATTCGAGTCAAACTGGTTTTCCTGGAAATCAAGTGATTGAAATTCGACATATTCGAAGTCGAAATCCTTGTCAATATAATTTAGTAAAGTCGAATTATAGGTAGTTCCATAAACAGGCCTGCTCGCTACAATATTTATATTGGCTTTGAACAAATCAACCGAAGGCCTTTCTTTAATGGTGATGACCATTGTACATTCAATGCGCTCATTGGCTTTGAAGCTAAAATTTGTCCAGCGCCTGTCGTTTACAAACTCATTAAGGGAGGTATTTAATGATTCGTAAATCCGTTTATCGGTTCCCTGTATCTGCTGAGAATTAACCTGGACAGTACACAGAAATTCCTGAGCAACGATGTTGGCTGACAAACCAACAGCCATCAGGAGAAAAAAGTAAAGTCGTACAGGCTGGTTCATAATTATCTATTTTCACATTAACTGTAATGCAATCACTTTGTCGGCAATATCTTTGGCTACCTCACTTTTCAATTTCAAATCCAATGCTTTGATAACTTCATACTTATCAATGAGAGTTACTTTATTTGTCGTATAGCCAAATCCCGCACCCGCATCCTTTAACGAATTCAATACGATCAGATCAAGGTTTTTATTATGCAGTTTTTGTATGGCATTTTCAATCACATTATTTGTCTCCAGTGCAAAGCCAATCAGTACCTGGCCTTTCTTTTTTATTCTTCCGAGTTCTTTTAAAATGTCTGAAGTCTTTTTCATCTTAATGGAGAACTCTTCCTCAGTTTTTTTTATTTTTTTACTTTGAACACCGGCCGGCGCAAAATCAGCAACTGCTGCAGCCATAATGGCAACCTGTACCTGCGGAAATATTTCCACACATGCATTAAACATTTCCAAAGCGGAAACAACTTTTGTAATCTTTATATTTTTGTTTGTGGCAGAAACCGCAACCGGCCCCGATATAAGTTTTACTTCAGCGCCCCTTGCAGCAAATTCTTCCGCGAGGGCGAAGCCCATTCTGCCGGAAGAATGATTACTGATAAATCTAACGGGATCAATGGATTCATAAGTAGGGCCTGCGGAAATCAGAATGGTTTGACCTTCAAAGTCCTTTTTTTTTTTGAAAAAATCTATCAGGATTTCAAGGATTTTTTCCGGCTCCTGCATACGTCCGGCACCGTAAAGGCCGCTTGCAAGTTCACCTTCATCGGGTTCGATAAGGGTGTTCCCGAAATCCCTGAGCTTTTGGATATTCGCCTGTGTTGAAGGATGATTGAACATATCCACGTCCATGGCAGGAGCAAAAAAAACCGGGCATTTTGCAGCAAGATATGTTGCTGTAAGCAGATTATCAGCCATTCCGTTAGCCAGTTTACTTAGGGTATTGGCCGAAACCGGTGCAATCAGATAAACATCGGCCCAGTTTCCCAATTCAACATGGCTGTGCCATGAACCATCCGCCTTTTCAAAAAAATCAGTAAGCACGGGAAAACCGCTTAAGGTGGATAAAGTCAGGGGAGTTACAAAATCTTTAGCCGCCCCGGTAAGTAAAATTCTTACTTCAGCACCCTGTTTTAAAAACAACCTTACCAGGAAAGGGATTTTATATGCTGCAATACTGCCTGTAATCCCAATAAGTATCTTTTTGCCTTTTAACATAAAAGATTAAAACTCATTGTCGATTTTTTTCTGCGGGTTTCGGTAATAAACCTTGCCCTTCGAAAATTCATGAACTGCAATGAGGGTGGGCTTTGGAAGCTTCTCATAGAATTTGGCAACCTCAATCTGCTCCCTGTTCTCAAAAATTTCTTCCAGGTTATCCTGTGTAGTCGCAAATTCCTGAATTTTCTGGTTGAGTTCCTCTTTCATTTCAACTGCAATTTGGTTTGCACGTTTTGACAGGATTGCAACCGTTTCATAAATATTGCCTGTCGGCTTGTCAAAGTCCCTTATTTTTCGGGTAACTGCTGTTAAATCAGCTTTTGTTTTTTTATAATCCATTGATATTATTATTTACAAATTTTCCAAATCCTTTTTAGCCCTTTCGACCATATATTGTACATCCCGTTTGTATTTACTTTCAGGATATTGCGAAACCAATTGCTGGTATATATCAATTGCTTCCTGATACCTCTCCTGCCGTTTCGATTTCACACTTTTCGAAGCAAAGAAATAGTAAGCCTTGATCGAAAAAAATAAAGCATCTTCCTTATATTTCGTATCGGGATATTGAGTCAGCAGGTTTTTAAATGCAGATACTGAAGCATTGTATTTAGCCATTTTTAGATATAGTTTAGCTATTTCCAAATCCTTTCGCTGCAGCTTATCCCTCAGCTCATCAATCAGATTATTGCATTGTTCAAGACGTTCACTGTTAGGATAAGCATTTAAAAAGAGCTGCAATTCCTTTATTGCATCATAAGTATTTGTTTGATCAAGCTTATATACCGGCGATTCAAGGTATTTGCAGTATGCCGACATGAAAGAACATTCTTCGGCTTTTGCATTGCGCGGGTAGGTTTGTGCAAACCTGTTAAAATGATAGCTTGCCATTATATTTTCTTTCTGGTAATAATAGGCATAGGCATATTTATAAGCAATGTCTTCAGCTTCAGCCTTACCCCTGTAAAACGGCATAACCTGATCAAAAATGGTCATGGCACGGTAATAGTCTTCATTTTCATAATATTCCATCGCCTTTTCATATTTGTATTGATAATCCTGACTTTTTTGAATCTTTGAATACTTGCTGCAGGAAAATAAAATAATTGAAAATGAGAATATTACTATTTGAAAAAGGGCATTTTTAAACATGGGCGCAAAAATAATATAATTTAATGGAATTTTAAAACGGAAATTTCGGTTAATTATTTTTTTTAAAAGAATTTGAAAACTTAATTTGAAAAGAAATGAATAAAATATAGTTTTGCGACTTTTAATTGGTTAACAGCAATTTATAAAATAATTTTTATAGCAGTATGGATATCTTCAATAAAATTGAGAGTTATTTTGGCCCCCTCGGTAAATACATGGAACAAGCGCATGGATATTATATGTTTCCAAAACTTGAAGGAGAGATTTCGAACCGGATGATATTTATGGGAAAAGAGCGGCTGGTATGGAGCCTGAACAATTACCTTGGTTTGGCAAATCATCCTGTGATCCGTAAAACAGATGCCGAAGCAGCTCAGAAATGGGGAATGGCGTATCCTATGGGAGCAAGGATGATGTCGGGTCAAACGAAATACCACGAGGAACTTGAACATAAACTTGCCGCATTTGTAAAAAAAGAATCAGCCTACCTGCTTAACTACGGCTATCAGGGCATGGTTTCTATTATTGATACGCTGGTTGACAGAAGGGATGTCATTGTTTATGATTCGGAAGCTCACGCCTGTATCATTGATGGAATGAGATTACACATCGGAAAACGATTTGTATATCCTCACAACAATATGGAAAACCTTGAGAAAGGGCTTGAGAGGGCAACAAAACTTGTACAGGCATCCGGCGGAGGAATACTGGTGATTACCGAAGGGGTATATGGCATGGCAGGCGACCTTGGAAAATTAAAACAGATCACCGATTTTAAAATGAAATACAATTTCAGGTTATTGGTTGACGATGCCCATGGATTCGGAACCATGGGTGAAACCGGCGCAGGCACTGCAGAATTCCTCGGTGTGCAGGCTAAGGTGGACTTGTATTTCGGAACTTTTGCCAAAGCAATGGCAGGTATCGGTGGATTTATTGCAGGTGATAAAAAGGTAATTGACTTCCTGATGTATAACATGAGGTCACAGATTTATGCGAAATCATTGCCAATGCCAATGGTGATAGGAGCATTGAAACGACTTGAAATGTTGCAGAATGAACCGGAGCACAAGCAAAAACTCTGGACGATTGTTAATGCATTGCAGACCGGGTTAAGGGCCAAAAAATTCAATCTTGGTGTCACCGAATCACCCGTGACACCTGTATTTTTCAAGGGAGGTATTCCGGAAGCCACCCAGGCAACAAAAGATCTGCGTGAAAATTATAATGTTTTTTGCTCTATCGTAACTTATCCGGTAGTTCCCAAAGATGTTATCATGCTCCGGCTTATTCCAACCGCAGTTCATACACTCGAAGATGTGGAATACACAATTAAAGCTTTTTCAGCCATTAAGGATAATCTTGACGCAGGTAAGTATTCTGATGGGCAAATCGCCCGGATGGTCGTAGATTAAGAACAAAAGCCTGTCATTTCAGCTATCTTTTCAAGAAATTTTAACATCTGTATATTTGGATGTTTTTAATGTTCCCTAATATATTACATTTGCTTTATTACAATTGAAGGGTGAAAGAAGCAACTAAGAAATTAATTTTAGGTAAAAAAATCTATTCTGTTTACAGAAGAATTCGGTTTTTACGTTATAAGAAAAATCTTATAAAACAGGAAAAAAGGCAAAATAAACCGGATTCAAAATATGAAGTGAATAGAAAGGTGCAGCCTGAGAAAAAAACGAGGACTCCTTTGCGTTCCAGGATTTACCGCATGTACCGAATAACCAGGTTTTTGAGACACAGAAGAAAGACCATCCGGAATCAAAAAATTACTAATAAAAAGATTGAAAAACAATTTGCCCGTGATCAGAAACGGGATATCAGAAAACAATTAAGAAATTTAAAAAGGCAGGAAAGAAGAATATACACATCTCAATATTTTCGTTCTTCCTCTAAAAAGAGAGCGAAAACTTCACTGAAAAACAGGATTTATAGAGTTTACAGGATAATCAGGTTTCTGCGTCACCGAAAAAAAATACGACGGGTTGAAAAACTTGCAAGAATAAAGTGGCTAAGGCTTACGGCTCACATGGAAAGACGTGAGATTCATGAAAGGCTAAAGGAAAAAAGGCTGCTTGATAGAAAACTGGAAAGATACAAAACTAAGGAAGTGAAACTATCAACTCAGGAGGAAAACAAGGAAATCAGGGAGCGATTAAAAGAAAAGAGGCTCACAGACCGTAGGCTGGAAAGAAATCGTGCAAGGCAGGAAAAACTTGAAAGAAAGGAGATCATCCATAACCGAAAACGATTGATCAGACAATTGTTTAAATCACGACTGAAGTCAATGGTTTATGAGCTAAAAACATTTGACCTTTTTTCTCTTAAAAGGTGGACGTCCGGAATTCTTGCATTTGCTGAAAACAAGGACAAGAGAAACAGTTTTTTTATCATTGCCTTTAATTCAACGGTATTGTTCATTCTTTCCTATCTGGTCATTTACATCATCAGTCAGGCTTTCACAATCATTACTGCCCTTAGTTTTAACTACAAGACAATTTTGTTTTATTACAAGATCTATTATAACATTGAAAGCTACCAGTGGACAGCCGATTCGGTAAAGATCATTTACTCTATGAAACCGGTTGTCGGAATAGTTCTTGGAATTATTTTCATTATCCTGTACAGTGTCAGAAGAGATACCCCCGGAAATACCAAGATTTTTTACCTGTGGGGTTTTATTCATGGTATGATCATGTTTTTTGGATCATTGCTTATGGGAACCATGCTCAACAAGGACTTTGGATGGGTAATTGCCTATATGTATTACCGGGATACCGGCAAAATGATCTTTTCTATCATTTCGATCTTTAGCATGGTCATTATTGGCAGTTTTGTAGCCAAATCATTTTTGATATCCGGCAACTCATATTTTAACTTCATTAATCGTCAGGACAATAAATTTTTGCTTGCAAGTCAGGTAATATGGCCTGCAATAATCGGAACCTTTTTACTCATTATCCTAAGTTCCCCGAATGAATCCTATTTTATGCCCGATGATGAGTTCGTTTATAAGATTCTGAAGTTCCTCTCCATTTTTGTTTTGTTAATTCCAACTATGGTAACCTTCAGAACCTATAATGAAATATATTTTGATGAAGCTCCGCGAAAAATCAGGTTGAGCTGGAAATTATTGATTCTTACTCTCATTATCCTGTTTTCTTTCCGCTTCGGTTTGCAGTCAGGAATACATTTCGGTTGAATTGGTTAATTGGTTAATTGGTTAATTAGTTAATTGAGTTAATTGGGTTAATTGGTGCTGGCTGCCGACTGCTCTTGCCCTTGGCGGAACCGACTGTCTTGTTGAATCGGTTGAATTGGTTGAACCGGTTACTATGCAAAATGGTGCCGACTGCATTATGGTTATTACCGATTGACTTGTTGACTGGGGTAAATTGGTGAATGAGTATGCTATTACACTTTATTTTTAAGGAAATCCTACCTCATTGCCTTGTCAGCAAAGTATTCAACAGGTGCATATTCATCGGTAAGAATATCTCCTTCATAGCTGAGGTTACCTGTGTATTGACGGCTTAAGTAAAAAGCTAATTCAGGATTTGGTTCAATTAAAGATGCATGTTTTGCCGATTTCAGTCCGACCAGTAAAAAATTCTGAAAATAATTTTTTTCATTCTCATCCGGATGAGGATATTGTACTGCAAATATCAATACCTTCGGGAAAAAACTTTTATAGGTTGCTATTTCGGAACGCAGAAAAAAGTTGTTTTTATCATTTAGAGTAGAAATGATATTTGCATAAACCGCACCATCATCCTTCAGAATATCCGAAATTCTGCTTATTGCTTCATGGGTAGTTAGCTGATAAGGTACAGTAAGCATTGATTTATATGCATCCATAAAGACAACATCATATTTTTTTTTGCATTTATTAATGTATGTCCTGCCATCCTCATGGAATATTTTTAAGCGTGAATCTTCAGGCAGGTTAAAATATTTATGTGCAATATCTGTCAAACCCGGATCTATCTCGACGACATCAATTGTTGCTTCAGGATTCCGGCGAAGGTAATCCTTTGGAAAAGCATAGCCAGATCCACCAATCATCAGCGAATTTTTAAACCCGGGATTAAAATGCTCGGCCAAACGGTAATATTTCAAGACTTCAAATGCAAGGTCATCATCCTTATCTGTAAACATCGCCGAGCTTTTTTCATCATTGATTTGTAAAATCCGTAACGGCCGTCCTGTCTTGGTGTCAGTGGTTTCGTAAACAATAACCCGATTGTATTGAGTATCAATGTCAACGTATTCGGTGGTTTTATGTCCCGCACGGTACCAAAATAAAAGCAGAGCAATCAAACTCAGGCCTGAAGCCATTAAAGGAAGTGGTTTTTTTAGCGGTATTAATACGATCAGCCCCATGAGCAATAAACAACCTGCCGAAGTGAGTATTACTTTCACAAATCCAAACTCAGGTAATAAAATAAAACCAGCTAAAAAAGTTCCGGCTATGCTGCCTGCAGTGGATAAAGCATACAAAGTACCTACGGAAGCGCCCGAGGTGAGGACATTATCGGTCACCAGTTTAGCACCATAAGGTAAAATCATACCAAGGAATAAGCTTGCTGCACCAAACAAAGAAACGGCTGCAATCAGTGTCTTAATTCTGAACTCTGGCAGGTACTTAATTATCCTTCTCAAAACATAATCATGCCCCACGACAGTTATTAGGATGAAAATACCGGCCAACAGTAAAATCCAGCCAAAAACTATTCCGTCTGATCTTCTTAATGATACGATCCCACCTAACCAGTACCCTAAACTCAAGCCGGCCATAATAGTCCCGATAATACTTGTCCAGACAAATATGGAAGTGCCAAAGTAAGGGCCCATCAGCCTGGATCCCGAAATTTCAAAGATCATCGTGCAGGTTCCGGCAAGAAATATGGCAAACGCAGGAGTGTATTTTTTCATCCTAAAAGTTTACCTGACAATTACTTTATTGGTGTAATATGTGCTCCCGGAGCGGAGCCTGAAAAAGTATAAACCGGGTTTCAAATTCCTGATATTGATTATGATTGGTGAATTGTCCGTTTCAACAATTTGTATCCAGGAATTAATAATATTACCCTCCGCATCCGACAATTCAATTTCACATTCAATACTTTGATTTCCCAGATAATTGAAATGAATGAAATCCTTTGCAGGATTGGGAGACAGGGTAAAGAGTGTGAGCAATTCCATTTCATTGATTCCATCGCTGCCCTCAGCAAGCTGAATATTGAGCTGGGTGCTTTGCCGGTTAAAAATATTGATCATTTCGACAGTCTTTGACTTATGTCCTGGCGCTGAAAATTTAATATCATAAATGCCTTCATAAAGAACTCTGAAATAATGACCTGCATTACTGGTCGTGATCCATGAGTTATTATTATCGTGATTTAAAATTTCGACAACAGCCTGCAAGGGATTTCCTGATGCCGAATCCGTCACAATTCCTGTTAAGCCATATCGTGACTGGTCAATATAATTCAGGAATGAATGAAAGTTATAATTCCAGAAATCGGGCAATTCACTTCCAGGTAATAGTTTCACTACTGAAATTTCAACAGTTACCTCCCGGCATTGATGGAAATAATTCATAAAATCCTGTCGTCCGCCTGCAAGGGTGTACCATGCGTATCCATTGGTAATACCATCATTGAGATCATCGAAATATCCGGCTGGTGAATAAGCATGAACAGTATCAGCCCACTCTCTGCCGACATATTGCCACCAGTCATCATCGGCATGAAGCTGCGGCCATGTATCCCAGGGATAATTGAAAACTTCGGCACCACCATGAAAATTGGCCGACATTATAAAACTCAGGCTATCGGCTAACGCCATAAAAGCTTCAGTTTCCGGTTGCCAGGCATTTCCATCAGGATGCTGCCCGTCCTCGGGATCGGGATAGTTGCGGTTGAGGTCAATATTATTGGCATTGTAACGGGTCGCACAGCAAACCGACTCATTTCCACCGGCATAAGTTCCATCAGGATTAGCCAGTGGATTGATCCAAATCTCTGTGTTATCTAAAAGGCTGGTTACCAATGGATCATTTCCGTAATTTTTAATAAGGTAATCAATCAGCCGGAGCATGAGAACATAACCGGTTGTTTCATCACCGTGCATGGAAGATGTATAAAGAAATCTTGGTTCATCCTCCTGCATATTTGCATTTGCCGTTATTTTTGCACAAAGAAGTTGTCTGGATTGTACAGTATTTCCAATAGAAATTGTTTTACAAAGTCCGGGATATAATTGCTCAAACTGAAACATCAGTTCCACATAGGCTTCATAAGTCGGATAGAAATCCCATTCAAGGGTGCCTGAAGGATTGAGATGATCTTTCATTAATGGATTTATCAGCGACCCCGGATGAGGGAGGATTTCATAGCTGATGTTCAGATTAAGGAATTCATCAAGTTCTTTTTTGTTGGCGTAGGCATAAACCCATTCGCGATTGGTAGCGTGATCAACAGAAATTGTTTTTGATATTTTTTCCCGGTCTATTTGGCTGGTATTTTTAAAACGAAAATAAACCTCTCCCCTGCTTGTCAATTCATCTGAAGGATTTTGAAAAACTTTTTGACCGAATCCGTTTACCGTCAGCAGAAAAAAAACAAGAAGAAATTCCAAGTGCTTTAACATGATCATAATTTCCTTTTTACAAAAATACTCATTTCCATTCCAACGTAAACAATAAGTTATAGGCCAAATTATTATTTAATGTGCCAGACAGAAAGTAATCCTGAAAACTCATATCCCCAAAATGCGATGAAATACATTCTTATTTTCGTACGAGAATGTAAATTGTATATTGTTTAGCCCGTAGGGCTTCAATATCAATAGGAATAGTTAGCCTAAGAGGCTATATTGTCCGTAGGACATTAACAAAATAATAAGCATGGCAAATACTTGCACCCAGTTATTCGTGCATTATATTTTTGCTGTTCAGAACCGATTGTGTCAGATCAAGGAAGAACTGAAAACTCATGTCCCCTAAGTTCAGAAGAAATACATTCTTATTTTCGTACGAGAATGGAAATTGTATATTGTTTAGCCCGTAGGGCTTCAATATCAATAGAAATAGTTAGCCTAAGAGGCTATATTGTCC
>Ga0172369_10002256_pt1 | contig 26750 bp, 14 predicted proteins | sample LakKiv25m_FD_114539 | JGI IMG/M metagenome (GOLD analysis project Ga0172369, IMG submission 114539) | Freshwater microbial communities from Kabuno Bay, South-Kivu, Congo - kab_022012_11.25m | ecosystem: Environmental > Aquatic > Freshwater > Lake | place: Democratic Republic of the Congo...
ACTCGCGGCAATATCGCAACTGGCGCCGTCGGGCAGCGCGACGGTGCCGCACTGGCCGGTCAACGCCTGGCAAGTGGTATGCGTGCACGCTCCGTTGACGCCGGAGCACGTCACGACCTTGCCATCGCCCACGCAAGAGCCCTTGCTGCAGATCAGCCCGCCGTTGCAGAGGTTGCCGTCGTCGTAGGCCGCGCAGTCGGCATCGATCTGACATTGGCAAGCGTTGACGCCAGGTTGGCAGGCACCACCGTCACAGACATCGCCGAAGGTGCACGCATTCCCGTCGTCGCAGGCCACGGCGGCTGCCACCCCGGCGGGCAGGAATGTGCAGCCAAGTGATGGATCACAAACATCTATCGTGCAAACCTGGCCATCGTCGCAGCCAGTGACCATGCCTGGCAGGCACACGCCGCCGGTCCCGCATGTGTCGGCGAGGGTGCACGCATTGCCGTCGCTGCAGGGAACGCCTGCGCCACCGTCACCCGTGACCTCGATGACGCACACGCCTGTCGCCGGCTGGCACTGCGTGGTCAAGCAGGGCGAATCACTGGCAGTGCAACTGACGACCGTCCCGAGATCGACCGCACACGCGTGATCCGCGCACAGCAGCGTGCCATTGCACAGGTTGCCGTCCTCGAACTGCTGACAGTCGGACGTGGTCTGGCACTGGCACAGGCTCTTGCTCCCCTTGCAGCTGCTACCGGCGCAAACATCGTCGCCGCTGCACGCGTCGCCGTCGTCGCAAGGGATCGGCTCGCTTTGCTTGGCAGCGACGTGGCTGCATTTGCCCTTGCCCAGGCAACTGTCGTCCGTGCACGGGTTTCCGTCGTTGCAGTCGACTACCAGCGCGGGCGCGCAGGCGCCGCCGAGGCACGCGCCGCCCACGGTGCATGGGTTGCCATCCTGGCACGCCGAGCCGTCGGGCAGCGGTTGATGCAGGCAGACGCCCTTGGCGCCGGCATCGCACAGGTCGAGGGTGCACGGATCGCCGTCGTCACAGGCAGGTGCGCCAGCGCAGACGGCCCCGGTGCAACTCTCCTTCTCGGTGCAGGGGTTGGCATCCTGGCACGGCGTGCCGTCCAAACCCGTGGCGTGCTGGCATCCGGTCGCCGTGTCGCAGGAGTCTTTCGTGCACGCGTTGCCATCGTCACAGGAAAGCGCCTGTCCTCCAGCGCACTTGCCGCTCGAATCACAAGTCTGCGCGATGACGCACGGGCTCTGGCCGCTGCAGGGTGCGCCAGCAGGTGCCTGCACCACCGCGCACCCTGCCGCGGTGCACGTATTCAACAGGCAGCCACTGCCCTGCTGCGCGCACGGCTTGGCCTGGTTGGCATCGAGGACGCAGTGGCCGGCAGCGCAGACGACTTTGCCCTTACATGCAGCCACTTCGCCTTTGGGATCGCAGTCCGCATCGCTTTGGCACTCGCACGTGGAGGCGCCGACGCAGCTCGAGCCCTGGCAGTGGTCGCCGCTGGTGCAAGCGATGCCGTCGTCACACGCGGAGCCGGGCTTGGCATCACCGATACAGCCCAGCTTGGCATCGCACGTCGCGCTGCAAGCCCCTGTCGCGACAGAGCAAGGCAGGGTTGCGGCATGGTCGCACTTCCCCGCCTTGCAGGTCTCTCCCGCCGTGCAGACGTCGCCGTCATCGCAGGCAGAACCGTCGGGCGTCGCCGTGAATTCACATTTACCGGTCTGCGGGTTGCAGGCATCGACCGTGCACGGGTTGCCGTCCTGGCACACGACCGCGCTCGCGGGTTCGAGGACGCACGCGCCCTGGCTGCACTGCATCGCGCCCAAGCACTTGTCGGCGGCAGAAAAGGCCGCGCAGTCGGAATCCTGGCCGCAGCCACACACGTTCTGGCTGGTCTTGCACACGCCGTCGCCGCAGAAATCTCCAATTGTGCAGGGGTTTGCGTCACTGCACGCGCCATCCTGTGCGGTGTGGCTGCATCCGGTCGCAGCCGCGCAACCGTCAAGCGTGCAGGGATTGCCGTCGTCGCACGCTCGCTTCTTCTGGCCGACGCACGCGCCGGCCTGGCACAGCGCTTCCGCTACGCAGGCATCGCCTGAATCACAAACGGAGAAATCGGCCCGCGCCGCCAAGGCACAACGGTGGCTTGCCGACTCGCAGACCGCGACGGTGCACGGCGAGGTGGCCAGGGGGGCACAGTCGCTGTCGACGAGGCAGATCGGCGTCACGGCGGGCGGCTTCAGGCCCGGCGGTGCGTGCGATGCGCCGGACGGTGCCAACGCCAGACTGCCCGAATCGATGGACGAACCTTGGCATCCCGCCAGAGCGGCCAGCGCCACGGCGAGCGCCCATCCACCAGCACAGCCGCGAGCCATTGCGCGCATGTATCCCCCGACCGCACGACGCTGCGCGGCTGCTGCCATCGACAGGTGGCAAGCGGTCAAGAATGTATGCGATCCCGGTGTGGAAAGACAAACGGAGCGTGACGGGCAGGCGTGTCAATCTTCGAGGCACTTCGCAATCGCCTGGAGCGTCGCGCGCGGATCATCGACCAGCGGCATCCCTCCCGCCTGCTTGAGCGGGAACAGTTGCACCAACTTCTTGGCGCTGCCAGTCAACGCCTCGATATCCTTCTGCGTTGACGCGGCCCAGGGCGCCTTGGCACCGAGCAGCAGGCAGGTCTTCACGTTCACGCGCGCCGGATCGGACGCGCGCGCTTCCGACACGGCGCGATCATGCACGTCGATCGTGAAGCCGTCGTCGAACAAGTTGCCGGTGCGCACGCGGCGTCCCGACTCGGCATCCGCGAGAATCGCGGTCAGGACGGCGCGCCACACCGCCGGCTGGCTGAGCGAGGGCACCAGCAGCGCGTGTTGCTGCAGTCCCCAGGTCAAATCGTCGCGCCACAGCGGCGAGACGGCGCCTGCCACCTCGCCCGGCAACCGTTGCAGCGCGGCCGCCGTTGGCCATGGTCCCCCGTGCAAGATGATGCGCGACACGTCCTTGGGATGCGCGACGCTGTAGGCGATCGCAAAGTGCGCCGCGGGACCGTCGGCCAACAGCACGACCGGCCGCTTGCCGATGGCAGCCAACAGTTTCTGCAGATCGAGGGTCATCTCGGCTTCGCTGATCGTCGTCGCCGACGCAGGGCCCACGCCGCGCTTCATCACAGCGACACGGTGATCGCCTGCCAATCGCCATACGTGCGGTGCCAGGTGCGTTGCGTCGCGGAACGGCGGCCCGCTGAGCACGATGATCGTCGGATCCTCACTGCCCGCCTCCAGCCAGGCCATTTCGCGATCCTCAACGGCGTACTTATGAAGATCTGGACTGATTTCCTCGTACGCCTCTTTGGAGCGACCGCGCTCGCCGTCTGCCCAGCTCAGCCACTCCGCCTCGCGCCGCGGACCCTGATGGAACGTGATGCGGCGCAGCGCGGATTGGGCCATGCGGAAGACTTCATCACTTGGATCAGATAGTTGTGCAGCAAGTGCCGGAATCGCGGCAGCGCCGTCTGCGCGGCCGAGCAGGTCCAATACCGCGAGCCGCTCCTTGAGGTAGGGCACCGCCACCATCTGCCGCGCCAACTCCAATGCCTTGGGATCCCCAACGCCCACGGCTGCTTGCAGTGCCAGCATGCGCACCGACTGATCCGCGTCATTGCCCGCCGTCCGCCGCAGCGCGCTGAACGTCTCCGGATCGGCAAGGCGCCACAACTGCTCGATGGCGAGCTGACGCACGGGCACGTTGGGGTCGGTCAGCATGTCCACCAGCATCTGGCGCACGGACTCGTCGTAGAGGGCCAACGCCAGGAGCACGCCGCGTCGCAAGTCCGTGAACCGCCGCTCTTTGACCAGCTTGATGATCGCGGCCCGCACTTCCGGCACGGCGAGATGCGACAGGATGTCGATGGCCAGTTCGCGGGTGCGCTCGTCGCTTGCCGTCACCAGAGGCAGCAGTGCCGGCGCAGCCTGCAGGCGCAGGTGCGACAACACGCCGAGCGCCGTCTCGATGCGCGATCGATCGGCAGTTCTCAACATGAAGACCGCTGCTTGCACCGCCGGGGCCCCCACCGTCAAGAGACCGTCCAGCACCGCCTCGCGCTGGTCCGCCACATCCAGCGCTTCCATCAGCGGCGGCACCGCGGCGTCGGCACCCAGCCTCGCAATCGCGTGGATGAGCTTCTGGCGCACGAAAATGTTGTCGGTTGTCGGCTTGAGTTGCTCGATGCCCAGCAACCGGACGAGCACGGGCAGGGCCGGCGTGTGGTTCTTCGCGACCAGCATGTCGATGGCATAGGCTCGTACATTCGCACGCTTGTCATCCACGAGGGTCGTTAAACGCGCCAGCGCCACCGGGGCATCGCGGCTCAGCACCTCGGGCAGCACCAGCAACAACAACGTGTCGTCGTCGCGTTTGGCGAACTGTTCCAGGATCTGCAGTTGGCGCACGTCCGGCGCGTAACGCAGCACCGCGCGGGCCACGCGCACCGCGGCCGCGTCGCTCAGCTTGGGCGAGCGCGCCACGAGTTCGTCGACGCTGGCCGGCGCGAGACCGAGCAGGACGTCCACGAGCACGTCGTCGCCGCCCATGGTGGCCGCAAGCGCGTCCAGGCGACCGCGCACCTCGGGCCAGGCATCGGCACCGAGTTCGATGAGTTGATCGACGGCGTCGTCGCGATCCTTGCCGGGCGCCAACGTCAGGATGTGGGCAACGAGTGCGCCAGGTGTGACCTTCTTGCCCGTCTTGGTCTGCGCTGCGGCCGGTCCCGCGCCCGCGGACGTGGCGGCAACGACGAGGATGAGCCCGCACAAGCTGCGCCAGAACCATACCTTCTTTGCCATGCAGCCTCTCGCGCGGGCTCCAGTGGCCAGCGGCGTCGTATTGCCAAGTCTACACGGATTCGCGGTGTTGTCACGGCTCCGTGGACCGCGTCAGGCGCCGATCATCGCGGGCCATGCGGTAGCGCAGCACATCCTCGCGCGAGAGCACCCAGAGCTTGCCGTGCTGCTCGCCCCGCACCCGGCCAGTGTGGACGGCGTTGATCACAGCTTGCCGTGTAATGCCAAGCAGTTCCATCGCCTCGCCAACCGTGACGATGGCTTCGGTCGTCAGGCCCGCGGACGCCTTGCTGCGCAGCGTGCCGGCGCTGGCCGGCCTCAAGCCCGCGGGTAGCGGCACAGAAGTGGACTCAGCTGGTCCGGGTTCGATGGCGCCTTCGGCCACACCGGCGCGGTAGACGAGATCGCGCGCAGCGCGCACCGCCGGCAATTCGTGGGCAGCGGGCGCGAGCGGGCTCAGACCGTCGTAGATCGCGATGTCCGGACGCAACACTCGGGCGAGCAACTCCGCATAACCCTGGCCTTGGGCCAGGCGCAGCGCCAAGTCCGCGAGGTAGAGGCGCGCCGCCGGCGATGCGCCGCGCAGGTCGACGGCAACGCCCGACAGCAGTCGATAACTGTCAAGCAGCTCCAACCCCGCAAGCTCCACTCGATCTCCAACCCCGATAATCAGCACCGGGTTGCACCCAGACGGCGCAGTGACGGGGGATCTACTTGCTTCTAGACAAATGTCAAGACAATGCAGAGGTGACAGGTAATCGTGCGCGTTTGTCGTGGATTGGCGTGCAGGGATGCTTGTCCCTTGTCGCGCATTGCGCTATGGCTGCGCGTCCACACCCGGCGGTCAAGGGAGGATTCATGGATGCCATTGCTTCAGGCCGACAAGAGCTGGCCGACTGGCTGGATGCATTGCCTGCCAACTACTTCGACGCGAATCCGTTGTTGCGCGATCTCGTCGCCCGATGGAGTCGCGCCGAGGATACGCGCAGTTTTCATCAGCATTTGGCGAAGTACGGCGCGGACATGGCCGGGGCAGCCGACCTCGTCCACCGCTGCAGCACCGCGCCCAACCTGCCGAACCTCGAACGATGGGATGCCATCGGGCGCCGTCAGGAGCGCGTGCGCTTTGACGCCAGCTACCACCAACTTGGCGAAATAATTTATGGTTCTGGCGTCATGGCCATGACAGGCGACCCGAATCGTGCCGTGCTGCAGGCGGCCCTCGTCTTCCTGACGGCGCACCACGGCGAGGCGGGGCACACTTGTCCGCTGGCTTGCACCGCAGGGCTCATCCAGGCGCTGCAGCGTGTCGGCCATCCGCGCTTGCAGCAAGGACTTCTGCCCGGGTTGCTGGATACTGCCTATGCCACGCGGCTGCACGGCTCGCAATTCTTGACGGAGGTGCAGGGCGGTTGTGATGTGGGCGCCAATGCGTCACGCGCGGTGTGCGAGGCGGCGGAGACGGCCGATTCGCCGGCAATCTGGCGGATCTACGGCGAGAAGTGGTTCTGCTCGGTCGCCGATTCACCGCTGTATCTTGTGACGGCCCGGCCCGAGGGTGCGGCCGCGGGCACCAAGGGCCTCGGTCTCTTTCTCGTGCCGCATGATCTGCCCGACGCAGCGCCCGACGGCCCGCTAGCGCGTGCCCTGCCGCATCGGGCACTGCCGCAGGGTCCGGCTCAGCCAAACCACTTTACAATCAGGAGATTGAAGGACAAATTGGGCACACGGGCCATGGCCTCTGGCGAGATCGACTGGGACGGCGCATTGGGCTGGCAGGTCGGCACCCTCGAGCAGGGTTTCCAGACCGTCATCGAGATCGTGCTGGGCACTTCGCGGGTGTACAACGCCCTGGCCTGTGCCGGCTCGATGCAGCGGGCGTTCTTCGAGGCGCGGGCATTTGCCGCGACGCGCACGGCGTTCGGCCGCCGGATCGAGCAGTTTCCGTTGGTGCAAGAGGCGGTTGCGCAACTCTGCACCGAAGCGTCCGCGGCGCTGGCAAGCACGCTCGACCTCGTGCACTTGGGCGCGCGAGGCGGCGAGCCCGAGGCCGTTCGCCTCGGCGTCAACCTCAACAAGTACTGGACATCGGTACGCAATACTCAGATGCAGCGGCTCGCCATCGAGGTCCTCGGCGGCAATGGCACGATCGAGGACTTCTCGCCGCTGCCCCGACTCTACCGGGACGCGATGGTCACGGAGAGTTGGGAAGGCACGCACAACGTCCTCGTGGCGCAGACCTGGCGCGACATGCAGCGTTACGCCCTGCATCGGCCCTTCCTGGCGCTGCTGCAGCGGCGCGCCGAGGCACGGGTCGATCAGCCGTATGGCAGCGAAGTCATAGAACGGTTTGCAGTCTTGGCTGGCGAAGCCGAACGCCTGGCGGCCGCGCGCGATGACAACGAGACGCTGGCGCTGCGGACCTGGATGGACAACGTCATGGTCGCGTATCAAGCGCTGTGTTTGGGCGAGCTTGGCCAATGGCGCGCGCACAACGGCCAGGAGCCGCAGACCGCGCCGGTGGTCGCGCACCTGCTGGCGCTGCATCCACTGCGTGCGGCGGTGGCGGTGCGCGGCGCCTATCCGCGTTGACACGAATCAGTGCGGTTCTTTGCTTGGTTCCAATGAGTTGTGATGTGCGTGCAACAGCAGGATGCCCGGCGTGTCACCCAATTGGCTGCGCAGCACATCGAGCGCTTGCGCCACCTGGGCGCGCAGACTGGGGTGGTACGAAATCGCTACCGTCGTCAGCTCCATGCGCTTGACGAGCGGCAGTTCCGACGCCCGCTGCAGGAACGCCACGACATCGTCGCAGGTCGCGAAGCGGTCTTCGGCGCGCTTGGCCGTCGCCTTCGCGATGAACTCGCAGAGATCGTCGGGAATCTCGGGCACGATGGTGCGCGGATCCGGCGTCACGTCGCGCAGGTGCTTGCCAAGCAGATCATCAATCGTTTCCGCGTCAAAAGGGACTTCGTGCGTGATCAGCTCGTAGGCCAGGATGCCGAGCGAATACTGATCCGACCGGCCGTCGAGCGGCTGGCCGAGAATCTGCTCGGGTGACATGTAGTACGGCGTGCCCAGCAGTGCGCCCTGGCCCTGAGCCGAGGCGTTGGCGTTCACGGCAATGCCGAAGTCGAGCAGCTTGACACGGCGATCCTCCTCAGTCAGGAACACATTGGAAGGTTTGATATCTCTGTGCAGCAGGCCGTGGCTGTGCGAGTACGCCAGCGCCGAGGCAATTTCGCGCAGGATGCGGCGCACGGTGCCCCAGGCCAGGCTCGTACCCGTGTGGATGAGGTCGTCGAGCGTCACACCCGTCAGCTTCTCCATCACGATGAAATGCGTGCCGTAAGCCTTTTCCGTGTCCAGCACGCGGACGATGTGGTCGTGGTTGAGTTGGGCGACGAGTTGGGCTTCCTGTTGGAATTGCTGAGCAAACTTCGGATGATAGACCAACGCGTGCGACAGCATCTTGAGCGCCACCGGCCGGCCCAGCGTCGGATGCATGCCTTCGAAGACCGTCGCCACCGCGCCCGAACCGAGGCGCCCCAGCACCTTGTACTTGCCAACATGCTGAATCGACGACGCTTCCATCAGGCGCTCGCCAACGGCGCGCGTCAGGAATTCTGCCGCCAGCGGGCTGCGATGCACGAGTTCATCGAAACCCTTCTTGCCGACGCGCAGGCAACTCGCCGTCTCTTCGGCCGTCACCGTCGCCGTTCGCGGCACGCGCGTGACCAGCGCCATCTCGCCGAACAGCGCCGGCGCGGTCAGCACGCGCTCGAAGTTCGTGTCATGCAGACTGCCGCGCACCGAGACGCGCACCGAGCCGGAATCCAGCACGAACATGTCGGTGCCTTCGTCGCCCTGGTGCAGGATCACGTCGCCGCGCTCGAACACCACCGAGGCCATGGCACCGCGCAGGGCGGTCAGCGCTTCGTTCGACATGCCGCGAAACAATTCGAGGTCCGCCCACGCGGGACGCCCTTCGCCAGCCGCAATCGGAATCGGCTGGAGCCTGGACACCCTGGGCTGCGCGACATCGGTGTCGTGCGACGGCGGCGGCGGCGCAGGCAGCGGCGGAACCCAGGCAGGCGTGGTCTTGTCCTCGGGCATTCAGTCTTCCTCGTCTTGGACGCAGGACAGCGCGTCTGCGTGGTCGCCGCGGTAGGCGGACGACCGTTGGTAGCGCTCGACGGCTTCGAGCACCAGGATCCGCCCCGTCGCCAGGATCGGAATCGCAATCAGGATTCCGATGAGGCCGAACAACTCGCCGAACGCGACGATGCCGAGCAGCACGACCAGCGGCCGCAGACCCACGCGGTTGCCGATGATGCGGGGCGTGATGAAGAGCAGGTCCGTGACGTAAAAGCCCATGAACAGACCGGCGACACCGGCTGCAGTCAGCGCGGAATGACCTGCCAGCGCAGAAAGAATGACGCACAGGACCAGACCGGACACCACGCCGACATAGGGAATGAGGTAGAGCACGGCGACCATCGGCCCGATGACGAAGGCGAACGGGACCTCCAACAAGACGATGCCCAAGGTGAAGCAGACCATGGCGGCAAGCAGCAACAGCAGTTCGCCACGTAGAAATCCGGCCAGTACGGCGTCGATGCGCTTGACGACGCGGGTGACACGGGCAAGCTCGGCGCGCGGAACCAGATTCGCGCCGGCATTGACGATTTTTTCGTAGTCGTCCAAGAGGAAGAAGGCGACGATCAGTACCAGCGCAAAGTTGCCGATGGCCACGAACACGTCGCGCACGCTGCTGAGCAACCAGCCGATGAGGGTCTGGGCTGGACCGAACAACTCGGACGCGAGCCGCTGCGTCATGCCGCTCAAGCTGTCGTAATGAATGAGGGATGACAGTCGGTTGCCAGTGCGCGACAAGAACCACGGGTCGAGCTTCAGGATGAAGTTGTAGATGCGCGCCGGAGCATGCTGGCTGGCATAGACCAATTCGCGCGCCATGTTGGGAAGCACGACGACGATGAAGACGACCGCAAGCGCCAGAACGGCGAGAACAGGCACCGTCAGCGCGAGGATCGGCGGCACGCGCCAACGCCGCAGCCGCACGACGACGGGGTTCAGGGCGTACGCGATGAAAAAGCCGATGAGGATGGGTGCCGTGACGATCGACAGCCGGATGATGAGCCACAGCACCAGGGCCGCGACGCTGCCAAGCAGCAAGACCTTGAAGAACAAGGTCTGCCAGGCGATGCGAGACGGCTGTTCGGGTGGGCTTTGCACGCGTCACCTGCCGCACGGAAGCCGGCTTGCGGGGTTGGATCATAGCCGCACTGCCTGCACAGTGCTAGGTTTTCGCAGTTTCTGGACCGGCACCGAAAACTGAGGTGGTTCGCGTGAACAAACACAAGCAGCTGCAGGGGATGCGACGTTGGATGATCGGTCTGGCGCTCGGCGCGTGCGCGCTGATCGAGCGGCCGGCCTCCGCGGCGCCACCGGTTGCGCAAGATCCGACCGCCTGGCCACCGCCGATGGTGGTCGGCATGCGTCTCGCAGCGCAAAGCAGCGCCCCACGTCGCGTGTGGTGCGATTTTGCAGCTCACGCCAAGGCCAGGTCCGTCGTCAAGTACGCGCAGGATCCGCTGTTTCGCAAGCTCGCGCCGGAGCCGCAGGCAGCCTTTGACGAAGTGCGCAAGGCACTGATCGCTGCCAAGCCCGGGACCAAGGCGCACAGGGCGGCCGAGACCGCGTTGCAGAACTTGCTGCTGGGACCCGACGCCTCGGGCATGGCGCGCGTGGCGCTGAGCGACGCGGAGTCCAAGGTATTTGTGCCGGCCCTGCGTTTTGCCTGCGCGGTGGCCCCTGGCGAGCCGCGCATCATCGGTTTTGCCGGACAGCACTTGAAGAGCAAGGACCCCCAGGTGGTGCTGGCTGCCGCTACGCTGCTGTTCGCGGCCAACTGTGATTCTCCGTTGGACTATGTGCTCGATGCGCTGGAGAACGATGACGCTGCCGTCCAAACCGGCGTGCTGCAACTGGTGTTTCGTTCTGCCTTGGATCACACCACGTCGCCGACGCTGGCGCGCGTGGCGCAATGGCTGGACGCGGGCGGAGGTACGACGGCCACGCGCGTGCTCGCGCTGCGAATCCTGGGTGTGCTTGCCTGGCAACCGACGGTCGGGATTCTTGAGCGTTTGACGAAAGAGGCAGAACCGGCGGTCGCTGGCGAAGCTTTGGCATCGTTGGCGGTCTTGGGGGCCGCGATGCCCGCGACGGTCCAGGCGTTTCTGACCGATCCGAGCCCACTGCGCCGGGCCGGTGCCATTCGCGCCATCGCGCAAATGGATGCCATGCGTCCAGAGCGCGTGCGGGCGCAGGTGACGCCGCTGTTGTCCGACAAGGCACCCGTAACGGACGCCGCGGCGACCGGTAAAGACAAGCCGCCGACAGTGGGAGAGCTGGCGCAACGCGCGCTGGATTATGCAGAGGTTCGATAGCCGGTGGCCCACATCCGCCAGGCCGCTCGCGGTGCTGTTGGGTATGATGCTCTGCGCGTTGCCGCTTGCCGCCGCGGCCGCATGCGATCGCGGCATATCGCCAGCGGCCGCCCTGCAACTGCAGGACTCGCTGCGCATTCTCGGCAGTGCCGATGGTTGCGCGTGGGCTGGCCTCGACACACAAGCCAGCGAGGCCAAGGCGCGTTGGCGCAAGGGTGGCCAATCGCTTGGTGCGCTGACGATCGCGCCGCATGGCTGCCTGCCGCAGCCGACCTGGCAAGGCGCCACCTTCGACGCGGCGCTGCCGGCCGAGCTTGCCGAAGCATGTCCGCGAATCAAGAACGGGCTTGCAGATGCACTCGGTGGCGTGCGGCCCCTGCTGCCCGTGGCGCGCGATCCGAATGGCGGCCTGTTCCAACGCAGCGAGCCGCCGACTCGCGGCATCATCACGGCTTTTGCAGGCCTGTGGCTGCTGGCCCTGCTGCTGGGGTTCTACAGCCTGTTCAAGTGGTTGCACAGCGAGCACCCTGCGCGAGGCTGGTTGCTGCAGCTGGCTGGTGGCGCGGCAATGGGTCTCGCGGTGCGCCTCTCCACGCCTGCATCGCTGGCGAACTGGTACCTCGAGGTTCTGGGACCCACGGGCGCCGGTGATCTGCGCTTTGGGCCGGGCGCACTCGGGTTGCAGCGGCTGGTGTTCGCCATCGCGCCCACTGCCGACACGACCCTGTTCGTCGCGAGCGCGCTCGTCGGCGCGGCGGCCATCCCCCTGACCATGGCCATCGCGCGCCGCGTGGCGATCCCGGAAATGGCGGCCCTCGCTGCCGGCGTGCTGCTCGCCTGGCAACCGCTCCACGTCCGCGTCTCCGTCTCCGGATCAGCGCATATCTGGGCATCTTCAGCGCAATTGGTCGCGCTCCTGCTGTGGATATCCGGCCTGCGACACCCGGATCCGCTGCGGTTGGCGACATCGGGTCTCTTTGCCTTTCTTGCCCTTGCCACGCGCATCGATGTCTTCGCACAGCTTCCCGTGATCGCGGCGGCAGGATGGCTGCTTGCCGACCCACGTGCGGCGCCCGGTGTGCGCCGCACGGTGCGCCGCGCCACGGCGCTCTGGTTTGGCGCATGGCTCGCGACGGGCGCGCTCGTCTGGCAGGCCGTCGTGCGCCCTTCTCACCATCCCCCTGCCGCCTTGCACGAGATCCACGACGCTGCGCGGCACCTGCTCAGCCAGTTCTGGCACGCCGCCGGACAATCGCCAGCGTGGGTGCCGGCGCTCGTTGTGGCGCTTGCAGTGATCGGCTTGCTGCACATGGCGTTGCGCGATCGACGGCTGATCGCGGTCACCGCGCTCGCCTTGCTGTGCACCTTCGTGCCGTTGGGGCGCAGGCTGGACGCCGAAGGCCTCGTAGGTGGCCGCTATTTCTGCTTTGTTCTGGCCTGGATCTCCGTGCTCGGCGGCGCAGGCGCCGGCTGGATGCTGGGCTGCTTGCCCCGCATCTGGGCGCGCTGGATGCTGCTCGCCGCGCTCACGCTGGCGATCGCCGCCACCGCCCGGCCCGCACTGCAGGCGCGCTACACATTCGAGGAGGAGTACGATTTCTTGCGCTCTGCCACCGCAGCGCTGCCAGCCGGATGCGCGGTCTTGCAACTCCCCGTCCGCGATAGCAGTTTCGAAGGCGACTTTGACGGCTGCATCGACGCACCGCGCTCGCCGCTGACCTTGGCCCGTCCCGATCTGCGATGGCAGTACCTCAAGCTGGGCACGCGCCTCCCCGTCCAACCCGAGGGATGCCTCGCCTACTACCAGACCGCTCTCTGCGAGATTCGCGATTCGAGTGAGGTGCTTGCACGCTACCCGACCGGCGTCGGTACCGTCCGCCGCGCCTGTGCCGAGGCGCTGCACGGCACGTCGATCCGCCGGTTGCGTGACGCGACGCTCGGCACGCGGACCACGCACGACCTGTTTGGCCGTCACGCGCCAACGGTCTGGCTGGGAAGGGTGGGCAATGGGCAATAGTGCTTGATTCCGAGCCGACCGAGAATAGCTCGGTCGTGCTCCGTTTGCTGTTTGCCTGTTCGCCAAGCTCGCCGATGCGGATTCGCGGCGACGGCCAAGAACAAAGTCGATCGACTTGTTCTTGGGCAACCCCTTACCAGAACTTCAGGATCAGTCGCGCGCCAAAGGCCAGGCTGTTCGACGCGCGAATGTTGCGCCCCGGCACCCATTCCTGGTTGCGGTACGCCGTATAGAGCTGCAGCGGCAACCCCATACGCAACAAGCTGATGTCCGCGTTGAGCTTGACCGTATCCTTGTCGCCCGGCAGGAACAGCTTCTCGCGATCCCAGTTCCACAAGGCAGACTGCGAACGCCACGTGCTCTGACCGACGTGTGCGTAGGTAAAGCCCGCCGAAACTTGCAGCAAAGGCGGGAAGCGCTCGGCCTTCTCCAGCTTGCCACCTGCCAGCCATGTCGCCCAGGTCGGGCCGAGCAGCGGCGCCACTTCGACGAGCACCGAACCGGCAATCAAATCACCGGGATCAATCGTGTACGTATCACCGACGTACGGCGAATATGTCATGAGCAGGGGGTTCTTCGTGCCACGTGGCGTCTGGTAGGTGCGCGGCCGAAAGTAACCGTAATACATGTCGATACCGACGTTGGCCCGCACCACGCCTTGATAGTGGAAGGGCCGCTCCAGCGCGAAGTGCAGTTCGGCATCGCCGTAGTTGTTGAGATCCCAAGCGGTCGTGCCCGTTGCGACCAACTCTTCGGGATCGGGATCCTTTCCTGTCGGCAGCGCCACCTGCGCCGCGATCGCCGCCACCAGACCCGACTTCTCCATCCAGAGCGCATTGGGCAACTTGTAGCGCCCACCGAGCACGATATCGGCCAGCGTGTTGTGGTTGCCATCGAAGGCGCCGGGCTTTTTCTGGCCCATGCTCTTGGCCCACTGCCAGAAATCCTGCTCGCTGTAGGAACGCCCAAGGCCGCTCTGGTAGTCGCCGGACACCCATCCCAGGTGCGCATCAATGTAACTGCGCGTGACGACCGGCACGCCGATGGCCAACGTGAGGTTGTCGGTGACGCCGTAGAACAGCTGAGACACCTGGAATTCATAGAGAACGTGCGGCTTGACCGTGATGGTGCCCTGCAGGCCGCCGCCGGGTTCATAGCGCTGGATGCCCTCGATGAGGCCGCGCGCCTTGCGGTTGTCGTCCCAGCGCACGTCCGTGACGGCGTTGATGTAGGCCTGGTCGAGCACGAAGGTGCCGGCCGGCAGCGTCGTCGTGTTTCCGGCAAGTGCGCTTTGCGACCAAAGACTTGCCAAGAGAACCGCCAGCCACGGACGCAGCTTCATTTCGCCTCCGGCGCGGCAAGCTGGAAGGCGTCGAAGGGCGCAGCGGTCGCAGGTACGAGGCCCGTCGCCGCGCGCATCGTGCGTGTCGCCGGTTCGTAGATGGCGGCATTCATGGAATCATTGTGGTCGTAGAGGCCATCCTGGCGCAGCACCGTGATCGCGCGCTGGATATCGAACTGCCCATAATTTGCGGAAATTGCGTCGCCCAGCGTCGCGAATGCCCGGTTGGCAGTGAAGAAGTAGGACGTCCAGAAACGCTGTGGCTTGAGCTTGAATGCGACGAGATTCAGCGTGAGATCATCTGCAAGTTTGCGGAACTGAACAGACATTCGCAGGTCGTCGGGCCCGACGCTGGCCCATGGCCGGCCATGGCTGTCCGTGTTGCCGGCCTGGTCGGGGTCGGGCGTGTAGCTGGCCGGCGCGTCCAGCGCCCCGAGGATGTTGGAGTTCGTCTCAACCAGGACGATGTCGCCCGCCTTGTCGGCAACGAGGTACATCCAGCCGAACGTCTGTGCCGCTGCTTGGATCTGCGCCTGCGCCTCCGCAGACGTCTTGGCGTTTTCCAGCACGGTGCGACCGACAAAGCCGACCGGCAGACCGGAGGACAAAAGCCGCGCTCCCTCCAGGCCCACATCGGGGTCGAACAGCGCCGCCTTCACGCGGCCAACCAACGGATTATTCAGTGTATCCGACATATTGACGGCAAAGGACACGCCTTGTGCGTTGATGCCCGACAGCCCCCACACGATGCCAGCCCAACCCGGGAACATGAAATCAGGTCCCGACTCGGGATGATGGATTTGGATCACCGTGTGTTTGTGCGAAGTGCCGGCGTCCAGCAGCGAGAAGTGGTGTGCCAGCAGGGGTTTGCCGTTCTTGGTGGCAGTGCCGCGCAGCGCAAAGCCGATCGACGGTGGCTGGGTGCGACTGTCCTGCACACCGCGGTTGACCAACTCGAAGGTCTGCGAGACCAGCCCGGCCGTGCCGAACGTCATCTGCTCGTTGCGCAGGGTGCGCGGATGGTCCGGCGGCGTGTCGGTGATGATCTTGATTCCACTGGCTTGCACGGACATGGACACCGGCGCAGCGGCCGGCAGCGGCGTCGGCGGAACCAGATCCACCTGCAGCACCGTTTGGCTCTGTTCACCCGGCGGCCCGATGGCCGTGAGGGTCAGCGCGGGACTGCCCGCGGTGAAGAGCTGCGTGCCCAGCATGACGCGAACCGACTTTGCGTCGACACCCTGCGGATTTTGCAGCACAAAGCGGAAGTGTGCGTCCAAGGGAATGCCGACCAGGCTGGCCGTCGCACTCGACTGGTAGGGATCGAGACGCCCCTCGCCGCTCTCGTCAGTCTTGCCATCGCTGTTGTTGTCGATGCCATCGCTCAGCAAGATGGGCGCCAGGACCTCGACGACCTTGAGCTGCGGCGCGTCCATCTGCTGCAGGAAGTAGGTGATGGCGCGCGCACCGAGGACGGAATCGAAAAATGTGTTGAGAACAAGGACATCGATGTACGGCACGCCTGAACCATCGGCCACGCCGTGCATCTCATCCAAGTAACGTTGCGGAATCGACTTTTCCAGTTCGACGGCGCTTTCACGCAGGAGCTTCAGCGAGAACTGACCGTTGCCGTACGCCTCGCCCGCGTAGCTGGTCAGGTAGGCTGCGATGCCGGCACGCTCGCGGTTCAGGTAGGGCAGCAGCGACGTAGCGAGCATCGTCGTGTAGAACGACTTGATCTTGCTCGACAGTTTCTTGCCATGCTGCAACCCGCGTTGGTACGGCGTGCCGGACAGTCGCAGCACTTCGTAGCGCGCAGGAGGCTCGGACGCGCAAGAGGCCAGCACGATGGCGCAAAGTACCCATGCACAAGCGCAAAGTGCCGCCCGCAGCGCGGCCAACGAACCGACGCGAACGGGAGCGGTTGGGCTCTGGCGAAGCTGCAAGGGACCGCCTGGCGAACGTCAGGGACAAGACAAGGGGGATCCAAGGTGTACCATCGCCTCGCACATCGGCGCAAGCAGCCGCAGAGCCCCGAATCGCGGCTTTCTGTTCGGCAGGGCAAACTGCGGCGCGTTCCGGCTCGGTTCGGCTGCGGGTTGCGCGTGCAGGCGCGGCGCATACACTGCACGGACCACCCATGAGGCGAGCGATGCGGACATCGACGACAAGAGAGCGCTGCGCTGCCGTGTGGCTTTGGCTTGCGGTTGCGGCAAGTTGCGCATGTGGACGCGAAGGCGCGGCCCGGCCTCAAGCGTCGACGGGCCGGGTGGCGGCGGCGGCGACCGGGGCGGCGGCAACCAGCCCGCGCTGCAAGACCTGGGCACCGGCGACAGCCATGGGGGTCGTCGGTGACGCCGGAATGATCGAACTCAGCGGCATTGCGGCGAGTCGCGATCACGCGGGAATCTTCTGGGTTCACAACGACAATGGCAACAAGCCCCGCATCTATGCTATTGATTCCAAAGGCAAACGCGTCGCGTCGTTCAAGCCGAAACAGGTGCCGAATGACGACTGGGAGGACATTGCCCTGGGCCCTTGCAGTCGGGAGCCGATTCTCGCTGGCGCGACCTGTTTGTATCTGGCCGACACGGGAGACAACGACTTGAACCGTCACGCGTATCACATTCTGCGCCTTGCCGAACCGAACCCGCCCGTTGTGCCATCGGACAACAATGTCGGCATCGATACAAAAGAAGTCGAGATCTATACGTTCAATTGGCCGGGTGGGCCAGAGGACTGCGAAGCGATGGCGGTGCTCGCGGATACGCGCGTGCTGCTGTTCTCAAAGCGGAACGACGGCTTGTCCAAGGTGCTGCGCCTTTCGCTGGAGCCTGGCGGTCGCGCGAATGTCGAGGCGCTTGGCACGCTGGATCTGCGCGAAGCGCAACTGCGGGGCGGGCATCCCCTGCGCGTGACAGCGGCGGATCTGGCACCGGACGGTCGCTGGCTCTTGCTGCGCACCTACGACCGGGTCCTGCTCTATGATTTGGGCCGCGAACTGGCGGGGCCGGCGGACGCGGCAGAGGCTGCGGTCAAGGTTGCCACGCCGGAGCGACTGCGCAGCGCGCCCGAGCACCACGGTGAGGGCATCGCGTGGGATCCACGGGACGGTTTTTGGCAAATCGCCGAAGGACCAAACGTGACGCTGTGGCACACAGGTTGCGCACAGCTTTAAGGAGGCCGGCGAGAATCACTCGCCAGCGCTCCGTTTGCTTGTTGTCTGGTCGCCAAGCTCGCCGATGCGGACTCGCGGCGACGACAACGCATCGACTCGATCGAGTTGGTTGCGCTGGTGTTCTAAGCAGTTAGAATCAATGGAAAGATCTTGGCTTGTTCGCGCAGGCCCTTCAGGTTCGCAAGGCGGGGTTCACCGCAACTGAATTCGCTGATCACCAGATTCGCGACCGTCTCCGACACGATCACTTCAAGGGCGTGGGCGGCGCCGCAGAGCCGGGCCGCGATGTTGACCGTCCCGCCGATTACCGTGTATTCACGCTGTTTTTCACCGCCGAGATCGCCGCGCAGGAAGTCGCCGTGGTGAATGCCGAGGCCGATCGGCGGCGGATTCCAGAACGAGATGCCTTCGTACTGGCGCGCCCATGCCACGATGTCAGCGGCGGCGCGGCAGGCGGCGAGGCTGCATTCCTGCCCTTCGAACACTGCCAACATACCGTCTCCACTAAACTTGTCGACATAGCCCCCATGCTTGAGCACGCAGTCGGTTTGCTGCGCAAGCACGTCGCTGATGGCCTGGAAGACACGCGCAGGCTCTTGCACGAGGCTGGTCGCCGTGAAGCCGCGCAGATCGGAAAATAGAATGGTTGCCGTCACTTCCTCGACCGTCGATGCCTTGCGCGTCTGCTCGCGAACCGGCACAGGCACGTATTGCTGCAGCATGTGCAGCAGGCGGCGCACTTCGCGCTCAGCCCGGTGGCGCGTGACCATGTTGGAAATTCGGGCAAGCAGAATGGGCGCGGTGAACGGCTTGGACATGAAGTCGTCGCCACCGGAGTTCAGGGCCTCCATGTGGCGTTCCTCGTCGTCGCGGCCAGTCAGGAAGATGATGGGTAGCCGATCGACGTTCGGATCAGCGCGCAGGATGCGGCAGGCCTCGAGGCCATCCATCACGGGCATGTCCACGTCCATCAGGACGAGATCGAAGGCGCCGGCACGGACCAGATCGACAGCTTGCGCGCCGTTTTCCGCCTCGACGATCACGGCATTGCAGCGCTGCAGGTAGCGGCGAACCACGTATCGAACCGGGTGGTTGTCGTCCACCACGAGGATGCGGGCGCCGGCAATGGCCCGGTGATGATCCGTCACGTCCTGCGCCTGTTCAGCCGCTTGCACGAGACCTCTTGCGACGCGCTGTGCCGCCTGTTGCGCCCTGCAGTGCGGAACAGTATCGCGATCTGCCGTCAGATGTCGATATTCGCGTTGTGCAGACCCGGTAGACGGGAAACCAAGAACGTGCCACGGTCACGCATGCAAGGAGGCCAGATCGTGCCCAATCGCTCGGATGTCTTTGAAACACCGCCGAACATGCTGGCCAGCTACGCGCGCGCGCTCCTGAAGCGGGGCCGGCCGATAACCAACGGCGCGACCGTGCCGCGCCTCGAGGCATCGCTGACGCCGCGTCGCCCGCATCCGGGCCATGTGCGCCACTTTCGCCGCGTCGCGGATCTGCCGGATGTGCCCGAACTGCCCTTGACCTATCCGCAAGTGATGGCGGCGCCGCTGCACCTGCACCTGCTGACGCATCCAGAATTCCCGTTCACGCCCATGGGCATCGTGCACATTCGCAATGTGATCGAACAATTCGTGCCGCTCTCGACCGAGCAGACGCTGGCCATGGCCTGTCACATCGAGGGCCACCGCGACGTGCCGCTGGGCGTGGAACTGGACCTCGTGACGGAAGTGCGCACCCAGGGCCAACTGGCGTGGCGCGGCGTGACCACGATGCTCAAGCGCAGGAACGCCAAGGCCGACGATGCGCGGCGCCACTGCGAACAATCCGAAGAAATCCGGGTAGATCGGACGGCATTGTTCTCGGTCCCTGCCGGGACGGGCAGGCGGCACGCGGCAGTGTCCGGCGACGTCAACCCGATTCACATGGCGGCATGGACGGCGCGGCTGTTTGGCTTTCCGCGGGCGATCGCGCACGGCATGTGGTCGCTGTCGCGCTGCATGGGGCTGATGGCAGGCGATCTGCCACAGCCGCCGGTACACGTAGCGGTGTCGTTCAAGCGCCCCGTGTTGCTGCCATCAGATGTGGAATTCCGGATGCGGCGCGAAGGCGACGTGCGGCGGTTCTGGCTGCGCTCCGCGGACGGCGGGACGCTGCACCTGCAAGGCGAGGCGAGGCCGCTGCCGCACTGAAACTTCAGAAAAAGAAGTGATATCCAGCCGCGACGACGACGGCGCCCGAGTTTGCCGCACCCGTCGTGAGCTGATCCATCGGCGCAGAGTCCACCGTGGCGTCGAGCGCGACAAGGCCTGGGCCCAACCGGATTCCAGCACCGGCGCGCAGCAAGAATCCGACATGGGTATCCGACTCGCGGTTCTCGCCGGCAGAGGCGCTGCCGAAACGCGATTCGCTTGTAATCTTGGTAAAGTGTAGCTTCAAGCCCAAGGCTCCAAACGGCACGAACCGGGTACCTGCGACGGGCCACCAGAGTTGTCCGCCTGCCGTCACGCCGAGATCGCGCAACGTCGTGTTGTAATCGAATTGCCCGCCGGCAGGGCCGACACGCGGATCGTGGGCGTGGCCCGACGTGCTCGGCTGGGCATAGCTCAGCGCGGCAAAAATGCCGAACCGGCGATCGAGGAAGGGCAATTGATAGCCACCCAGCACTTCACCGGTCAGACTGGCACCCAGCTCCGAGAAGGCTTGGCCGAATGCGCCACCGACCCTTGCACCGACGTAGATCGGAGGCAGAACGTCGGTGTTCGGGGCGACAGTTGCGGCGGTCGCGACTGGCGGGCGGCACCAGGCAGTGCGGCAGGGCATGACGCACAACATTATGAAACAAAACACGAATATCGGATGGCTGCGCATGGAACCTCCTACCAGATCGTCGACCACGTCTGGCTGGTTGCAGGCTGCGAGCCGGTGGCACCGCCACAGAGCAAGAGGTACGCACCATCTTGCACCGAGCCCATCCACACACCCGCGGGGGACAAGAACGCGGTCACCAGGGCGCTCCAGGCATCGGTGGGCAGCGCGGGTGCGGGACCGAGGCAAGCGCCGTCGGCGCCCGCGCACAACCTGGCGGCCAGGAGGGAGGCCGAGGGCGCACCGCCGCTTCCACCGATGGCGTAGAGGCCGCCGTTGCCCACCGCGACGCCGTAGCCAGCCGCACCGCCGCCAGAAAACGGCGATACCGACACGCGCGCACCGAGCTTGCCGGTCGGCAGCACCGTGAAGACGTCGACGTCGTTGATCGCGGCGCCGGACGCGCTGATACCACCGCCCGCATAGAGGTAGACCTTGCCCGCCGGAACGTCGCCGATGAGATCGTGGTTGGCGACCCAAGTCCCCAACTGCCAACGCTGTCTGGACGGCGCGAGGCCAGTGGCTTGCGTGGTCCAAGCGCCGTCGACGATCTGTGTTTCGCCCACGATGGACACGCGCAGCGATTCGATGCTGGGCGCGGCCGTCACCGTGTCCGCGAGGCCGCCGACGGCATGAAGATAGAATAGATTGGGATCATTCGGATCCGCCACACGCGCCAAGCCCGGCGCTGCGCGAGGTGTTGTCAGCGACGCCAACGGCTGCCACTGCGTCGTCGAACCCGGAGGCAGGGGCGCAGCGGCGGTCGTGGCCGAACCCGTGTCCTCGAAACTGGGGGTCGCCGCCGGCACTGTGGCGAGCAATTGCTCCACCCCAGTCGCGAGATCGGGAAGTGGCGTGCGGTAGATGCGGTAACTGGCGGCTCCTGGCAGTGGCTTCCACGTCAGCGTGACCCGTAGCGGACTCGGGAGCCACACCGGGACGGGCGGCGAGGCGAGGGTCTCGCCGCCAGGATTGGCCGGGTCGCCCGCGCCGCGCACGGCCGAGACACGGTAACTCCATGTGCCGGCCGCGACGCCGGTGCCCGTGCTGGGGTGATAGTCGACATCGGAGATGCGCGGCACCTGCAGCGGATCGAGCACGAAGGCGCGCAGGACTTCGCTGCGCGGAGCGGTGCCGTCATGACCGCCCACGACGTAGATCGCATTGCCGATCGCGGCTGCGCTGAGCCAAGTGCGCGGCGCCGGCAAGCCAAATGGCAGGGTTCGCCACGCCCCGAGCTTGCCGGTTGTGGCATCGATCTGGGCTGTCTCGACGCTGCCGAGCGGGCCGCTGGTTGCACCGCTGTCGCCGCCGATGGCGTAGAGAAATCGCGCTCCAGAGGCAGCCCGCGCCGCGACCGTCGCCAACGCACGGCGCGCAGTTTGCAGGGGAGGCCCCGCCTGCAAGACACCGAGGCCGAGGGCAGGCTGGCTCAAAGTCAAGGCTGCGAAGTCGGCGGACGCGCCGTCCAACGGATTGGTGACGCGCACGGTACACGCTGCAGCGCCGGCCAGCGAGGCTGTCGGGACGGCAAAGCCGATGCAGCCTGCCGCCGGGGCCGGGCATTCCAGCGTGGCGCCGGTTGTCGCGCTGACTGCTGGACCGATCGCAGTGCCAGCGCCATCCACGCAGAGCAGGCTGACCGTGGCGGCACCGGAGCCCGTCGCAAAATGACTGCCGAATACCGTGCTGGTCGGCGTACCAGCGGCGGGGACGGCGGGAGGCTCCAGGTGGCTGATGGCCGGCAACGGTGCGGCCGCGATGCGCAAGCCGCCGGGCAAGGCGCCGGCGCTGCCGTCGGCGTGGACGACCAGCACATCGTACAGGCCGCTGGCAAGGCCGGCCGGAACAACCGCCGTGAGTTTGCTGCCATCGCGATACCCTACCGAGCGCAGTGGTGCCACCGGAGCCGCCGCGCCCGCGGGAGCCAGGTAGACGCGTGGCGTCGCTTGGAATCCGGCGCCCGTGATTGCGAGATCCGTAGGCTCGTCAAAGGCGGCGACGGCCGGGGAGACAGCCGTGACGACGACGCTCAAGCCGTCCACCACACGCAGACCGCCGGGAACCAGGCCCGGACACAGGCCACCGTCACTGACAACCAAATCATAGACACCTGCGGCCATCCCCTTGGGCACGACAGCGCGTACGCGACCTGGCTTGGACGGCGTCAGCAACTGCAGCGTCACAGGGGTGTCGGTGGATCCAGCGGGCGCCAGGGTCACCGATTGCACGGCCGTCTTTGCACCCGAGATCAGGATGGAAAGCTCTGTCGACAAACTGTTGTGCACGACAGGCGGCTCGACGAGGTACACGGAGATCGGCGCCACGATCGCCACCGCGTCGGGAAGGGAGGCCATGCAGCCATCGGCGTTGGTCAGCGTGATCGGCTGCGACTTGTCTGCGGTGGACAACGTTCCGAACTTCGCCGTCACGCTGGTGCCCGACACGGAAACCGACTGCGCCTGCGTTTTGCCTAGACTGACCTTCGCGTCCGGCCCGAACGGGCCGCCACTCAGGCTGAGCGTGCCGCCAGACTGGCACAAGGTCGTCGGCAAGACCTGCGTCAGCGTCGGCGGCGGCGTGCTGACCACTGCCGCGCCGGACAGGGAAGTGCAGGCGGCTGGTGACGGATTCTGGATGTAGACCGCCAAAGGACCCAAGCCCGCCGCGCCCTTGGGTATCGTCGCGTCCACGCCCGTGCAGACCTGCGCGGGTCCGCCTGTCGTGCTCAGCGGCTTGCAGCCGGTCGCGTGTGAGGCGGCGAAGGTCTGGCCGGCGATCTTGAACTGTGGCAAGTCATTGCCATATTTGAGAAAACCTGATCCCGTGACCGTCAGCGTGGCGGTCCCCTGAGCCAGACAAACAGCGGGCATCGCCGTGCTCGCAACAATCGGAGGGCCCAACACGGTCAGCAACTTGGACTCTGTTGTCACGCAACCGGCCGGCACCGGGTTGATCACCGCGACGGTCGACGCACCCGGGGGCAGCGTTCCCTTGGGCACGGTCACAGTCAAGCTCGAGCACTGCTGCGCGGCGCCCACGACGCCGGCGAGCGGCAGGCAACCCGCGAGCGATGTCACCGGCAGAAGCGAAGTGCCTATCTTCACGGTCGGTTTGACGGCGCCGATCTGCAGAAAGCTCGCGCCGGAGAGCTGGAGATCGACGGCCCCTTCCGCGTTGCAGACAAGGTCCACACCAGCGCTGCCCAAGGCCGGCGGCGCGACGACGGTGAGTTCCGGCCCCGTGCTGGCGCAATCTCCCGGCAATGCGTTCTCGACCCCGACCGGATAATGCCCCGGCGGCAAGGCTGCTTGCGGCAGGGCGAGGGTCAGTTCCGTGCAGCGCTGAATCGCCCCGACCGGCCCCGCGACCGTCGTGCACGACGACGCCGTTGCGGCCGTCGTCGACCACTTCTTGGTGCCGATCGTCACCGACGGCGCTTTGCCGGCGACGGTGTAGAAGTGATCGCCAGTCAGCTTGAGTGTGATGCCACCCTGGGCACTGCAGCGCACGTCGCCGTCCAGCGCCGCCACGGTGGGCGGTGGAACGATCGTCAGATCGACCGGCGCGCTGTCGCAGCCCACGGGCTGGGGATTCTCCACAGTGACCGGGTAGTTGGCCGGGACAAGGCCGTCTTTCGGCAACGCCAACTGGATTTTGGTGCACTTCTTCACATTGGCGGCGACCCCCGGCAACGCGACACACGACGACTGCACGACCATGGCATCCGGTACGACTTGATCCCCGAGGTGGACCAGCGGCAACTGTCCGTCAATCGTCAGGAATCCTTCCCCCGTCAGCGCGACGTTCAACTGGGAGGTCGACGTGCATTGGACGTCCGGCATCAGTTGCGTGACGTGCGGAGGTGCCAGGATCGTCAGGTCGGCCGTGCCGCTGCCGCATTCCGCAGGTTGGGGATTGTGAACGACGATCTGGTGCTTGCCGACTGGCAGCGCGCCTTGCGGCAGGACAAACTCCAGCTGCGTACATCGAAGGGTCGGCAGCGATGGACCCTTCACGGCGTCGCACGAAGCCTTGACCACGTGCCCCAAGCCGAGCGACTGCCCGCCAACCGACACGGTCGGCATCTGACCATCGACATCCAAGAAGTGGTCGCCTGTCAGCAGCAGCTTGACCGGACCCTGCTGATTGCAGGCCACATCCACAGACACGCCGGCCAGCCCCGGCGGCGGCACGACCGTGAGTTCGAGGTGCGTACTCGTCGTGTCGGCCGGCAATGGATTGGTCACCTCAACGGGATAGATGCCCGGATCGAGGGACCCTTGCGCCACGCCGAGGCGCAGTTGCGAGCACTGGCGAATGCCGGGACGGGCACCGGGAAGCGCCGCGCAGGAGGCGGCCACCGCCTCTGTCGAGATCCACGCGCCGGCCCCGATTCGTGCGGTCGGTGCCACGCCATCCACCGTCAGAAACCCTTTGCCGTGAAGGACGATCTCGCGATCCATCTGCGCATCGCACGTCACCTGGGAGCCCAGCTGGTTGAGTTGCGGTGACCCGACCAACGTCAAGGCGGCCGTCGAACTGCTCGTCGCGTCGGCGGGCGCTGGATTGCGAACATGAATGGCGTAATTCCCGGCGGGCACGAAATCCTTGGGCACGGTTGCGCTGAGCCGCTTGCAGCGCCAGACCTTTTGCGAAGGTCCCGATACGGCCTCGCACTGCGCCACCGATGTCGCCGGTACCTCGTGCTTCGCGTCGAGAACCACCGTCGGCAACAGACCAGCGACAGAGAGAAATCCACTTCCGTCGACCGTCACGGTCGCGGCATGGCCGGCGATGCTCAGGAGGTCGGTGGGCACCTGCGCGACCGCCGGTGCCGGCACGAACGTCACGCTCGACGCGGTCGTGGAGTGGCACGCGGCACCGGTGGGGCCCGCCCACACGACGTCGTAGATGCCCGGCGCCAGGGCGCCTTTCGGTACGACGACAGTCGCAGTCTTGCAGGCATGAACGGGAGGACCGGACACCTGTGGCAACAACCTGCAATCACTCAGGGTCGGCGCAAACACCTTGGTACCGACGTGCACTGTGCCGCCCACGTCGCCGACGCGCAGCAGCCAATCCCCGTTCAAGGTCAGTGTCTCGTCGCGATCGCTGCACGGCACCTCGGGGACGATGCGCGCCACGTCCGGCGGCGGCACGACCGTCAGCGCCGTAGCGATGGTGGCGCTCCTGCCATCGGGATTGGCGACTCGTACACCATAGATCCCTGGATCGAGGACGTAATCTTGCCGGCGCGGCGTGGCGGCCGAGCAACTGCCCGGCGGACAGATCCAGAAAGCCATGTGCATGGCGTCGCGCCATTCGACGTCACTCTCTTCGATTCGTGTTGGATCATCCGGCACATCGAAAGCACCGCTCGCGGCGGATCCGTCGAGGAGTTGGGTTCGTTCGAGCCGGATCTTGGGCAGCCGCGCCTGGGGCTCCAGGGTGAGCGCACCGCCCATCACCGGCGAGAAGCCCGAGCCCGTCAGCAGGACTTGCGTCGCGACCTCGACGCTGCAGGCCACCGAAGGCGCGACGGTGGCCACGCGCGGCGCCGGGCCCTGCACCTCGTGGGCGCAACCGGCGACGATACTCAAGGCGAGCAAGCGTTGGAACCCTATCATGCGGAAAGGAAAACGCATGGGTGGCACCTCCCGGTTGGCGCACTGGCGGAGTCCGATTGCCGAATATTGCACAGACGCAGCGGATTCGCACGCGAGCCGCAGCGCTTTTGTCACTGCCCGATGCCAATCAGCCGATCTGTCCGGTCGCGCGGCTACCGGCGAGCGACCGCGGACGCGCGCGGCAAAGCGAAAGTTCCGGATCTGCTGTCCCTGGCCATCGGCGTAGCGCATTTCACCTCTCGGATCCTCAGGCTCGCGGATTGTGCCGCACGTTGCCAGCACGAGCAGCCCGATCACACAGTCCTTCATCCCAAACAGTCCTTCATCGCGCGGCCGCAAGAGACTTGAGCGCTTCGCAACTGCGTGTACGCTCTGCGCTGGGTGCCAGTCGCGCCCTGAGGATCCGATGCTCCTTCTC
>Ga0172369_10002259_pt1 | contig 26736 bp, 28 predicted proteins | sample LakKiv25m_FD_114539 | JGI IMG/M metagenome (GOLD analysis project Ga0172369, IMG submission 114539) | Freshwater microbial communities from Kabuno Bay, South-Kivu, Congo - kab_022012_11.25m | ecosystem: Environmental > Aquatic > Freshwater > Lake | place: Democratic Republic of the Congo...
CCTCTTCCCATTCCGAACAGAGTCGTTAAGCCCAGGAGAGCCGATGGTACTGCTTCATTGCGGGAGAGTAGGTCGTCGCCGAGTTTTTAATCAGAAAAGCCCGCTGTTCTTCCGCGGGCTTTTCTGTTTTCTCTTCTTCTTCTTCTTTTGGGGTCGAATAGGTCTTATAGGTCTTATAGGTCGAATAGGTCGTATAGGTGAATGTGGACAGGATTCCTGATTGACCTTGCTTTTTTCTCGCCTGTTGGATAGCGCCTGTTGGTTAGCGCCTTCCCTTCTGGCACTTTCATCTTGTTTTTTTTGTTACATCCTGGTAGTTCTCTTTAGTCAGTTTCTGTGTGATGTTGTGAATGAATCTGATCAAGATGGAGGCGAATCATGACAAGTATAGCTGCAACTGTTCCAGGGGAACTCCTGAAGCCTGATACTTCCCCCTGTATTTCGATCTACATGCCAACCAGCCGGAGTTATCCCGATAATGTACAGGATCCGCTCAGGTTCAGGAACCTTGTTTCCAGGGCTGAGGAGGATGGTACAGCCGCTGCTGGAAAAAGGGTGATCGAACCGTTGATCGAACGATTACGGTCTCTTCAGGAGCAACATGATTTCTGGAATCATACGCTCGATGGTCTGGCTGTGTTTGTGGCTCCCGATTATTTCAGGGTGTTCAGATTACAGCAACCGGTTCCCGAACAGGTCCACGTATCGGATGTTTTTTTTGTCAAGCCGCTGATCAGGATATTCCAGATGAGCGGACGTTATCAGGTTCTCGTTCTGACAAAAAATGCAATCAGGCTTTATGAAGGGAGTCGGCAGAGGATCGATGAAATAGAGCCCGCGCTGGAGGTTCCGAAAACGATGAAGGATGCTCTCGGTTCAGAGATTACTCCTCCGCATATGACGGTATCCTCTTATGGCGGCGTTGGTCAGGGCTCGTCCATGAGGCATGGGCACAGTTCCGGAAAGGATGAAGAGGCGCTTGATGAAGAGCGTTTTTTCAGGGCTGTCGATCATGCGATCACCGAACATCACTCCAAACCTTCCAGCCTTCCGCTGATTCTTGCGGCACTGCCTCAGCACCAGAGCATTTTCAGGTCGATCAGTCATAATTCCTTTCTGGTCGAGGAAGGGATTAACGCCGATCCGCGATTGCTCGAACCTGATACTCTGCGAGATAAAGCCCTGGAGGTGATAGAGCCGCACTTGCAGCGGAAAATCGATTGTCTTGTTGCCAGGTATGAAGAGGCTGTCTCGAAATCCTCCGGGTCGGAAAACCCGTTCGATATAACCGCAGCGGCCCTTGCAGGCAACGTATCTGTATTGATGCTCGACGAGCAGAGCGTCTATCCTGGTGGTATAGACCCTGCAAAAGGAGAAATCTCTTTCAGCATGGAGACACCGGGCAATAAGCATGACCTGCTCGAAGACCTTGCTGTTACGGTTATGGGTAACGGCGGAGAGGTGCTTGTTCTGCCGTCTGAAAAAATGCCATCCGCCTCGGGGGTTGCTGCAATATTCCGGCACAGTTAGCTTGTGACGTCTGCCGGTGTGTTGACATCGGCAGGCGTTTTCCGGTGCAGGGCAACTTCCTCCTGTTCCTGTTTAGCGCCCATACCAGTATATTGCGTGTCATGAATGTGTGTGGCGCATTCACCTGCAATTATTTTATCGAACGGATTCCCGGCAGAGAATGGAGGCAACCCGAGAGATTTTCTGGAATATCGGTCATGGGACGGTTGTTGTCATGTACCTCCTGGCACTTGTCGCTGTCGTGGGGATGGTGTACGGGTTCCGGCAGCTTCGCCTCGTATGGCGTCGTGGAAAGCCACTCGATCGTTTTGATCATCCGGCTCGTCGATTTGCCCGTTTTTTTTCTGATACCATAAGTCAGAGAAAGGTTTCGATGGTCATGGATGGCGGCCTGCCTCATGCAATGCTGTTCTGGGCCTTTCTGCTGCTTCTGGCTGGCACGCTGCTGGTGATGGTGCAGAGCGATGTGCTTGCACCCTTTTTCAGATTCAACCTCCTGTCGGGGGATTTCTACAGAGTCTTTTCCCTTGTTCTCGATCTTGCCGGTCTGCTGGCATTGCTGGCTCTTGGCGGGCTTTCGGTCAGGCGTTTTGTCATCAGGCCATCGGGGCTGGAGAGTACCTCTGCCGATGCCGGCATTCATCTCCTGCTTTTTACCCTTCTCATCACGGGATTCATGATCGAAGGGTTACGTATGGCGGCAACCGAACTGCACGACAACCCCGCTCTTCTTGTCTGGTCTCCGGTCGGGTACCTGTTTGCGGCTCTGTTTTCAGCTATGAACGATCATGAGCTGAAAGTCGCTCACCAGGCTTTTTGGTGGTTTCATATGCTTATTGGGCTTGGTTTCATTGCCTTGATTCCCCGGACAAAACTGCGTCACCTTGCCACCACAAGCGGGAACAGTTTTTTCGAACCGCATGAACCACGGGGAACGCTCTCGCAGCTCGATCTTGAAGACGAGACGGTTGCGCGATTCGGGGCTTCGAAAATCGGCGAACTGACATGGAAAGATCTCTACGATACCGATGCCTGCATGGCGTGCGGACGGTGCCAGCAACGCTGTCCGGCATACCTGACCGGCAAGCCGCTCTCTCCGATGAAACTGGTCACGCAGATCGGGGCGCTTGCCGTATCATCACCTGATACAGGGTTGGTCGAGACGGTTTCCCTCGATGCGATATGGTCCTGCACGACCTGCGGCGCCTGCGAGGAGATATGCCCGGCGGGTGTCGAGCATATCGGCAAGATCATTGAAATGCGTCGAGCTCTTGTGCTCATGGAGGGGCAGTTTCCCGGAGACGAGGTGCGGCGTGCCTGCGATGCTATTGAAATCAATGGCAATCCGTTCGGTCTTGCTCATTCATCGAGAGGTGACTGGGCCAAAGGCTTGCCGGTCAGCGTCGTAAAAGGCGGAACCGAAAATGATATTCTGTATTTTACCGGATGCTACGCTTCGTTTGACCCCCGCAATCGCAAAGTGGCAGAGAGCTTCATAGAGATATGCTCGGCGGCGGGCGTGAAGGTCGGTATACTTGGCAGTTCGGAGCACTGCTGCGGCGAACCGGCCCGAAAACTCGGTAATGAATATCTGTACCGGATGGTGGCTGAAATCAATATCGAGGCATTCCGCGCATCCGGAGTCAGAAAAATCGTCACGGCCTGTCCCCACTGTTACAACACGCTATCAAGGGATTACCGGGAGCTGGGGCTTGAGGTTCCGGTCGAGCACCATTCAACCTTCATCAGAGGGCTGATCGGTGAGGGACGTCTGAAGCTGAGGCCGGATGCTTTCAGCGTTACATGTCATGACTCCTGCTATCTTGCCCGATACCAGAATATTGTTGATGAGCCCCGTTTGCTGCTGAAAGCGGCTGGCGGAACCCTGAAAGAAATGACGCGCTCAGGAAGCGATGGATTCTGTTGTGGGGCAGGAGGCGGACGAATTCTTGCTGAAGAGAAGCTGGGGCGTCCGATTGCTGACGAACGGATCGATATGGTCAGGGAGACCGGTGCATCGACTCTGGCGACAGCCTGCCCTTTCTGCATGAGCATGTTCGAATCAGGGCTCGGACGCGAAAGCGGCACGTCAAAGATCAATGTGCTCGATCTGGCGGAGATCGTTGCCCGGCGTATCGACAGAACGTGAGGTGATCGGCGGTTTTGGTTGTGGTGACCAGGAGATGATGCTTGAATGTGATTCCGATTTTTATTTGACAATGTCAAACACCGTGCTCTGTGAAGAATATATTTTCAGGAGTGCGTAAACCGTTAAAGTATTCATTGTTATGCTGACAAGCACCGAAGTGCAACAGCGGGTGACGCGCTTTCAGGAGCGCCTCGCCGAATCTGGAGTGCAGGCAGCCCTCCTGCTGATGCCTGTCGATATTTACTATTTTACCGGTACGCGTCAGAACTCGGCACTTTGGGTGCCTTCAATCGGCGAACCTGTGTTGCTTGTACGAAAAAGCCTTGTCCGCGCCAGAGCCGAAGGGCTGATCGACGACATTCGCCCCTTTCCGTCGAGTAAAGAGCTGTCGTCGCTGCTCGGTGCTGAAGGTGAAAACGTCGGCATGACCTTCGACGCGGTGCCTGTCGCACAGCAGGCTTACTTTTCAAAGGTGCTGCCGGGCCGTACCTTTGTCGATATTTCCAGGATCGTCAGGGAACTGCGCTCGGTCAAGTCGCCTGCCGAAATCGGGATGCTTCGGAAGAGTGCTGATAAGCTGGTCTCGGTTTTCAGGGAGGTTCCGACCTTTCTCAAAGCTGGTATGCGTGAGATCGATCTTGCCGCCGGGATGGAATACCGGCTTCGCAGGATCGGTCATGAAGGGTACGTCCGTATGCGGGCTTTCAATCAGGAGCTTTACGGCGGTATGGCGGTTTCGTCCGGTGGTGCGGCAAACTACGGATTTTTCGATGGAGCCGTTACAGGCAAGGGATTGTCGAGTGCCGCGCCGCAAGGAGCGTCATCAGAACTGATCCGGGAGAACGAACCGGTACTGCTTGACTTTGTTGGAGTGTTTGACGGTTACATCGTCGATATGACCCGGATGTTCGTGATCGGAACGCTTGATCACGAATTGGAGCGGGCTTTCGAAGTGTCGCTTCAGATTCAGGAGTCGGTGCGCCGGGCAATGGTGCCGGGGGCCATCTGCGAGGAGATTTATCGTCAGGCTGCCGAAATGGCTGAAAACGCCGGGCTTGGAGGCAATTTCATGGGAATGCCGGGTGAGCAGTCCCGCTTTGTCGGCCACGGCGTAGGTCTTGAACTCGATGAACTTCCTGTGCTGGCGCAGGGCTTTGCCATGCCGTTGCAGGCGGGGCAGGTGGTGGCTGTCGAGCCAAAATTTGTCATTCCCGGCAAAGGCGCCATTGGCATAGAGAACACTTTCGTGGTGACTGCCAATGGCGGCGAGAGACTGACGGAGCTGCCCGATGAAATGGTAAAGCTTTGAGGGGCTGCCACAGGAACAATTGTAGCATTCAAACCCGGCTGAAGCTCTTTTTTTGGGAATATTGTATCATGATGTCATGAACATTCTTGTCTGCATAAAACAGGTGCCGGATATGGAGGGGCGTTTCGTTCCTGACGCTTCCGGAAGCTGGTTTGAAGAGGCTGGCCATGTCTGGCGGATGAACGAGTACGATGCCTGTGCGGTAGAAGAGGCTGTCAGGCTGAAGGAAGCGCCGGGCGTAGATGCCCGGGTGACGGTGCTTTCCATAGGCCCGGCAAGGGTGGTTGAGACGATCCGCAAGGCTCTTGCCCTGGGGTGCGATAACGGAGTGCATATCGATGATCCGGCAGCGGCGGAACGGGACCCCTGGCAGATCGCTTCGATGATTGCCGGGTTTGCCGCTGATCGCGGATTCGATCTTGTCTTTACCGGCATACAGTCAGAAGACCGGGGTTCCGCACAGGTCGGGGTGCTGGTTGCCGAACAGCTTGGAATTGCCTGTGTGACGGGCATCACCTCATTGGTGTTGCAGGATGACTCGCTAACCGTCGAGCGGGAACTCGAAAAGGGGCGGCGTTGTCAGCTAAGGCTTAAGCTGCCGGTGCTTCTGACCTGCCAGCTCGGGCTCAATACACCGAGATACCCGACGCTGCCAAACATCATGAAATCGAAACGCTCAGTTCTTACGGTGCTGCGACCTGAAGATACGGGGGCGGGAGAGCCACGGGTATCATCGGAAGCGTTCCGGCCCCATGAGCGCAATATGAATGTGGTGGTGCTTGAGGGGGATGCCAGCACGCTTGCTTTGCAGGTGCTTGCTCTTCTCGATGAAAGAGGGATCATTTCGGCTCAGGGAGGTGTGCGATGAAGCTGATGCTCGTCGGTGAAATCCGCGAAGGCGCCCTTGTTGCGGAGGTGGCCGAGCTTTTCGGATTTGCACGCTGTCTTGATGCGGAGGTTTCGATGGTGCTGGGTGGTGCTGCCGGTGATTTTCCATCTTTCAACGGTCGCCTCTATTGTCCGGACGTTGAAAATGCATTCGATATGACGTATCACAAACGCCTTGTGCTGGATGCCGTTGAACGCGAACAGCCCGATACCGTGGTGTTTCTTCACTCGTCGTATGGCTGGGAGGTTGCGCCGCGTGTGGCGTTCGCCATGCAGGCTGCGCAGGTGTCGGGAGTGACCGGAATCGACGATGGCGGCTACGTGGTCGAAAGCTGTAACGGCAAGATGCGCCGCACCGTCAGGCCGCTGACTACCCGCGCCGTGCTGACGATCCAGCCGGGAGCGTTCGCGGCAGTTGCGGTGGATGGCACTCCAGAAGTGATCGCCATCGATGCCGAGCCGGATTCCGTCATCGAATTTCTGGGTTGCATCCAGCCGGAACAAGAGATTGACCTTTCCCGTACCCGGGCGATTGTCAGCGCAGGGCGCGGAGTTGGCAGCGCAGATCAGATCGATCTGGTAAGGGCCCTGGCCGATGCGCTTGGCGGTGAAATAGGGGCCAGCCGTCCGGTCGTCGATGCCGGATGGCTTGAACGGTCACGGCAGGTCGGGACGAGCGGTCAGAGTGTCTCGCCAGCGCTCTATGTGGCCTGCGGGATATCCGGTGCAATCCAGCATCTTGCCGGCATGAAAGGCTCCGGCTTCGTACTCGCCGTCAACACCGACCGCGATGCTCCCATCGGAAGCGTTGCCGATGTTCTTGCTGTGGCCGATCTGGCTGAGTTTCTGCCTGCCATGACGGCGGCGATCAGGGAGCGGCAGTGATCAGGACGCAGCAATTTTTTCAACATCACCGAAACAGCGGATGAAACCAGAGAGCTACGCCTTTACGATCGAGATGGAGGTGCGCGACTATGAGTGCGACATGCAGGGGATTGTCAATAACAGCGTATACCAGAATTACCTCGAACATGCACGTCATGTCTATCTCAGAACTGTCGGAATCGATTTCAGGGAGTTCACTGAACGGGGCATCAATCTGGTGGTTGTTCGTGCCGAACTTGACTACAAGTCCCCTTTGCAGAGCGGTGATCGCTTCATGGTTGGCCTGAACATGGTTCGGGAGTCGCTCCTGAAGTTTGCCTTTTACCAGGATATTCTGCGTCTGCCGGACATGAAGTTCGTCGTGAAGGCGAAAGTCATCGGTACGGCGCTCAATGGCCGCGGACGCCCGGAAATTCCCGAGGAGCTTGAAAAGCTGATGGGAGGCAGGTGTCAGGAGGAGAATCTTTTTTGACGGCTTTCGGGTTATTGGTCTGAAGCACCGGCATGGCTGTCGCAGGCTGTCTGTTGGTGCCGTGTTATCTTGATAAAGAGTCGGGAGGGTGTCCCGTATTGGTTATTTCACTATTTTTTTGTTCATGAAACCACTAAAAGAGGTTGCCGGGGCTTACCTGGCACTTTCCGATGCTCAGCGGCTGCTGCTTGCGGGTTCGTATGACGAGGCGGCTGCCAACTGCCGCAAGGCTATGGAGATTTCGCACACCATGCCTCCTGAGGAGGCGTTTGATCATACGGGCTTTGATGCCTTCTGTCATGCCGGGCTTGCCGAAGCTCTTGCCGGTCTTGGCTCGTTCGGCGAGGCGCTTCATTCCGCCGATCTTGCGTTACGCCATTTCAGCCGCCGGGGAGAACTGAATCAGGATGAAGGCAAGCTCTGGATTTCGGCTGTATTCAGTCGTGCCCTGGCACTCGACGGGCTCGGACGCAGTGCGGAAGCGTTGCCTGAATTCCGCAAGGTGATCGAGATGATCGATGAACGAAAAGGCGAAACCCCCGGCAGTGAGAAGATAAAAGAGGTTGCTGCCGGTCGTATCGCTGACCTCGGCAAAACCGGCAAGCCGCAGAAGCCGGAAGGGTACAAAGCCTGGTGGGAGTTCTGGTCGTGATGCAACCCGGCGCTATCCGGAGCATTCTGGTTATCCGGTTCAGCTCTATCGGAGATATTGTCCTGACGACTCCCCTTCTCACGGAGCTGCATTCCTCTCTTCCGCAGGCCAGGATCGACTATTGCCTCAAAGCTTCTTTCACTTCTCTGGTCTCCTCCAATCCTGCCGTATCATCGGTTGTGACACCCGAATCGATAGCGCCCGGAACGGCATACGATCTTGTGGTCGATTTGCAGAACAACCGGCGTTCTCGCGCCCTGATCCGGAAAATCAGGGCAGGCAAGGTCACTCGTTACCACAAGCGTAACTGGAAGAAGCTTCTGCTGGTGCGGTTCAGGATAAACCTTTCGGACGGCTGCCGATCTGTCGTTGAACGCTATGGCGAGGCGCTTGCCGGTATCGTTGCGGAGATCAGCTCGCCGTGCACCCTCCATCCCTCTCCTGACGATCGGGCTTTTGCAGCCGGGGAACTCGGCACTGAAGCTGCCGTGCTGGCGGTATGCTTCGGGGCGAACCACTTCACCAAACGCTACCCGCCCGAACGTTATGCCCGGATTATCAGCTTGGTCACCTCCAGAACCCAAGCGCATGTGCTGCTGCTTGGCGGCAAGGAGGATGAGCCTGAGGCCGCAAAACTTCTTGCCCTTATGCCGGAATCGGCGCGAAGCCGGGTGAGGTCGCTGGCCGGAAAGGCCACGCTCATGCAGTCTGCTGCGCTGCTCGAACGTTCGGCGTTTGTGCTGTGCAACGATACCGGACTCATGCACATCGCCTCGGCGTTTGGCAAGAAGCTCTTCGTGATTTTCGGCTCGTCAGTCAGAGCGTTCGGTTTCATGCCATGGAAGGTCGATTATGAGCTGTTTGAAACCGAAGGTCTCAAATGCCGGCCATGCTCCCATATCGGACGAAGCACCTGTCCTCAAGGTCATTTCCGCTGCATGACGGATATTCCGCCGGAGCGTGTTGCGGCAAGAATCGTCGAAACGATCAAACAATCATCGTTATGAACATCGCCACCTGGAATATCAACGGGATTCGTGCCAGACAGGATGCGCTTCATGCATGGATCGAACGCAGCCAGCCCGACATCGCGGTTTTTCAGGAGGTCAAGGCCCTTGAATCCGAGATTCCTGAAAAGATCACCGGCATCGACGGTTACCTGAAATTCTGGAACGGCTCCTCGTTCAAAAAAGGGTACAGCGGGGTCGGCATACTGGTGAAAGAGAGTGATTGTCCCGGACTGCAATGGGAGGTGCCCTCATTCGATGTCGAGAACAGGACGATCGTTCTGCACTGTCCGCAATTTTCCCTTATCGGCACCTATGTCCCGAGGGGAGGCGGTCAGGAGCATTACGAAGTGAAGCTGCGTTATCTTGCCGGATTGAAGTCCTTTATTGAAGGCATAATGGCCGACGGTCGGGAAGTTGTTCTGGCCGGAGACATGAATGTCGCGCTCAGGGATATCGATGTTCATCGTTCGCAGAACAAACCCGGCGCGACGGGACTGCGCCCTGAAGAGCGTGCGGCCATCGATGCTCATCTGGCACTTGGTCTCAGGGATATCGTCCGTGATCTGAATCCTGAAAAAAAGGATCTCTTCACCTGGTGGCCGAACTGGAAGTTCGCCCGTGAACGGAATCTCGGCTGGCGCATTGACTGTATCTATGTATCTCCCGGTCTTGCCGGAAAGGTATCTGGCGCCACCGTCGATCTCGATGAGCGCAGCTCCGACCATGCGCCGGTCACGGTGGAGCTTGTTTTCTGATCCGGGGTCTGTTACAATGCCGTTAACAATGCTGTACCTGAGGCGTTGGAAAACAAAAGAAAAAATTTTACCTTATGTGTCCTAAAACATCAATGGTGTTCATGCATCACATGAAGCCGCGAAGCCGGGGATGCGCAATACCTGTTTTCCGCCATTGGTACTACTGTCATCACACAAGAACAATTGCGCTATGAAAACATTGAAGCAGTACGAATGCACCGTCATCATTGACGGCGGCCTTCAGGATGATGCCATCGCCTCCGCAATGGAACTGGTGAAATCGACGATCACCGGCAAAGGCGGCGTGATCAACAATGTCCTGGAAGTCGGAAGAAGAAAAATGGCTTATCTCATCCGCAAGTCCTCCATCGGTTACTATGCACACATCGAGTTCGATGCCGCACCGACGGCCATCGCCGAAATCGAGCGTGTGTTCCGTTACGAAGATGCTCTCCTGCGGTTCCTTATCATCCAGCTCAGCTCTCCGCTGCTCGAAATGCGCAAACGCGTCGAGAAGTACAGCGTCGTGCTCGGCAGCACGGAAGATCAGGCCGAACCGGAGGCAGGTTCTTCAGCCAAGAGCTGACGGCCGGTTGCACGCGGTTTATAGTATGAATGACGAAAAGATCCCATTTGAGAACAAAAAGGAGAAGATGCTATGGCGGAACTGAAAATGCCTGAAATCAACAGCGTCATTATTGCAGGTAATCTGACCAAGGATCCGGTCTTCAGACAGACCAATTCAGGCGGGACGCCAGTTGTCAATTTTTCCATTGCGTGCAATCGCAGGTTCAGGGACAGCAATCACCAGTGGCAGGAAGATGTCTGCTATGTCGGCGTCGTAGCCTGGAACAAGCTTGCTGAGAGTTGCCGGGACAACCTGAGGAAAAGCTCCGCAGTGCTTGTCGATGGTGAATTGCAGAGCCGTACATGGAAAGCCCAGGACGGCACGTCGAGAACCGTGGTCGAAATCAAGGCCAGGAGGATTCAGTTCCTCAACAAAAGGAAGAAAAACGGAGAGGAGGACGAGGAGGGATTTATCGAGGACGATACGCATGATACCCATCATGGTCATCTCGAAGAAGATGGACATATCTACGAGTATAAATACCTCTCTTCCGACTGAGAGAACGGGCACTTCGGGCCGCCATCAGAAAATGAGGCCCTCGTTGAGCCACAAGATCATGCAAGCAAAATTCTGAACAAGATCAATGAGACAGAAACGAACTCAGCCACAGGGCAGCAAATCACTTGGCAATGCTCTGGCATCGAAAAAGAAAGTGTCAAAAAACCAGGTGGTTTTCTTTGACTATCGCGACGAGAGAAAGCTCAAGCGTTTCATCAACGACCAGGGCAAAATCATTCCTCGCCGTATTACCGGCCTGTCGGCCAAAGAGCAGAGCCTGCTTACCCATTCGATCAAATGGGCCAGGTTCCTTGCTGTCATTCCCTATGTGTCCGACGAATACAAGTAAGTGGTTGTCCACTAAAGTTTAATTATTCAGAACGAGGAAAAAGACCGTGAAAATAATTTTAAGAAAAAATGTGGCAACCCTTGGCGATGCCGGTGAAGTCGTCACCGTCAAGAATGGATATGCCAATAACTTCCTGATTCCGCAGGGATATGCAATCAGGGCAACTGAAGGTACTCTCAAAGCTCTTGAAACCGAAAAGAAGCAGCAGGCGCGCAAGATCGAGCTGCAGCGCAAAAATGCCCGCGATCTTTCGGCAAAGCTTGAGCAGATGACCCTGAAAGTCACCGCCAAAGCCGGCGAGTCGGGCAAACTTTTCGGAACCGTGACTGTCGGCGACATCGCCGAAGCCCTCAGCCAGCAGGGTGTCGATATCGACCGCAGGAAAATCCACCTTGAAGCGCCGATCAAGTCTCTTGGCAAGTACGAGGCTGATGCGAAGCTGTTCATGGATGTAACGGCAAAACTCAGCATAGAGGTCGAAGCCGAAGGCGCCGCCGCGGAGTAATCAATACTCTTCAAAGGCTTTCGGCAGTTTTACGATGGCCGATAAAAAATACGCCTCATGATCGTCTGGTCATGAGGCTTTTTTATTTCTCGGTGTTTAAAATCTTCAGAGCTGACGTACCATTCATATAAGACGGCATCTCATCCGCTCAAGCCGTGCTTCGTGCAGTATCAAGCCAAATAAATCAGGGAGCGCATCATGAAACAAACTCTTCTTCAGGAAAAATATCCCATTTACATTCTCGAACTTGACAAAGAAGAGACCAGTTACAGCAGCGTCGATGAGATCATAGCCTATTTCCGCGAGAAAATCGCAGAACATCCCTTTGCGGTACTCATAGGTGAATTCGATCATTATTCCCACACCACTCTGTTGGTGGACGGTAAGGTGGGTGATGGTATCACCGCAGCGAGAAACATCGTCTTCTGCTTTGGCAAAGAGCTGATGAACCCCAAGATGCTTGCCGTTCGTCCTCGCTCGATCGGCGTGGCGGAAATGGACGAGCATTTCGTCATCAGCTTTCTCGAAGCGCCCCTTCCTGCAGCTAACGCATGGATGGAGGAGTGGACCCTTGCCTTGAGGAACCGCTGAAGAAAAGAGACTGGAAATATCCGGACGGAGCGGACGGATATGAATGAAAAACCCGCGGGTTGTCCGGTGTGACTGCCGCGGGTTTTCCTGTTTTATTCTCTTTCTGGTTCTTACGCCATAAACTGGCTGAGCATTCGGACGTCGTTTTCAAAAAGGAGACGGATGTCGTCGATCTTGTAGCGCAGAAGCGCAGTGCGATCGACACCCATGCCGAAAGCGTATCCCCTCCACTCTTCAGGGTCTATGCCGCAGTGTCTCATGACGTTCGGATGCACCATGCCGCAGCCCATGATTTCAAGCCAGCCCGACTTCTTGCAGACACGGCAGCCTTTGCCTCCACAGAGGTAGCAGGTGACATCGACTTCAGCCGACGGTTCGGTGAAGGGGAAAAAGCTGGGCCTGAACCGGAGCTTCACATCGGTTCCGAACATCTGGCGTGCAAACGAATAGATGGTCGCCTTGAGGTCTGCAAACGAGACATTTCTGTCGATATAAAGCCCTTCGAGCTGGTGGAAGACACAGTAGCTTCTTGCGCTGATGGCTTCGTTCCGGTACACCTTTCCGGGGCAGATCACCCTGATTGGCGGTTTCTGGTCGAGCATGACTCTGACCTGTACCGGAGAGGTATGTGTCCGGAGCAGGACGTCACCTTCACTTTGCCCCCTGGTGATGAAGAAGGTGTCCTGCATGTCGCGAGCAGGGTGGTTCGGGGGAAAGTTCAGGCGGTCGAAATTGTATTCGTCGAGTTCAAGCTCCGGGCCGGTGGCAATGCCAAAACCCATCGCGGTGAAGATGCGCTTCATGTCGCCCAGCACCTTCTGCACAGGATGTTCAGAGCCGCAGAACGAGCGGCGTCCCGGCAAAGAGAGATCGAGGGCTGGTGCGGCGGCAGAATCCTCGGCAAATCGGGCTTCGGCTTCGGTAACCTTTGCTTCGGCTGCGACTTTGAGGCTGTTGAGCAACTGCCCTATGCGCGGCCTGTCAGCAGGTTCGACGGTTTTCAGCTGGCTGAAAAGCCCCGCTATTTTTCCCTTGCGAACCGTGAACTCGAGTTTGAAGGCTTCGAGTTCTTTCGGATTGCGGATTTCGTATCCGTCTATCTCCTGCTGCAGCAGTTGAATGCTTGTCTCCATAGGGCCGCTGTTCAGATAATTAATCGAGAGCCGTCTTGACGATCAGCGAAAATGCTGCCGGATCCTTCACGGCGATTTCGGCCAGCGCCTTGCGGTCGATCTCGATGTTCTTTTTGTGGATGGCATCCATAAGGCGCGAGTAGGAGACACCGTTCTGGCGGGCTGCGGCGTTGATGCGCATGATCCACAGGGAGCGGAAGTTTCTTTTCTTGACACGGCGGTCACGGTATGCGTACTGCTCGGCTTTGTCAACAGCGTGTTTGACGACGGTCAGGACGTTTCCGCGTGAACCCCAGTATCCTTTGGCTTTATTGAGTATCCTCTTCCTTCTGGCTTTGGAAGCTACGGCATTGGTTGATTTAGGCATCGTGGTATCGAATTAATGTTATAGACTGTCTCAGGCGAGGATCATTCTCTTGATCTGCTTCTCCATGGTTGCATCGACCAGCGTTGACTGGTGGAGGCGACGGGTGCGTTTCCTGTTCTTGTGCTCAAGGTTATGGGAGCCGTTCATTCGCTCGCGTTTGACTTTTCCTGATGCGGTGGCCTTGAACCTCTTGCAGGCACCGCGATGTGATTTCATTTTAGGCATGATCGTCGGTTTAAATGATAAAAGTCACTTCTTTTCTGTGTGTGTTTTTATTCGTCGTCATCCTCAGGTTCTTCGATCTGAGGCGGCAATGGCGGAAGTGGTGGTGGCGCAGCCTCTTTTGCCCTCCGTTTTTCGAACTGGTCGATCTTCTTCTTGTCTGGCTCGAAATAGACGAAGAGCTTTTTGCCTTCGAACTTGGGGTCGCCGTCGCGGTTGCTGACTGAGCTGAGTCTTTCGGTCAGGCGGTCGGCAAGTTCAAAGCCCTTGTCCTTGTATATGATCGATCTGCCGAGGAACACGATGGTTGCTCTGACCCGGTTGCCTTTGCGAAGGAACTCTTCGAGGTGCGCGGTCTTGAAGTCGAAGTCGTGCTTGTCGGTGTTTGGATGGAACCTCAGCTCCTTGAGCGTGGTGGTTTTCTGCTTCTTCTTGAGGTCCTTGTCCTTCTGAGCCATCTTGTAGATCAGCTTCCCGTAATTTTCGAGCTTGCACACGGGCGGCTGGGCATTCGGCTGCACCTCGATGAGGTCGATCCCTCGCTCTTCGGCCATCCGGCGGGCATCATGGGTCTTCATGACCTGCATGCCGCCTTCGGGAAATACGACCCTTACTTCTGGCACCCGGATCTGTTCGTTGATCCTGTAGGAAAGCTTGGCTTTCTGGTTGCCGGTTGTTTTCTGTTTTTTCATTCGATCGTTGTTGGTTGATAGTCAGATCAGGATCGTCGATCTATTTCCTCACGGAGTGTTCCGATAAGCTCTTCGACCGCGAAGCAGCCCGCGTCTCCCTTGCGGTGGCGGCGGAGCGAGACCTCACCCTTCTCCTGCTCGTTTCGTCCGATGACGAGCATACAGGGTATTTTCGAGAGTTCGGCTTCGCGGATTTTCTTGCCGATCTTTTCGCTGCGCAGGTCGAGTTCGGCGCGAATGCCCGCTTCGTGCAGCTTGGCGTAGACCTCGCGGGCGTAGTCGTGCACATCCTCGGCGATGGGCAAGACGATCGTCTGCACGGGCGCGAGCCAGAGAGGGAAGTTGCCCGCCGTGTGTTCGATGAGCACGCCGATAAAGCGCTCCATCGAGCCGAACGGCGCACGGTGGATCACCACCGGGCGATGTTTCTGACCGTCGCTGCCGATGTAGGTGAGGTCGAAACGCTCCGGCATGACGTAATCGACCTGCACGGTGCCGAGCTGCCATTTGCGGCCAATCGCGTCGCGCACGATGAAGTCGATCTTCGGGCCGTAGAAACTCGCCTCGCCGATGCCGATGAAATATTTGATGCCCATGCGGTCGGCTGCCTCCTTCACATCCTTTTCAGCCTGCTCCCAAACCTCGGCAGTGCCGCCGTACTTTGCCTGGTTTTCCGGGTCGTGCAGCGACAGGCGGGTTTCGACCTCGTCGAAGCCGAGCGTGTTGAAGACGAAGCGGGTCAGGTCGATGGCGTTGCAGATTTCGTCAACGAGCTGGTCGGGACGGCAGTAGATGTGCGAGTCGTCCTGCGTGAAACCGCGGGCGCGCACCAGGCCGTTCAGTTCGCCGGACTGCTCGTGGCGATAAACGGTGCCGAACTCGGTCAGCCGGATCGGCAGATCGCGGTAGCTGCGCAGCGTCTGGCTGTAGATCAGGTGGTGGTGCGGGCAGTTCATCGGCTTGAGCAGATACTGCTCCTCGCGCCCGGTCTCGTCCTTGTAGGTGAGCGGCGGGAACTGCGAATCGCTGTAGTACGGGTAGTGGCCCGACCGCTTGTACAGCTCGATGTTGCCGATGTGCGGCGTATAGACCGGCACGTAACCGCGCCTGCGCTGCTCGCCCTTGAGGAAGGTTTCGAGTTCGTTGCGGATGATCGCGCCCTTCGGCAGCCAGATCGGCAGGCCGCTGCCCACTTCGGGGGTCAGCATGAAGAGGCCGAGTTCCGCGCCGAGTTTGCGATGGTCGCGACGGCGGGCCTCCTCCAGCCGGGCGACATGCTCCTTGAGCAGCTTGTCCGACGGGAAGGTGATGCCATAGATGCGCTGCATCGTCTCGCGGGACGAATCGCCGCGCCAGTAGGATGCCGAAATATTGGTCAGGAGCACCGCCTTGACCTTGCCGGTCGAGGGCAGGTGCGGGCCGCTGCACAGGTCAGCGAATCCATCCTGATGATAGACCGAGACCGTCTCGACCTCTTTCAGCGTCTCTTCGAGAATTTCAACCTTGTACGAATCTTTGCGCGTGTTGGCGAAGAAGTCGATGGCCTTCAGGCGCGGCATCTCCTCTCGGGTGATGGCGAGGTCGCGCTGGCTGATTTCAAGCATCTTCGCCTCGATCTGGCGAAGATCATCCTCGTTGAAGCGGTGCTCGCAGGCGATGTCGTAGTAAAAACCCTGCTCGATTGCCGGGCCAGCGCCGAACTTCGCGCCGGGGAACAGCTCCTCGATGGCGTGGGCCATCAGGTGGCTCGAACTGTGCCAGAAAATCTCCTTGCCTTCGGCGGAGTCGAAGGTGACAATCGAAACGCTCGCGTTCTCGGTGACAGGCGTGTCGAGGTCGCGCGGCTTGCCGTCGATGGTGACGGCGAGCGCCGCCTGCGCCAGCTTTTTGCCGATGGACGCCGCGATTTCCAGACCGGTGACGCCGGAGGTGTAAGTTCTTTCAGAACCGTCGGGCAAGGTGACGATCACCTGCTGACGGTCATCCGTTATTTCAGACATTGAATTTGTTGTCCATAAATCATGTTGCCGGGGCAAAGGCTTTGACGCCAGCCCCTCCTCCCGAACAGCGTCAAAACCTACGCGTTCGGGAAGAAAAATCCCTGACAGCCGCTTTCAGTCAGTATTCGCCGGACGGGAGGGCTGCTCTCGACGCCGTGCTGAAAATCAGCGGCGCTTTTATTTCCCCGTACCGATAAGAAGTTGGGCATAATGCAAAAATTATCGGAAATATCCAAGAAGGGATATGCGGCGGGTGGGGTTTGGGTCTTCCCCTGGGAGCGCCGAGCGCCTGCTCGGCATCTTTTGGGAGTGCCAATTGCTTGTTTACTTCGACTTGGTGTTGTTTTGTGACATCTGGATGGTTTTGAGGCTTGAATGATGTGGAGCCTTCGGCTCCATTGCCGATCCCGACGGGTCGGGACGGCGTGGACAGCATTTGGGACGGGCTCTGGTTGGCGATGCGCGATTACAATGCTGCCAAATCTTTCTTGACCTGCGCCCAGTTCTTCTGAAACTCGGCATATGATGGAGCGTCATTGACCAATTCCGCCCTGAGCGCCTCCGCCTTCTCGAACCAGCGACGGGCTTCCGCCATATCACCGCGCTGATCGCGATTGAAAACACCCAGCAGCGCATACGAGATTGCCAGCCCGTTTTTGAAGCTGACATTATCCGGCCAGGCCTCGTACAGCTCTTTACTCAACTGGTTATACTTTTCAAAAAAGCTCAAGGCTTTTTCCAGATTTCCCGACGATGTGTAGTTGTCTCCAAGTCTTTCGTATGAGACCGCCAGTCCGTTTTTGAAGCTGAAATTATCCGGATAGGCTTCGTACAGTTCTTCACTCAATGCGGCATCCTTTTCAAAAAAGCTCAAGGCTTTTTGCAATTCGCCCAACGAGGTGTAGGTGTCTCCGAGTTTTTCGTATGAGATTGCCAGTACGTTTTTGAAGCTGACATTCTCCGGATGCGCCTTGTACAACGCTTCAAAGAGTTGGGTTTCCTTCTCAAAAAAGCTCAATGCTTTTTGCAGTTGACCCGTCGTGCGATAAAACATTCCGATGCGCTCATACAGCACAGCTTTTTCATAGGGGGTGCTTTCAAGATACTCAGCGACGTTCTCGGCATATCGTGCATACAGAGCGCCTGAGAGGTAATCCGTATTAAGCAGGTGGCCCGATCCTGGATCACAATCAAGTTTCTCAAGCAGCGCCCTGACCAAAGTTTCGCACTGATCGTCCAGGCGATCTCCGACCTGATGTCGTGTCACCGCCTGAACGACCGGGCTGCATTTGAACTGTTTTGTTCCGGCGTTGAACTCGATCCACCCTTTCTTTACAAGGGAACGGAGAAATTTTTCGAGTTCGTCGTTTCCGGGTTGCAGTGCTTCGAGCGTGTCAAAGGTAATCGGTTCGGCGGGCAGCACCGAAAAGACGCACAGAAGGCGCTCTTCGCCCGGTTCGAGCTTTGCAAGGTCGTACATGGCGGCAATCACCGTTTCCGGTTTTTCCTCCCTCAATCTGAAGCTGCCGGGATTATACTCTGTCAACACCTTATCGCTTTTGCTCAGGCCGAACAATCCGCGATGTTGCAGATCGTCGAGCAACTGCGAAAGCGCATAAGCGGTTCGATATTCGTTGAGAATCCTGAGGTTTTTTGCCAGCAGCTCGATGACGAGGGTGTTGTAGCCGATGGCTCGCAGCAGCTCGTTCAGCAGCTCATCCTCGGCGGCGTTGTGCCCCGGATAGTGCGTCGTGAAGAGCCGCATCGCCAGTGGTTCGTCGAGATGGCCGACGCGGCAGATTCCGGCGTGCGAGAACTCCGTGATGCGCGTGGTCAGCAGGATGTGAAAATTCGGGCACTTGCGCAGTTCGTGGTAGTGCGCCGAAAGATCGTCAAGATCGTTGGCGTTGTCGATCACGAGCAGGCAAGGCTTGTTCAGCCCGGCCATTTCGCGGAGCAGCTTTTCGCGGCGCACATCGGCGGCGTCGGTCGGCGCGAACTCCACCTTCAGCGGATCGGCCAGCGTCAGCAAAGCATCGCCGAGGCTCCGTTCGGCAAACACCCAGCCAAGATGCGCGTACTCCTCAAAGTAGCGCTGGTAATACTTCGCCGCCAGCGTCGTTTTGCCAATTCCCCCCTCGCCATTGACCAGCAACAAAAGATTGTTTCCGTCGAACAGCTCGTCGTGAACCTCCTGGAGCTTCTCGTCACGCCCGATGAAAACCTCCGGAATCACCGGCAGAATGCCGAGATATTTGGCGATCTTCTTTTCGCCGTAGTTGAAAACCGGATTGTTCAGCGTCGAGGCGTTGAACTGATTGCCAACATCCGATTGATTGTGAACGTCAGTCATCATGCCCCTCACTGAAATGTTGGATTGTTGATGATGGTGTCGTTAAACTGGTTCTTGATGTTCGCGCCCCGGTTGTCAACATAAATCCCTGCGGTATCGTCAATCTTCCCCATGCCTGCAAGGTCGAGCCGTTCCAGCTCCTTGTTGAACTGAACCCAGAGATCGGCGGCATCTTTGTAGAACGCCGGAAAATGCCCCATCCCGGCCAGCTTTTTCTTGAACTTATCGAGGCTCGGTTCGGGCGCATCGACAGGCTCTTTGAACCACGTAAAAATCGCCGGTTTATTGTTGCTCTTGAACAGGCGGTAAGCGACATCGAACTCTTCATCGGTAAACCTTCCAACCTTGTTCCAGGCAAGCAGCACGAACATACCCGCCGCTTCGATGGCTTTGTTGTACTCATCCTGCGAGCGAGTCGGCGACATCATCGTCGAAAGGTCTTCCCAAATGTCGAGATGGAGAAAAACCTCTTTCTCCGCAAGCAGCTTGTTCTTGCGATTGATTTCAATTTCAAACGCTTCCCGGTCGGCTTTCAGCTCGCCGGACGAGGCGAGGAATATTCTGATTTTTCGCATGGCAGGGGGTTGGTTGGCGTGACGCGCGCACTTCGTAATTTGGTGAAAAATTTTGGAAATGCGTGGGGGTGGTGTCTTCGCCTGGGAGCGCCGAGCGCCTGCTCGGCATCTTTTTTCACTTGTCTCAGATTGACATTATCTGTTACAGCCAAGAGACTTTAAGGGCCGTAATGTGTGGAGCCTTCGGCTCCATTGCCGAGCAGGCGCTCGGCGTTCCCAGGAAAGAAAGTGCCCCCGTTCCCTTCACCCGAGCTGTTGCAGAATGTCCGGGGTTACGGTGTCCGCGCCGCGGGTGGTGGCGAGGGTTTCGGCTTTGCGTTTGAGTTCGCGGCCAAAGGAGATCTGGCTGATGAAGGGGGCTTTTCTGACGATCTCGTCGAGTATGGCGTTGGCTTCGGGCGTCCATTTGAGCGGCTGGGCCGGAGCTGCCGAGGCGGGCTGGCGGCGCGTGATCGGCAGGAAGTTGAAGAGCATGTCGTAGAGCGCGTTGACGATCTCCTGCACCAGCCAGACAACGCCGCTGTGGCCCATGAATGGCGTACCGAGCGCACGGCGCACGATTGGGCCGGGGAAGCCCGCCGGGATGAAGCGGCTTTTGGCGTCGGCTTCGGCGAGGTAGATTTTGTCGGGCATCCGGCCATAGAGAAATTGCGGCTGCGTTCTGGCGATCTCCTCGCGCACGGCGGCGTTGTCCGCTTCCGCCGAGTCGTGGCTGAAGAGGCACAGCATTCCCAGCTCGTCCGCGAGCACGCGCCGGATGCCCTCGGCGTAGCTTTTGCTCGCGACCACGCCGAAGCGGATGGTTGGGAACCACTCCGACTGCGGGCCGCGCCACAAATCCCAGAGCGGCCTGAGCGTTGTGCGCTTCTCCTCGGCAATGAATCGCGCCGCCGCTTCCGGCGATCCGGCAAGCCGCCCGATCTCCTCGATGAAGCGCCCGGTCTCCTCGATGCCGAACGGCGCGTAAAGCACCGGCCGTCCGAGCTTTGCGGCGAGTGCAGCGCCGAATTCGCGGTACATCACCACAATCACCGCCGAGTTTTTCAGCTTCGCTATGTCCGCCGCCTTCGACTCGAAGGGATAGACGTGGCGGACGGTTCCGCCCGCGCCGGTGATGAGCCGCTTGACCTCCGCCAGATCCGCCGGGCTGTTGAAGCAGCCGTAAGTCGGGCCGATGATGCTCACCGTGCCCGGCTCGATTTCCGCGGGACGGCCATCATCGAACTGGTCGAAAAGCCACGTGAGCGCCCGCTCGCGCCCCTGCCACTCGTTTTCGCCCAGCGAATTCGACGGGAAGAAGCGCACCGACGGGTACTTCATGGCAAGCATGTTCTGGTGGTCGCTGCCGATCATCTCGCTCTCCGCGCTCGAAACGAGGATGAGCTGCTTGCCCGTGCCCTTCAGCTTTTCGATGGTCTTCTGCACGATTTCGGCGCTGCCCGACGAGGCGATTTCGCGCTCGGTGAGGCTGGTCGGCGTGAGGTTTTCGAGGTAGGGCAGGGCGTCGGTGTAGTCCATGACCGCCACGCCAGCCAGATTGTAGCACCCCACCGGGGCATCGGCGATGACGTGCGCGTCCTGGAGCGCGCAGAAGGTATTGACCGCCGCCCAGTAGGCGCTTGCGGTGGATTCGTCACGGATGGTTTTTGCCATGATCGGTTTGTGGGCGTATGCTGGGTTGAACGAAGCTCATCCGGAAAGTGCGGATGAACTTTGAATTTATGCAATAATTGGTCTTAAGATCAAGGGTTAACCTTGTCAATCGACACGGGAAGCTTCCCTTTCGGGGTGATCTCGCCTTTCAGCACGCTGATGACAGCAGCTTCCGTATGATTGTCGGCACTGTATGCGCACAGTGCGGTGCCGATCTCCGGAAAAGCGCCGAGGATATAGGGCGTTCCGAAAGAGATGAAGATTACCGGCGTTCCTTTTGGGACAATGGCCGGAAGCGTGCGTATGAAGTCATGTTGCTGTTTGCTGAGCCGGGATGTCGAGTTTGACCATGCCTGGATACCGGTGGTCAGGATGACCGCAGAGGCATTGGCAACGGCTTCAGAGGCTGTTCTGAACAACTCGGTCTGGCTGGCGGGGGTGAGTCGAAAACGGTTGACATTATAGACGAGGCCGAGCTTGTCGGCGAAAGTGGCGCCGGCAGTTTCCCCGGGCCGATCGTTCAGGATGATATCGACCACCTGGCTGTTTTCCGGAATACGGAGCGGCAGGTTGCTGTTATGGTCCCTGATGAGGGTAAGCGACTCTTCGGCGATTTTTTTTGCGACAAGCTCATGTTTCGGACTGTCGACATGCTCCTGAAGACGGGAAAGATCGGCCAGTTTCTGCCGGTCGAGGCCAAGCCAGTGCTTCAGCTGAAGAATTCGTCTTGCCGAATGCTCGATGCGGCTTTCCGGGATTTGGCCGCTTTCGACGGCGGCGGTCACTGCATTGAAAACGAGTTCGGGGTCTTCAGGAAAGAGCAGAATATCGTTGCCTGCCTGCACCGCCATGACAGCGATATCTCCGGATGTCTGACCATTCTGAAGTGCCTTCATGTTCAGGGCATCGGTCACGATCAGCCCCCTGAACCCGAGCTCCTCCCGAAGCAGTCCGGTGACGATGGTTCCGGACAGTGATGCAGGTTCCATTGTTCCGGTCAGTTTCGGTACGGCCAGATGACCGACCATGACGCTCAGTACATCCTGAGAAATTGCCGATCTGAAAGGCTTGAGTTCGTACTCTTCAAGCCGTCGGCGGTCACCTTCGAGTACCGGCAGGGCAAGATGGCTGTCCACGGTCACGTCGCCATGACCGGGAAAATGCTTCGCAGTGGCTACGACGCCGCTCGATTGCAGACCGTCAATGACCGCTGCCGACATGGCGTTGACCAGTGGAATCCGGTCTCCGAAAGAGCGGACGTTGATGACCGGATTGGCCGGGTTTATATTCAGATCGACCGTAGGAGCATAATTCTGCTGGATACCAACCGAGCGGGCTTCCAGGGCTATGATGCTGGCCATGCTGCGGGTGAGCGCAGGATCGCCAGACGCTGCGAGCGCCATGGCTGGAGAAAATTTTGTCGCCCCTTCCAGTCTCATGGCAAGTCCTCGCTCCATGTCGGCGCTGACCAGCAGCGGAACTTTCGACTTGGCCTGAAAGTGGTTTGCCAGCATACCCGCACTCAGGATATCGCCTTTCAGGAACATGATGCCGCCAATTTTTCCCTCTGTGGCAAGACGTGAGATGAGCAGATACTGAGGATCGGTGCAGCTGTCGTAACGGGCATCCACTTTCGCTACGATCATCTGACCAACCTTTTCCCGGAGGCTCATGTTGTGAAGGGTATGCTCGATCCACGGGTCTCTGTTCGAGAAAACGGTTTTGACGGCATAGCTGTTTTTATGGTTGATAGTCGGCTCATCCGATCCGCTTGCTCCTGCCGGTTCAGGCCATGCGGCAAAAAGCGAGAAAATGAGGAGTGCTGTGAAAGGTCTGTGAAAAAAACGCATGGTTCGGTTCGGGCTTGTGAGTCAAACAAATTCCTGAGTCTGAAAGATCAGTCTGATCCGACCGATCCGACTGATCACAAGAAATACAAAAAGCTGCTCCGGAGCTTTTCCGGAACAGCTGGCAGAAAGGAGCGCGATCAGTGCTGGCAGCAGATGTTGAGCTGACGCGAGGCCTGCGCTTCGTCGAGGCGCTTGACCGGCGTGGTCTGCGGTGCCGACAGGATGATTTCCGGCGTGGTTGCGGCCTCTCCGGCGATGGCGATCATTGCGTCGGCGAAGGCGTCGAGCGTCTCTTTGGCTTCGGTTTCGGTCGGTTCGATCATCAGCGCCTCGCTGACGATGAGCGGGAAGTAGACCGTCGGCGCGTGGTAGCCGTAATCGAGCAGCCGCTTGGCGATATCGAGCGTGCGGACGCCGTGCTCCTTTTTCTGGCGGTCGCCGGAGAGGCAGAACTCGTGCATCACCGGGCGCGGATAAGGCAGCGCATAGTGATCGACGAGGCGCTGGAGCAGGTAGTTGGCGTTGATGATGGCGTTTTCGGAGACCCGGCGCAGGCCATCAGCGCCAAGCATACGGATATAGGTATAGGCTCGCACCAGCACCGAGAAGTTGCCGTAGAAGTTCATCATGCGCCCGATGCTGTCCGGTTTGTCCGCATTCAGGCGGTACAGGGTTTTGCCATCCTGTTCGTACTTCTCGACAACCGGAACCGGAAGGAGCTCGACGAGACGTTCGCTCACACCGACCGGGCCGCTGCCAGGACCACCGCCGCCGTGGGGCGCGGAGAAGCTCTTGTGCAGGTTGTAGTGCATGACGTCGAAGCCCATGTCGCCGGGGCGGGTGATGCCGAGCAGGGCGTTCATGTTAGCGCCGTCCATGTAGAGCAGGCTGCCGTTGCCGTGCACCAGCTTCTCGATTTCGGGAATCTGCTTCTCGAAAATGCCGACCGTGTTCGGGTTGGTCAGCATAAGCGCGGCCACCTCGCCATCGAGCTTTGCGCGCAGGTCATCCATGTCGGTGCAGCCCGAAGCGTCGCACTTGACCGACACGCACTCATAGCCACCGAGGGCTGCCGAAGCCGGGTTGGTGCCGTGGGCCGAATCAACCACGAGCAGCTTGTGGCGCTGGTTGCCGAGCTTTTCATGGTACTTCTTGATGAGCAGGATGCCAGTCAGCTCGCCATGCGCGCCAGCCGCCGGTTGCAGGCTGACCGCAGCCATGCCGGCAATCTCTCCGAGCATCTCCGACAGCTCGTACATGAGCTGCAAGGCGCCCTGCGAGGTCGATTCCGGCTGCAAGGGATGCATCGTGGCGAAACCCGGCAGGTCGCAGGTGTAGTCGTTGATCTTCGGGTTGTACTTCATGGTACAGCTCCCGAGCGGGTACATGTTCTTGTCTACATGGTAGTTGAGGTTCGAGAGCCTCACGAAATGGCGCACCACTTCGCTTTCCGGAATTTCCGGCAAGCCGGCAGGCTCTTTCCTCAGAAATTTCGAGGGCAGAAGTTCATCCGCCGGACGTTCGGGAATGTCGAGCGGAGAGAGGCAGTAGCCCTTGCGACCGCTGCGGGAAAGGTCAAAGATCAGTTTTTCTTTCATTGAAAGGCCATGTTTGACAGGCTTACCGGGCGCACGTACCGCAACCTGCATGGATTAAAGATGTTCCCGGTCTCGCACCGGTCGGCAAACCGACAATATACGCATTTCCGGACGGGTGTAAAGAGGGGGGATGGGGGAGATTTTGCGAGATATTTCCTTTGTGAATTGATGGATGGGCTCTGGAAAATGACTATAATTCAGACTGAATATTGGTTTAAATCTGGAGATGAGTATGAAATACAGCGAATCTATCAAGCCCATCAGTTACCTGAAAACCCATGCATCGGAAGTCGTAAGGGATGTGTGCAGCAACAGAGAAACGATGATCATTACTCATCATGGTGAGGCCAAGGTGATTTTGCAGGACATCCATGTCTATGAACAGACCCAGGAGAGTCTTGCTCTGTTGAAAATATTGGCTCAGTCTTCGGGGAGTATCGAGCGAGGAGAGTACAAACCTGCCTGTGAAGCGTTCGATGCAATCAGAAAACGTATCGCCCAAAAACAGGTTTCATGAAGTATCAGGTGTATCTGAGCGCAGATGCCGAAAATGATCTTTTTGACATCTGGAGATATGTGGCGCGGACGGATTCTCCTGAAAACGCAGATAACCTTCTGCAAGCGCTTCAGTCAACCTGTTTTACCCTCGAAGAATTTCCCGATCGTGGCCACATTCCCCCCGAACTCGAAAGGGTTCACGTCAGGGAGTACCGTGAGATTCACTGGAAACCGTATCGACTCTTCTATCGGGTTCTCGATGATCGTGTTTTTGTGCATTGCGTGCTCGATGGCCGTCGCAACGTGCAGGAACTGCTCATCGAACGATCAATTCGGGTTGGGTGATACCGTCTGGTTGATTGAAAATCAGACTTATTCCTCCTTTTTTTGAAAAACCAGACAACGTACCGGTTCCGTTTTTTCAGTTGGGGCTCCGGCAACCTGACCAGCGAAGGTGATTCCTGGATACTCAGAATTCTCTGAATTTCCGTAAATTGCTGTATATCCCTTTTGACGATCAACCATACCAACTCCCTCTCGTATGGCAGAGTACTCGTTTCTCGATCTGGCATTCGATGTTCTCTCCTCGGTATTGATTCCGTTGACCTATGCCGAAATATGGAACAAGGGAAAAGCCGATGGGTTTGCCGGTAAAATCCGGACGTCAGGATCGACTATGAATCAAAACGCATCATCTGCTCCGAATACGACGAAATTTTTTCAGGCCATGCCGTGAGGCAGCACATCCAGAAGCGGCTGGGTGTCGATATTCAGGTGTGAGGACAGCGTATTTCTTAAACAACCTATCGACAACAGCGTATGCCTTTCCGATTTCCCAAATGGATGAAAGACAGAACATGGCAATGGCTGATTGGCATTGTCGTTGTGCCGGTAGTCGCGGCATTGATAGCTCAGTGCAGCGGTAATGGCACGATGGGCAATGGAAACCTCTTGATCTCCTGTTCGCCCGGAGCAAAGATCGAGCAGCATAATTCAACGGTCAATGCAGACAGTCTGGCGGAGAAAATCGCCGGCAGGCTGCCGGGGTTCAATGAACTCAAGGAGAAAGAGCAAAAGATAGCGGAGCTTGAAAAGCTGATCCGGCAACTGCAGGATTCGAAAAATCCTCTGCGGCAACAGGCTCTTCAGGCTCTGGCACGGAACGATGTCAGGGAATACATTCGTCTTCTCGATCTCGCCTCCCGGCAGGATGTAGACAAGGCAAAAAAGCAGGCTGCGCAGGATCAGATCAACATCGGTCTGATTGCCCAATATACCGATCCGGCGAAAGCGGAATCGGCATTTAACAAGGCGATCGAGTACTGGCCTGACTGGAACTCATATCACAGTGCCGGTTACTATTATCAGTTTGTCAATGCCTTTGACAAAGCGGCATCATTGTACCAGCAAGCTCTGCGATTGGCTGGTGACAAAGAAGAGCGGGCCATGACGCTGAACAATCTGGGGGTGTTGCAGAGAGCACGACAGGACAACGGAGGAGCGGAGAGGAGTTACGTTGAAGCGCTGAAAATCTACAGAGAGCTTGCGCGAAGCAACCCGTCGGTGTATCAGCC